>Ga0207428_10004823_pt1 | contig 12734 bp, 9 predicted proteins | sample RhiMethybrSRZTD1_FD_187600 | JGI IMG/M metagenome (GOLD analysis project Ga0207428, IMG submission 187600) | Populus rhizosphere microbial communities from Tennessee, USA - Rhizosphere MetaG P. TD hybrid SRZTD1 (SPAdes) (version 3) | ecosystem: Host-associated > Plants > Roots > Rhizosphere >... | reverse complement strand
CTTTGAGTGACGCGCCCCAAATTCGAGCGTCATCAGACAGCCCTGCGAGAACCCGAGGAGGAACGTGTGTTCCGGCGTATAGCCGTTTTGCTCCGCCGCCGAGAACACCTGGGCGAGCAGCTGCCGCGAACGAACAACTCCCGGCAAGGGATTCGAATCGATATCGTACCAGCGGAAACCTCCGTAGTAGGGATCCGGCGCCGTGAGCAGCAGATAGTCGAGCGAATCAATCCCAAGAGCATCCTGCAACCACAGGAACCCGTCTGCGGAATCACCGAGTCCGTGCAGCACGACCATGAGTCTTTTTGACGGTGTGTCAGCAGGTAACCAGATATGTGAGAGCGGAAGATTCATGGTCGTCGATAAAGAATCGGGATCGCGGGCATCGCTTCAGGAAACGTCAGGTCGGCCGATTCTGATCCCGTTGCAGCACGGCGAGATACTCGCGGAAACGGGAACGTGCGGCGATGTAGTCAGAGTGCGGCAGCTTCAATTCGCTGGCTATTTGTTTCACGACGTTATCCTCAGCGCTCGTGATGGATTCGTCGGCTGCAGTGACGGCGAAGAGGCAGTCCAGCAGCGCCAGTTTCTGCTCGTGTGTTGCGATGCGCTCGAACTCTCGCGTGACGAGGTAATTTTCTGTTCCTCCGAACAGTTGGTTTTGCGTTTTGGCCATCTGGACCACGAGAAGGGCGATTTCCTCGGGGAGGCCTCCCTGATCCATGACAATCCGTTCCATGACGGCTGTTTCCTCCGCGCTGACATTCAGGTCTCCGCGCGCTGCCCGGCTGAGCAGGTAGGCAAAGGCAGCGATGAAGCGTGCCTGTTCTTCTGGAATCTGGTCCAGTTTCTGGGCGATCTTTCGCACTGTCTCTGTCTCGCTGGTGGATGAGGGTTGAGCCGAACTCCACCCGAGAAATTTCAAAATAGACATAGCAAGAGGGTAGCACGCGCTCCGTCATAGCGGCTCTTGTCAATCCAGGGACAATCGTCCACTCTGGAAGGCGTATGCTCCGCCTTTCATTTCTGCTGTTCTTTCTGGCACAGGCGGACGTGCGCATCGAGCCACCGGAACTTCGAATAGAAGGTCCGGCAGAACTTGCGGCTGCTCGAACGCGCCTCGAATCCTTCGACACAAACCGGCTGGTCGAGATCATGCGCCTTGTGGGACTTCGCAACCCCGGCCCGCCGATTCACATTGAGCTTGCTACAAATTCTTCAGAATGGGCGAGCGCCGTCCCCAGGTGGGTTGCGGGCTTCGCTTTGGACCAGTCCAGCACGGTGGTGATTTTCCCGACTCGCTCTCCGAGCTATCCCGACAGTTCCATGGACGATGTGCTCCGCCATGAGGTAGCGCACATTTTGATTTTTCGCGCCTCATCGAGACGTCCCATCCCTCGATGGTTCAACGAAGGGCTTGCTATGTCGGCAGAGCACGGATGGAGGTTTAGAGATCAGAGTCAGCTCTTCTACCAACTTGTGTCCGGTTCAAGGGAATCCCTCGACGCGCTCGACCGGCTATTTCAGGGCACGCAGGACGACCAGAATCGTGCCTATTTGTTGTCGGGTGCCCTGGTTCGCCAACTTCTGAGCAACCATGGGCAGACCACTGGCGGCAGGATTCTCGAAAAAATCGCCCGAGGTGCTTCGTTTGAGGCTGCGTTTTCGGACGTCACCGGCCGGTCGCCAGCCACGGCAGACACTGAATTCTGGGACAGTCAACGCGTCTGGACAACATGGTTGCCGATCCTGTTCTCCCAGGAGGTGCTGTGGATGGCCGTTACCGTCCTGGCTCTTCTTGCGATTCGTCGGCGCCGCCGGCGAAACGCAGAGATGCAGAAAAAATGGGATGAGGAGGAGAACATTTGACCAGCGATCTAGGCATTTTATTCGGGGTATTCATCCCACGTCCGGCCATCGAGTACCCGCCCCGCCGCCTTCTTGCCCATGCGCACGATGTCTTTCCCCGACTCTGATGGACTAAAGGCTCCCCACTGCTTGAAGAAGAATGCAACACCGGCCTCCGCGCACTGGTCACGGATGGATCTTACCCAGGCGGGTTTCATCGGTCGCGATCCGGGCCCGCTCTCACCTCCGACAATCACCCAGTGAATGCGTGTCAGATCAATCTCGCCAAGATCTTCCAGTAGCGGTTCGACGGACAAGAAACGGACGGTCGCATCGGATTGGCGGAGTTCCTCGATTCGCGGGAATCCGTGACTGCGGTCTTCGACACTCACACCCCACCAGATGTGTTTCAGCTTCGCGTGAGAATTAAGGCATCCATTCAGCAGAACCTTCAATCGCGAAGCTCGTTTGGTGAGGACCTGATACGTGTGCCAGTCGCCCTTTTTCATCACCTCAGCGACGGATTGAATGTACGTGTCCGGAAGATCTTCGTGAAAGAGATCGCTCATGCTGTTGACGAAGACTCGACGCGGTTGTTTCCAATGCAGAGGTTGTTCCAGCCGATCGCTGACGGGGTTCATGACACCCGTCCAATTCATACGGCCGTTTAACCGGAGTGTTGTACCTTCGTACGCTTTCCGCACAACGCTGTTGGGATTTCCTGACATTCTGCGGGCTTCCCGTATCGCGTAGCAATTGTCACAACCCGGACTGACCTTACTGCAGCCGGTTACCGGGTTCCATGTCGTTTCAGTCCATTCGATGGAAGAATTTGTTGCCATCCGTCTCGCTTCCGGCCCCCTGCAAACTTTCGGAGACTTACGGCAAACCGTTCCGCACTCTCTGGACTCCCGATCAAATTCTATGTACGCCCGGGCATGGCGGTAGCGGACGATGCCGGTCAAAATTCTATGCGTGATCTGAGCGCCTGGAAAGGAGATCTAACCCATGCAACCAAGAGAGATTGTTTTGAACATCGAGGACTCTGTGGCCGTTCCGCCGGGTAAGGGAGATCGTTTCGCCGGTTACGCAGTAATCGGACTGCCATTCCGCTCCGGTCACGTGCTGGCATTGCGACGCTTTCCAGCTTCTTCCGTGGGGACCGGATACACATCCGTATGGCACCGAAGCCCCGCCGGCGATTGGACATTCTATTCGACCGTAGCGCCCGAGAAGGGGTGCTCACAGTACTTCGGCAGCGAGATCAAACGAAACGTTGTGGGACCGATTGATATTGTGTGGGACGGTCCCACGCAGTTCTGCGTGATCATTGGCGATACCCTTCAGTGGGAAGTGACACTCACCAGTTCGGCACTTTCACGATCCATGAACGCCGTGGCTCGTCTCGTGCCTGAAACATGGTGGCAAACAAGGGTGATGCTGAAGATGATGGGACACGCTGCGCGAATCGCGCTGGGGACTGGCAAGATGAATCTCACCGGAAAGACACCCAACGGGCATGAATTCGTTGCGAATCCGGAGCGTGTTTGGCTGATCGATTCAAGCCGAGCGGTTATCGATGGAAAGGACATCGGACCGGTTGGTGCACTGACTCGCCAGGCGAGGCTGAACGATTTCCTGATTCCTCAAAGGGGCATCTTCGGTGTCGCGCGTGCATTTCTGGAGGCGCCGAGTGGAGTCCGAATGGAGCTCGGTCAGGACGTCGTGCGGATGAGAATTGGGAATTGAGAATTGAGAATCGGTCAGATTTGTCTCTGATCTGACCAATTCTCAATTCCCAATTCTCATCCGCACGACAGCGATGAAGACGTCTACTTTGGCTGAATCGTGATTTCCAAAGGCATCTCGAGCTTGAAATCGAGTGTTGTTTCGGACGGAACGTTCACCTGGTCGCCCTTGGTAAGCACCTGCGTCGCCGCGCCACCTCCAGCGCCAACACCGGCTCCGATGGCAGCGCCCTTACCTCCGCCGACAATCGCTCCAATTGTGCCGCCCACTGCCGCGCCTATTCCAACCTTCTTTGCTGTTGATTTCCCCTGCGACTTCCCCACTTCAGAGTAAGTGGAGCTTTGCACCGGGTAGCGCTTTCCCTGGGCCTCGATGGAATCGAGAGCGAGATGAAGTTCGCTCTTTCCCTTGAAATTGCCGGAGGTCGCTGCGCCCAACAGCTTGATGGACACATTCGAACCCTTTGGCGCGACAATTTGTTCGCCAACGGTGAGAGGGGCGGCGAGCGATGCCATGAAGGTACCTCCCACCTTGTCCTTCTTTGAATCGATGGCATCGATGGTGACCACCTGTATCGACGTGCCCTCCGGCACGACAACCTTCTTCGGTTTCGGCGGTGGAGGAGGTTGTACTGCAGCGACGGGAGGAGCATTGGTAACTGGCGGGTTGGGAACCGCCGCGGAATTTGTGACGGGAGGTGCAGGAGTAGTTGCAGCAGGTGGTGCCGCAGGGGAAGGCGCTCCTGGAGTTGCGGCTGGAGGCGCCGCGGAATTCCTTGCTGGAGCTGCGGGAACTGCAGGTATTGCACCGGCGGTGGCTTCCGGTTTGATCTGCATGGAGTCATTCACCTTCGTTACACCTGGAGCGGTTTGGGCAAGCTCGACAATCTGCCGGCGAGCATCCTCGCTGGAGACTTCTCCCGCCAGCGTGACTTCGCCGTTCGAGGCGGTGATTACGACGGGTTCTACCTTCAGGTTGGAATCATTGAATAGGCGGACCTTGATGGAATCCATCAGAGCCGCGTCGCCAGGGACCGCCTCGGTCGGCGTACTCGGCGTACGGCCGCACGCCGCCAGACATAGAGACACGAATATGAGCAGAATGGGGGAATGTCGCCTTCTAGACATGGGTTTCTCCTTCTATTTACACTTCAAAAGGACACACCGAAGGTATTAGTCAGAGTGAAATCGTTGTTCCGCGATCCTTCCGGCGGCCGGCTGTCGTAATTTTCCAATACGCTCAGCTTCCAGAATGCATTTTTCCACAGCTCCCAGACAATACTGGACTGAAAGTCCACTCGCAACCGACCCCATTCCGATAATCCGGGATAAACAACTATACGCGTGTCGAACTGCGAAGAGGCAAAACTAAACGTGTAGAATCGGACACCCAGAAGACCTTCGGCAGTCTCAACTCTGTCGGTATCAAAGTATTTCTCGCGCGTCCAACCGACGCCGACCGTTGATGTCAGTATGGTCCGGTTCGTATGGATGAGGAACCTACCCCCACCTCCACCGAGTGTTGTCCGAAGGTCGAGGTCCAATTGGTTGTTTTGCAGAGCCTGCCCTATCCCCATCGCATACCAGTTCTTGGAGAGAAATTGGTAGTAACTCAAACTGGCACTGTGGTGTTCAGAGTCTTCGGCTCCTTCCTGCCGGCTGAACTGCGAGGTCAACTGGGAGCTGACCAGAAAATTTTCCGCAGGGAAATCGACAGCAGAGTTTGTGGAGTAGGCGGTCTGCTGGTGGGGGTGTATGGTGAACCCAACGTCTACGCTTCCTCTGAATCGACGCCATAACGATTTTGCCAACGGATCCAGGCTCACAACCTCCAGGAAGCTCACAGAGATTGTGCCGACGTCTTCCACAACGTCGAAGTCACCGGAGCTTGAGGCGGTTGAAGGGCGCTTCAGGATCGATCCGGATCGTAGCCGTCCATTTGCAAGTTCAACGCGAAACCGACGGACACTCTCCAATTGCTGGACTTTCGTCCAGTCGAGCTTTACAGAATCCGCCATGTACGATGCCTTGAAGGAAAGCTGCCCGAATTCGAGCTTCTTGATTTCTCCCACAAAGTGGTCGCCGTTGGTCATGACAACGACATCGGTCTTATCCTGAGCGAGGGCGTCGAGCGAGCAGAAAAGAAATGCCAGTGTGATGAGGATGCGTTTGTCCACCATGGGAGTCGACTGGTCTCATCAATTGCAAGGACACCCGACGCAATCCGAGTGAATGCCGCATTTGCAAGGCGGGCATTCACTCGACCGTGCTAAAACAAAACCGGACGCCGGACTGGGTGCGCTTTCCGGGGGTAATGTTGAGCGCTCCAGCCGGCATCCGGATCCCTCGGAGGGGACTTAGAAGAAGGAGTTCTCGCTCCTTCGATCTTGTGCTACCTGGGACATCCTCTCTTCGTGATGTCGCTGCGCGATTCTTCAACGGCCGTTATTTGAGCAGGTAAGGTCGCGCCTTTCGGAACAAGCCAGACTTCGACTCGGCGATTCCTGGCTTTCGGATCCGCGCTGGAAACAGAGTCCCTTCTGCGTTCCACGGTGCTGGAGTCACAAAGGTTCGAGCGAAAATCATTGCGCTGCTCGGTAGCTGTCCACGCAACGTTAACGCGGGTCAATTCGATGTCTTTGCAACTGGAGCCCGCTCCGGTTAGAAAACTCGCTGCGTTCAGCACACGATCACGGTCCAGCGTCGAAGTACCCTGCCGGCCGAGTTTCTCGACTTCGTCGGCATCCCGATGGCCCACCAGATAGACATCGTAGTCGCGATACCGCGCATCGGTGAGCTGTGGGTAAAGGTCGTTCGCGAGGACTCTTTTTGCACAGTTGTTGACGCGGGCACTATTCAACCCGAAGTTGATGTCGGAGAGCTGGAGCGCCATCGGCGGCGGAGGCGGCGGCGGAGGCGGCGCGGCGACGACCGGAGGTGGCGGCGGCGGTGGCGCCGTGTAGCACACCTGGACATCTTTGGCATCCGTTGCTGTGCCGCCGCGCTGGTCGGTCACTTCGAGGGTCACTTTCACCGGTTTGCACTGCTGTCCTTGAACCGTCTCGCTAAAGGTCAGATTCGAGCTGTCGAAGTCCGCTGCGGTTGGGTCCGCAGCTGCGGCAATCCGTCCGTCACTGGCGCTCCACCGATAGGTGAGCATTCCGGAGCATTCTGAACCCTGCGCCATCGAAGTAAGGCGAAGTTTGTCGTTCCGCGCAAGAGTTGTACGGTCCATGGCTGCAACAGCCGTTGGAGGCCGATACTCTTTCACATTCATCGTGATCTTGCGATCCACGGGAACACCCGGATTCTTCTCGATTGCTTTACGGGTTGCCTTCTCCAGATTGCTGCCGGACGTGTAGAAAACGTTGACGCCGACATCATGGGGACCCGCAGCGTTCGGCGCAACGTAGGTGTATTGGGGGGACGTGGATACCTGTTGTCCGTCAGCGGTCCATCGGTAAGTTACCTGGTTCTCCGGAATCGTATCGGAAGCAATGATGCCAAGCGTGGCGGATTCACCCGGACACAATGAGGCATTGCTCGCCGTGATGGTGGGAGCCACCATGAAGTTGTGCACGATGAGGGGGCCGTAGCCGCCAAATGTGAAATTTAGGCCGGCCGTGACCTGGACGTTGTGGTCGATATCACGTTCATCGTAGATGGCCCCTGGAAAACCAAAAGTCGGCGATCTGTGAATGAAATCCCGGACGCTGAGGTCCAGTGAAAGATGACGCGCCATGCGCATCTTCACACCTGCGCCAACGTTAAAGTGGCCTATGTCTTCGCTGTCGGTTTCGTTTCCTACGCCGGAAAAGGACGTTCCTCTCAACGCCGCTCGTCCCGCATCCGTTGGCTTGAACCAACTCCATCCACCTCCCGCGGAGACGTAGGGCCGCATCCTGCTCTCGCTCGATAACCCCGTGAGAACGCCGTTGAGGTAGAGTTGTTTGAACCTGTTACCTACGACGATATCTCCGTTGACAGGATCTGCGAACACGGCGTTTTGGGTTCCCGTTATCATGAACGACTGTTCCAGCCCAAAGTGTTCCCAAATGTTCTGTCTTGCACGTACACCGAAGACTCCTCCGTCGACGAAACGGTATTCAACACGTTGCCCACCCTCAACAGTTTCATTCAAAGGATTCACTACAGCGGGACTGAATGTAAAACCAGGGCGCGAAAAGAAAGATCCGCCGCCATACGCCCCGAACTCAAACTTCTGAGCGGGAGCATCTGTCGAATTGGCGACGAGGATAAACAAGACGACGATCGACACCAAAGATCTCTTACGCATAAGCCTCCTTATCCGTGGACCAATGAACGCCCAAGCCAAAGCCTCCAAGTCTTGCTACTGTAACAATCACTCCAGTGGTCGAATATCAGGTGAACTTCGTATTTGAAGGTGCGCCACTCGCGTAGGTGGCAGTGGAGACAGGGGTTTGCGGTAACGTCTGCAGGGTGTGAATTCTGATAGGAGGGCCGCCTTCGAAGATTTCAGTAACGCTCTGGGCCTGACGTGCGTGCCTTTGCCGCAGCCGGCAAAGGTTTGAACCTCAAATTTCAGGGTACACAATCCACCGTATTTTCCGTGAGGCGCGCTCGGATTAATCTGAGAGCGCATTTCCATTGATGATTCTGTGTCAACGCTACTCTACCGCTCTATCATCTTCGAAGGTTGGGTGGCCCAGATTCTGGGTCTTATTCTCGTTGCCGCTTTGCTGTCGGCTCGTCCCCGCTCGATAGGGCATAGGCTACTCGCGGTCGTGCTGCTCTGTTCCGTGTATCGTCAATTTCTGTTGGTGATGGAAATCTCAGGAGCGGTGCAGGTGTATCCCATCCTGTTCCGGACTTCATTCCCGCTTCAGCTGCTGTCGATTTCTGCGTTCTATTTATATGTAAACGCACTAACCACGCCGGAGTTCAAGCTCGAGGGCAGACATGTCGTCCATCTCATCCCCGCGATGGGCGGGATTGTCTGGTATTTCGTCATATGGGTGTGGGGAAGTCCGGAGTATTTTCAACTTGGTCCCACCTATTATCGAGATCGGTATATTCGCGTCATCGTGAAGGTACTGGTGGTTATCCCCTATTTGATCGGGGCGCGTCGTCACGTCGATGCGTTTGCGCAAAGGACGAAGGACCATGCCTCCGACGTCAGCCCTCTTCGATTGAAGTGGTTGCGGATACTTTTTGTCATAGCTTATGTCTCGCTGGCAGTCGATTTTTTGGATGTCTTGGCTGGCCCCCGGATTCCCGTCTGGTACCTGATCCCCGCCCTCGCGCTGATTGCACTGATAACTCTCTCCTATATTTCTCTACGTGTCTCTCCCGTGTTTGCCCGTGAAGTGCAATCCTACAAGGAAGCCGCTCCTGATGTTTCGGAACCGGAGCGAAATGGGGACACCAACAGAAGTCGCCTTTCGGACCAGGAGTTGCAGCGGCAGAGGGAGCGTTTGACCGGCGTGCTGGAGAGCAAGGCGCTCTATCTAAACCCGGAACTCCGACTGTCGGACCTCGCTACCGCTCTGAATATCCGCCCTTATCGCGTTTCCGAGATTCTGAGTCGTGGGCTGCAAACTTCGTTCTACGATCTGATCAACAGTTACCGCGTCGCGAAGGCGCAAGAACTTCTTTGCTCGCGGGACTCGGCGCATCTGAATCTGCTCGGCATCGCCATGGAAAGCGGTTTCAAGTCCAAATCGGTGTTCAACGATGTGTTCAAGAAGATGACGGGAAAGACCCCGTCACAATTCCGCGCCGGAAGGAATGACCGCATCGCCTGAACTTGGAGAAACCTTCGAAAAGCCGCATGATTTCCGCGACGCGGTCGACTACCACTTCCGTACCATGCGCTCGTTCAAAAGTGCCCTTTCCACGGTAGAGACGATGGTCTAGGCTTACGACTTACCGACGGAACATCGCCTTCCGGATCGGGTGCTTCCATGAGGGAAGCTGTAATGCTAAGGAGAGCGCGTCTTGCATTCTGCTCTGTTTGTCAGCTTCAGCACCTTCCCACTAAGCGCAAATCAGACCGTTGAGTTGACGGATCGCAGGGGACTCAGGGACCTGCGGTGGCACCGCAGAACCGCGCGCACAGGGCTAACGGCTTCAACCGATCACTTTCGGCGGCGGAACTGCCGCCGTACATCGCAATGAAAGCAAGTTTCAGGGAAGTTCTATGAGGTGCGGCATGACTCGTTCGGGCGCACAATGGATAGCAATCGGATTTCTGATCGTGCTCTGTAGTCTCTCTGCCGCAGGTCAGGCTCCGCTTGGCGGTCCCACGCTGGGTTTCATAACGGATGAGAATGGCTCGACGATCTGGCCATTGCTCGGAGTTCTGGGCGCAGCGGTTCCAGGTCAACCGCTGGAACTGTCGCATGCCATCGTCAATGCGACGTTTTCTCCGCAACAAAACTATGCTCTTGCGATTGCGGCCGCCAATACTCAGCCGGTCCTGATTCGACTCGACGTTTCCAATCCTCAGATCTATTCCCTTCCAGGGGCACGGTTCAATCCAGGCTTGATTGCGATCAGTCCCGCCGGCGGCTCTGCGGCGCTTTACGATCGCGGCTCAGGGGTGCTTCAGCTTTTATCCGGGTTGCCGGACTCACCTCAGATTGTCTACGAGTTCGACATGTCGTCTCTGGGTGGCGAGGTCCGAGCCGTCGCGGTCAGCGACGACGCCAGCCTCGCACTCGTGAACATCGGAAATGAAGGCCGCGCCCTGTGGCTCATCGACGCGAAGGGACCTCCATTGCCGGTGAATGCCGTTCAACCTTCACAAATGACATTCATCGCCAACCGTCACGATGCGCTGATTGCCGATGATGCTACTCAGGAAGTCTTTCTGTTACAGAGCATGGACCAGAATCCAGCTCGCCTGTCCGGCCTTGTGTTGCGCGGAAACATACGCCAGTTCGCAGCGATCGCTGCTTCCACGGACGGTCGATTGATTTTCGCGTCACAGAACGGATCCGCGGACATCTTCATTCTGGATCTCCAAACTAAGCGAACGTCCGTTGTGCCCTGCTACTGCAAGCCGACGGTATTTTCCGCACTGAAAGGTACTTCTGTGTTCCGCCTGAATGGCCTTCCTAACGGACCGATCACGGTACTCGATGCCTCCTCTGCGAATCCTCGAACTTTGATTATTCCGATAGATATGGCTGCGCTGACCAGGACCAGAAAGGCCGCTCAATGAGACTGGCCGATTTGCAGCGGATAGGTTTGCGTGGGGCAATCCCTCTGATCCTATTGGCCTGCGTCGGGGTAAAGAACGTTTCGGCACAGGCGCTGACGATTACGACGGACTCGCTGGCGGATGGCGTTCAGGGCACGGCGTATTCGCAGCCGCTGGCAGCGACGGGTGGGACGGGCACCAATACCTGGACGTTGGCGTCGGGTTCACTCCCCGCTGGGTTGGCGTTGACGACTGCGGGTGTCATCGACGGCACACCGACTGGAACTGGACCTTCGAACTTTACGGTGCAGGTTACCGATGGCGTGCAGACGGCGCAGAAATCCCTGACGATCACCATCAACGGAGCCTTGACGATCACGACAGTCTCGCTGCCGAATGGGGTACAAGGCACACCGTATTCTCAAACGCTGACTGCGACGGGTGGAACGGGCTCGAACACATGGTCGTTGGCATCCGGCTCACTGCCGGCTGGCTTGTCACTCTCGGCGGCCGGAGTCATCAGCGGAACGCCCTCTGGAGCAGGATCGACATTCACCGTGCAGGTCGCCGACGGCGTGCAGACGGCGCAGAAATCCCTGACGATCACCATCAACGGAGCCTTGACGATCACGACAGTCTCGCTGCCGAATGGGGTGCAAGGCACACCGTATTCTCAAACGCTGACTGCGACGGGTGGTACGGGTTCGAACACATGGTCGTTGGCATCCGGCTCACTGCCGGCTGGCTTGTCACTCTCTGCGGCCGGAGTCATCAGCGGAACCCCAACAGGAACGGGTTCGGCGTTTACTGTGCAAGTCAGCGATGGCGTGCAGACGGCACAGAAATCCCTGACGATCGCCATCAACGCGGTTCTGACGGTCACAACAGCATCCCTGCCCAACGGCGTGCAAGGCACACCGTATTCTCAAACGCTGACGGCGAGCGGTGGAACGGGGACCAATACATGGTCGCTGGCGTCGGGTTCACTCCCGGCCGGATTGGGAATCTCGGCCGCCGGAGTCATCAGCGGAACGCCAACGGCAACGGGGTCGACGTTTACCGTGCAGGTAAGCGATGGCGTTCAGACGGGGCAGAGATCCCTGACGATCACGGTCAACGCGGTTCTGACGGTCACAACGGTCTCCCTGCCCAACGGCGTGCAAGGCACACCGTATTCTCAAACGCTGACGGCGAGCGGAGGCACGGGGGCCAACACATGGTCCCTGACGACGGGGACGTTGCCGGCCGGACTGGCGATCTCGGCGGCCGGAGTCATCAGCGGAACGCCAACAGGAACTGGTGCGTCGACGTTCACCGTGCGGGTGACCGACGGCGTGCAGACGGCGCAGAAATCCCTGACGATCACAGTCAACACGTTGCTCGCGATCACAACAACATCGTTGACGAACGGAGTGGTCGGCATAGCGTACTCGCGGACACTGACCGCGACGGGAGGAACAGGTTCGAACACATGGTCCCTGGCGTCAGGAACATTACCTGCAGGCTTGAGCCTTTCCGCGGCAGGTGTGATCAGCGGGACGCCAACAGGAACCGGCCCGTCGACGTTTACCGTGCAGGTGACGGACGGTGTTCAGACGAAGCAACAAGCCCTGACGATCACAGTCAACGCGGTGCTCACAATCACGACGGTATCGCTTCCGAACGGTGCGCCGAGCATCCCGTATTCACAGGCCTTGACGGCAACGGGAGGCACGGGCTCGAACACATGGTCCCTGGCGACGGGTTCACTTCCGGCAGGACTGACTTTATCTGCGGCAGGCGTGATTAGCGGAACACCATCGGGAACCGGCACAACCTTCACCGTTCAGGTCGCCGACGGCCTGCAGACCGCTCAGAAATCCCTCACGATAACCATCAGCGCGGCTTTGGTGGTCGCGACGGTGTCCCTGCCGAACGGCGTCCAGGGCACAGCCTATTCCCGACCTCTAACG
>Ga0207428_10004815_pt1 | contig 12744 bp, 13 predicted proteins | sample RhiMethybrSRZTD1_FD_187600 | JGI IMG/M metagenome (GOLD analysis project Ga0207428, IMG submission 187600) | Populus rhizosphere microbial communities from Tennessee, USA - Rhizosphere MetaG P. TD hybrid SRZTD1 (SPAdes) (version 3) | ecosystem: Host-associated > Plants > Roots > Rhizosphere >... | reverse complement strand
GTTCCTGGGTTCCGAGCGCACGTATGCGCGCAAGCTCGAGGAGATCGTGCTGGCGCTGTGGCTCGAGCTGCGGCTGGGCAAGCGCAACATCCTGGAGCTCTATCTCAACCGCGTGTACTTCGGCGCCGGCACCTATGGCGTGGAGACCGCGGCACAGCGCTTCTTTGGCAAGTCGGCGCGCGAGGTGAGCTTGGTGGAGGCCGCCGTGCTGGCGGGCCTGCTCAAGGCGCCGTCACGCTACTCGCCGGCCTTCAATCCGCAGGTTGCCCGGGCGCGTGCCGGCGATGTGCTGGCCAAGATGGTCGAGGCGCGCTTTCTTTCGGCGGAGGAGGGCGAGCGGGCCGGCCAGGCGACGCTGCGCTTTGCCGAAACCTTGGGACGCGGACAATCGGGCCTCGACTATGCCATCGACGCCGTGCTGGAGCAGCTGCCGCCGCTGGTCGTCTCGCCGGCCAGCGACCTCGTCGTCGAGACCACGATCGATGCGAACCTGCAGCGCCGCGCCCAAACCCTGGTGCAGAATGCACTGTCTGGCGAGGGACAGAGCGCCAGGGCAAGCCAGGCTGCGCTCGTCATCGTCGACCTGAACGGCGGCATCAGGGCGGTAGTCGGGGGACGCTCTTATGCCGAGAGCCAGTTCAATCGCGCGCTGAAGGCGAGACGGCAGCCGGGCTCCGCGTTCAAGATGTTCGTCTACCTCGCCGCACTGGAAAGCGGTCTCAAGCCCGACAGCACGGTCCAGGACCTGCCGATCCTTGGGGCAGGCTGGAGCCCGCGCAACGAGGGCGCGGGCTATCGCGGCACCGTAACCTTGCGCGATGCGCTCGCCCAATCGATGAATGCCGCCGCCGCGCGCCTGCACATGACGGTGGGGCTGCGCACGACGGCGGCCGTGGCGCGCCGCCTCGGCATCCGCTCGCCGCTGCGCGCCGAAGCCTCGCTCGCGCTCGGTACGTCCGAGGTCACGCCGATCGAGCTGACCGCAGCCTACGGCGTGCTTGCCAACGGCGGCAGGGCGCTCGAACCCTACCTCATCGGGCGCGTGCGCACGGGTGCGGGCGCAGTCCTGTTCGAGCGGCGCGAGGCGTCCGCGGCGGAGCTGGTGGCGCCCTCGAATGTCGCCGCCATGAACGACATGCTCAACGCGGTGCTGGTCTCCGGGACCGGCAAGCGCGCCGCGCTGCCCGGTCTGCCGGCGGCAGGCAAGACGGGCACGTCGCAGGATTTCCGCGACGCCTGGTTCGTCGGTTACACGGAGCAGTTCGTCGCCGGCGTCTGGGTCGGCAACGACGACGGCCGCGCCATGAACAAGATGATGGGCGGCAATCTGCCGGCGCGGCTCTGGCACGACGTCATGCTGGCCGCGCACGAGGGCGCCAGCGCCTCCGCCCCGCTCGCCGCACGCAGTCAAGCGGGCGAGCAGCGCGCACAGCCGCTGTTGCCGCGCGAGCGGATCGGGTCGGACTTCGTCGACCGAGTCGCGGGCGGAGATCGCGGCGCGGCATCCTCGCAGGCCGATCCGCCGGCCGACCGCCGGGGCTGGCTCGGGAACGCGAAAGATCTGCTGCGGCGCGGTCTCAGCTTGGTGATGTGATGCGGCGAGATCAGCGCGTCGGGACGGGCTTGTCGCCGCGGTAGTCGTAGAAGCCGCGCTGGGTCTTGCGCCCGAGCCAGCCGGCCTCGACGTATTTCACCAACAGCGGACACGGCCGGTACTTGGAGTCGGCGAGGCCCTCGTAGAGCACCTGCATGACCGACAAGCAGGTGTCGAGCCCGATGAAGTCGGCGAGCTCCAAGGGGCCCATGGGATGGTTGGCACCCAGGCGCATCGCCTTGTCGATCGACTCCACCGTGCCCACGCCCTCGTAGAGCGTGTAGACCGCCTCGTTGATCATCGGCAGCAGGATGCGGTTGACGATGAAGGCCGGGAAGTCCTCCGAGACAGCGATGCTCTTGCCGAGGCTCTCGATGAAGCTCCTGGCAAGGCCGAAGGTCTCCTCCTCGGTGGCGATGCCGCGGATCAATTCGACCAGCTGCATCATCGGCACGGGGTTCATGAAATGGATGCCGATGAAACGCTCGGGCCGGTCGGTGACCGAGCCGAGCCGCGTAATGGAGATGGAGGAGGTGTTGGTGGCGAGGATGGCGCTTTTCTTGAGCTTCGGACAGAGCTCGAGGAAGATTTTGCGCTTGATCGCCTCGTCCTCGGTAGCTGCCTCGATGACGAGGTCGGCCTCGGCCACGGTCTGCAGATCGGAGGACGCGCGGATGCGCTCGAGGCCAGCCTGCATCTCCGCATCGGTGATGATGCCGCGCGACACCTGGCGCGCCATGTTGCGCTCGATGGTGGCGCGCGCCTTCTCGATCGCCTCCTTCTTCATGTCGTTGAGGGTGACGTCGTAGCCGGCCAGCGCCACCACGTGGGCGATGCCGTTGCCCATCTGGCCGGCACCGATGATGCCGACCGACTTGATGGCGGCGCCGGCTCCTGGCTCGCTGCCCTTACGGGCGCGGTCGATTGCGCCGGGTTTCTTCGTCTTGACGCCTGCGTCCATGACGCTTCGCTCCTTAACCAGCCCCGGTTGTTGCATTGCCGCCGCGCGCCCTATTTGCCGGCCTTCTCGAGCTCGGCCTTCAGCTCAGGCAAGACCTGAAACAGGTCTCCCACCAGCCCGAAATCAGCCACCTGGAAGATCGGCGCCTCGCCGTCCTTGTTGATGGCGACGATGACTTTGCTGTCCTTCATGCCGGCCAGATGCTGGATGGCTCCGGAGATGCCAACGGCGATGTAGAGCTCGGGTGCCACCACCTTGCCGGTCTGCCCGACCTGGTAGTCGTTGGGCATATACCCGGCATCGACCGCGGCGCGGCTTGCGCCCACCGCGGCCCCCAGCTTGTCGGCGACCGGCTCGATGTACTTCTTGAAGTTCTCGCCCGACTGCAGGCCGCGCCCGCCGGAGACGACGATCTTGGCGGCGGTCAGCTCCGGCCGGTCGGATTTCTGGATCTCGGCCTTCTCAAAATTCGAGAGGCCGACGGGCGCGGGCGCCGCGACGGCCTCTATGGGAGCCGATCCGCTATTGCCGACCGCCTGGAAGGCGGTAGTTCGGACCGTGATCACCTTTTTCTTGTCGCCCGATTGCACGGTCTGGATGGCGTTGCCGGCGTAGATCGGGCGCTCGAAGGTGTCGGGCGACACCACCTTGATGATGTCGGAGATCTGCATGACGTCGAGGAGGGCTGCCACGCGCGGCATGATGTTCTTGCCCGAGGCCGTCGAGGCGGCAACGACCCCGTCGTAGCTGCCCATCAGACCGGCGACGAGCGCGGCCACTTCCTCGGCCAGCTGATGGCCGAGATGCGGCGCATCTACATGGAGCACCTTGGTCGCACCCTCGAGCTTCGCTGCAGCCTCCGCGACGGACTTGCAGTCGGCGCCCGCGACCAGCACATGCACGTCTTGGCCCAGGCCCTTGGCCGCGCTCATGGCCTTGAGGACGGCGGCGCTCAGCGCCTTGTTGTCGTGGTCGGCGAGCAGCAGGACCGTCATGACAGCGCGCCGACCTCCTTGAGTCTGGCGATCAGCTCGGCCGCATCGGCGACCTTGACGCCAGCCTTGCGACCGGGCGGCTCGACGGTCTTGAGGACCTTGAGCCGCGGGGCGATATCGACGCCGTAGTCGCCAGGCTTCTTCATTTCGAGCGGCTTCTTCTTCGCCTTCATGATGTTGGGCAGCGAGGGGTAGCGCGGCTCGTTGAGGCGCAGATCGGTGGTGACGACCGCCGGCAGCTTCACCTTCAACGTCTCGAGGCCGCCATCGACCTCGCGCGTGACGAGCGCCGTCTGGCCGTCAATGACGAGCTTGGAGGCAAACGTCGCCTGCGGCCAACCCAGCAATGCCGCCAGCATCTGGCCTGTCTGGTTGCAATCGTCATCGATCGCCTGCTTGCCGAGGATGATGAATGCCGGTTTCTCCGCCTCGATCACGCCCTTGAGGATCTTGGCGACCGACAGCGGCTCAACGGCCTGCCCATCCGGTGTCTCGACGAGAATGCCGCGATCGGCGCCCATCGATAGTGCCGTGCGGATCGTCTCTTGCGATTTTGGGGGGCCGACAGAAACGGCGACGATTTCCTGGACCTGGCTCTTCTCCTTGAGCCGCACGGCCTCTTCGACGGCGATCTCGTCGAAGGGGTTCATCGACATCTTGACGTTGGCAAGCTCCACGCCCGATCCGTCCGACTTGACGCGGATCTTGACGTTGAAGTCGACCACCCGCTTTACAGCGACCAGAACTTTCATTCCCAATGAGGCTCCATCTCGGGCACGGCGTGTTAACCCCCGGCTCGCCGTGCTGCACTGCGATTTCGCTTCTTGGGCCCTGCCATATTGTGTCTGGTTTATGACGGCAGGAGATAGCGCTTCGCAAGTGCGAAAAGAAGGGTAGGGCCGCGACAATTGGGTGTCAATTGGGCAACTGACGCGGCACTTTGGACAGCGGTTGGGCAAGCATCGCTGTTGCCGAAAGGCCGCAAATGCAGCCTCAGGCCGGTTCACACCGGCCTGAGGCCCCGGTCAAACAACGGGACGCCAGGCCGGCGCATGAAAATAATAAGGATGGCACCCGCCACCATGCCGCCGATGTGTGCCCACCAAGCCACCTGGTCGGCTTGATTGAGCAGCACCATGACCAGCTGCGTGGCCACCCACACGCCCAACACCCAGGCCGCCGAGATCCGCAACGGGATGAAGCGAAACGCCAGCACCCACACCATCACCCGTGGGTGCAAGATCAGATAGGCCGCGATCACCCCGGCAACCGCGCCGCTGGCGCCGATCAGCGGCAGCTTCGAGGACGGGAGCATCAAAGAGTGGACCAACCCCCCGGCGATCCCACACGCGACATAGAAGATCAAGAATTTGATATGCCCCATGGCATCCTCGACGTTGTCGCCGAACACCCACAGGAACAGCATGTTGGAGAGCAGATGCAGGATGTCGCCGTGCAGGAACATGTAGGTGAGGAGCGTGTAGCCTTCCGGCACGGCAACCGTGTCGTAGGGTCCGCGCGCCGGTCCCCCGATGATCCCAACTTGCAGGAGTTCCGATGGTACCACCGCAAAGCTGGCGGCGGCGGTTTGGCCCAGCCCGACGCTTTGCCACGCGAAGGCCGCCACATTGGCAGCGATGAGCGCGACGGTCACCCATTGGAATCTGATGGACCGAAGAGGATTATCATCTGACAGAGGAATGAAGACCACGGACTGGCTACCTTTACAGTTGAGCTCCAAAGCGCTGAGGGCCGGCTAACGGTTCTGCCCCGGCACCCAAAGGACATCGCCGTCGCCGCGCGCGTTGACGTAGCGGCTGGCCACAAACAGATGGTCGGACAAGCGGTTAATGTACCTGAGCGCCGGAGCGGCGACGTCCTCGCCGGGCTGGGCAGCGAGCTCCACCATGGCCCGCTCCGCGCGCCGGCACACGGTGCGCGCCACGTGCAGCGCCGCCGCGGCCGGCGAGCCGCCGGGCAGCACGAACGATCGCAAGGGGCTCAACTCTCCATTCATGGCGTCGATCTCGTCCTCGAGGCGCTTGACCTGCGCCTCGCTCACGCGCAGGCGCTCGCGGGCAGGCTTCGCTCCGCGCTCCGGCATGGTCAGGTCGGCACCGACGTCGAAGAGATCGTTCTGGATGCGGCCCAGCATGGCGTCGACGTCGGCGTGCTCGTCGCGCACGTGGAGGCGGGCGACCCCGATCGCGGCATTGGTCTCGTCGACCGTGCCGTAGGCGGCGATGCGCGCAGAGTGCTTGGGAACGCGCTCGCCCGTGCCGAGCGCGGTCGTGCCGGCATCGCCCGTGCGGGTGTAGATCCTGTTGAGAACCACCATGGTGCCTACCTCGCTCGCCCGGTGGCAAGCCACGTCCAGGGTAGCGGGCAAGCGGTAGCGGTCAAGCCGGCTTCCCGCGAATAGCCTGACGATGCGCCTGCTGGGGTCGAGGGTCCACAGCAGAGGCGCAAAAGAAGGCCCGGTCATGACGGGCCGAGGTGCTCACGGGCGCAGGAAGTAGACGAGAACCATGGCGATGACGATGGCGAGAAACTGCAGGCCGACGCGCCAGCGCATCAAAGTCTGGCTCAAATTGGGACTGGTGCCACGCATCATGTTCCATAGGCCCGCCAGCAGCACCACCACCACCGCGACGAGCGCCAGCGTTGTTACGATGCGTAGGGTGCCGTCCATGGTTTCGACCTGACTTGGGTTGGCGGAGGGAGGGCCGCGAGCTTTACGCCTGCCCGGCCTTTGGGCAACACCTGCAGTGTTGCCGCACGCGCCAACTCACCTGTGCCACAATTGGCATGATCCTTTATATAGGATTCCGGCTTACCTTCGATCGCGGGGCGATTCGCTAGCCCGCTGATCGTGTTGAACTCCTGAGGGCGGATTGGCCAAAGACGTGGCGCACACGCTGAGGAAGCTGGCGCATGGCTGCATTGTCGCAGCCCTTGGCGCTGCCTTGCCTGAATACGCCGTGGCACAAGGAAACTTGGCGCCGGAGGAAGCGCGCAAGCGTCTGGAGAACGATCGCGGCCGGCTGGAAGCCACCGAACGCCGCTCCAAGGAGCTGCAGAAGGACCTCGAGAAGATCGCCGCGGAACGCCAGCGCATCAACGCACGGCTGGTGGAGACGGCAAAGCTGATCCAGCAAAGCGAGGCCCAGCTGAACCTCATCGAAGCGCGCCTAGGCGACCTGGCGGCACAGGAAAAGCACTTGCGGGCCCTGCTGGAGCAGAGCCACGGCAAGATTTCTTCGGTTCTTGCCGCCATGGTGCGCATGGGTCGCAATCCACCCCCTGTCATGGTTACCAGCCCCAGGGACGTACTCTCCGCCTTCCGCAGCGGCATGCTCTCCACAACGGTGTTTTTCGAGCTCAAGGGCGAGGCCGTCGCACTGTCCGAGAAGTTGACGGACCTGGCGCGCGTCATGACCAGCATCCGCGAGGAGAGCGACAAGCTGCGCCGCGAGACAAGCCGGCTCAACGACGCCCGCTTGCGCCTGGCCGGCGTGCAGGAGGAAAAGCGCCAGTCGCTGGCCGAGCGTCAGGCCGAACTGGCGCAGGTGCGCCATGCGGCCGCCGAGATCACGAGAAACGTCGCCGATCTGGGCGAGCTGATCGCCAAGCTCGACAAGGAGGTGCAGGACAGGACCGGGCTCGGCGCCTACGAGAAAGAGATCGCGACCGCCGCACCGGCATCTCCAGCCCAGGCGACGGCGGACCCAAAATCGCCCGCGGACATAGCCGCCGGCGCCGCCAGTCCCACGGAGGCCCCCAGTGCATCGGCGGTACTGGCACCCGCCGGCGACCGCGTGGCCATGCTAACGCCCGGCCGCATCAAGCCGGCGATACCCTTCGCGGATGCCAAGGGCCTATTGCCGCTTCCGGCCCAGGGCCGCAGGGTTCTGACGTTCGGTGAGAAAACCCAGTACGGCAGCCAATCCAAGGGTCTCGTGCTTGAAACGCGGCACGGCGGCCAAGTGGTGTCGCCGAGCGATGGCTGGATCGTTTATGCGGGCGAGTTCCGCAGCTATGGCCAGCTCTTGATCATCAACGCCGGCGGGGGCTATCATATTCTACTAGCTGGACTATCTCAGATCGATGTGCAACTCGGTCAGTTCGTGCTTGCCGGCGAGCCGGTCGGCGTGATGAGTACGGCTGCGAAATCGACTCCGGGCAAGGCGCAGGACAACGCTCCGATCCTTTATATCGAGTTCCGCAAGGACCAGCGGCCCATAGATCCCGACCCCTGGTGGGTGGATGCCTCGCGAAAGGTGCAAGGATGACGCGCAAATCGGACTACGCATTCTGGACATTCGTCATGCTGGCCTGCCTTGCCGGAGCGACGACCGTCCTGAATGTCACGCGGACCTACTCGGCCACCTCGACCAACTCGGAGATCTACAAGCAGCTCGACTTGTTCGGCGACGTGCTGGAGCGAGTGCGCAGCGACTACGTCGACAAGCCTGACGATGCGACGCTGATCGATTCGGCCATCAACGGCATGCTGGCCGCCCTCGATCCCCATTCCGCCTACCTCAATCCGAAGAACTTCCGCGACATGCAGGTGCAGACGCGCGGCGAGTTCGGCGGGCTCGGCATCGAGGTGACGATGGAGAACGGCGTGGTCAAGGTGGTCTCCCCCATCGACGACACGCCGGCGGCCAAGGCAGGCTTGCAAACCAACGACCTCATTACACACCTGGACAACGAGCAGATCGTCGGCCTGACGCTCGAGCAGGCGGTGGAGAAGATGCGCGGACCGGTCAATACGCCGATCACGCTCACCATCGTGCGCAAGGGCAAGGACGAGCCCTTCGACGTCAAGATCGTGCGCGACGTGATCCGCATCAATGCGGTCAAGGCCCGCGCCGAAGGCGATCTGATCTACGTCAAGATCTCCACCTTCAACGAGCAGACGCACGCCAACCTGGTGAGGCAGGTCGACGGCTTGAAGAAGACGATCAAGAACCCCAAGGGTTACGTGATCGACCTCAGGGGCAATCCCGGCGGCCTGCTCGACCAGGCGATCGCCGTGTCCGACGATTTCCTCGAGAAGGGAGCGATCGTGCTCACCAAGGGCCGCGGCCTCGAAGAAACCCAGCGCGCCAATGCGCGGCCCGGCGACGTCACCGAGGGCAAACCGGTCGTGGTCCTCATCAACGGCGGCTCGGCCTCGGCCTCCGAGATCGTGGCCGGGGCGCTGCAGGACCACAAGCGCGCAACCGTGATCGGCACGCGCTCGTTCGGCAAGGGCTCGGTTCAGACCATCATTCCGCTTGGCGCCAACGGTGCCATCCGCTTGACGACGGCGCGCTACTACACGCCGTCGGGACGCTCGATCCAGGCCAGGGGCATCGATCCCGACATCATCGTCGAGCAGGAATTGCCGCCCGAGCTGCAGTCGCGGTCCTCCCGGATGCCCAGTGAATCGGGCCTGCGCGGCCACTTGAAGGGCGACAAGGAGGGCAAGGAAGGCTCGGGCTCGTCCAGCTACGTACCGAAAGAGGCAGAGAAGGACTCGCAGCTGCAGTACGCCTTCAAGATGCTGCGCGGCGAGCCGCTGCCACCGGCACAGAAGCCCGACGCACCCGGCCCCGACGTGCAGGTGCAGGGCACCCAGCCCAAGCAGAAGTAGGCGCTCGTCGCCCGGAGTTTTTTGCGAGTTGAGCTTGGGCGCCGTGCAGGCGCCCAATGCTTTTGGAGGCTCGGCATGCCCAGCGAAGACCTCTCCTATCGGCCCTGCGTAGGCATCATGGTGCTGAACCGGTCGGGTCGCGTGTGGATCGGCCGACGCCACGATGCGCCGGGCGAGCCGGAGGGTCCGGGCACCTGGTGGCAGATGCCGCAGGGCGGCATCGACGGCGAGGAGGACCCGGCCAAGGCGGCGCTGCGCGAGCTCGAGGAGGAGACGGGCATCCGCTCCGTTGCCATACTGGCTGAAAGCCCGCAGTGGTACCTCTATGATTTGCCGGAGCACCTGCGGCCCAAGGCCTGGGGCGGTCGCTACCGCGGGCAGAAGCAGAAGTGGTTCGCGGTGCGCTTCCTCGGCTCCGACGAGGAGGTCCAAATCGCGCCCCCCGGGCACTCGCAGGAGTTCGACGCCTGGCGTTGGGCCGAGATTGGTGAGCTGCCGGGGCTGATCGTGCCGTTCAAGCGCGCCGTCTACGAGCAACTGCTGCGCGATTTCCGGCACCTCGCACGGCCGCAGGACTGATGGCTTGCCCGCCGCAGCGCATCGCATGCGCGCCGCGCCTTATGCAGTTTGGCGTGACAAATTGCGCAAATCACTGAACAATCCGTGGCTGGCTCGAAGCAAATGGCGGATTGCGCATCCAACCCATGGCCGTCACGGAACTGGACCTCCCTTACCGGCCCTGCGTCGGCATCATGCTGATCGACCGTCGCGGCCTGGTCTGGGTCGGGCGGCGGCGGCCGAAGTGGGCGGGGCACAGCTCGGCCCACATCTGGCAGATGCCGCAGGGCGGCATCGGCGCCGGAGAGAGAGCCCGCGAGGCGGCGCTGCGCGAACTCGAGGAGGAAACCGGGGCCACCAGCGTCGAGCTGCTGGCCGAAGCACCCGGATGGTTCACCTACGATCTGCCCCAGGAGCTCCTCGGCACCGCCCTCAAGGGCCGCTATCGCGGACAGAAGCAGAAATGGTTCGCCATGCGCTTCACCGGCAGCGAGCGCGAGATCGACATCTCCCCGCGCAACGGCCACAAGGCCGAGTTCGACGCCTGGCGCTGGGTTCCTGCCGCGAAACTGCCGAGCTTGATCGTGCCGTTCAAGCGCCAGGTGTACCGCGACGTGGTGGCGACGTTCGGAGCGTATGTGGGGTAGTGGAGATTGGCATCAGGCGTAGCCGGCCCGACACAGGACAGACTGAGCTCGATGCCTTCGGCCTAGCGCGCCAGCGCCCTGAGCCGATCCACGGCGAAGGCGGCGGCGAGGCGGGAGGCATCGTCGCCGGCGGCGGCAAGCTCGGCCTCGGCCGCCTCCAGCTCGGCGGCAACGACGACAGCATCCATCTCCTCCACCGCAAGTGCGCGCTCGGCCAGCACCGTCAGGTGGCCGGCATCGACCTCGGCAAACCCGCCCTTGACGAAGATGCGCGTCTTGCTGGCGTCCGGCAGCGCCACCTCGATCACGCCGGGGCGCAGCGCCGAGATGGTCGGGGCATGGCCTGGCAGCACCGTGAACTCGCCCTCCACGCCCGGCACCACCACCTCGGCGACATCCTCCGACAGCGCCATGCGCTCGGGCGTGACCAGCTCGAATCTGAACGTATCTGCCATGCTCTAGCGCACCTTCACTGTCGGCCGCTGCGGCCGACCAAACCCGCCACTCGCGCTAAATCGCGAGCAGCACCGCGCCAACCGGCGCTCCTCTAGTTGGTCTGGCCGCCGGTCTTGGCGTCGACCTCGGCCGGCGTCTGCAACTTGGTGCCGCAGAACGGGCAGAAGAACACCGGGTGGTCGACCATGTTGGCCTCGTCCTCCTTCTCGACGTCGACCACGCCGATCGACATGTAGAGGACGCCATTCTCGTCCGCAGCGACCAGCGGTTCGAACTCGTCGCTCTCCAGCACGTCCTTGAGGATCTCGCAGCAGTTGCCGAACTTTCCCGTTCCATCTGCCGACATGCTCGTTCTCCCTTCGCGTTTATGCCGCCTCGGCCAGCTTCTCCGCCTTGGCGACCGCTTGGTCAATGGTGCCGACCATGTAGAAGGCCTGCTCGGGTAGGTGGTCGTAGTCGCCGGCGCACAGGCCCTTGAAGCCTTTGATGGTGTCGGCAAGCTGCACGAACACGCCGGGCAGGCCCGTAAAGGCCTCGGCCACATGCATGGGCTGCGACAGGAAGCGCTCGATCTTGCGGGCGCGCGACACCGCGACCTTGTCCTCCTCGGAGAGCTCGTCCATGCCGAGTATGGCGATGATATCCTGCAGCGACTTGTAGCGCTGCAGGATCTGCTGCACCTGACGGGCGACGTTGTAGTGCTCCTCGCCGACCACCAGCGGCGTCAACATGCGCGAGGTGGAATCGAGCGGATCGACCGCCGGATAGATGCCCTTCTCCGAGATCGGCCGGGAGAGATTGGTGGTCGCATCGAGGTGCGCGAAGGTGGTCGCGGGGGCCGGATCGGTGTAGTCGTCGGCCGGCACGTAGATGGCCTGAATCGAGGTGATCGAACCTTTGGTGGTGGTGGTGATGCGCTCCTGCAGCGCACCCATGTCGGTGCCAAGCGTCGGCTGGTAGCCCACGGCAGACGGAATGCGGCCGAGCAGCGCCGACATCTCGGACCCGGCTTGCGTGAAGCGGAAGATGTTGTCGACGAAGAACAGCACGTCCTGGCCCTGGTCGCGGAAGTACTCGGCAACCGTAAGGCCGGAGAGGCCGACGCGCGCGCGGGCACCGGGCGGTTCGTTCATCTGGCCGTAGACCAGGGCGCACTTGGAGCCGGCGGTCGAGCCGTTGTTTTTCGCTGGGTCCTTGTTGACATTCGACTCGATGAACTCGTGGTAGAGGTCGTTGCCCTCGCGCGTGCGCTCGCCGACGCCGGCGAACACCGAAAAGCCGCCGTGCGCCTTGGCGACGTTGTTGATGAGCTCCTGGATCAGCACGGTCTTGCCGACGCCGGCGCCGCCGAACAGCCCGATCTTGCCGCCCTTGGCGTAGGGCGCCAGCATGTCGACGACCTTGATGCCGGTGACGAGGATCTGCGCCTCGGTCGATTGCTCGGTAAAGGAGGGGGTGGGCTGATGGATCGCCCGGCGCTCGGTGTGGGGAACGGGGCCGGCCTCGTCCACCGGCTCGCCGATGACGTTGATGATGCGCCCGAGCGTGCCGTCGCCGACGGGCACGGAAATCGCCTGGCCGGTGTCGGACACCTCCTGGCCGCGCACCAGCCCTTCGGTGGAGTCCATGGCGATGGTGCGCACGGAGTTCTCGCCCAGGTGCTGCGCCACCTCCAGCACCAGGCGGTTGCCGCGGTTCTGCGTCTCGAGCGCATTGAGGATCGCCGGCAGGTGGCCGTCGAACTGCACGTCGACGACGGCGCCCATCACCTGGCGGACACGACCGATTACGTTGGTTGCCATGGTCTCTTCCTTTGTAGGTGGGGTTAGCGCGGCGGCGCGTAACCCAACAATCTCTCGCCAGTTCTCGTCGGGTTACGGCCCTTGCGG
>Ga0207428_10004813_pt1 | contig 12749 bp, 9 predicted proteins | sample RhiMethybrSRZTD1_FD_187600 | JGI IMG/M metagenome (GOLD analysis project Ga0207428, IMG submission 187600) | Populus rhizosphere microbial communities from Tennessee, USA - Rhizosphere MetaG P. TD hybrid SRZTD1 (SPAdes) (version 3) | ecosystem: Host-associated > Plants > Roots > Rhizosphere >... | reverse complement strand
GTGCTGCTCGCCGGCATCGGCCTGTATGGCCTCATGAGTTATTCGATTACGCTCCGGACTCCTGAAATCGGCCTCCGCATGGCGCTCGGCGCAAGGCCGGCATCAGTCGCCTGGCTCACGGTGCGCGAAGGCACGTGGACCGTGCTCGCCGGCGCGTTCGCCGGCACGGCTGCGGCCTACGCCGCCGTCCGAATCCTCGAAAGCCAGCTGTTCGGCGTCCAGCCGCACGATCCCGCTGTCTTCGCCGGCGCGACTCTGCTGCTCGTCGTCATGGCAGTTGCCGCGGCGTTCTTCCCTGCGCGCCGCGCTTCGCGGATTGATCCGATGGTGGCGTTGAGACACGAGTGACGGTCGCGGTTCGCGGGGTCGCGGGCTCGCGGGTTCGGATCCAGCCGATACGCGCTGCTTGCCCCTTATTCGAACCCGCGAGCCCGCGAACCGCGAACCCGCGACTCTCTATCGACCCTTCTGCGGCAGCGGCACATGCACCGGATACGCCTTCTCCCCTGCCAGTATCTTCGGCCGCAGGCGGTTCTCGGGGATCGGGATTGGGCAGGTCGTATAAGGGTTGAACGCGCAGGGCGGATTGTAGGCCTCGTTGAAGTCCAGCACCGTCATCCCGTCGTCCAGGAGATCGGCGTAGAGGAAGCGGGCGGCCTCGTAGGTTTCCTGGCCGCTCGAGCCGTCGCGGAACACGATGTAGAAGCGCTTCGGGCGGGTCGTGAAGGGACGCAGCCGGAGGGTCTCTCCCATCAGCGTGAACTCGATCACTCCCTCGCTCTTGTAACTGTCGACGTCGCCGTAGGTGTTCGTGACCGGAATGGATTTCGGCTCGGCATCCTTGATGAAGCGGCCGACCACGCGGTAGCGGGGATCGATGTGAAACCACTGGAACCCGACAAAACCCTTCGCCAGCGGACCATTCGGATCGCGCACGCGGAGGGACGGCTTCCCGCCGCTCCTGTGAATGACGAACCGGACACTCCCGAGCTGTAATTCGTCCTCCGCCGACGAGCTGTCGTCCTTCAGAATGACGGGAGCAGTCACCCGTTCATCTTCGAGCCGGACATCAACGCCGGACGCGGGCTCGTATCGAACTTCCCCGCCCGTGAGCACGAACTTCCCGATTGAAGCTGGCATCGTCGAGCCGGCGAGCCGGATGTCGTTGGTCGCGGCGCTGCCCGCCGTGTTGACGCCTTCCTTCAGCGGAAACAGTCCTGCGATGGTGACGAAGTCCTGCCGATAGTCCGCCTCGTGCTTGGCGCGCCACTGCTCGACCTGGGCGGCGTGATCGGGAGGAGTGGGATGCGAGGCCTCCGGTGCGGGCCCTTTGCGGCACGCCGGCAAGACCATGATGAGTGCGACGACGAAACCGAGCCGCTTCATACCCTCGATCCTATGCAGGAATCGGGACATTCGTGGGCATCGAGCCCGAAAAGATCCAACACGGAGGCACGGAGCCAAGAGGTCCCGCGATGGTCCGGCTGGTTCCCTCCGTGCGTCCCCGTGTCCTCCGTGCTTCCGTGTTGTTCTTCGTGTTTCAGTGTTACCGACCCGGCAACGCGAACGCGACGATCGTCGAGCCCACAGGTGACTGCAACAACCCGTCACCGCCAGCAGCGACAACCACATACTGACGACCATTCCGGCCCACGAACGTCATCGGCGTGGCGTGAGCGCTGGCGGGGAGCAGGGTCTCCCAGAGCAACTTGCCCGTGTCCGCATCGAAAGCGCGGAACCGACGGTCGATCGTCGCGCCAATGAAGATCACACCGCTGGCGGTGGCGATCGTACCGCCGATGTTGGGCGTCCCGGTGGCGTCGAACCCGCGCTCCTTCAGCGACTCGAAGACTCCGATCGGCACGCGCCAGACAACGCGCGCCTCGTTGACGTCGAGGGCCACGAGCTCGCCGAAGGGCGGTGCCGAGCAGGGCACCTTGGTCTCGGGATTCCAGAAGCGCGCGTACCCGGTCTTCCACGGAGACGTCCGCCGATAAGGACCGCGGCCGTCTGCCGGATCACGCGGCTCCATTCGCGCGACTTGTCCCAGATTCATGATGTTGGTGAATACCAGCTTGCGGCCGGGGTCATACGAGAGACCGCTCCAGTTCCCGCCGCCGAGCGTGCTCGGAAACATCACCATCGTGCCGTCGAGTGGGGACGGAGTGAACATCGGGGCGGCGAACATGCGATTCTTCTCCCAGATGTCGCGACAGTAGGCCGCATGTTCTGCGGTCAACGAGTACATGTCCTTCGCGGGATCGAACGTCGTTCTCGCAAGCGGCGCCGGTTTGACGGGAAACGGCTGCGTCGGCCAGGCCGCCTCCCCCGGCACGCTGCTCGAGGGTACCGGCCGCTCCTCCATGCCGAACAGCGGTTCGCCGGTTGCCCGATTGAAGATGAACAGCAGGCTCATCTTCGTCATCTGCGCGACCGCGGGGATCGTCCGGCCGCCGCGCGTGACCTCGATCAACGCCGGCGGCGCAGGCAGGTCCCAGTCCCAGAGATCGTGATGCACGAGCTGCTGGTGCCACCGCAGGCGTCCGGTGGCTGCGTCGAGTGCGAGGACCGAGTTCGCGTAAAGGTTCTTGCCGCGGCGATCCGCGCCGTAGAAATCGGATGTTGCCGAACCGGTCGCGGCGAACACCAGGCCACGATCCGGATCCAGTGACATGCAGGTCCAGGCATTCGCGCCGGACCTGTTCTTCCAGCTCTCACCCTCCCAGGTGTCGACACCGGCCTCACCGGCACGCGGCACCGTATGGAAGGACCAGAGGAGCTTTCCGTCCTGCGCATCCCAGCCGCGGATATCGCCGTAGAGACCGGTGCTCGGCTCTCCCTCTGAGTTGGTGCCGCCGGTAATCAGGATGTTGCGGTAAACAATCGGGGGCGAATCGAGCATGAAAGGGCCCTCGGCGCCGCCGATACTCGCTTTCAGATCGACCGATCCCGCGGTGCCGAACCCGGAAATCGGCTCGCCGGTCCGCGCATCGAGCGCCGCCAGCCGGCCGTCATCGACGCCCACATACACCCGCGGCGTCACGCGGCCTGTGCCGGGCCAGTAGGCGACACCGCGTCGTCCGGCGCGTTTCTGTGCATCGAACCGCCAGACCTGCTTGCCCGTCTCCGGTTCGAGGGCGAACACGCTGCGGCCGCCCGTGAGATACATCAGGCCGCCGGCGAGTGTCGGTGTGCCCTGCAGATTCGTGGCGCCGGTCTCGAACGACCAGGCCTGCTGCAACGTCGATACGTTCTCGCGCGTGATTTGTGTGAGCGTCGAGAACCGGCGAGCGCCAGGGTCGCCGCCCGGCGTCGTCCATTCGGACTCACGCTGTGGGGGAGCTGCCAGCAGCAGGATGATCAGAGCGAGAGCAGTTCGGGGCATGATGTCTCCGGGGTCCGAGATCATGTCCGCAGATATTGACATACGTCTCCTGACTGAGAACGACGTCGAAGGCGCCCTCGCGCTCAGTGCGTCCTGCGGCTGGAACCAGCGGGCCGCCGAGTGGCACATGATGCTGCAGATCGCGCCGTCGGGCACGTTTACGGCCGCCACACCCGACGGCATCGTCGGAACGGCGATCGGGATCGACTACGGCAACTTCGGCTGGATCGCGATGATGCTGGTGAACCCGGCCTATCGGAGCCGCGGTCTCGGGGCACGCCTGCTCGAGGCCGCGATGGGCGCTATCCCGCGCGACATGCCCATCCGGCTCGACGCGACCCCGCTCGGACGGCCGCTCTACGAACGCTACGGCTTCGTTCTCGAGTCGTCTTTGACTCGCCACGTCCGGCCGGCCGGGGAGAGTCAGCGTCCGGTCCGGAGTGGTACGGTGCGTCCGCTCGTCGAGTCAGACCTGCCCGCTATCATGCAAACGGACGAGCGAATCTCGGGCGCGCACCGCCACGGCGCGCTGCGGTGGGCGTTCGGCGATGCTCCGCGTTATGCGTGGATCGGGATGAACAACTTGGAAGGCACCAGCGGAGGGCTGGCAGGCTACTGCCTCGGACGCGGCGGGCGACTGTTCGATCACCTCGGCCCGATTGTGGCGGACACACCCGTTTCTGCGGCCGGGCTCGCCGCAGCCGCGATCGGAGAGAGCCGCGAGTGTTCAGTGGTAATAGACGCGCACGACATGCACGACGAGTTCGTCACCTGGCTGCGCGGCGCGCGGTTCGAGCCGCAGCGTCCGCTGTACCGGATGTGCCGACCCGGCGCTGCGCCGCCGCAGGCCCGTCATGCCGACACACTGATCGAGTTCGCGATCATGGGTCCGGAGTTTTCGTGAAGATGATCCTTCCGGCTAAAGAGCCTGTGACAAATTCTGTTGGTGTGGCTTCCGGCTTCAGCCGGAAGGATGCGTGCGGCGCTCGAATGCGGTGCACATTCAGCGGTGGCCACATCCTTCCGCCTAAAGGCGGAAGCCACACCTACCCTACAAAGAGCACTGCGCTGTTCGGACTCATTGTCCTGATTGCGCTCGCCAATGTCACTGCGGGCCAGGCCCCCAAGTCACTGGTGCTCGATCACGTCCGCCTCATCGACGGCACCGGCACTGCGCCGATTGACGATGGCCGGATAGTGATCAGCGGAGATCGGGTGACTGCCGCCGGACCGGCCGCGACAACGCCGGCGCCTTCCGGCAGTGAGCGGGTCGATCTGACGGGCAAGACGGTTATTCCCGGCCTGATCGATTTGCACTTCCACATCGAGAACGATCCCCGCATGGCGCTGCGGCAGCTCGCCAACGGCATCACGTCGTTCCGCGATCCGGGCCAGTGGAACGAGAAGTTCGTAGAGCTCCGCCGGATGGTTGCCGCGGACGGTTTGGCGGGTCCGCGGATCTTCACGACCGGGCCGCACATCGACGGTGAGAATCCGGCCTACCCGGCCGACTCTGTGGTCGCGCGCGATCCCGAGGAGGCGCGCCGGCATGCCGAGACGTCGGTGGCGCAGGGAGCGACGGCCCTGAAGATCTATTTCCGCCTGCCGCTGGCGAGCGCCAAGGTGGTGGTCGACGTCTGCAACGCGCACCGGATCCCGTGCACCGCGCACCTCGAGATCCTGGACGCCCGCGAGCTCATTGGCGCGGGTCTGCACGGGATCGAGCACATCACCTCGTTCGGGATCAGCCTTGTGCCCCGGGTGCAGGCAGAAGCCTACAAGCAGGCGGTGCTGCGCAGCAACGACGCGCGCCGGGACGGCCGCTATCGGCTCTTTGCAGACGCCAGACTCGATTCACCGGAGGCCATGGCGCTGTACGCCGTCCTGCGGCAGCGCCGTCCCTGGGTTGATGCCACCCTGGCCGTGTTCGAACGGCGCGCAGACAAGCCGGCGGAAGGCGCGACCGCGGAGATGGCGCAAGTGATGGCGGCCGGCTTCGGCAGGATGAAGGAGCTGACCCACCGCATTTCCCGCGAAGGCGCGCGGGTCGTCATGGGCGGGCACACCGAGGTTCCGTTCGCGGGACGCGGCGAAGCACCATGGCGCGAGCTCGAACTGCTCGTCGACAGCGGCTTCAGCCCGCTCGAAGCGATCACCGCGGGGACGAGCACGGCTGCCGGCTTCCTTTATCGCGACAACGACCTCGGCTCGTTGCGCGCGGGTTTTCACGCCGATCTCGTCGTCCTCCGCGACAATCCCGTCACGTCAATCTCAGCCGTTCGCACCGTTGAACGCGTGATGGTCGACGGCAGGTGGGTGGATCGAAGCAAGTACTTGGGATACTGAATCCGCAGTCCGCAGTCCGCAGGCCGCAGTCCGCAGTCCGCGGTCCGCAGCCCGCAGTCCGCAGCCCGCAGTCCGGCTCTCGAAACGGCGGGCGCGGAACGAAGCCAATCCGGATCGCGGACCGCGGACTACGAACTATCATCTCGATCCATGCCACTGCCCGATCGGATCACGTCCGAGGCCGAGCTCGAAGATGTGCTCGCGCAGCCATCGGAAGAAGACATCACCACCGTCGCACGGCTCGAGCCGGACATCCTGATTCTCGGCGCCAGCGGCAAAATGGGACCGTCACTTACGCGCCGCGTCCACCGCGCCGCCGAGCGCGCCGGCAACAAGAGTCGCGTTCTGGCGGTGTCCCGATTCTCGTCACGAGAGGCACGCACCCAGCTCGAGGCCGACGGCATACCGACCCTCGCCTGCGATTTCCTCAGCGGCCCTGCGATCGCTGGCCTGCCGCGGTTCCCGAACGTGCTGTATCTGGCAGGCCGGAAGTTCGGGACCACGGACCGGACCGACATCACCTGGGTCACGAACACCGTTGTGCCCGCGCGCGTCGCCGAGCACTTCGTGGACTCGCGGATGGTCGTGTTCTCGACAGGAAATGTCTATCCGCTGGTGCCCGCGAGCGGGCCGGCACCTACCGAGACCGATCTCCCGGCGCCAGTCGGCGAGTACGCGCAATCCTGCCTTGGCCGCGAGAGGGTCGTCGAGTACGTGTCGCGCGAGGACGGGCTGAAGGCGCTGATGTTCCGCCTGAACTACGCGGTCGATTTGCGGTACGGCACGCTCGTCGACGTTGCGCGCAAGGTGTTCACTGGAGAACCGATCGATCTCACCGTCGGCTATTTCAACGCCATCTGGCAGGGCGATGCGAACAGCTATGCCTTGCGCAGCCTCGAGTTGTGTGCGTCGCCCCCGGCGGTGCTCAACGTTACCGGCCCCGAACTCATCTCGACCCGCGAGTGCGCCGAGTGGTTCGGCAGGTTCTTTGGAAAACCGCCACGGTTCGTCAACGAGGAAGGCACCCTCGCGCTGCTCAGCGACTCGAGCCTCTGCCGGAGGCTGCTCGGAGAGCCGCAGGTGCCGTTGCCGGCGCTGCGGCAATGGGTCGCCCAATGGGTCCGCGAGGGCGGCAGCTCGTTGAACAAGCCAACCCACTTCGAGGTCACCGATGGCCGATTCTGACGCCGGCGGCCTCATCGAGCTGAGGCGCGCGTTCCTGCGCGGCATGGTAATCCCGGCACACCCGCTGGCATTGACCGCCGAACGGCAGCTCGACGAGAGACGCCAGGTCGCGCTGACGCGCTACTACTGCGACGCGGGTGCCGGCGGACTCGCGGTCGCCGTCCACACCACACAGTTCGAAATACGACGGCCCGAGGTCGGCCTGCTCCGGCCCGTCCTCGAGCTGGCGTCCCAGGCGGTGCAGAACTGGTGTCGCGCGCGGCAGCCACGCCCGGTGCTGGTCGCCGGGGTCGTGGGGGCGACGAAACAGGCACTGAATGAAGCGGAGCTCGCCGCGTCAATCGGCTACGACGCCGCGCTGCTCAGCCTGGCGGCGATGCGCGATGCCGACAACGCCGCACTCATCGATCATTGCCGTCGTGTCGCCGACATCATCCCGATCGTCGGCTTCTATCTCCAGCCGGCGGTCGGCGGCCGGCCGCTCGATCGACACTTCTGGCGCAGCTTCCTCGACATCGACCGCGTGGTGGCGATCAAGGTCGCGCCATTCGATCGCTACCGAACGCTGGACGTCACCGGGGCGCTGGCCGAAAGCGGCCGCCACGACGTCGCACTCTACACGGGAAACGACGACGCCATCGTCCCCGATCTGTTGACGCCGTTTCCCTCCGTGGACGGCGAGCCGCGCGTCCAGTTCCACGGCGGCCTGCTCGGGCAGTGGGCCGTTGGCACGCGTCGCGCCGTCGGCCTCCTCCATCGCTGCCATGCCGTGGTTCGTCACGAGCTCGCTGCCGGCGAGGAGGGAGCCGAAACACTGCGCCTGCTCGCGCTCGGCGCGGAGTTGACGGATCTGAATGCCGCCCTCTTCGATCCCGCGAACGGCTTCGCCGGGTGCATCGCGGGCATTCACGAAGTCCTGCGTCGCCAGGGGCTTCTCGCCGGCCGGTGGTGCCTCAATCCAGAGGAAGACCTCAGCCCCGGCCAGATCGAAGCGATCGACCGGGTGCTCGCGCGCTACCCGCATCTGATGGACGACGAATTCATCGCGGAGAGACTGGACGATTGGATGCGATAGCGTTCACGGACGGCCGGGGCATGACGTAAACGGTCGGGCAGTGGGGGTGAGTAGAGCGACTGGATCGGCATTTTTTTGTTTGTTTCGCGGGGCCCCACCCCCGCGAAACCGGGTGGGGCCCCACCCCCACCCGCTGCCAGCGCCTCGCTTTGCTCGGCGCCGCTGGCTAGCAGCACATAGCCGCTTGGAAAAGCATTCTGTGGTGGCTTGTTCGGACGCATTGCCAATCCAAGCAGCCAGATGCTGCTAGACAGCGGCGCGAGCGCAGCGAGCGCTGGCAGGCCGCGGGGGTGGGGTCCCCGCGGCGCGCGCCGGGGGTGGGGCCCCGGCGCGCAAACTAATAAATGCTGATCGAGTCCCCCTAATCACCCCACTGTTCGACCGTTTACCCAGCCCCCCTGACAGATCAACAATGTGCCCCATTCACTTGAAAGAGCGAAGCATGACTATCGTACGCGGACGACTTGTGATTGGTGCGCTGGTGATGGTCGGACTTGTCGCGTTGACGCAGCCGGCCTGCCGTGGCTCGGCCCAGCAAGGCGGCGCCGCCGACGACATCCTCAATCATTTCAAGTACGGATCGGTGGGCACCGAAGAGAGGGTCGGAATCCCGTACTGGATCTGGCGCGTGCTGCCAATCGTGTTTGCCGACAGGCTGCCGAATCGTCCGGGTCAGGGATACGAGCGGATTGGCTTCATCCCCGACGGCGGTCCGAATGGGCGCCCGATCGGGACGACAGAGAAGGTAAACCGGGTTTCCCTGGTCGGCCTGAACTGCGCCACCTGTCACTCCGGCACCGTGCGCGCTGAACGGAACGCACCGCGGCAGATTGTCCTGGGGATGCCCGGGAACCAGATGGACCTGCAGGCCTACGCGCGATTCCTGACGGCGTGCGCCAACGATCCACGCTTCACCGCGCCGGTCCTGATCAACGCCATCAAGCGGGAGAACCCGAACTTCGGGTTCTTCGAGGGCTTCATCTACCGGTTCTTCGCGGTCCGCCAGACGCGCGACGGCATCCTCGAGCGGGCGAAGGAGAACTCCTGGTTCGACGTCCGGCCGCCGCAAGGACCGGGACGCGTCGACACGTTCAATCCGTACAAGGTGCTGCTGCGGCTGCCGATCGACAAGGATCAGACTGTCGGCACCGTCGATCTGCCGTCGCTCTGGAACCAGCGGATCCGGCAGGGCCTGTGGTTGCACTGGGACGGCAACAACAACTCCGTGGAGGAACGGAACAAGAGCGCGGCGATCGGCGCCGGCGCGACGCCGGACTCGCTCGACCTCGCGGCGATGAAACGGGTCGAGGACTGGATCCTGGATCTGAAGGCGCCCGCGTATCCGGCCGAACGCATCAACGCCGCCCTTGCTCAGACGGGCGCGCCGATTTACGAGCGGGAATGCGCGCGCTGCCACGAGCCCGGCGCGCCGCTGACCGGCCAGGTCACGAACATTTCGGACGTCGGGACCGACCGGGAGCGACTCGATTCGTTCACACCAGACCTCGCCAAGGGGATGAACACGATCGGGGAAGGCAAGCCGTGGAAGTTCTCTCACTTCCGCAAGACCGGCGGCTACGCGAACATGCCGCTCGACGGCCTCTGGCTGCGCGCGCCGTACCTTCACAACGGTTCAGTGCCGACGCTGCGTGCCCTGCTCAACCCGGCCGAGCGCCCGGCGGAGTTCTATCGCGCATACGACGTCTACGACTGGACCAATGTGGGCTTCGTGTCGAGCGGCACGGACGCCGAACGCGAGGGAGTCCGTTACAACACCCGCGATCGCGGTAACAACAACACCGGCCACCTCTATGGCGCATCGCTCGATCCGGCGTCCAAGACGGCGCTGCTCGAGTATCTGAAAACTAAATAGAGGGGCCCCGTATTGTTCTTCCGCCGCTTACTCGCTGCGCAGCATCGTCAACGGATCGAGCCGCGAGGCGCGTCGGGCAGGCACGTAGATCGCCGCGGCTGCGGTTGCGGACAGCAATATCGCAATGGCGGTGAACACCAGCGGGTCGGTCGGGCTGACGCCGAACAGCAGCGAGCGCAACACTCTGGTGATTGCTGCCGAGGCGGCCAGCCCCCCGGCCATCCCGATCGCAACCATCGTCAGACCCTGGCGCATCACCACGGCGATCACGTCGCGCCGCGCGGCGCCGAGCGCGAGACGGATACCGATTTCGCGTGCACGCTGCGCCACGTGGTAGGACATCACCCCGTAGATGCCGACCGCCGCGATCAGGATCGCCATTGCTGCGAACAACCCCAACACGTTCATCTGCATCCGTCGTTGCGCGAGCGACGTATCGACGCGTGCCGTCATCGTCTGGATCGACGCTACCGGTTGATCCGGATCGACCCGGGCCACCTGCTGACGAATCGCGGCGGCCAGGCTGAGCGGATCCCGGTCGGTCCGCACGACGAAGAACATGTTGGTCGTGCCCTCCGAGCCCTGCGCGTGTGGCACGTAAACCAGGGGCACCGCCGAGAGATCGAGCCCGCCATACCGGACGTCGTCAGCCACGCCAATCACGGTGAAGCGATCCGGTTCGTAGCCAGGCGGAATCGTCCCCGCTCGCACGGCCTCGTCGACAATCGATTTCGGGACAAGGGAGACCGGCGGATTCACGGAAATGACCTTTCCGAGCGGACTGATGCCGCTCCAGTGCCGCCGCGCGAGTTCCTGGTTCACGATTGCGACCTTCGGGGCGCTGAGGATATCCGCATCGGTGAACGGCCGCCCGCTGAGGATCCGGATCCCGAGCGCCTTGAAGTAGTCGCCGACGACGACGCGGTACTGAATCGACGGGAGCCCACGGACATCGGGCGGCAGCGGGCGATCGTACAGGGTGACGGATTTTCCCCAGATTTCGCCCATCAGCGGCAGGCCGTTGATCGCGCCCACGGCTCGAGCACCTGGCACGGCCCGAATGCGATCCACGACATCGGTAAAGAACGCGGTGGCGCGAGTGTAGGCCAGTGGGGACGAGCGTCGATCCAGTTCGCGATTGACGTACTTCTGCGCGGGTATGTTGAGCTGGAGCGTCAGCACACCCTCGGCCTCGAAACCCGCGGGGACGTGAACCAGCTCGTACATGCTCCGGATCATCAAGCCCGCTCCAGTGAGCAGGACGATCGTGAGAGCGACTTCCGCGGCGACCAGGATGCTCCGGAAGCGGCCGCGGCCCAGGCTGTCCGATGATGAGCGGCTCGACGACTTGAGATCCGCGCCGACACGCTCTCCCAGGCTGTACGCGGCAGGCGCGAGGCCGAGGAGCAAGCCTGTCGCCACTGCGATCGCGAGAGAAAACATGAGGACGGTGAGGTCCACCTGAATCGCGCCGGCTCTCGGCAGCACCCGCTGGCTGACGAGGTTCAATGCGTCGACCGACCAGTACGCGATCGCAAGCCCCGTCCCTGCGCCGATCAGCGAAAAGAGCAGGCTCTCGACGAGGAACTGACTCACCAGACGGCGGCGGGAAGCGCCCAGGGCCAGCCGGACCCCGATCTCGCGCTGCCGCGCTGCGGCGCGGGAGAGCAGCAGGTTCGCGAGGTTCGCACACGTGATGAGCAGGACGAATCCGACGGCTGCGAGCAGCACGATCAGCGCGCGGCGCACGTCACGTCCGACGACCACGTTCCGCAGCGGGATGACGTCCATCACCATCCCCTGGTTGACGCCCTGCTCGGTCACGATCGACTTGAGGATGCCGTTCAGGTCCGCGGTCGCCTGCTGACGGGTCACGTCCGGCTGGAGGCGACCGATCATCCGCAGGAAATAGTTGTTGTGAGTGTTCATGTTGTCGCCGGCCTCGAAGGCCATCGGCACGAAGATCTGCGCCTCGGCGCCGAGGAACGAGAACGCTCGCGGCAGCACGCCGACGATCACGAACGATTCCCCGTCCAGCACGATCGCGCGGCCGACGACTGACGGATCAGCCCCGAAACGCCGCTCCCACAATCCCGTCGTCAGCACGGCCACGCGATGCGATCCCCACTGTTCGTCCTGGCGGACAAAGCGGCGGCCGAGCGTCATCTGCGTTCCCAGCGCATCGAACAGGCCCGGCGACACCACGAGCGCCAGCACGCGTTCCGGCTCGCGGCCGCCGGTAATGTTCGTGGCGCGCGTGTAGAACGCCTCGACGTGGTCGAACGACCGGTTCCGTTCGCGGTACCTGTAGAAATCCGGTGCCGCGGTGCGAGTCGAGTCCCACCTGGCCGCTTCCATCGTCTCGACCGCAACGAGCCGATCCGCGTTCGCGTAGGGCAGCGGACGCAGGAGCAGCGAATTGACGACGCTGAACATCACGCTGTTGGCGCCGATGCCGAGGCCCAGCGTCAGGACGACGATCGTCGCGAATCCGGGGTTGCGGCGCATCAGCCGCAAGGCGTACTGAACGTCCCTGATAACGGTCTCGATTACCGGCACGCTGCTCTGATCGGCGTATGCCTCGGTCGTCTGCGTCATGCCACCGAGGGCCACCAGCGCCTGCCGCCTCGCCTCGTCGGGTGTCATGCCGCGGCGCAGGTTGTCGTCGATGTGCAGCTGGAGATGGGCGGTCAGCTCGTCATCGAGCTCGCGAGCACTGCGTGGGCGCCGAACGAGACCGGCGAGCCGACGCAGCCACTGGCGCAGGGGCCGCATTACCGCTCACCGGGGGCGAGGAATCGCCCGAGAATCGCGGACGTGCGCTGCCACTCGCGTGTCTCGCGCTCGACCCGCTTGCGGCCGGACCTGGTAAGCCGGTAGTACTT
>Ga0207428_10004808_pt1 | contig 12759 bp, 4 predicted proteins | sample RhiMethybrSRZTD1_FD_187600 | JGI IMG/M metagenome (GOLD analysis project Ga0207428, IMG submission 187600) | Populus rhizosphere microbial communities from Tennessee, USA - Rhizosphere MetaG P. TD hybrid SRZTD1 (SPAdes) (version 3) | ecosystem: Host-associated > Plants > Roots > Rhizosphere >... | reverse complement strand
CCCCGAGCTCGACGATCTGGCCAACGAAATCTATCGCTGCCAGCGCATCGCCGAATTGCACCGCAATCAGCCGGACCAGGAGGTCAAGGACTACTGCACCGGCCAGCTCGATCGCGCCGCCAAGCTCGCAACCCAACTCCAGAGCAAGATCAAGCAAACCCTGCAGGCCGGCTCATTTGTTTTTCGTGGCCAGGCCACGGCGGTATCGGCACTGAATGCCGACCTGCTGGAAGCAGCCAAGAAGTTGCTCTCCGATGTGGCTGACCAGGTGTTCGACCGCTATGTCGAAGCCCCGGTGCGCGCCGGCACCGACACAGCCGAGAAATTCCTGAAAGTTGCTAATCCCGCCGCCATCGGCAGCAGTCTTGACCTACTCGGCTTGGTGCAAATAGTTGCAGGACGCGCCTCATTCAAGACTGATCACAAGGCTATGACCAGCATCCGCGACTACATCGACAAGCGTGGCACAGTCGATGGCAAGCGCCTGCTCGACGATTTCAGTAGCGACCCGTTCGGCTGGTCGCCAGATACGACGCGCTACATCGTGGCCGCCATGCTGATGGCCGGTGAAATCAAGCTCAAAGTCTCAGGGCGAGAAGTCACGGCTGCAGGCCAGCAGGCGATCGATGCCCTGAAGACCAACAATTCGTTTAAGCAGATTGGCGTCACCCTGCGCGACGAGCGCCCCTCCATTGAAACGCTCGGTCGGGCGGCGGAGCGGCTGACTGAACTGGTCGGCGACATGGTCATTCCGCTGGAGCAGGAGATCAGCAAGGCAGCGGCGAAGCACTTCCTTCGCTTCCAGCATGACTACGGCTCCTTGGCTGAGAAACTCAGTGGCCTCGGGCTGGCGGGCAGTGACCGCATCTGCACCTTGAACCAGGACATTGCAGACGTCCTGTTCACCGATGCGTCCGACGCCCCCCGTCGCCTGGGTGCCGAAACTTCCGCCATTTACGACAACCTCATGTGGGCGCTCGAAGTGAAACGCGTGCTCGACAACGGGCTCGACGCCACCCTGCGGGATCTACAAGTCCATCGCCGTGACATTGAGGCCTTGCCCGACACCGGAGTGCCGGGTGAGCTGCGCCGCGAATTAGCTGAAGACTTGGGAATCCTGTCAGAGCGCCTAGGCAAAGAGGACTTCTACAAACACACTGCCGACTTCAACTCGCAGCTTACCCAACTTAAGGGTCGCGTGCGTGATGCGGTTATCACCCTATCCGAGCAGCAGAAACTACGTTTGAAGGAAGGCGTCGAAGACCTGCAGCGCGTCCCTGAATGGGAAGAGCTCACCCAAGAAGAACGTGGTAACGCTGTGAACCGGCTGGATGGGCTCGCCCTGGCAGCCCCTCAGGATCTGGGCGGACTCAAAAAACTCCTTGCTCGCGACTACGACATCAACAGCACGCTCGAAGAGCTCAAGCGCTCCATCCAGCGCCAGGGCCAGGAGCGTCTGCGCCAGCGGATGGAGGAGGCGCGGGCCAAGACCGGTGAGAAAGGTCCAGCCAAACTCACCAAGTCGATCGCGGTGCCCGTGAAGATGACATCCGCTGCGGACATCGACTCGCTGATCCAGCAGCTCCACGAGATCAAGGTGCAGCTCAGCCTCTATGCAGAAGTCGAAGTGACATTCTCTGTACGTAACGGAGGCGAGAAGTAAGCATGGCCTTCGACCAAACCACAAGAAACCGCCTACAGCGCGTCGTCAACGACGCGCGCCGCGTACTGGAAGAGGAGTTTACCCGCCAACTCCAGAACGACTTCGGCATGGACCCGAACACAGGCCGCGTCGCGGAGCTAGCCAACCTGCGTCACATCAATGACGCCCAGCGCGAATTCGCGCGTATCTTGCGCGACACCTTGGCGCATTACTGCACCGGTGGCGACATGGATGCCAGACAGGGGCTGGACCGGATCGTCCGTGAGCAGGCGTTTACGGTGCTCAACCGCTTGGCAGCATTGCGCATGGCCGAGGCGCGCGGATTGTTGGTCGAGTCGGTGGGCAATGGTTTCCAGGCCAAAGGCTTTCAGCTTTACGCTCGCCTTGCCGGCACAGGACTAGGTGAAACCGGCGATGCTTACCGCACCTATTTGTTCAGCGTTTTTGATGAGCTGAGCCAAGACCTGCCGGGCCTCTTCGACCGTTACTCGCCGCAGGGTCGACTCATCCCACGCGAAGCCGCGCTGCTGCAAGTGCTCACGTTGATCAACGATGTCGACATCGCCCCGCTATGGAGCGAGGATGAAACCATCGGCTGGATTTACCAGTACTTCAACTCCAAAGAAGAGCGCAAGGCGATGCGTGATGCCTCGCAGGCGCCGCGCAACAGTCGCGAGCTGGCAGTGCGCAATCAGTTCTTCACGCCGCGCTACGTGGTCGAGTTTCTGGTGGACAACACCCTGGGTAGTTTGTGGTTCAACGCCACCGGTGGCGATACCCATATGCGAAAGCGTTGCCAGTACCTGCTGGTCAAACCCGACGAAGCGCCCCAGGCCACCACCAAACTGCGCGATCCGCGCACCCTGAAGCTGCTGGACCCGGCCTGCGGTTCCATGCACTTCGGCCTGTACGCATTCGACTTGTTTGCCGAGATTTATCGCGAGTCCTGGGATTGGGAACGGCAGCATGGACCCGGCTCTCTGGATGTTTCGACCCAGTCCCAGACGGCGCTAAAGCCGCTTAGCCAGACATACGAGGACGAGGCGGCATTTCTTCGCGACGTGCCGCGAATGATCATCGAGCACAACATCTACGGCGTGGATATTGACCCGCGCGCCGCGCAGATCGCCTCCTTGGCACTGTGGTTGCGGGCGCAGCGCGCTTGGCACGATGCTGGAATCAAAGCCAAAGATCGCCCTTTGATTGGTCGCGGTCATGTGGTCGCCGCCACTGCGCCGCCGGCAGAGCGAGAGCCGCGCCATCAGTTTGCCGCCACCTTGGATCACCGCGACGCCGAGTTGTTCGAGAAGACCCTGCAATTGCTCAAAGGTCTTCCGGAAATGGGTGTGCTGCTTCAGGTCGAGCGCGAGTTACCGAACTTGATCCGCCAGGTCTATATGGGCAACGGCACCGGGCTGTTTGCGCAGCAGGAGCAGGAAAACTGGCAGCAAGCCGAAGCACGGGTACGCGCGGCACTCACCGAATTCGCCCAGGCTGCGAAATCCACCTATCAGGGCCGATTATTTGCCCAGGATGCTTTGCAGGGCCTGCGTCTGATCGACCTGTGTCGTGAGGTATTTGATGTGGTGGTTATGAATCCACCTTTTGGAGCGCTGGCTTCAGGTACAAAAGATCAGCTCGCCAAAGCTTACCCGCGCAGCAAAAATGATCTGCTGGCCATCTTCATTGAACGTGGGCTGGAAATTTTGCGCAACGGTGGGCGGATTGGCGCGATAACGTCGCGAGCCTGCTTTTACTTGTCGAGTTTCCAGCAGTGGCGAGATGACGTCGTGCTCGCATCGGCGCCGCCTGTAGTAATGGCAGACCTAGGTTACGGCGTCATGGATGACGCGATGGTGGAAGCAGCCGCCTACGTGTTGGAGAAGCGCTCATGACAATTTTTGTGCGACTACTTGAAGAGAAAGAGAAGGAGCCGTCTCTGCGGGCCGCTGTGTCCGCGTATCGGTCGGATGTTCACCATGAGTTGGTTTTCCACCTTTCTCCAGAAAAGTTCCAGTTGATACCGATGTCACCATTTGCCTATTGGGTAGGGGAGCGGGTACTAGAGGCATTTGCTCGGTTACCCGCGTTTAACTCGGAAGGCAGAGCCGCACGGGACACAAACCCCCAAGGTGACGATAAGCGCTATATTCGCTCTTGGTGGGAGGTATTCGGATCAGCAAGGAAGGACCTGAGATGGGTTCCACTTTGCAAGGGAGGGAAATTCAGTCCTATTTACTCTGATGTGCACTTGGTCGTTGCCTGGAATCCGATTCGAATGACCTATTTAGGTTTTCAGGGAACGAGCCATCGGCCGCTTGAAAAGCCAGCTTCTCTAGACTTCTTCTTCCGACCTGGAATGACATGGCCTCGGCGAAGTCAAATCGGCCTTGGTCTACGCTGCATGCCCCGAGACTGTATTTTTGCGCAGAAGGGCCCGGGTGCGTTTGTAGAAGGAGACGACCCAACAGATCTTTTGGCAGTCCTTGCTATCGGGGTCTCTCAACCGTATATCCGGCTAGCACAGCTTCAGATGGCGTTTGGCGCGTATGAGGTAGGTGTGATACAGCGCACACCTGTTCCTAATATTTCACACGAGGTGAAAATTGAGTTAGCGACACTTTGTCATCGGGCATGGTTTTTGAAACTAGTGCTCGATTCCTGTGAGGAAACGTCGCACGCATTCGTGCTGCCTCTGGCCCTGAGGGATCGGGTAAGTGCTTGCGATCCCTACGCGATTGAGGCGGAGCTCGCGCGCATTCAGGCGAAAATTGACGAAAGAGCTTTCGAGCTCTACGGGTTTGACGAAGTCGATCGAAAAACACTCTTTGGGCAAACGGACGTCGGCGAGAGCACGGATTCTGAGGACGATGACGAGGAGGATAATGAAACTGCAGTGCCGGTTACCGATGCGCTCCTATCTTGGGCGCTTGGCGTCGCCTTTGGACGGTTCGACTGGCGCCTAGCCTCCAGAGAGCGCCAAGCTCCACCTGCTTCAGAGCCTTTTGATCCGTTACCTACAAAGAGCCCCGGCATGTTGCCGGCTGGCGCTGAACCCTTTCACGTTTTCCACGGCATACTGGTTGACGACCAAGGTCATCCGCACGATCTAGTGCATCTCGTTGAGGAAGTGCTGTTACGCGTCAATGTAGTTGTACCGGACGACATTCGCCGCTGGCTACAACGGGATTTCTTTGCGTTTCATTTACAGCGCTATTCCAAGAGCCGCCGCAAGGCGCCGATCTATTGGCCATTTGCGACCACCTCTGGCAGTTACACCCTTTGGGTCTATTACCCGAGCCTGAGCAGCCAGACGATATACACGGCCATCAACGACTTCATCGAGCCCAAGCTCAAGCAGGTCGGTGCTGACGTGAGTGGTTTGCGCAACAAGGGCGCCCGCTCGCGCGACGACGAGAAGCAGTTCGAGGCGCTGCAAGCCTTCGAACTGGAGTTGATCGAACTACGCGACATCCTGCTCAAACTGGCGCCCACCTACAAGCCCAACCACGACGACGGCGTGCAGATCAGCGCCGCGCCGCTGTGGTCACTGTTCCGTCACAAGCCCTGGCAGAAACTGCTCAAGGACACCTGGGCCAAGCTAGAGAAAGGCGAATTCGGCTGGGCGCACCTGGCCATGAACTACTGGCCCGAGCGAGTGCGTGAAAAGTGCAAGACCGACAAGTCGCTGGCCATCGCGCACTGTTTGGAGGATCTGTATATCGAGCCCGGGGCCAAACCAAAAAAGGCGCGCGGTAAAAAGAAGGCCGGGGGTGATGAATGAGTATTGTTGAATTTATCTGCGAGAGCGTGCTGCGCCCACGTTTGAAACAAGCCGGGGCCCTTGTAGTGTACGACTCCGACAAGCGCTATCGTGAGCAGTGTTTCAATCTGGCGGCCGATAGGGTACGAGTGGTGGATGCTTCAGAAAGCAGCATTGAAAGCCGTGAGGTGGCGCTGCTGGCATTGCGCGAGGTGGGACAACCCAAGGCCCCACTGGAAGGGGTGTTGATCTATGTACCTTTCAGGCGACCAGAAACTGACGAGCAAAAACAAACAGACCCCTTTGCGCTTTACGCCGAATGCGGCGCTGTGTTTCCGCAGGATGATGGTGACGAATACCTGAGCCTGTGCTTGCGTGCCCGGCCCGACCACGCCACCGAGATCCGCCAAGTGTTTGCCGGGTCACCTGCGGGGCCGAGCTTTGCGGTTATCGATGCCATCGGGGGCGGCGTGAGCTGGCCCCAGTTGCGAGCAACCCTGCGGGTGGAATCTGGCCGGGAGATTCTGGCGGCGCTACTGGCGCCGAGTGTTAGCCAAATAGAAGCGCTGAAGATCCAGGAAGGCTGGGAGCAAGAGGCGCGCGACTTCCTCCGCGCTACCTTGGGCATGAGCATTAAGACGCGCAGCAAGACCTGGGCCGCCCTGGCAGATGAACTGTGGCGCTATGTGCTGTTCAGTGAGTTCGTTTTTGATTTGCCGGTGGCGCTGCCAGAAACCCTGAAGGGGGTACCACATGCGCCGATTGAGGCCAGGCCTATCGTGGAGGATGTGTGCGATCGGCTGCGCAGCGACCCGAGGTCGCGCGCGATTTATATCGAGCGTGCGGAGGCCATCGAAGCAGAACTCAATCTGGCAGAGCTGTGTGTGGCGATTGAAAACCTCGGTGAGCGTGACACCTTCCCCTTCGAGGAGCGGACCTTTCTGCGCACGGCGATCAAGGGCATTGTGACGGGTGATACAGATGCCACACGTTGTGTGCTGACCCGCTACAAGAGTTCAGTTTGGCTCGGCAAGGGTGAGAGTCAAGCGCAGTGGGAGTTGGTGCGTTCTGGCCTTAGTTTGGTCGAGGCCTGCGAAGACCTTGAGCGTCAGTTGCCAGACCATACTCGCTCTCAGGCGGAGCTGATCGATTTCTACTTGAGCAGCCTGCGCGAAGCAGATCGCCTGCAGCGCGAGTTTGAGCAAGCTGCTGGCGACTTCCTCGACCAGCACGGTTTGATGCACGAAGTGATTAGTCAAGCGCGGGCCCGCTATCGGCGCCTGGCCGAAAAGGTCCAGGGAGTGTTTGTTAAGCATGTCGAGACCGCTGGTTGGCCGCCTACCGGGCGCCTGGCCAATGCCGATGCCTTTGATCGCCTGGTGGCGGATCGCCTCAAGGAAAGCGGACGCAAGGTGGCCTACTTGATGGTAGACGCCCTGCGGTACGAGTTGGGCGTGGCCCTTGAAAAAATGCTGGCAGAGGACGGCGCGGTCGAGCTGCAGGCGGCCTATGCGCAGCTGCCGACAATCACTCTGGTGGGCATGGCGAGCTTGTTACCTGGCGCACGCACGGGGCTGACCTTGTCGCTGGAAAACGAATTACTCTTACCCAAGCTGGCGGGGGCGCCGGTGGGCAACGTCCCGCAGCGCATGAATGTACTGGCCAAGCGTTACGGAGATCGCTTCTCTGAAATGTTGCTCAACGATTTCGTGCGTGGCAAACCGAATATTGCGGAGACCGTCGATCTGCTGGTGCTGCGTTCCACGGAGATCGACAGTCAGCTGGAAAGCAACCCTGAGACGACGCTGGGTCTGATCCCCGGTACGCTCAAGCTAATCCGCGTCGCGCTGCACAAGCTGCGTGGTATGGGATTCAAAGAAGCGGTTATCGTGACCGACCACGGCTTCTTCCTTAATGCGCATGCGGAGGCTGGCGATGTCTGCGTGAAACCCCAGGGAAAATGGCCGGTTAATGCGCATGACCGCATGATGCTGGGTGACGGATCGACCGATAGTCACAGCCTGGTCGTCGGCGCGGAGCGGGTCGGCATTCGTGGTGATTTCTCCCAAGTAGCCTTGCCTCGCAGCATGGCGCCCTATCGCTCAGGCCATTTGTATTTTCACGGGGGAGCATCCCTCGCCGAGGCCGTTGTGCCGGTGCTGGTTGCGCGCCTAGATACCGCAGGCCATGTGGAACTTCGCAAAGTGGTGGTGGAACTGACCTACAAGAACGGCGCAAAGCGAATTACTACAAGGCTGCCGGTCATCGAGGTCATACTGGTTGCCGACGATATGTTTTTGCAATATATGAGCGTCGAGATCCTGCTGGAAGCGCAGGACAGCAAGGGCAACGTTGTCGGTGAACCACGCCCGGGCGGCGATGTGAATCCCGCCACCCGAACCGTGACTTTGATACCAGGCCAGCGCAAGCAAATTGCCCTGCGCATGGATGACGAGTTCAGGGGTAAGTTCTCGGTCAAGGCGCTGAATCCGACTACGCTTGCGGCATACAACGCTCTTGCGATTGAAACCGACTATACGGAATGAGCCCTATGGACGAACTCGACCAAAAGCTAAACGCGACTTTCGACGGGAAAGTGCTGCGCAAGGACTTGCTGCATCGGATCAAGAAAGGCACCAACGTCCCTACTTTCGTCTTGGAGTTTCTGCTCGCTAAGTATTGCGCCAGTAATGATCAGGCGGAGATGGATGCCGGTATGGAGGCAGTGCTGTCGTCCTTGCAGGAGAATTACGTTCGCCCCGATGAAGCCAATGCCGCTCAGTCCAAGGTTGCCACTCAGGGCAAACACCGGTTCATTGACAAGGTTCACGTGCGCTATGTCGAGAAAGAGAAGCGTCACTGGGCATCGCTGGAAAACTTCAACTCGCAGCGGATTGCGATCGGCGAGAAGTTCTACCGCGACAACGATCGATTGCTTGAAGGTGGCATTTGGGCCGAGGTGACCCTGGCTCACAACGACATTGAGGAAGACGACTACGCGTTTTCTATCGAAAATTTGCGGCCGATCCAACTCTCGCGCTTCGACTTCGAGCGCTACACCGAAGGCCGTGGGGCTTTCACCCGGGACGAGTGGATTGCAGCTGTTCTGCGGTCGGTCGGTTTGGAGTCAAGCAAGCTGTCGAAGCGGGTGCAGATGCATTTCATTGCCCGGCTGGCAGTCTTGGTGGAGCCGAATTACAACTACATCGAATTGGGTCCGCGTGGTACTGGTAAGTCTTACTTTTTTAGTGAATTTTCGCCTTATGCCACGTTGATCTCTGGCGGCCAGGCGACCAAGTCTACGCTTTTCTACAACAACGCACGCCGCAAGGTGGGCCTAGTTGGATATTGGGACACCGTTGCCTTCGACGAAGTGGGTGGGATCAAAGTGCGTGATCCGGACACGATCCAGATCATGAAGGACTTCATGGCCAACGGCCGCTTTTCGCGAGGTGCCGAGATCATTGCCGATGCCAGTTTGAGCTTCGTTGGCAACATCGATGTCTCGGTGCAGCAAGTGGTTAACTCCGACAAACACGATTTGTTCCAGCCACTTCCACCCGAGTTTGACCTCGCTGTGATGGATCGTTTTGCTGCCTATATTCCAGGCTGGGAAATGCCAAAAAATAGTAGCGAGTTCCTGACCAGCCGCTACGGATTCATCACCGACTACTTAGCTGAGGCCTTCCATTACCAGTTTAAGCACACGAACCGGTATGAGGAGGTCGGCAAGCGTATTCGTCTTGGCAAGTCGATTGAGGGACGCGACGAAAAAGGCATCAAGAAAACCGTCTGTGCCTTCTTAAAGATTCTCCATCCGAATGGGCCTCCGACCGACGACGAATTCGAAGAGTACGTGGCCTATGCGACCGAGTGCCGCCGCCGCGTCAAGGAGCAGATGAACAAGCGTAAACCGGATGACGAGTTTGCACGCATTAACCTGTCCTACTTCAAATCGAGCGGCGAGGAAATCGTCGTCTTCTGCCCGGAGTCTAAGGATGCATTGGCGACGCAACAGCCGGCTCGTCGTAGGCTAAGTCAAACCAACGAGCAGCATGGTGCTGTTGTCGAAGTACAGTCCGCAGCGCAACCTGCACAGACCGTCGAAATGGCGCGTTCATCGGCGCCGCAATCGATTACTCCGACTCCTGCGGTTTTCGAACCTGTTACCTCGGAGGAACTCAAGGAGCAGCACTTTACAATCCTATACGGAGACACCGGCTACAGCTATGAGTCGATCATAGGGCCGTATCTCCGAGGTGCGAAAATGGTTGTCATTGAGGACCCATACATTCGGCTGCACCACCAGATTCAGAACTTCGTTCGCTTTTGTGAGACAGCGCTAAAGGCCGGCACTGTGAAGAAGATCAGTCTGATCACGGGCTATGACGACAAGACGCAGTTGGCCGAGATCGCCGAAAAGCTCGAAGAGCTCAAGCAGAGTCTGTTGGAGTTGGATGCCGAGCTGGAGGTGAAACTCAACTCTAACATCCATGATCGCGAGATCCGTCTCGACAACGGCTGGGTCATCAAGATCGGTCGCGGGCTCGATTTTTACCAAAAGCCTGGGGGGTGGTTCGAGATTGGAGCGAACGATCTGAGCCTTCGTAAGTGCCTGGAGACGAAGGTAGACATTTTCCGAGCCTGAGGTTACGGCTCATGACTGCGTGAGATATACGGTGTCTTTGCTGCGCTACAGTTCAGTTTTTATAGCCAGTGACGAGGCATCTCTATCCCGTAGTTCTTCGCCACGTAATAGTGGAGGTTGCATGAGCTTTGACGCTGGCATTGCTGTGAGTAGCATCGATAATCCCGGTCGGCAGGGGGTGGTGACAAACACCCCAGCTCGTAAGAAACCCTCAGGGCTTTACGTTCAGGTCCGATGGTCCGATGGCGGTGTCGACTTCGTGCATGAGGAAGAGATCGAGCCTCTTGATAATCTCGACTCGCAGGACCCATTCTCGTTGGTGGAAAAGGGGCGGTATGGACGTGCGGCGGATCTACGCTGCAACCTGACCTATGTGCACCTTTCTGGACGGCTGGCAAATCTGGTTTATGCCATGGGTATCACCAATACGGAATTCTACCCCCACCAGTATCGGCCGTTACTCACGCTACTCGAATCTCCTATCAACGGTTTGCTCATTGCCGACGAAGTAGGCCTGGGCAAGACCATAGAAGCTGGTCTGATTTGGACGGAGCTTAGAGCCCGCTTTGACATGCGCCGATTACTGGTGGTCTGCCCCGCAATGTTGCGGGAAAAATGGCGAGATGAGCTGCGCAATCGATTCGGCGTGGATGCCCAGATCGTGAAAGCAGAGGACCTGCTTGATGCTATGAGGCAGCCCCGCCATCAAATTGGTGAAGGCAAAGCCTGGATCATCAGCTACCAAGCTGCGCGTGCATCGCGTGCATGGAGGCCAGATGGAAAAACCAAACCGAAAAACCCAAGCGCGCGCTGGCAGTTGGCAGATTTTTTGTATGAGAACGCAGAAGAGGAGCCGCTTATTGACATGGTGGTCTTCGACGAAGCGCATTACATGCGCAATAGTGAAAGCGCCACGTGGAACTTGGGTGAATTGCTTCGCGGGGTGTCCGACTACCAAGCAATGCTCTCAGCCACACCGATCAGCCTCCAGAATCAAGATTTATTCAACCTATTGCGACTACTTGATCCTGACCATTTCAGTTCGGAGCAGGACTTCACTCGGCTAATTGAATCAAACAAGCCGCTGGTTGCGGCACGGGATGCGGTGCTCAACTATCAATCGAACAGCAAGCAGATAATGTCCCATTTGCAAGCTGCTGCCGATGAACAACTTCTGATGAAATCGTTGCAACTTGCGGCAGTACTTCGTGATCCGCCCACGGACGAACGGCTGGCAACAAAAGGTTATAGGGCTCAGCTAGCGGATACGCTTGAACGCATGAATCTGCTCTCGCACGCGATTGTAAGGACACGCAAGCGCGACGTGCAGGAGCGCCGCGTAACCCGCGATGTACGCAGAGAGGAGGTGGAAATGAGCCCGGTGGAGCGCGAGCTCTATTTAGCTGTTACCGATACAACCCGAGAATTCGCCTGGAGACGGGGTATCAGCGACGGTTTCCTCCTAGCCAGTCCCCAGAGGCAGGTGACTTCCTGTCCTGCTGCTGTCGCCGAGGCCTGGCTTATGGGAGGGAATAGCGCTGAGGAGTTAATAGAGGATCTGGAGGATGAGTACGAGGCCGAACTTGAACTTGAAGAAGTGGACCAGTCACCGCTCTCCTTACGTGAGTTGCTGCGTGCAACCATACCTAGATCGGTGGATCTGGCGGCTCTTCGGCGTGAAGACACCAAGTTCGCCCGTCTTCTAACAGTGGCGGGCGACTTCCTGAGGAACCACCCACAGGAAAAGATTGTGCTCTTCACTACTTTCCGCGCTACAGCCCGATATCTAGTTGAGCGTCTGCTCCGCGAGGGATTCTCATCCAGGCTACTCTGGGGCAATCAAGCCCAAAATAAGCAGGAAGTGATCGACGAGTTCCGACTGAGCAAGACTCTTCGAATCCTTGTTTCGACCGAGGTAGCCGCCGAAGGTGTAGACCTCCAATTTTGCAGGGTTTTAGTGAATTACGACCTGCCTTGGAACCCTGCCCGCATCGAGCAGCGTATCGGTCGTATCGATCGGCTTGGCCAGCAGGCAGATATAGTTCACATCTGGAATCTCTACTTCAAGGACACGATCGACCAGAGAATAGTTTCCAGGCTTCTAGACCGTTTGCGCATCTTCGAGGAAGCCTTGGGGGAAGCCGAGGCAGTGGTGGGTGATCAGATTCGCAAGCTGGAATCTTCGCTATTGAGCCGTCAGCTGACTCAAGTGGAAGAAGACGCGGAAATCGAGCGAGCAGCACAGGCGCTCGAAAATCTACGTCTGCGTCGCGAGGAACTGGAGAGTAATGCTGCACACATGATGGCCCACGGTCAGCGGGTTATGGAACGAATTGAGGCAGCTCACGAACTTGCGCGTCGAGTCACGGAAACTGATCTCTACATTTATATTAAAGACTATCTTAACAAATACTGGCCTGGACATCGCTTTGCCCAAGAAACTGATGATAGCCGTCTAATCAGTATCCAACTTCCAGGAGAGCTGGCAGCCAGGCTGGATGATTTCCTCAGAACGGAAGGGTTGATAAGTAAGACACAGCTGGGGGCTGGCGGGGTGAGAATCTGCCGCTTTCTCAACCGGGTAAGCGAAATATCGCGCAGGGGTGAGGAGATAATTCATCAATTTCACCCTCTGATTCGTTTTATCAGTCGAGACCTTAAGGCGCGCAACGAACACTTTTACCC
>Ga0207428_10004806_pt1 | contig 12760 bp, 11 predicted proteins | sample RhiMethybrSRZTD1_FD_187600 | JGI IMG/M metagenome (GOLD analysis project Ga0207428, IMG submission 187600) | Populus rhizosphere microbial communities from Tennessee, USA - Rhizosphere MetaG P. TD hybrid SRZTD1 (SPAdes) (version 3) | ecosystem: Host-associated > Plants > Roots > Rhizosphere >... | reverse complement strand
ATGGTGGCGGAGGGCACGTGGTCCAGGCCGGCCAGGACGGTGACCACGCGGGCCATGTTGGAACCGGCCTCGCCGCTGGGCTCGGCGCACCCGAGGTACAGGTCGTCGAGCCCCGGCACGTTGTCCCCGGTGGGGTCGAACGCCGGCAGCTTGGCCAGCGCTGCACCCACCATGGCCGCGGCGAGGTCGTCCGGCCGTTCGTCCTTCAGGGACCCCTTGAAGGCTCGTCCGATCGGGCTCCTGGCGGTTGAAACAATGACTGCTTCCGGCATGCGCCCAGCCTACGCCGGTGCTATGCCAGCCGCATCGCCCCGGCCGCCGGGGTGACGGTGAAGATGTCGGGCGCGGTGTAGCCCGCCCTGGCAAAGGCCTGTTCGACGGCGGTGCGCACCTGCTGCTCGGCAGCAGCCGGGGTGAGTGCGATGGCCGCCCCGCCGAAGCCGCCGCCCGTCATCCTGGCGCCGATGGCACCGTTCGCCCGCGAGGTTTCGACCGCAAGGTCCAGCTCGGCGCACGAGATTTCAAAGTCGTCGCGCATTGAAGCGTGGCTGGCGTCCAGGAGGCCGCCGATCGCCCGGGGGCCCTGCCGGCCAAGAACCTCCACCGTCTGCAGCACGCGGTCATTTTCCGTGACGATGTGCCGGACCCTGCGGAACGTGACTTCGTCCAGGAGCCCGCTGGCCTCCTCCAGGTCATCCGGTCCGACGTCGCGCAGCGCCCTGACCCCGAGCACCTGGGCGCCCAGCTCGCACGACGCCCGGCGTGAGGCGTAGCCGCCGTCGGCATGGGAGTGGGACACCTTGGTGTCGATCACGAGCATGACAAGTCCCGCGTTCTCCGCCTCGAACGGCACCAGCTGCACACTCTGGTCGCGGCAGTCCAGGAACACGGCATGGCCCTTCGAGCCGCGCAGCGACGCGGACTGGTCCATGATGCCGGTGGGGGCGCCGACGAAGTCGTTCTCGGCCCGCTGGGTGGCGAGCACCATCTCCTCGGCACCCAGTCCGGCGCCGGTGAGGTCGTTCAGCGCGGAGATGACGGCGCATTCGATGGCGTGGGAGGAGGAGAGTCCGGCTCCCAGCGGGACGTCGGAGTCCAGCAGCAGGTCCAGTCCCGGAACGTCGATTCCGCGCTGCTGCAGGGACCAGATGACGCCGAGTGGGTACTTGGTCCACCCTTTGGCCGCCCGGCCGGTCAGCGATGCGGTGTCCGCCGTCGTCATGCCCTGGTCCCCGTAGGTCGACAGGAGCCTGACGGTTGAGTCCGGACGCACGCCGACGGCGACGCGGGCCGTCCTGTCGATGGCGAACGGGAGCACGAATCCCTCGTTATAGTCCGTGTGCTCGCCGATCAGGTTGACCCGGCCGGGAGCCTGCCAGACACCGTCCGGCAGGCGGCCGAAGGCCGTTTGGAACTGTTCCGCGAGGTCGGTGGTGCTGACGGCGGGAGTCATGCGTGGGCTCCTTCGGTGAGGCCGGGGGCTGCCGGGGCGAGTGCGGGAATGGTGACGGAGCGCAGGCGTTCCGCGACCAGCTCGGGGGTGGTGTCGTTGATGAAGGCCCCCATGGCCGCTTCCGATCCCGCCAGGTACTTCAGCTTGTCGGCAGCACGGCGGGGGGACGTGAGCTGCAGATGCAGGTAGCCCGCCGGGCGGAGGAGCTCGTCCACCGGGGCCTGGTGCCACGCGGAGATGTACGGAGTGGGCGTCGGGTAGAGGGCGTCCAGGCGTTTGAGGAGGTCGAGGTACACGTGCGCCAGTTCGTCCTTCTCCTCCCCGCTCAGGGCGGCCAGATCGGGGACCTGGCGGTTGGGCACCAGGTGGATTTCCAGCGGCCAGCGTGCGGCGAACGGTACGTAGGCGCTGAAGCTCCCGCTTTCCATGATCATGCGGCTGCCGTCCTCGCGTTCTGCCCGCAGCAGTGAGCCTGTCAGCGTCTCCCGGCCGCCGGCGTCGTCATAGAACTTGCGGGCAGCCGCCCCCATCACCGCTGCCCGGGGCGTGACGTAGGGGTAGGCGTAGATCTGGCCGTGCGGGTGGTGCAGTGTGACGCCGATGTCAGCTCCGCGGTTTTCGAACGGGAAGACCTGCTTGATGCCGGGCAGCGCACTGAGGGCAGCGGTGCGGTGTGCCCAGGCCTCCACCACCGTGCGGGCGCGCGTTTCGCTCAGGCCGCTGAATGAGCCCGTGTGCTCGGGCGTGAACGTCACCACTTCGCACCGGCCGAAGGCGGGTCCCGTGGTTCCCCAGCCCGGGTTGTCCGGAACCGGACCCAATGCGGGCCCGAGGGAGGGGAAGCGGTTTTCGAAGACGGCGACGTCGTAGTCCGGCGCCGGGATCTCCGAGGGGTTGGCCTCCGTGGTGGGGCAGATGGGGCACTGGTCGGCCGGCGGCAGGTGTGTGCGGGTCTGGCGGTGCGCTGCCACGGCCACCCATTCGCCGGTGAGGGCATCGAACCGGACTTCGCCGGGTTCGCCCCGGGGCGGCAGGTCCCGGTGGTCACGGGTGGTTTCCACGGACCGGGGCCGGGTGGAGCCGGCGTCGTCGAAATAGAGCAGTTCGCGGCCGTCGGCTAGCTGTGTGCTGGTGATGTGGGTCATGCGTCGTGTCCTTTGTACGCGGAAACCTGCGGCGTCCGGCCGATTGGGGGAGTGGAATGGAGCTGTGCTGCAGGGACGGCCGCTATGCGCAGGTCACCAACAGCCTGTGTGAGCACGTCGGCGGCCGTGTGCCCGGCGCCGCGGGTGGTGATTCCGGAGTCGGTAATGAGCGTGCCGATGGATGACAGCGGCGCGATTCCCGCAAGGCCGACGACGCCATACTTCGACGCATCGGCGAGCACCACCAGTCCCGCGGAGGCCGCAATCATGGCGGCGTTGACCTCGGCTTCGAGAAGATTTGGTGAGGTGATGCCGGCTTCCGGGTCGATGCCGTGGACTCCCATGAAGCAGAGGTCGGCATGGAGGTGTTCCATGGCGTGCATGGTGACCGGCCCTACGAGCGCCTCGGAGGGCGTGCGCTGCCCGCCCAGCACGAGCGTCCGGATGCCGCCGCGCCCGCCCGGGGCGTGTGGGCCGGGGATCAGGGCGTTGGCCACCATGATGGAGTTCGTGGCCACCGTCAGCCCGAGGTCCCGGGGGAGGAGCCGGGCAAACTCGTACGTGGTGGTGCCGCCGGAAATGAGCAGGGTCATGTCCGGCCGGAGCAGGCTCAGCGCTTCCGCGGCAATGGCCCGTTTCGCTTCCGCTTCCTGTGCCGACTTGCTGACGAATTCGGGTTCGACCGCGCTGAATGAGCCGGTCCGGGTGGCCCCGCCGTGGACGCGAAGCAGCTGGCCTTCGGCGTCGAGGGTGTCGATGTCCCGCCGCACAGTCATTTCCGAGACTCCGAGCACGCCGGCCAGGTCCGCCACACGGACGGTCCCGCTGGCTTGGAGCTCCTGGAGGATCCGGTGCCGCCGCTGGGTTGCGAGCATAGGGGTTCCTCCTTCCTGACGTGTCCGGCGGCCTGGTGACGGCCTGTGGGGCGTATCACCATTGTGGCACAAAACGATCAAAAACAAATACTTTCTAACAAAAGATAACAATGGGATCTGCCAGCCGGACGGCCCCCGCGCGTTGTACGGTAGGTTCCATGACTCCCGCCGCCGCTCCCGATTCCAGCGAAAACCACTCGGAACCCAGGCGTTACGCCTCCGGCCGGCAGTACGAATTAAGGCGCGGTGACGCGCTCGCGGTGGTCACCGAACTCGCCGCCGGACTCCGTTGGTACAGCCGCGCCGGCATCCAGCTGACCGAGACGTACGGCGACTCGGACATCCCGCCCGGAGCCACGGGAATCACCCTGGCGCCCTGGGCCAACAGGGTTGAGGACGGCGTCTGGCACCTTAACGGCAAGAAGCAGCAGCTGGACATCACGGAGGTCTCGCGGAACAACGCCAGCCACGGGCTCCTCCGCAATGCGTCGTACGCGCTGGTCACGGAATCCGAGTTCTCGGTGACCCTTGAAGCCCCCGTGTTCCCCCAGCACGGATATCCGTTCCTGGTGCGGCACCGCGTGGAGTATTCGCTGGCCGACGACCTGGGGCTGGTGGTCCGGCAGACGCTGATCAACGATTCCCAGGCCGACGCGCCCTTCGTGCTGGGCGCGCATCCGTATCTCCGCCTCGGCGAGACGCCCAGCGAAGAGCTCACCCTGAGGGTCAGCGCCGCGACGCGGCTGGTGGCGGATGACCGGCTCATTCCCCGCAGCTCCGAACCCGTCAGCGCCGACGCCGACCTGCGGCACGGGCGGAAGGTGGGGGACCTCGACGTCGACGTCGCCCTGACAGATCTGCGGTTCGACGGCGGGATCGCCCGCCACACGCTGTCTGCGGCGGACGGCCGCAGCGTCAGCCTTTGGCAGGACGAAACGTGCCCGTTCGTCCATGTGTTTGTGACCCGCCAGTTCCCGGGCCGGCCCAAGGCCGTGGCCATCGAACCGATGACCGGTCCGGCGAACGCCTTCAACTCCGGCGACAGCCTGCGCTGGCTGGCGCCCGGCGAAACCTTCACCATGACGTGGGGGATCGGCGCCGCCGTGGATGCCGCCGCCTAGCGCTTCCCGTGACCGCCCGGATGCCGTGCCGGCATCCGGGCGCACTGTTCCGCCGCACCCCGTTTCCCATTGCCGCGAGGCTAGGGAATTATTGGGCTATGACGCCAGCCAAGGACGCCACACCAGAAGAATTCCCCAGTGCAACGAGAGTGCCGCAGCCCGTCGCGGCGGGGCAGCCCGCCAGATCGGAGCGGGACCTGGAGCAGGACATTCCCTACGGCGTCCGCATCGCGGCCGCGTGGGCATGGCGCGTTGGCCTGATCCTGCTGATCAGCGGCGCCCTTATTTGGCTGCTCGCCAAGATCAGCTTCCTCATCATTCCCGTCATGGTGGCGGCGCTGCTGGCAGGCCTGCTCAGCCCGGTCACAAAGTGGCTGCGGAAGCGGCGCTTTCCGAACGGGTTAGCCGTTGCCGCTACGGTCCTGGGCTTCATCGGACTGATCGCCGGATCGCTGGCACTCGTCGGACGGCAACTGGCGCTGGGCTTCCAGGAGCTGTGGAGCGAAGCGCTCACCGGCGTCCAGCAGGTCCAGGACTGGCTTGCGGAGGGACCGCTGCACCTCACCGCCGCGCAGATCGACAAATACCTTCAGGAGGCGACGGCTGCGCTGCAGAACAACAGCAGCAGTATCCTGAGCGGCGCGCTGTCCTTCGGCAGCACCGCCGGACATTTCGCGGCAGGGCTGGTGCTGGCGCTCTTCATCCTGGTCTTCTTCCTCCTCGAAGGGGAACGCATCTGGGGCTTCCTGGTCAGGCTCCTGCCCAGGCGTGCGAGGATCCCCGCCGACGGCGCCGGCCGGCGCGGGTGGACGTCGATGGTCAGCTACGCCCGGATCCAGATGTTCGTGGCCTTCGTTGATGCAGTGGGCATCGGAGTGGGCGCGGCCATCATCGGCGTCCCGCTGGCGCTGCCCCTGGGTGTGCTGGTCTTCATCGGCTCGTTCATTCCTGTGGTCGGTGCGCTCGTGACGGGCGCCATCGCTGTGCTCCTGGCACTGGTCGCCAACGGCCCGGTGAACGCGCTGATCATGCTGGGCATCGTCCTGCTGGTCCAGCAGCTCGAGAGCCACATCCTCCAGCCGCTGGTGATGGGCAAGGCCGTGGCGCTGCATCCCGTGGCCGTGATCCTGTCCGTCGCCGCCGGTTCCTATCTCGCCGGAATCCCCGGTGCGCTGTTCTCCGTCCCCATCCTTGCCGTAGCAAACTCGGCGATTCGGTATATTGCCGGCAGAACGTGGGAACATGAACTTGTGCCGGCTGCCGCGGATGGCAGTGCCATTGCAGCTGCCGGTACCGGGCTGGACAACACCTTCAAGGAAATCCGGCTGCCGGGTGCCCATCCCGGCCACGGCAAAGATGCCGATCGCACTATGGGAGCTCCGGGCAGCAGTGCCGCTCCGGGCTCCGACGTCGAATCCCCCAAAGGAGAATAGTTCGTGAACACCCCTGAAAGCCTTCCCGTCACGCTGGACGATGTCCTTGAGGCGCAGAAGCTGCTTGACGGGATTATTACCCGGACACCCGTGGAATCGTCCAGGGCCCTGGGCAGCATGGTGGGCGGCGACGTCTTCTTCAAGTGCGAGAACCTCCAGCGCGCGGGCTCCTTCAAGGTGCGCGGTGCCTATGTCCGGATGGCCCGGCTCTCCGACGCGGAAAAGAGGCGCGGAGTGGTGGCTGCCTCGGCCGGCAACCACGCCCAGGGCGTGGCCGTCGCGGCCAAGAGCCTGGGCATCAAGGCGCGGATCTACATGCCGCTCGGAGTGGCACTTCCCAAGCTCGCCGCCACCCGGAGCCACGGCGCCGAGGTTGTTCTTCACGGTCACAACGTGGATGAGGCACTCGCGGAGGCCCAGCGGTACGCGGACGAGACCGGCGCCGTCTTCGTCCACCCGTTCGATAATGTGGACGTCGTGGCCGGCCAGGGCACGGTGGGCCTTGAAATCCTCGAACAGATCCCCGACGTCGACACCGTCCTCATGGGCGTCGGCGGCGGCGGGCTGCTGGCCGGAGTTGCCGTCGCCATCAAGGCCAGGGCCAAGGAGCTCGGCCGCGAGATCCGGATCATCGGCGTCCAGGCCGAAAACGCCGCCGCATACCCGCCGTCGCTCGCCGCCGACGCGCTGGTGCCGCTGAAAAAGGTTTCCACCATGGCCGACGGCATCGCGGTCGGCCGTCCGGGGCAACTGCCGTTCAGCATCATCCGCGAACTCGTCGATGACGTGGTCACGGTCAGCGAGGACTCCCTCGCCCGGGCACTCATCTTCCTGCTGGAGCGGGCCAAGATGGTAGTGGAGCCCGCCGGCGCCGTGGGCGTCGCCGCGCTCATGGACGGCAAGATCGAAAACCCCGGAACGACGGCGGTGATCCTGTCCGGCGGCAACATCGACCCCATGCTGATGCTCAAGGTCATTCAGCGCGGCCTGTCCGCGGCAGGCCGCTACATGACCGTTCGCATGATGCTCGATGACCGCCCGGGTTCGCTGGCCACCATCGCCCGCATCATTGCCGAGAACGACGCCAATGTGACCGGCCTTGACCATACGCGGGTGGGCGGTTCCATCAGCATGGGGGACGTTTCCATCACGGTGAACCTGGAAACCAAGGGCCACGAGCACTGCGAACAGGTCCTGGGCGCCCTGCGTGCCGAGGGATTCCAGCCGATCGTGGTGCACTAGGAGCCGGCATGCTGGACACTCCGGGGGACGTTCCGGCAACGCGGGAAACCCCTGCGGCGCGGGCCAAAGGCGGGTTGCTCGTCGTCGGATCCTTCGTGGCGCTGCTGTTCGCCATCGAACTGGTGAACACGGTGACGCTGCACGCGCTGAACGGAGTGTTCGGCCTCAGGCCGCGCAGCGCTGACGGCGTCCTGGACATCCTCACCTTCCCCCTGCTGCACGCAAACCTGAACCATGTCCTCTCCAACGCGCTTCCCCTGATCATCTTCGGCTTCCTGGTCTTCATGTCCGGGTTGCGCGTCTTCCTCACCGCCGTGGCCTGCAGCTGGCTGGGTTCCGGTGCCGCCGTCTGGCTGATCGGCGCCGGGGGAGTCACCGTGGGCGCCTCCGGCCTGGTCTTCGGACTGTTCGCGTTCCTCCTGGTGCGGGGCTTCTTCAACCGCAACTGGTGGCAGATCCTGCTGTCCGTGGTGCTCTTCATGGCCTACGGCAGCATCCTCTTTGGGCTGATTCCCAGCGTGGCAGGCTACGTTTCCTGGCAGGCACACCTCGGCGGCGCCGTCGGCGGCGTCCTCGCGGCGTTGGTGCTGAAGGCACGGGGCGCTGCCGGCCGCCGGTAGCGGCTGCCGCTAACGAGACTAACGAAGTTAAAGCACGACGCCGGCCGTCCCCGCGGAGGGGAGGCCGGCGTCGTGCGGTTTTTCGGTACCGCAGTACCGGGAAGGACCGCTTAGCCCGCGTAGGGCTTGGCGGACAGGATCTCGACGGTGATGTCCTTGCCGTTGGGGGCGGTGTAGCTGAGCTTGTCGCCCTCCTTGTGGCCAACGATGGCTGCACCGAGCGGGGACTTCTCGCTGAAGACGTCGAGATCGGAGTCACCTGCGATCTCGCGGGAGCCGAGCAGGAACGTCTCCTCGTCGCCGGCGATCCGGGCCACGACGATCATGCCGGGCTCCACGATTCCGTCGTCTGCCGGGGACTCGCCGACGTGGGCGTCCCGGAGCAGGACGGTGAGCTGGCGGATACGGGCCTCGATCTTGCCCTGTTCCTCTTTGGCCGCGTGGTAGCCGCCGTTTTCCTTGAGGTCTCCCTCTTGGCGCGCGGCTTCGATCTTCTGGACGATTTCCGCCCGGCCGGCGCTGGAAAGGTGGTCCAGCTCTGCCTTCAGGCGGTCAAAAGCTTCCTGGGTAAGCCAAGCTGCAGGCGCGCTGTTGGTGGTAGACACGGACTTCTCCTCTAGTGGTCAAAACAAGCAGTCATACAAGCAAAGACCCCGCCACGGTGGCCACTTGTGGAACTCAGTAACCAACTCAGCGGGGTAAAGGTATTGATCCATTGTAGTCAATCCTGTGGACAAAACCCAACGACCGAGCGGCGTGGGTCACATTCCTTCCCTACTTTGCCGCGTCCTTGGCGGCGTCGGGTATCCAGCAGTTGTCCACGACGCCGGAGACGGACAGCGATTCGGTGCGCAGGACGGCCCGCTGGGCCACGGTGCGGCCGCCGTCGGCGCCCTGGTCCTGCTGGGATTCCGGCTGGGCAGGCGGAATGTCAATAACCTTCCAGCCGACGACGGCGAACTTGGAATCGAGCGCCTTGACGGCGCACTTCACGGCAGTGCCTGGCTCCCGGGTGACCTGGAAGTCCACCTCGGCCTGGGTGGCATCAACGGTGCTGTAGCCGAGGTCCTTAAACGTGACGGACGACGTCGCCGAGGACGTGGACACCCACGCCATGAAGCCGATCCCGGCCGCCAGGGCAGCAACTCCGGCCCGGCGTTTCGTTTTTGCGGACAGCCCGCGCTTTGGACCGCCATAGCGATTGGCTAGGCTAATGTCTGCAGGCTGGGGAGTGCCCGACTTGTCCTCGGTAGTCACCATTCCAGTTTAGTGGTGATCCGCAGGCGAATTATCCGGCCACAGATACCGCAACCGGCAACCGTAGAAAGAGGAGCAGTCCCAGATGACAGCGTCCACCAGCCAGTCACCTTCGCTTCGCCTTTTGGCCGTCCACGCCCACCCCGATGATGAATCCAGCAAGGGCGCCGCGACCATGGCCATGTACGCCGCCAACGGCGTGGACGTCATGGTTGCGACCTGCACGGACGGCTCCCGCGGCGACATCCAGAATCCTGCGGTGGAGGGCGACCCGCACCCGAAGCGGGACATGGCCGGCGCCCGCAGGCTCGAGATGAACCGTGCCGCCCGGATCCTGGGGGTCCGGCAGCGCTGGCTCGGCTTTGTGGATTCCGGGTTGCCTGAAGGCGATCCCCTGCCGCCGCTTCCCGCCGGGTCCTTTGCCCTGCAGCCCCTGGAACGGGCCGCCGCGCCCCTGGTGCGGCTGGTCCGCGACTTCAAGCCGCACGTGATCGTCAGCTATGACGAAAACGGCGGCTACCCGCATCCGGACCACATCATGGCCCACCGCGTTGCCGTGGAGGCCTTCGACGCGGCAGGGGACCCCGCGAGGTATCCGGGCACCGGGGAGGCCTGGGAGCCCAGCAAGCTCTACTACGACCGCGCCTTCAGCCCCGAGCGGTTCCGCGCCCTGCACTTCGCCCTCGAGGAGGCCGGCCTCCAGTCGCCCTATGCCGAGCGCCTGGCCGCGTGGCTCGAGGCGGATGCCGAGGGGCACACACCGCCTGCTCCCGCCCACGAAACCACGACGCAGGTGGACTGCGGCGACTTCTTCGAAGCCCGGGACGACGCCCTCCGCTCCCACCGCACGCAGGTGGATCCGCTGGGGTTCTTTTTCGCGGTGTCGGCCGACATGCAGCGGCGCGCCTGGCCGTGGGAGGACTACACGCTGATCCGCTCCCGGGTGCCGGCCGAACTCCCTGAGAAGGACCTGTTCGCGGGGCTAAGATAGACACAAGAGATCATTTCTATCCCGCGTAGAAAAGCGCGGGGCAGCAACCAACAAGGCCAGGCGTCCCGTGCCCGGCCGCTGAGAAGGTTCCAACAGTGCACCACTTGCTCATCGCCCTGGCTTCGTCCCCGGCACCCTCGCCGTCGCTGCGTCCCGGCGTCACCCAGGACCAGGTGACCCCCGGCCTGCTCGGATTCCTGCTGACGGCGTTCATTGTGGTGCTCACGGCGCTGCTGATCGTGGACATGGTGCGGCGCATCCGGCGCGTGCGCTACCGCGCCCAGGTGGAGGAAGAACGCATGGCAGCGGCCGAGGCCGCCGACATTGCCCACGACGACGCCGCCAACGGCAATGCAGGCCGAACAGACACCTGACCCCGGCACGGGTGACAGCGGGCAGCGGACCAGCCAGCCCGGGGAAACCCGGCGGCAGGGTCACAACGCGCTCGGCGGGGAACCGTCGGCCTACCTGCGCCAGCACGCCCACAACCCGGTGCACTGGCAACCGTTCGGCGACGACGCCTTTGCCGCCGCCGCCGCGCGGGATGTCCCGGTGTTCCTGTCCGTCGGCTACGCCGCCTGCCACTGGTGCCACGTCATGGCCCACGAGTCCTTCGAGGACCAGGCAACCGCCGACTACCTGAACAGCCACTTCGTCGCGGTCAAAGTGGACCGGGAGGAGCGTCCGGACGTGGACGCCGTCTACATGACCGCCACGCAGGCGATCAGCGGCCAGGGCGGCTGGCCCATGTCCGTGTTCCTGACTCCCGCCGGGCTCGCGTTTCACGCCGGTACGTACTTTCCGCCCCGGCCCATGCCCGGCCGCCCGTCGTTCCGGCAGGTGCTCGAGGCCGTGCACGAGGCCTGGACCGAGCGCCGCGACGCGGTGGAACAGAATGCCCGCGCCCTCGCGCGCAACATGGGCGACGCGCAGCTGTCCGCCGCGGTGGACCTCTCCGGCCCGCCGGCGCTGGTCGACGCCGGGCTGTTGTCCGCCGCCGTCCGCTCGCTGGCCGCCGAGGAGGATTCCGACGGCGGATTCGGCAACGCCCCCAAGTTCCCGCCGTCGGCCGTACTGGAGTTCCTGATCAGGCACGCGGCGGTGCCCTCGGAAACGGCGGCGGAGGCCCGGGACATGGCTGGCCGCACCCTCGCGGCCATGGCCCGTTCGGCGCTGTTCGACCAGCTCGACGGCGGCTTTGCGCGGTACTCCGTGACCCGTGACTGGTCCGTTCCGCACTTCGAGAAGATGCTCTATGACAACGCGCAGCTGCTCAGGGTCTATGTGCACTGGGTCCGGCTCGGCGGATCCGCAGCTTTCCCCGCGGCCGAGGCGGCCGACGTCGCCGGCCGCACCGCCGACTGGATGCTGGCGTCCCTGGGGCTGCCGCCCGCGCACTCCTCCGCAGCGGGCGCCTCCGTAGCGGCCGCCCCCGCAGCAGGCGCCGGCCACACGGCAGACGCCGCGTGCGTGGCCCTGGCCTCCTCGCTGGATGCCGATTCGGTGGTGGACGGGGAACACCACGAAGGCGCCAGCTACCTGTGGACGGTCGGTGGCCTGGAGCAGGTGCTCGGCGCCGCCGACGCTGCCGCCGTCGCCTGGATCATGAATGTTGGCGCCGCGGGAACCGTCTCCGAGCTGGGCTCGCCGCTGCATCCCGGACGGCCGCTCGCGGGCGAGGAAGCCGAGGCGTGGACGCGCGCGCTGCCCCTGCTTCGGGCGGCCAGGGCGTCCCGCCCGCAGCCGGCCCGCGATGACAAGGTGGTGGCCGGATGGAACGGCCTGGCCGTGGCGGCACTCGCCGAAGCCGGTGCGGTTCTGGGGCGCCCGGACCTCGTGGCTGCCGCGGCGCGCATCGCGGACTACCTGGAGCAGGTCCACTGGCGCGCGGCGGCCGGGAACCAGGCGGAGGGGGAGCTCATACGCGTTTCGCACCACGGCGTAGCCCGCGGGATCGGCGGCCTGCTCGAGGACTACGCATTCTGCGCGGAGGGCTTCCTGGCGCTCTACTCTGTCACGGGAGATGCCCGCTGGTACGGGCTGTCCGAGGCGGTGGTTGCCGCGGCCTGCAGGCGGTTCGCGGCAGGCGGCAGGCTCTCCGATTCCGCCGGGGAATCAGAACAGGTCACCAACGCCCAGGGCGGCCAGCCGGGCCTGGACCCCTTCGACAACGCCACGCCAAGCGGTGCCGCCGCCTTCGCCGGGGCTTTGCTGAGCTACGCCGCCCTGTCCGGGTCCGCCGAACACCGGATCATGGCGGGAAACATCCTGTCGCTCCTGCCGCCGATCGCCGCCCGCGCGCCCCGGGTGGCCGGCTGGCTGCTGGCCACCGCGCAGGCCGCGCTGGCGGGACCGGTGGAGGCCGCCGTCGTCGGTCCTTCCGGTCCCGAAAGGGACACGCTTCACCGGGCGCTGCTGCTGGCCCCGAGCCCCGGACTGGTGGTGGCGGTGGCCGGGGCCGGCCCGGCCGCAGATGCCCCGGAGCTGCCGGACGCCGTGCCGCTGCTGCGTGGCAGGAGGGCCGGCGCCGACGGGTCCCCGCTGGTGTACGTGTGCCGCGACATGGTCTGTGACATGCCCGCGGCAACAGTGTCCGACGTGCTGGAACGGATCAGCTCAGCAC
>Ga0207428_10004805_pt1 | contig 12761 bp, 9 predicted proteins | sample RhiMethybrSRZTD1_FD_187600 | JGI IMG/M metagenome (GOLD analysis project Ga0207428, IMG submission 187600) | Populus rhizosphere microbial communities from Tennessee, USA - Rhizosphere MetaG P. TD hybrid SRZTD1 (SPAdes) (version 3) | ecosystem: Host-associated > Plants > Roots > Rhizosphere >... | reverse complement strand
TCCCTGGTCTGCCCGCGCGATTCCCGCCGTGTTGCGGCCGGTGCGCCTGATGGAGGGCGCGACGGTGCGCGAATTCGCCGAAGGGCTCGACATCAAACCGAAAGACGTCGTGGCCTCGCTGCTACAACATGGAGTGATGGCGACGATCAATCAACAACTCGACGCCCGCGTCGCGCTCGACGTCGGGCGCCGATTCGGCTACGAGGTCTCCTTCGGCAGCTTCGAAGATCTGACCGTCGAATCCGAATTCGAGATCGCGCCCGAAATGATGGAGGATACCGAGCGGCGCGCCCCCATCGTGACCGTGATGGGACACGTCGATCACGGCAAGACCAGTCTGCTCGACGCCATACGTGAGTCGCGCGTGGCCGAAGACGAGGCCGGCGGGATCACGCAGCGCATCGGCGCCTACTCGGTCGAAGCGCCGAACCCCGACGACCCGTCGGAGACTCGGCGCGTCGTCTTTCTGGACACGCCCGGCCACGAAGCCTTCACGATGATGCGCGCGCGCGGCGCCCGTGTGACTGACATCGTGGTGCTGGTGGTCGCCGCAGACGACGGAGTAATGCCGCAAACGGTCGAGGCCATTGACCACGCGAAAGCCGCCGACGTCCCGATAGTAGTCGCGATCAACAAGATCGATAAACCTGAAGCCAACCCCGAGCGTGTGAAGAAGGAGTTGGCCGACCGCGGACTGCTCTGGGACAGCTGGGGCGGCGACACGACCATGGTCGAGGTGTCGGCGAAAAAGAGACAGAACGTCGAAGGCTTGCTGGAAATGGTCCTGTTGACGGCCGACATCCTCGACCTCAAAGCCAATCCGAAGCGCAAGGCGACGGGCACGGTGCTCGAAGCGAAGCTCGACCGCGGGCGCGGTCCGGTGGCGACGGTCCTGATCCAGAACGGGACGCTGCGCGTCGGCGATCCGTTCATCGCCGGCGACTACTTCGGCAGAGTACGGGCGCTATTCGACGACCGGGGCCGGCGCGTGGAGGAAGCCCCAGCGGCGACGCCGGTCGAGGTGATCGGGGTGGAAGGCGCTCCGGGGGCGGGCGACCCGTTTCAGGTCGTAGCCGACGTGGCGAAGGCGCATCAGATTTCCGACCGACGCCAGGCCAACGCGCGGGCCGCGAGCCTGCAGCGCACGGCGGCGCGCGGCCTGGACCAATTGCGCGAGCTGACGGCGGCGGGCGAAGTCAAGGAATTGCTGGTCATCCTCAAGGCGGACGCGCAAGGCTCGGTCGAGGCGGTCAGAGATGTTTTGACAAGACTCTCGACGGACAAGGTCAAAGTCCGCGTGATTCGCGCCGGCGTCGGCGCGATCACAGAATCGGACGCGCTCCTGGCGAGCGCGTCGAAAGGCGAGGCTGTCGTGATCATCGGTTTCAACGTGCGGCCCGAATCGCGCGCCGAAGAGACGGCCAGACAGGAGAAGGTGGACGTCCGGTTCCACTCGATCATTTACAAAGTCGAGGAGGAGGTTCGCGGCGCCATGTCGGGGCTGCTCGCCCCGACCATCAGAGAGACGGTCATAGGCAAGGCCGAAGTCCGCGACGTGATTCGCGTGTCGAGGGTCGGCCCGGTGGCCGGCTGTATGGTGACTGGCGGATCGATCAAGCGCGCGGCCAACGCGCGTCTGATCCGCGACGGCGTGGTCGTCTTCGACAGCCGGATAGCCAGCCTGCGTCGATTCAAAAACGACGCGATCGAAGTCCATCAAGGCTTCGAGTGCGGCCTGACGCTTGAACGCTTCGGCGATTACAAAGTCGGCGACGTCGTCGAGGCCTACCTGACTGAGGAGGTTCGCGCGACATAAATTCAGGACTAAGGACTCCGCGCCGGGAGTACGTTGAAGTTAATGGAACGCGGATGACGCGGATACAGCGGATCATCGCGTATAAGACCTGAAGAGATCAGCGTCAATCCGCTGCATCCGCGTCATCCGCGTTCCATTACGCCATGCGCCGATATGAAAACCGCCCTAAGAGTTGGCGGATTGTAGCTCGTCGCGGATCAGTTTTGAGATCGGGTTCCAGGGGCGCAGTTGAGAAACGAAGTCGAGCGAATGTTCAACGCTGCGCTCTCTGATCAGTTTCTGCAGTTCGGCGGCCTGAGAGTCGCCGTGTTCGGCGAACGACAACGCGGCGGCGCAGCCCTGAATAAGGTAGGTGGGTTCGACGCCGTAGCGGTAGGCCAGTTTGGCGGGGCCGACAAGGCGGTCGTCGGATTGCAATTTCCGCACCGGGTCGCGTCCGACCCGCGCGACCGTGTCCATCAGCGCGGCGTTCGAAAAGCTGGCCAGAATTTCGTTGATCATGCCGCCGTAATGCAGCGCGCGCCCGTGCTTGCATTGCAATGCTCGCTGCGCTTCGAGCATGGAGCCGACTACCGCGCGGTTGATCGCCTCATCGGCCATCGCTTCGTGAATGTATTTGAACCCGCGCTTGTAGCCGAGGTAGGCGCAGACGGCGTGGCCGCAATTCAGAATGTAGAGCTTCTCTTCGATGCAGGCCGGGAAATTGTCCAACCCCTTGAACGGCGGCAGGACTTCGAAATCGACCTTGATCTGCAACGTGTCGAAGAGCACGTCGCCTGTCGCGTCGGCGGTGATGACGATCCTGCCGGTCTCGTCGAATTCCTGCGCCGAGACGATTCGATCCGAGATCGCTGAGTTGATCCCGACGTAATCCTGAACCTGCTGCGCGAACTGGAACGGCAGGTTGGTGAAAATCAGCCGCTCGAGGTGCGACCCGGCGTTCTTCAGGTTTTCGCAGCAGAAGACGTCCAACGGGCGTTTCACTCCCGATTTGATCCGATGCAGGATGGCTTCGGCCAGCGAGACCGAAATTTCGGGCAGATTGTCGGGGCGCACCGACGTGTAGATGTGGTCGGCCCGTTCGACTTCGCGCGCGAACTCCTCTCCCGGCATCATAACTCCCCGCACGCCGCGAACTTCGATCCGCGTCTCCATCGATCCTTTTACCACCACATCATAGCCGCGCAGATTGATCGAATTGATAACCTCAGGCCGTCGCGCGGCGAAGACCACCTCGTGCCCCTGCATCGTCAGCGCCGCCCCGAGAGCGCCCAATCCGACACGACCTGCCCCAATGATAATGATTCGCACGAATAAAACTCCAAGATGTCAGATGCCAGATGTCAGATGTCAGATGTCAGATGTTTGCACAAGCTCAATGTCTAACACTGACATCTGGCATCTGACATCTGACATCTACTTTTATCTCAACAAAGCATCAATCTTCGCCATCAGCTCTTCAAATACCAGATTCCGTTTACTCAGAAAATCGTCCGCGCCGGACTGCAGGGCTTCGATCTTGTCTTCGACGCCCTGGCGTCCGCCGAGGAGAATGACTGGAGTTTCGCGCTTGCTCTTGCGCATCTCGCGGCAGATGTCGAAGCCGGATTTGTGTTCGAGCAGCGCGTCGAGAATCAGAAGCTGATAGGAGGAAGATCGGGCTATGGCGTGTTGTAAAGCCTCGCGTCCGTCCTGCGCGCGGTCCACGAGGTAGTTTTCGACTTCCAGTCCGCGCTTGAGCAAATTCGCCAGGTCTTCGTTGGCGACGGCGACCAGGATTTTTGGCATTGCGGGCATCGCCATAGTAAGAGTCTTGTGTTCCAGCGACAGTCGGGCCGTGCCGTTCATGGCGCCGGGCAGCAGCGTGGTCATGGCCGCCTGCACGCCGGAGAGGGAACCCGCCCCCAGGCGCGCCTCGACGCGATTCAATTCGATCACCGAGCCGAGCTTGGCGAACGCGCCGCGGGCTTCTTCCAGGTGGGCGCGGGCCGACTCGTTCCGGAATTGAGCCATCCGCAATACGCCGATGGCCTCGTGGCAGAGGGCCGCGCGGTAAGGGTCGCCGATCGTTTGAAAAATCGAGAGGCTTTGCCCCATGCAGCGGTTGGCTTCGTTCGGCTCCTGGGCCCTGGCGTGAATACCGCCACGCGTGTAAAGCGCGCGGGCCATCAGGTTCAACGCCGGGTCGAGCGGGGTCGTGGCTTCCGCCGCCTCGAGCTGTTCCCTGGCCTTCGCCAGATCGCCGTCTTCGGCCAACGCCTGCGCCAGTTCGAAGCCGATGAGCGCCTGCTCTTCGATCGCCCGGCTGGCGCGCGCCGCGGCCAGGCCTTTTTCCAGCGCCTCGATCGCCTCGGCGCATCGCCTGCGCGCGAGCAGGATGCGGCCGAGGATTCGCTGTGTCCTCGCGTAGACGGTTTGGCCGTGACGGCTGAGCGATTCTTCGATGGCCCGCTCCGCCGCGGGTAGATCGCCCTGCAACAGTCTCAACTCGGCCAGGTCGGTCAACGCCACAGCTTCGGCCTTCGCGAGTCTGTATTCGCGGGCGAGTCGCAGCCGGTCTTCCATTAACTTCGCGGTCATCGACCACGATCCCAATCGCGTCCACACGCGCGAAAGGCTGCTGTAGGCTTTGAGCGACAGGCGGACGTTGCCCGTGGATTCGAGTTGTTGAATGGCGGCCTGGTAGACGGGAATGGCTTCTTTCAGCTTGCCTTCGGTATAAAGGAGCAACGCCTGCTGCATTTGCACGCGCCCGCGCAGCATCGCGTCCGAAGTCTCTTCGGCCATCCGCGAGGCGCGGCCCCAGTTGTAATTCGAGCCTTCGAAATCGCCTTCCTTCCAATCCACTTTTCCGAGCAGGTAGTGGGTTTCGGCGCGCAGATTCACGTTGCCGGCGCGGCGCGCCTGAAGCAGGGCGCGGTGCAGGTGGTCACGCGCAGTCAAGAAGTCGCCGGAGTTGAGCATCGCCCGGCCGAGCGAGGCATGCGCGCCGGCTATGCCCGTGTCGTCGCCCTTGCCTTCGGAGAGCTGGTTGTAAAAGTTCAGACTGCGATCGAGCGCGTCAATCGCCAAATCGAGCTGTTTGCGCTCCAGATAGATGCGGCCCAGACAGAGCAAGACGCTGGCGCGAAACGGAAGGGGGAGCGTAATGATGTTGGTCGCGTCGTTGTATTTCGCCATCACTTCGAGCGCGCGGTCGAAGTCGCCCTTGTTCAAATGGGTCTCGGCCAGCACGCGTCGCAAATTGGCCTCTTCGGCGGCGTCCGTCGGCTGGAGTCTCAATTGCCCACTGAGCGAATGGATCAGGTCGTCGGTAGTGCTCTCCTGATTGCGCGGCATGGGCGAGGCCTCGGCGCCAGAGGCTTCCTTCAACTTGAAGACCATCTCAGGCCCGCCTGATCCGAAGCGCAGGCTGTCGCCGTCGTTGAGCATACGCTCGGTGACGCGATCGCCGTTGACGAAACTGCCGTTTGTCGAGCCTAGATCGCGCAGCAGGTAATTGGCCCCGACGCGGATCAACTCGGCATGCGAACGCGACACGACCGTCGCCTGGACGCAGAGCGAGTTCTCGGCCCCGCGCCCGATTGTGAAGCGCGGCGATTCGATGGGGACGACCCTCGACTCACCGTTAGCCGCAGCGAGATGGATTTCTCCCTGAACGTTCATAGCATTATCCAGGACACTGCCTGACGTTGGTCTGAATTAGACGCTATCCTAAGGTTACTGAGACGGCGGCGGGTATCGTAATCAAATTTGGGCGCTGTGGCAAATATTATTCCTCTTGACCTGACCACGGCCAAAGTTATAATCGGCTCGCTATTTTGTGATACTCAGAGACCCGGTTGGAATTTTGCTCGCGCCCCGGCCTACGGTTCTTGATTTTCGGCCAGTCGAGTTAAGCCAATTGATTAAAGGACAACATCACAATGCCACATTCCCTCAAAATCGGAGTTTTAGCCGAAGCGCGCTATCTGGCTCAGAGCCAGCCCACCGGGTTGAGCGCTAAGTTGAATGAACTCGGCCACCGGATCACGATGATCGATCCGCAGAAGGCCTTTTACGTGATGGGCGACGACGGCTGGTTCGAGGGGCTGGACGTGATCGTCGGGCGCGGGCGTAGCTGGGCGCTGCTCGCGCTTCTCGGCTGGGCCGAAACGCGCGGAGCGCTGACCATCAACCGCCGCGAGGCCATCGCCTCGGTCCACAACAAGGCGCAGATGTCCGTCGCCTTCGCTTCCGCCGGCATCCCCATTCCGCAAACATTCTTCGGAAGCGCCGAACAACTGGCGCGGGAGATCCCGCGGTCTTCTTACCCGATCATTTTGAAGCCGATCTTCGGGGACAACTCGCGCGGGCTGCTGGTCGTCAATTCGCCCGAAGAGATGGCCGCGACCGATTGGCCCGAGCCGGTCGCGCTGGCCCAGCGGTATTTTCAAACAGACGGCTACGACCTGAAGCTTTACGGCATCGGCGACGAAATCTGGGCCGTGCGAAAAGCGTCACCGTTCAACATTAGGAAAAACGACGACGCGTCCAAAGACGGATTGGCGCCGATCACGCCCGAATTGACCGACCTGGGGCGTCGCTGCGGGCGGCTCTTCGGCCTGGATTTGTTCGGCGTCGATTGCATCGAGACCGAAGACGGAGTCCTGGTGATCGAGATCAACGATTATCCCAACTACACCAACGTGCCCGACGCGAACGAGCGGCTGGCCGATTACGTTTCGCGAAGGGCGACGCGATGAAGATTAGCGTGATCACGAAGCGCGAAAAGGCGCACAAGGCCGGCTCGGTAATGCAAATGGCCGCGGAACTACTCCGGTCGCGCGGGGTCGTGGTCGCAGAGATCTACCCCGAAGACTCCCGCCTCGACGTCGCGCGGGTCGAAGTCGATTGCGACCTTTATTTGCTGAAATCGGGGACCGAAACCGCGCTTAGTCTCGCCGGGGTATTGCATGCGGCCGGGGCTAAGATCATCAATCCGTACCCGACCGTCATCGCCATGCGCGACAAGATCGTCTCGACAAAAATGCTGCAATCGGCCGACGTCCCATTGCCCGAAACCTGGTTCGCGTCGAAGCCGGAACAACTGGCCGGTCTGTTGAAAGAAGGACCGATCGTGGTCAAACCCTTCTGGGCCGCCTCGCAAGGCCGCGGAGTTCAGATCGTCAAAACCGAAGACGAGTTGGCGACCGTAATCACTGAAGACGGTGTGATTTTCGCGCAACGTTATCACCAGCCGGACGGGCGCGACCACAAACTCTACGTCATCGGCGACCGCGTCTTCGGCGTGCGGCGAGTGTGGCCGCCCAGGACATTGGAAGACAAATTGGGGGAGCCTTTTGACGTTCCCGACGAGATGCGCGAGGTCGCGCTGGGCTGCGGGCGCGCTTTCGGCGTCGGCTTGTACGGCGTTGATTTGATCACGAGCGGCGGCAAGCCCTATGTCGTGGACATCAACACGTTTCCAGGATTCAAAGGCGTGCCGAACGCGGAGGAGTTGTTGGCGGAGCATATTATGCGCTCAGCGTCAGGCATCGGAGAGACGGATCGTGGAAATCTAACTTCGTCGAACGACTGAACACGATTCGCCATATGTGATCTCAGCCGAAAGTGATGATGATAGTAGTCATTTCATTATCGTCCGGCCTGAACAAAAACATCGTGCGGCGTCGGACGATCCGAACATAGAACATTTGATCGTCGCATCCAGACCTAACGGCCAACCTATTGGTTTTGTAATACTGGCGGGCCTGCAGGGTAAGCATTGGAGCATTGAGCGCATGAGCCTCGAGCTGACTGACAAGGGGAAAGGCTACGGCCGTGCGACGGCGATCAAGCGCCATGCGTTCGAGACATTATCGGGGCGCCGGCTCTGGCTTGATGTCAAAGAGCATAATACGCAGGCGCGAGCGGCGTATGAAAAAGAAGTGTTTCGTTATGAAGGCGCGCCGCCGAAGAGCGCCTCAAATCGCCAGAAGGTTTTGAATCAATGATCGTGACGCCGTCGCTTGAGCAAGAGCGCCGCGCAACCTAACCACCGGTTCAACGCTGAATAAACGCAATGAGGTGAAAAAATGAAGCTGCACTTTATGATTGTCCGCCGCGTCCCCCCCGTGCCCAGCCCGGTGCTGGTCGAATGCTACGAAATACTGCGCGGGCGCGGATACACCGTCACCGAAGACATCGCCGAAGAGGTCATTCAGCGCCCCGACCTGGGGAAGATCGAAGCCGATCTCTACCTGCTGAAATCGCACACGGAGCTTTCGCTGGCGCTGGCAGGCGTCCTCTTCACGCAGGGCGCGAATATGTTGAACCCTTATCAATCGTGTTCGCTGATTCAGAGCAAGATCATCACGTCGAAGCTGCTGCGCCAGGCCGGAATTCCCGCGCCCGACAGTTGGGTGTCGGGCGATCTGAGTCTGGCGAAATCGCTGCTGGAAAAACATCCGCTGATCATTAAACCGCATATGGGCCATCGCGGCGCGGGCGTGCATCTGTGCAAGACGCCCGAAGATATTGATAGAATTCCGCCCCCCGCGACCCCGATGATTATTCAGGAAGCCATCCCGGGGCCGGGCGAGGATTTGAAGATTTACTGCGTCGGCGATCAGGTCCAGGGCGTGAGGAAGCAATTTTCGGAGTCGAGTTTCTCGGTCGCAGGACGCCACGGCGAGATAACCGACGAGATTCGCAAGATTTCACAACGCGTCGGCGAGGTCTGCGGACTCGGTCTTTATGGCCTCGACATCATCGAGAGCGACCGCGGACCTTACGTGGTGGACGTCAATTACTTCCCCGGCTACAAAGGCGTGCCGAACGCGGCCGGGATGATCGCCGATTACGTCGACGATTACGCCAAAGGCAAAGTCACGCTGACGCCGCCTGTTTGAAGAATGAGAGACGAAGGAACTGATAGACAGAATGACGGGGCGACGGGGCGACGGGGCGACGGGGCGACGGAAACGTTGCCAAATTCGTCATCGATCTCCCCTTCTCCCTGTCTCTCCGTCGCCCCGTCGCCCCGTCATTCTGTCTCTCCCTCTCTGCTGGTGATCTGGGCCGAAGGTTTTTTGTCGCGGCTGAGCTTCGGCATCATAAGCTTTGCGCTGCCGATCTTCGCTTACAAGCGTTTGGGTTTGAGCCTCACTCAGACCGGGTTGCTGTTTTCACTCAACCTGATCGCCGAGCAGTTGTTCAAGCCGTTGATGGGTTGGGTCGCGGACCGAGTGGGGCTGAAGCGGACGCTGACGGTGGCGATAGCGCTGCGCAGCCTGGTCGCCCTGTTGTTGGCCTTTGCGGCCTCTCCGTTGCATGTTTACGCGATCCGGTTCTTCCACGGCTTCACCGAATCGCTGCGCGATCCCTCGGTCAACGTCCTGATCGCCGCGAATGCGAAGAAAAAGTCGGTGGCTTCGGCCTTCGCCTGGTATACATCGGCAAAGATGTCAGCCGGGTCTATCGGCAAGGCGCTGGGCGGTTTCTTGCTCGCGCTGACGGCCAATAACTATTCGGTGGTCTTCCTCATCGCGTTCGCGCTGTCTCTCGCGCCGCTTATGGCGGTCGCCAGGTATTTGAAGGAGCCTGAAGATCAGGCCGACGCGGATGAGAACGGGTCCCACGTTTCGGACGAAGGACCTAACGGCAAAGGCCCTGCGCTTTTTCCGGTCGCGGTTCTGGGCTTTCTGATCGCGAGCGCCGCGTTGATGATCAGCAACCTCTTTCCGCTGCTGGCCACGGAATACGCCAAATTGAGCACGGCGCAGGCGGGATTGATTTTCATAATCGCGCCGCTCCTCACTATCGTTTCCGGTCCGGCGTTTGGATGGCTGTCGGACAACGTCAGCCGCAAGCTGGTATTGATGGTGCGCGGCGCGGCCAACACCTTTTCGTCCGCGATGTTCTTCTTCTTCCCGACCTTCGCCGGGATGGCGGCGGGCAGCGTGGTTGACGCGATGGGCAAGGCGGCCTTCCGCCCGGCGTGGGGCGCGTTGATGGCGCAGTTTTCCAATCTCGACCGTCGCCGCCGCGCGCGCACGATGAGTTATTTGAGCCTGGGCGAGGGATTAGGCGAAACTCTGGGGCCGCTGCTCGGCGGATTTCTGTGGAGCGTGAAAGGCGTAGGCGTAATGCTCGGCGTGCGCGTGGCCCTGGCGGCGGTCGCCGAAATTTACGCGTTGATGATCGCAAGGTCGGTCAAGGATGGAGCGTCATGAATGAGACTTATAGGAATCGTAGGACTTATGGGACCTATAAGTCCTATGAGTCCGATTCATGACACTCCCAGGGATTATCCAAGGAGTGTTTATGAGAATCTGTTTTTTGATGGAGCCTCCGCGCAGCAAGAATTCGGTGACCTACGACGTCCTGAATGGCTTGCAGGGGAGCGGCGCAGACGTCGAGGTGGTCACCGAGCGCAGCGGGCTGGTCGACCTGCAAAATTTCAAGTTCGATTACGACCTCTATCTGTTCAAATCGCATTCGCCGCTGGCCGAGAGCCTGGCCGCGGCGGCCCATTATCGCGGCGCGAAGCTGCTCAACGAATATCCGGCGACCATGAAGGTGCGTGACAAAGTACTGACCGCCACGATGCTTTTGCAGGCGGGCGTCCCGACGCCGCGCACATTCATCACCGATTCGATCGAGACGCTGCGCCCCGTCGTGCGCGAGACGCCGATCGTCGTCAAACCGTGGCGCGGTCGTCGCGGGCAAGGGATCGAAGTCTGCATGGACGAAGCGCAGTTCGACGACCTGATCGAACGGCGGGCAGGAGACTCGGCGGAGGCGGACGACGACGGGGGTGGCGAAGACGGAACGGCTTTGGGCGAGCGTTTGATCTTCGCGCAGGAGTTCGAAGAGCACGAGCCGTTCGATTATAAAGCTTACGCCATCGGCGATTACGTCCACGCGATCAAACGCGTCTTCCCTGCCACGACCAAAGAAGAGAAACTGGGAACTCCGGTGGGCGACGACCCTGAACTTGCAGACCTTGTGCGGCGCTGCGGCGAGATCTTCGGCCTGCGGCTTTACGGCGTCGACCTGGTCAAGACCCCAAAAGGTTTTTCGGTTATTGAGGTCAACTGCTTCCCCGGTTACAAAGGCGTGCCGCAAGGAGGAGACCGTATATCGCAGTTCATCCTCGAAAATGCCGAATAGTTCTAAGCAAAGCCGGCAACCCTACAGCCTGATTTTCATCTGAGAAAAGGTTTTAACGCCCCCTTGCTCGTTGCCCTAAATTGGCCGAAACTTTGACCCCCGTCAGAGCTGGATGGGAAATATTAGGAGGAATGACATTACTTTATGAATTCAATTCTGGGATTGAAATCAATCAAGAGCCTGGTGTTAACGCCGGTCGTCGCATTTTTGGCTTTCGCCCTGATCGGCGCAACCGTCCTGGCGCAAACCGGCAATCCGGGCGCGTCCAGTGACAAGTCAATTGACAAGTCAGAAAAGAAGAAAGAGAAGCCGAAGTCCGACGCCGAGAGCGCCGGATCGCGTGCGCTGGTTGTGACGCCGGCCGCCTTGGCCGCCGCTGCGCTGGAAACAGTCATGGCGACGGTTGAGACCGACCCGGTCCCCAACGGCGGCGACGCCGCTGACGACCCCGCCATTTGGGTCAACCCGAACGACCCCGCGCAAAGCGTGATCATCGGCACTGACAAACGTGGCGGACTGGCCGTTTACGAACTGAGCGGCAAACAGATTCAATACCTGCCCGACGGGCAGATGGATAACGTCGACCTGCGCGACGGGTTTAAACTAGACGGCCAAAATGTAGCCATCGTCACCGCCAGCAACCGCAAGGACAATTCAATCGCCATTTACAAAATCAATCCGCAGTCGCGGACGCTCGAAAACGTCGCGGCGCGCAAGATCAAACACGGCCTCACCGTTTACGGCATGTGCATGTATCGCAGCGCCAAGACCGGCAAGATTTACTATTTCGGAACGAGCAAATCCGGCGAAGTCGAGCAGTGGGAATTGTTCGAGAGCAACGGCAAGGTCGACGCAAAGAAGGCGCGTAACTTCAAACTCGGCTCGGTGGTCGAAGGCTGCGTCGCCGATGACGAACTGGGCCATTTCTACGTCGCCGAAGAGGCCGTCGGAATCTGGAAATTCGGCGCCGAGCCTGAGACAGGGTCGGAACACACACAGGTCGACAAGGTCGGCGACGGCCACCTCTTCGCCGACGTCGAGGGATTGGCCATCGCTTACGGCAAGGACGGCGCGGGCTATTTGATTGCCTCCAGCCAGGGCAATCATTCATACGTGGTCTACCGCCGCGAGGGCAATAACGAGTTCGTCAAGAAATTCCGCATCGGCGCGAGCGAGGGAGTTGACGGCTGTGAAGAAACCGACGGCATTGACGTTACGACCGCGAATCTGGGCCCGTCATTCCCGCATGGCGTCTTCGTCGTTCAGGACGGTTTCAACGACAAGGGAAATCAGAACTTCAAGCTCGTGCCCTTGCAGACTATCGTCAAACTTTGACCTTTAACAATTTATTGATGCGAGCACGGAGGCTCCCCATGAAATCGAACCCAATTACGATCCTCGCAGTTCTTGCGACATCGTCATTTCTCTTCTTCTCATTGAGCGCGGCGCCTCAAAAGAAGAAGAGGGTCGGCGATTCGCCATCCACAGCCAAAACAGCAGCCGCTCCGGTCAAAGATTCGAACCAGCGGCCCGAGCCTGCGCCTTCAGCGCCCGCCGCGCAAGAAGACCAGGCGAGAGCCGCTTGGCGCATCGAAGTCGAGCCTTACGCCATATTCGGCAGCGGTCGTCCCGGCAAAGGCGCCGCCGATTTCGACAAGCCTGACGGCGTGGCATTCTCGCCGTCAGGCTGGCTGCTGGCCACCGACGCAAAAAATCGCCGTGTACAGATCTGGGACGTCAAAACCAAAGCGCACTTGAGCGAGTTCGGTCACGGCGTATTCGGCGGCGA
>Ga0207428_10004802_pt1 | contig 12766 bp, 13 predicted proteins | sample RhiMethybrSRZTD1_FD_187600 | JGI IMG/M metagenome (GOLD analysis project Ga0207428, IMG submission 187600) | Populus rhizosphere microbial communities from Tennessee, USA - Rhizosphere MetaG P. TD hybrid SRZTD1 (SPAdes) (version 3) | ecosystem: Host-associated > Plants > Roots > Rhizosphere >... | reverse complement strand
CCCACACGGTGCCTGACGTCTCCGTCGAGATGGTCAGCCACGGCTGGCACCGTCCCATGGAGAAGAAGGAGGGTGGCGCCAGGCTCGCGACCCTCGCCACCCAGGTCGCCGAGGAGCTCGGGTTCGAGCTGAGGGATGCCTCGACCGGCGGGGCCTCGGACGCGAACACGACCTCGGGCGCCGGCGTGCCGTCGCTGGACGGCCTCGGGCCGATCGGCGGCGACGACCACGGCCCGAACGAATGGCTGGACCTGTCGAGCGTGGTTCCTCGAATCTCGCTCCTGGCCGGGATAGTCTCCAGGCTCGACACGCACTGACCGGGGAGGGTGCCGCCGTGGAGATCACCACGGTCGGGTTCGACAAGCCCGACGACCTGAACGTGATCGTCGGTCAGTCCCACTTCATCAAGACCGTCGAGGACCTGCACGAGGCCTGCGTCAACGTGCCCGGCCTGCGGTTCGGGATCGCGTTCAACGAGGCGAGCGGGCCCAGGCTCGTCCGGCGGAGCGGCAACGATCCCGGCCTGGTGGATGTCGCCGTTCGCAACGCGCAGGCGATCGGGGCCGGCCACGTCTTCGTGATCGCGCTCGACGGCGGGTTCCCCGTCAACATCCTGAACGCGATCAAGGCGGTGCCTGAGGTCTGCCGCATCTTCTGTGCCACGGCCAATCCGCTGGAGATCGTGGTGGGCGAGACCGACGGCGGCCGGGGCGTGCTCGGCGTGATCGACGGCGCCTCGCCGCTCGGCGTCGAGACCGCGGACGACGAGGCCGAGCGTAAGGAGCTCCTGCGCCGGTTCGGGTACAAGCTGTGAGCGAGGCTGCGTTCGGTGACACGCTCCGAGAGGCGCACGAGACCTATCGGCACCTCGTCGAGGGCATCCCGGCGGTCCTGTACGTGGACGCGAACGACGAGCGTTCGACCAACGTCTACACGAGCCCGCAGGTCGAGCCGCTGCTCGGGTTCACGGTCGAGCGCTGGCGCGACGATCCCGACCTGTGGCTCGAATACGTCCACGAGGACGATCGCGAGCGCGTGGTGGCCGAGCACCGCGAGTCGCTGCGAACCGGCGAGCCCTTCCGCACCGAGTACCGCTTCCGCACCGCCGACGACCGGCTCGTCTGGCTCCGGGACGAGGCGGTCCTGGTCCTCGACGACGACGGCAAGCCGGCGTTCTGGCGCGGGTTCATGATCGATATCACCCAGACCAAGCGGGCGCAGGAGAAGCTGCGACGGAGCGCCGACGCCCTGCGTCGCACGATGGAAGAGCGTCGCCGCCTCCTCCTGCGGCTCGAGGCCGCACAGGAGGAGGAGCGAAGGCGCATCGCCTCGGACATCCACGACGACCCGATCCAGGTCATGAGCGCGGCGGACATGCGGGCGCAGGCGCTCGCGCAACGGATCGAGGACCCGGACGTGAGGAAAGAGGCCGAGGACCTGCGCGAGGTGATCCGTTCGGCCGTCGAGCGGCTTCGGCATCTGCTGTTCGAGCTGCGCCCGCCGTCGCTGGATCGCGAGGGCCTCGCGGCGGCGCTGCACACCTGGGCCGGGGACGCCGAACCGGCTCCCTCGATCGAGAACGGCCTGCCCGCCGAGCCGCCGCGTGAGACGCAGGCGATCCTGTTCCGGATCGCGCAGGAGGCGATAGCCAACGCGCGCAAGCACGCGGGCGCGGACCGGATCGTGGTCTCGATCGCGGAGGAGGACGGCGGCGTTCGGCTGGTGGTGAGCGACGACGGGATCGGGTTCGACCCGAGGGTCTTCGTCGTGCCCGAACCCGGTCACATCGGGCTGCCCACGATGGTCGAGCGCGCCGAGCTCGCCGGCGGCCGGTGCGAGATCGAGAGCGATCCCGGCCACGGGACCTCGGTTCGCGCCTGGCTCCCACTCCCCGCGGCTGGCTGACCGATCGGGTCCGGTACCGTTCGGTCCATGAGCCCGGACCGGTACGCGCCCAACATCGACGCCTCGATCCGGCTCCCGGACGGGCGCGCCCTCGCCTACACCGAGTGGGGCGACCCCGACGGCCGGCCGGTCCTCTACTTCTACGGCATGCCCGGTTCCAGGCTGTTCGTCCCGGACCCAAGAGCGGCCGAGGACGAGCGCGTCCGGCTGATCGCCGCCGATCGTCCGGGGATGGGCCGATCGGATCCGCAGCCCGGTCATGCGATCGGTGACTGGCCGGCCGACGTGATCGCGCTGGCCGACGAGCTGGGCCTCGACCGCTTCGGCGTCGTGGGCTGGTCCGCGGGGACGTGCTACGTTTTCGCGTGTGCCGCGAAGATCCCCGAGCGGCTGACCGGGGCGGCGGGCACGACGAGCGCGGCGGCGATGCGCTATCTGTTCGACCGTGACGACACGATCCGCGAGCAGTTGATCGACGACGACGAACGGACCATCCTCGCGACGCTCCACGAACGGGGACGCGAGGCGGCCGAGCGTTACGTGGCCGATGACGCCGCCGAGTGGGCTCGGGATATCGCCGAGCATCCCGAGCAGATGGTCGAGGGGAGCGATCCGGGCGACGAGTGGTTCCTCGAGGACGCCGACAGAACGTCAGCGTTCGCCGAGTCCTTCCGCGAGGCGGTCCGGCAGGGCGCGGAGGAGATGGCGCCCCAGTTCGTTGCGCAGGTCGCGCCGTGGGGGTTCCGCCTCGAGGACATCACGATCCCCGTCCACGTCTGGGCGGGCGCGAACGATGCGATCACACCGCCGGACCGCATGCGGCTGGTCGCCCAGAAGATCCCGCGGGTCACGTTCACCGTCTGGGACGACGTCGGACACGCGGGCCTGGCCAAGTACTTCCGAGAGGTCCTCCGCGAGCTCTGAGCGGCGCTTCGTCGCGGCGCCGAACGCCTACTCGCGCTTGGTGACCTTCGAGGCCCTGGTGTACGAGCCGGGGACGCGTCCGTGGGCGGCGGCCAGCCTCCAGGCCAGGAGCTGGACCGGGATCACGGACACCGCCGACATCAGGGCGCGGTCCAGGTAGCCGGTCGCGACCGCCCGGGCTCCCTTGGGCGCCTCGCCGTCCGGGGTGATCACCATCACCGCCGTGCCGGCCTCCACGAGGTCCGCCGCCAGGCCCAGGTCGAGCCGGCGTGTCTCCGGCTCGGTGGCCATGACGAACGCGGTCAGGTTCGGGCCGGCGAGCTCGAGCGGGCCGTGGCGGAACAGGCCGGACTCGACCGACTCGGCCATGACGCCGGACTCCTTCAGCACCATCGCCCCCAGCTCGGTCGCGGCCCGTGCCGGGCCGCGACCGAGCAGCACCATCACCGCTCGTTCGCCGCGCCAGGCGTCGAGGTCCGCGGCCAGCTCCTCCGGGTCGTCAAGCAGGCGTTCGGCCGATTGCGCGGCGCCCTCGGCAGCGGTCCTGGTCCGATCGACCGCGGTCTCGACGCTGTCTCCGGCAAGCAGCCGGGCCAGGCCCGACAGCGTGGTCATGGCCCCGCCGAACGTGACCGTCGAGGGCCCGGTCTCGGGGCCGGCCCACGTGTCGAACGCGATGTCGGCACGGCGGGCGAGATCGTTGTTCGAGCCGTTGGTGATCGCGACCAGGAACGGCCGGTTGCGCTGGCGCGACAGCTCGTTGGCCAGGCGCACGATCTCCGCGCTCTCGCCGGACTGGCTCACGACGATGGCAAGGGTTCTCCCATTCAGGATGGGGCGGCGGAAGTGCAGGAGCTCGGCAGCGTCCACCAGCAGCGAGGGAACGCCGCGGGCCGCGAGGTCGTTGACCGCCGGGTAGCACGCGTCGTACGAGCCGCCCATCCCGGTGAACACGATCGTGCGCGACGAGGCACCCGCCTCGCGGATCCGCTCGAGCGCGTCGCGCTGGTCGACCAGGGCGGCGGCCGCGCGGCGCATCGCGTCGGGCTGGCTGGCGATCTCGCGCAGGAACGCGTCGGAATAGCCCTGAAGGGACCTCATGCCGCGAGTCTAGTGCCGATCAGCCCGTGGTCACCGGAGCGGGCTCGGGCGTGATCGCGAGTCCGGTCTGCGGGTCGAAGAAGTGGAAGCGGCGCGGATCCACCGACAGCCGGATCGGCGAGCCCGGGCCGCACGAGGTTCGCGGATCGACGCGAGCACAGAAGACGGCCCGCCGCTCGTCCACCAGCGAGAACTCGCTGTCGTCCTCCTCGCTCTCGTTGGCGGCCAGCGTCTCGTCGGTCTCGACCGGCGGCGCGTCGACCGCGAACAGCACGTTCACCTCGGAGCCCAGGTCCTCGGTGACGTCGGCCCGGACCGTGATCGTCGGCAGGTCCGAGCCGGTCCACACGGCGGCGTCCTCTAGGTCGGCGGGGCGGACCCCCAGGATCACGTCGCGTCCCTCAAGGTCCAGCCCCGTGTCGGCGGACAGCGGGATCTCGAACCCCGCGAAACGCACGATCCCGTGCCCGATCGTGGCGCTCACCAGGTTCATCGGCGGCGAGCCGATGAACGCCGCGACGTACAGGTTCACGGGGTTCGTGTACAGCCGTTGCGGCGTGTCCACCTGTTGCAGCACGCCGTCGCGAAGCACCGCCACGCGCTGTCCGAGCGTCATCGCCTCGACCTGGTCGTGCGTCACGAACACGGTCGTCGTGCCCAGCCGCTCGTGCAGCTTGGAGAAGTGGGCCCGCATCTGCACGCGGAGCTTCGCGTCCAGGTTGGACAGGGGCTCGTCCATCAGGAACGCCACCGGCTCGCGCACCATGGCGCGTCCCATCGCGACACGCTGTCGCTGTCCGCCCGACAGCTCGGCCGGCCTGCGGCTCATCAGCTTGTCGAGCCCCAGCACCTGCGCCACGTCGCGCACGCGCTGTGAGCGCTCGTCCCTGGCGACCTTGCGGAGCTTGAGGCCGAACCCGAGGTTCTCCTCGACCGTCATGTGCGGGTACAGCGCGTAGTTTTGGAACACCATCGCGATGTCTCGGGCCTTCGGCGGCAGGTCCGTCACCTGACGGTCGTCGATGTAGACCTCGCCGGCCGTGACCTCCTCGAGGCCGGCCAGGATCCGAAGGATCGTGGACTTGCCGCAGCCGGAGGGCCCGACCAGGACCATGAACTCCCCGTCGCCGATCTCGAGCGAGACGTCGTCGACGGCTACCACGTCGCTGCCGAACACCTTCGTGACGCCGTCGAGCACGATCCGCGCCATCGCTCACCCCTTCCGTTCGAGTTTCTGACCGGGTGGTCGGTCGGTCAAGGCGGAGCGCAGCCTCGCCCCCGACGTCCGCGACGCCCCCAGGTGGTCGAGTCCGAGCAGGGCCGCGCCCGCCACGGGCGGCGCCTCCAGGATCCGGACCGAGGCGGCGGGCGCGATGCGGGACAGCCCCTCCTCGATCCGCTCGAAGAACGGCGCGAACCCGTTGCGGAAGATCCCGCCGCCGAGCACCACGTGCACGTCGAGTCGGGCCATCCGCAGGCGCCGGATCGCGGTCCCTGCCATCGAGACGATCTCGTCGGCCTGGCGCTCGACGATGGAGCGGGCCACGGCGTCACCCTCGTCCGCCGACGCGAAGACCAACGGCGGCAGCTCGGCTACCCGGCCGGTCGAGATCTTGCCGAAGTACATGGCCTCCATCAGCTGCCGGGGCCGTCGGAGCCCGAAGTGACCGGGGACGCTGGTCGCCAGCAGCGTGCGATCGCCGCGTCCGTCCTCCGAACGCATCGCGTGCCACAGGGCCGCCTCGCCGATGTCGGAGCCTCCGCCCCAGTCCCCGGCGATCCATCCCAGGGCCGGCAGCCGGAACGTCCGGCCGTCCGGCGCGACCGCGGAACAGTTCGTCCCGAACCCGCACACGACGCCCACGCCCCAGGTACGGTCCGTGCCGGCGCGAAGGACCGCGAACGTGTCGTTGCGGAGCAGGGTCTCGGTCGTCCAGTCGCGTTCGCGGAGCCACCGCTGGATCCGCCGGTCGTCTGCCGGCAGGTCGGCTCCCGCGAGGCAGAAGACGCCGACCTTCGCCACCGGCCCGGGCCCCGGGTCGATGCCGGCGTCGAGGAGCGCCGCGTCGACCGCCTCCATCACGGGACCCGAGTGACTCGGGTCGCGTCCGTTCCCCTCGGGCGGCCGAACCCGGGCGCCGCCGACCACGCTCCCGTCGCGTGCGACCAGGACGACGTCGATCTTCGAGCCCCCTCCGTCGACCGCGAGCACGGCCGGTCTGCTCACGGCAGGGTCTCCAGCTCGTCCACGGTGACGAACGACGTGCCGGTCCGTCCAAACGCCTCGAGCACCTTGGGGAGCGCGTCGGCCGTGTGCTGGGGCCACGTGTGGAGGAGGAGGACCGCACCGTCCCCGCGTTCGGTGCATCCCTCGATCGCGGTCCGCGTGATGTCCTTCGGCGAGGTCTCGGGCTCCCAGTCCTCGGTCTCCACGTCCCAGTGCACGTTGCGGTAGCCGAGTTCCTCCAGCGCGCCCGCCACGCGTGGATCGTCGTGGCCGTCTCCGAACGGACACCGGAACCACGGCCGCGTCTCCACGCCGGCGATCTCGGCGATCGCCTCGCCCGCGTCGCTCACGTCGGCCCGGATCCCCTCATCGGAGAGGAGGGTCATGCGGGCGTGGTACGTGGAGTGGTTGCCGACGAGGTGGCCGTCGTCCGCGATCCGGCGCGCGAGGGACGGGTTCGCCTTCGCCCATCGCGACTGGACGAAGAACGTGGCGCGAACGCCGCCACAGGCGAGCTCGTCCAGGATGCGTTCAGCCGTGCCGGGAGTGGCGCCCGGCCGGTCCGGGTGCTCGGCGTCGAACGTCAGGGCTACGCGCGTGCGCTCACTCACGGGTGGTCACCTTCGTCGCGCGAAGGTACACGCCCGGGTCGCGTCCACGCTCGGAGGCGAGCGTGCGTGCCAGCAGCTGGATCGGGACGATCGACACGGCCGAGCCCATCGCGCGGTCGGTGGGCCCGACGGGGACCGCGAGCGCGCCGGCGGGCGCGTCGTCGTCGCCCGTGATCACGATCACCGCGGCGCCGGCGCCGGTCAGATCCTCCGCGAGCCGAAGATCCAGCGGCCGGGTCTCGGCCTCGGTCGCCACGACGATCGCGGCCAGCTTCGGTCCTGCCAGCTCGAACGGGCCGTGCCGGAACGCCGCGGTCGAGAACGCCTCGGCCATCACACCGCTCTCCTTCAGCGTCAGCGCGCCCATCTCGGCCGCCGCCCTCGCCGGCCCGCGTCCCAGGACGGCGACGCTCTCGCACTCACGCACGGCTCGGCTCATCCGGTCGGCGATCGGCTCGGCGCGATCGATGATGCCCTGGATCGACGCGGCCGCGCGCTCGGAGGCCACATGCGCGCGCTCGATGGCTCGAACCACGGGGTCTCCGGCGAGGACGCCGGCCACGGCGGCCAGGTGCGCGAGCGATGCGGCGAACGTCATCGTCGACGGCCCGCTCTCGAGGCCTGCCTGCGTGTCCAGCCGCAGGTGCGTCCGTTCCGCCAATGGGTTGTCGAGGCCGTTCGTGATCGACAGGACGGTCGGGGGATCGGCGCGCTCGGTCAGACTCTCGGCGAGCCGGACGACCTCCGCGCTTCGGCCCGACTGGCTCACGATCACCAGCACCGTGCTCGGGCGCAGTACGTGGGACCGGAAGTGGACGAGCTCGGCCGTGTCTACGTGGAGGGCGAGGACCCCGCGGGCCGCGAGCTCGTTCACCGCCGGGAAGCACGCGTCGTACGAGCTGCCCATGCCGGTGAGCACGACCCCGCCGGCCTTCGCGATCTCGGCCGAGACGGCTTCCAACGTGGGCAGGGCCTCGTTCAGCGCCGCCGCGGCTCTGCGCAGGGCATCCGGCTGGCCGGCGATCTCGGCCAGGAATGGGTCAGGAAACTTTCCTAACCATTTCATCGCCGGAAGTGTACGCTCCGTGTCCATGGGTGTGAAGGTGGCCGTCGTCGGCGGAGGCAGCACCTACACGCCGGAGCTCGTCGAGGGGTTCGTCCGCCGCGCCGAACGCTTCCCGGTGGACGAGCTCGTGCTGCTCGATCCGGACGCAGAGCGGTTGCAGGTGGTCGGCGGCCTGGCCGGCCGGATGCTCGATCATGCCGGATACGGGGGCAACCTCCGGCTCACGGCCGACCCGGACGAGGCGACCGACGGTGCGTCGTTCGTGATCGTGCAGCTGCGCGTCGGCGGTCAGGCCGCGCGCCTGCTCGACGAGACGATCCCACCGCGGTTCGGGTGCGTGGGGCAGGAGACGACCGGACCGGGCGGGTTCGCGAAGGGCCTGCGGACGATCCCGGTCGTCCTGGACCTGGCCGAGCGGATGGAGCGCCGCGGCGCCCCGGAGGCCTGGCTGATCGACTTCACGAACCCGACTGGCATGGTCACGCAGGCGCTGCTGGACGAGGGGCACCGGGCGCTCGGCCTGTGCAACGTCGCCATCAACGTGCAGCGCCGGTTCGCCGAGCGCTTCGGCGTCGACCCCGAGCACGTTGAGCTCGAGCAGGTGGGTCTGAACCACCTGTCATGGGTCCGCAAGGTCAAGGTCGACGGCGACGACCGCCTCCCCGGGCTGCTCGAACGCGAGCTCGACGACCTGGCCGCCGAGACGCACCTGTCGGCCGAGCTGATCGGGGCGATCCGCGCGATCCCCTCGTACTACCTGCGCTACTACTACATGACGGGCGAGATCGTGGAGGCCCAGCGCTCGGGTTCGGAGCCGAGCCGGGCCGCGGAGGTGATGGACATCGAGTCCGGTCTGCTCGAGTTGTACCGCGACCCGACGCTGGCCGAGAAGCCAGAGCTGCTCGAACGCCGGGGCGGCGCCTATTACAGCGAGGCCGCGGCGCAGCTGGTCGCGTCGCTCGCGTCGGGGACCGGCGACGTGCAGGTGGTGAACGTTCGCAACGACGGTGCGATCCCCGGCCTGCGGGACGACGACGTGGTCGAGGTCGCCGCGACGATCGACGGCGACGGCGCGCATCCGATGCGGGTCGAGCCCCTGTCGGAGGACATGCTCGCCCTCGTGCAGCACGCGAAGGCCTACGAGCGGCTCACGATCGCCGCGGCGACGTCCGGGGATCGTTCGGTGGCCCTGCGCGCCCTGCTCGCCAACCCGTTGGTCCCCGACTACCCGACCGCGTCGGCGTTGCTCGGCGCGATCATGGAGGCCAACCGGGAGCACCTGCCGCGCTTCCGCACATGATGCCGCCCTCGGGGGCGAGCTCGCTCCTGTCGGGCGTTCGGATCGACGGGACGACCAAGGGTTTCCCGGACTTGCCCGAACCCGTGCCGATCGATGAGATCCCGGACCGCGGCTGGACGGCCGACGATCTTGCGCCGCCGAACCTGGTGCTCCGCCGCTCGGCGCTGGAGCACAACGTGCGGCTGATGACGCGGTTCTCGGCCGATCGAGGCGTGGAGCTCGCGCCCCACGGCAAGCTCTCGATGGCACCGCAGCTGTGGTGGATGCAGCTCGAGGCGGGAGCCTGGGGAATCAGCGCGGCGGGCGCCGGGCAGGCACGCGTGATGCGGGCGGCCGGCGTTCCCCGCATCTTGATCGCCAACGAGCTCGCGGACACGGTATCCGTCGAGTGGGTCGCCTCCGAGCACGCATCCGGAGACGCCGAGATCGTGTGCCAGGTGGATTCGGACCGAGCGCTCGAGCTACTGGACGAGGCCGTTCGTGCGTCCGGGGCCGAACGCGCGCTCCCCGTCCTGGTCGAGCTCGGCCACGTCGGGGGCCGCGCGGGTTGCCGCGACGTGCCGAGCGCGAGGGCGCTGGCCGGCCGGATCGTGGGCTCGGGTGCCCTTCGGCTCGCGGGCGCGACGGGCTACGAGGGGACGCTCGCCAAGGACCGGTCGGCGCCGAGCCTGGACCGGGTGCGCCGGTTCCTCGACGACATCCGAGCGCTCGCCGACGAACTGCTCGAGGCGCACGCGTTCGCGGATCCGCCGCTCGTGAGTGCGGGGGGCAGCATGTTCTTCGATCTCGCCGTGGAGCATCTGTCGCGCGGGCGCTCCGACGACGTCGTGCGGGTGCTCATCCGGCCCGGCGGCACCCTTACGCACGACCACGGGATGTACGAGGCGACGTCCCCGTTCGCGTCGCGGCCGCACGAGGAGCGCCTTCGGCCGGCGATCGAGGCCTGGGGGACGGTGCTGTCCACGCCGGAGCCCGGCCTGGCGATCCTCGGCCTCGGACGGCGAGACGTGCCCTTCGACCAGGGCTTCCCGCTGCCGCTATGCGTTCGCAGGCCCGGTGGCTCCGTCTCGCCTATCGAGGGCCGCGCCCGGATCTCGGCGCTCGACGATCAGCACGCCTACTGTCGGTTCGAAGCGGATGCCGTGATCGGTGTCGGCGACGTCGTGCGATGCGGGATCTCGCACCCGTGCACCGCGTTGGACAAGTGGCGCGTGATCCCGGTCCTCGACGACGAGGACCGCGTGGTCGATGCGTTCGCGACGTTCTTCTAGCGGGCGGAACCGGGGATGCGTGCCACGGCCTCGATCTCCACGAGCAGGCCGGGCGCGAGGCGGACGCCCACCGTCGATCGTGCGGGGTACGGTCGGGTGAACCGGCGCGCGTACACGTGGTTGAACCCCTCGAACCCGTCGAGGTCGGACAGGAACGCGGTCACCTTGACGACGTCGTCCAACGAGCAGCCCGCGGCGGCGAGGCACCGTTCGACGTTGTCCAGGACGCGTTCGGTCTGCTCCTCGACCCCGCCGGGCACGATCGCCCCCTGGGCATCGAGCGCGACCTGCCCTGCCGTGTACACGAGGTCGCCGCTCACGATCACCGGGCTGTAGGGGAGGCCCGGTGGGGCCTGGCCCTCGGGCTGGCGCGCGTCCCTGGTCATCTGGGTCCTCCGATCTCCTCGAGGGCGGGGAAGCCCGCGTGATCGCCGATCGTGGTCGCCACGGCGGCCCCGCACCGGGCGGCCTGCTCGAGCGCCCCGGCGGGCGGCCGGCCTGACAGGCGCGCCGCCAGGTAGCCGGCGTTGAACGCGTCGCCCGCCCCGACGGGGTCCGCGTCCTCGAGGGGCGGCGGCCGATGCTCGATCCATCCGGACCCGTCGCTGACCGCCGCTCCCTCGGCCCCGCGCTTGAGGACGACCTCGCGCGCGCCGAGCGCGTGGCAGCGTTCGGCGAGCTCCCGGCCGCGGGACCCGACGAGGCGTTCGAGCTCGCCCTCGCCGCCGAGGATCAGGTCCGCGCGTTCGAGGAGCGGCAGGACGAGCTCCGGCGCGCGGTCGGAGCCCCACAGCCCCGAGCGCAGGTTCGGATCGACGACCCTGAGGCCCCGGGCACGTTCGAGGAGCGCCAGGGCGGCAGCATGGGGACCGTCTCCGAGCATCGCGGTGATCCCGGTGACCAGGACGCCCCGCGCCTCCTCGACGGGCACGCCCTCGAGGTCGGCCGGCGAGAGGCCGCTCGCCGCCGAGCCGACCCGGTGGTACCAGGCCGGCGCGCCCGAGGTCTCGCGCAGCATCAGACCGGTCGGGCGTTCGGGATCGCGGCGGACCCATCGGAGGTCGACGCCCGCGTCGCGCAGGTCTGCGGCGACGCGATCGCCGGCCGGATCGTTCCCCAGCCTGCTGACGAACGCGGCTCGGACGCCGAGCCGGATCAGGCCGATGCACGTGTTGCTCTCCGCTCCGCCGTGCGTGACGTGGAGCTCGGACGCCTCGGCGAGCGGCACGCCGACGGCCACCAGGGACAGCATCGTCTCACCGAGCGCGAGGACGTCGGGGGCTCCGGTCACGCGGTCTTCCGCTGCCGTGCCTCGCGCGCCCGCTCGGCGGCCTCCCGAACCCGTTCGACCAGCGTCCCCAGCTCGCGGTCGGTCGAGGGAGGCGACGACCCGATGAGTGCCGCCCCCAGTCCGACGCAGACTGCGCCTGCGTCCAGCCACGCCCCGACGTCCTGCGGACGGATGCCGCCGGTCGGTACGAACGCGACCCGGGAGAACGGGCCTCGGAGCGCCCGCAGGTAGTCCGGTCCGCCGAGCCCCGCCGGGAACAGCTTGACCGCGTCCGCACCCGCGTCGGTCGCCGTCGCGATCTCGGTCGGGGACAGGGCGCCCGGGACCGCGGGGACGCCGCGCTCGACCGCCGCCTGAACCACGTCGACCTTCACGCCCGGGCTCACCAGGAAGGCCGCGCCCGCGTCCGCGAACGCCCGAGCCTCGTCGACCGAGCCGATCGTCCCGGCGCCGACGGCCATCCCGGCGGCCGCGGCGGCCCGAACGCCCTCGAGGGCGCCCGGCGTGTCCGCCGTGACCTCGATCAGGCCGACCCCGCCGCGGCGGATCGCGTCGAACACCTCGTCGAGCGCCGCCGGGCTCCGGTAGCGGACGACGGCCAGGATGAGGTCGGTGTCGAAGATCGTCATGGCTCGGTCCCTTGACTGGGTCGCGGCGGCGAGCGTAGCATCCCGCCCAATAGTTAGGAAAGTTTCCAAACTAGCTGTACGGAGGCGAAGCGACGGCCGACCAGACGTTCGCACCGGGCACGCCCAGCCTGCTGAAGGCGATCAACGAGCGCTCGGTGCTCGAGTTCGTCCGGCAGATGGGTCCCGTCTCCAGGGCCCAGATCGCCCGCGACAGCGACCTGTCCAAGCCCACGGTGTCGCAGGCCCTGGCCGCCTTGCTCGACGCGGGGTTGGTCCGGGAGGCCGGGCGTTCGAGCGGCAGCAGGGGGCCGTCGGCGGTCCTGTACGAGCTCAACCCGCGGGCCGGCTGGGTGGTCGGGCTCGACGTCGGCCGCGACTTCGTGCGCGCGGCGATCGCCAACCTCTCGGGCGACATCGTGGCCCGGCGGGATGAACGGGCAC
>Ga0207428_10004797_pt1 | contig 12773 bp, 9 predicted proteins | sample RhiMethybrSRZTD1_FD_187600 | JGI IMG/M metagenome (GOLD analysis project Ga0207428, IMG submission 187600) | Populus rhizosphere microbial communities from Tennessee, USA - Rhizosphere MetaG P. TD hybrid SRZTD1 (SPAdes) (version 3) | ecosystem: Host-associated > Plants > Roots > Rhizosphere >... | reverse complement strand
AGCGGTGTAGATCTGACGAAGCTGCTCCCCGGACTCGATAACAAATCCGGCGACGCGGAAGGCACAAAATGGAATGTTGGCGCGAGCGGAGGTTACGCGATCCGGTCTAACCTGCTGATCGTTGGGGAATTCATGCGAACGCATCTCCTGAGTCCGTCTATCTTCACTCTTCCACCGCCTTCCACGACGCGCCTGGAATTAAGCGCGAGCATGTTGGAATTGACGGCAGGGCTTCAATATCAAATCCCGATTAAAGACGCAAAGATCCTTCCATTTCTGGGGTTAGGAGCTGGCATGGCGCGCATCAGAAAGCCGCTGAGTGTAGTCAATAGCAGCCTGTCGGACACCAACACCGACAATGAGTTTATCGGGAATTGGGGGATCGGAGCGCGCATCCATTTGGCGTCCAATTGGGGCCTGAGGCCTGAGTTTAAGGTCGTCCACACTGGCGTCAATGACACATGGATTCGAACCACCGTGGGAGTCTTCTACCAATTCGGAAGGTAGGCAGAGCTGCAGGGTTCGGGTTTGGGACTCTACCGGCGCGCGTGGCTTAAAATTACTATCCTCGGACCTATCCTGTCCGACTCCCGTGAAAAAAGAATGCGTGGTCTACCCTGATTCCTTGCGAAAGAGAATCTATGGCAGACAAACGTTCCAAAGTTCCCCGCTAAATAGAACCCTTTTTCTGCGGATGAGGGAAGGTCGGCTAAGGTCCAGGGCCCATGGAACGTTCCCTAAATGGTTTGAGTAATCCCTTGTCACTTAACGATGCAACCCGTTGCCTCGGCCCTGAGAGGGCGGCACGGCTCCCGCGATGCACTTCAGGAGGCTTGATGAAATTGAGATTGTTTGCTGTGATTCTTCTTATAGGTCTGTGGACGTTGCCGGCTGCGGCGGAGGGTACCACTTGCGGCCAGCCAACTATGATTGTCGCCGATGGGAGGATCACGCGTAGCTCGATTCCCGCGGCGACCACATTTTATTTTGCCTGGTTCAACTCGATTGGACGTTCGTTTTCTGTCGAGGTGAAGAGCGCGGTTGCCGCTTATAATACCTCACCCGGCACGGTGACGATGTACAACGACGCTACCGGCGCCAATTGCACTGTTCCACTGGTAACCCGCGATACTGGCGCCCTTGACCCTACTGTTGATTCTGGAGAGCGGAGAAGTCTTAAGGCGGTCAGCACTCTTCACTGGGTGAAGGTTGAAAATGCCGGCGGTACCCCAATCGACTACACCATCAGCGTTTCGGAGACGACGATGTTTAGCCCACGCTGGAGCACGTTCGGGGGGTTCTACACGTCCTGGGGTATCAACAACACCACGAGCGGCACTTGCAGCGTCACCCTGGATGTGAGAAACCAGGCCAACGCCGCAGTCGGCGGTAGCCCGGTCACGTTCAACGTGAATGCGGGGGCAATTGTCTTCCGCGACACAAGGGCCTCGGACTTGAACGTGGCGGCCAATCAGGCGGGCAAGGTTACACTGCAGCACGACTGCCCACCAGGAGGAATCCAGGTGGATGCGTTCCTGGTGAACGACAGCGCCGTGCCGTTTGTGATCGTTCCAAACAAATTTGACGCCGTGCGCGAGGTGAATCACTAGCGCGCCGCTCAGTGAAGTAAGCGGAGAAGCAACCGGAGCCGATAGGATGAAACATGAGAAATAACCAGGCGCCGCCAGCGCAAACAAGGTTGGGCCACTGGTTTCCCCTTACCGGCTCCGGTTTGCTGCTCTTCCTCCTCCTGGTGCCGGCGGCGCGAGGACAGCAGGCCGCAGCCGCAGGCTTTCGCGTGCAGGCGAGCGGCGGCTGGATCAATCTCCACGTCACGCAGACCACACCGTTGATTGTCGTGCTGGAGGAACTCTGCCGGCCGACCCGGTCCCGATGCGAAGGCATTCAGGGAATCGATGAGACAGTGTCCCAACTCACAGCGGAAGGCGCCTGGACAAGCGTCATCTCCCAGCTGTTGAGGGCCACCAAGCTCGATTATGTGGTTGTGGATGGCTCGGCCTCAGCACCAGCACGATTGCTTGTGCTAGGCCGCAGCGCGGTGCCGGCTCCAACGCCTCTCGAATCGGAAAGTGCAAGAGCTGTTCTGGCGGGGGACGAACTACGGAAGTTCGAGAAGTCATTGGTCAGCCCGACTAACACTGCTCCCAGGTCCGACTCCGTGCCGACCGCCAGCAAATCCCAGCTCGAAACAGTCGAGCCGGTAATTGGAATGACTCGTTCCTTGCCCCTCGGAGAATCGGTGAACGATCCACCGCAAGAGATACTCGGCATCCTTAGCCGCCCATCGGAACCACAATTCCCTGGGCCCAGCGTTCCCTTGCCCGGCTTCATGGGTGGTCCGATCATTCCTGCGCTCCCGCAGCCGGGCCCGCCGGTGTCCGCCTTCCCAGACACAGCAGGCAACCCGGTGCCGATCGTTCCGCAGCCACCGAGCACCGTCGGCATGTTTCCCGACCCACAAGGCCGGCCTGTACCGCTGATTCCACGGCCTCCTGATCAGAAGCAGAAGGCGGATTCGCCCTTCCCGCCTGAGATCTCTGGTCCCCGCTAGTTTCCCACTGCTCAATAACCCCTGCACCCGCAGTTCGTCACTCGCCTTGTCCGCCGCCTCCATTACCGCCGACAGCTCCTGATCCGTGAGCAGCCCTCGGAGGCGCCAATCCGCGGAAACCCTTTCCAGAGTTGTACGGAATTGAGCAGGTCCTGCAAACGGTGCTTCGTTCCACACCTCGTCCAGCAAAGAATCCCGTTGTGTCTACCCTCATCCGGGAAAAGGAGAGTTTTATTTTGTGCGTTCATCGTTCTGCCAGTCGCTTGAGGCGAGGCGGGCACCTTCAACCAGCGACTGCAGCTTTGCCCACGCAATCTGCGGGTGCGTGCGGCCGCCGAATCCACAATCGGCGCCGGCGATCACATTCTCTCTGCCGAGCAACCCGGCGAATCGCAGGATGCGCTGGGCAACCAACTCGGGGTGTTCCACGACATCTGTCGAATGCGTGATTACACCCGGTATGAGGATCTTTCCTTCAGGAAGCTTCAGGCTTTCCCAAACCGCGTACTCGTGCTCATGGCGCGCGTTTGCGGCTTCAATCAAATATGCTTGCGCGTTCAGTGAAAGCAGCAGCTTCGCCAGGTGCTTCAACTCCAGGTCATAGACGTGCGGGCCGTGCCAACTGCCCCAACAAAGATGGTAGCGAACACGATCTTCCGGGATTCCGCGCAACGCATGGTTCAATGCTTCGATTCGTATCTGACATCGTCGCTGAAAGGCCTCCAGGCCCATCCCAATCCCAATTCGGTCCCAGAGTGCCGGGAGCCAGGCGTCGTCGATCTGGAGAAGAATGCCGGCATTGACGATCGTCCTGTATTCTTCGCGTAACGCTTCGGCTAACGCATAGAGAAAATCTTCTTCCCGCGAGTAGTACACGTTGGATCGATAGACCTCAAGGCTGGCCGGCGCGGTGCTTGTCAGAAAGACTTCGTTCGACTTGCCTGCCGCCGACTGCAGTTGGTCGATTTCGTTCTGCAAGGCCGCTTGCCCGGTATAGGTAACCGGTCCAGTACACACCCAATGACGTCGCCGTTTCTTGATTTGTGCACCGTGTTCGAAAAAGAGAGTTCCTGTTTGGCTGGCCCATTGGTAGAAATCGGCAAATTCTTCGCGATCCTTGCCGAGCGCGATCATTGGCGGCCCTGTGGGTTCGCCCTCGGTGAATCCTCCGAGCCGGTGGTCGGTGAACGAGAGCCAGTCGCCGTTCTTGGTGCATTCGCCTTCGTTGATGATGTCGAGTCCAATCCGACGCTGACGATCCACCAACTGACGCACAGCCGAATCGCCTTCGACATTAGCCGGAGTTGGCAAACTGCCCACGTGGGTCGTCAGGATTCGGGATGTACTGCGTTGCATCGGGCGATTATAGGACTTGCTTCGTTTGCAACGGTACATCCATAGCGCGAGATCGGAGTCCTCATGCTCTTCATTGTCTTCATCCCGTTTCGTGAGATCCTCAAGATCGTCCCAAAACGCCGGTTCGTGATTTCCAAAGGAGAATACAGTCATGAGGGTCGCTTTTCTTGGAACAGGTCTGCTCGGTTCGGGGATGGTCGAGGCGATGCTGAACCGTGGATTGGACGTCACAGTGTGGAATCGCACACCATCCAGGGCTCACGCGCTGGAGACCAGGGGAGCGAAGCTCGCGGTGACGGCGGAGAGCGCAGTTACCGGAGCCGAATTCGTTCACCTCGCGCTGTCCGATGATGCCGCCGTCGAGGAAATCCTGTCGAGGATCGTTCCTCACATCGACAGCAAGGGGACGATTGTCGATCACACGACAACGTCACCCGCGGGAACGCTGCAGCGCCTGAAGCAAGCGACAATGTCCGGAAGCAGAATGTTGCACGCCCCTGTGTTTATGTCGCCTCAAATGTGCCGCGACGCCGTGGGATTGATGCTTGTGTCGGGCCAGAGGCCTGTCTATGGGTTGGCACAACAGCACCTGGCAAAGATGACAGGAGAAGTGTGGTACCTCGGAGAGCGGGAAGATCTCGCCGCCGCGTACAAAATCCTCGGGAACTCGATGATCTTTAGTCTTACCGCAGGTCTCGCCGATGTTTTTGCGATGTCGAAAGCCATAGGTATCGCGCCGGAAGATGCAGCGGGCCTTTTCTCTAAGTTCAAGGTCGGCAGCATCATTTCCATGCGGGCCGAGAAAATGGCGCGTAGAGACCTCACCGCAACTTTCGAACTAACCATGGCACGCAAAGACATGAGGCTGATGATTGAAGCCGCAGGACAACAACGCCTGACGATCCTCCCTGCCATCGCCGCTAAAATGGACGAGGCCATTGCGAAAGGGCACGGCAAACACGACATGGTGGCCATCACGCAGTTGTAACCTCGGGGTGAGGTTGTAATTCAGCGAGCGAGTAGTTTTGCTTTCCCGCCGAAAGCGCCATTCGCCTTCCCGGAACCGGTGCGACGTCTGGTGATCGCCAACAGCATTGGCGGCACGCAGGACGAGGAAACAGGTCAGTTTTTCTGTCCGAAGAATGGGGAGTACCCCAGTGTTCGACTCAGTATTTCACCGTATTGTCCTGCCACAGCGGTGCAAGTCTAACGCTCGATCTGCTGATGCGCCTGGAGTGATTGCAACGTGCGCACGTGGATGGATCGATGCAGGCTTCGCCGGCATAGCGTGCCGGATCGAACAAACGGAATACCCAACCTGATGAAGCTGCGATCAAAGGTTGCGGTGCCGACCATACCAGGGCTTTCTGTGTATCTTCCGCGATAGAGAGTAACGGTCCGGATAGGTCAAATCCTCGCCGACCTAGCGCATGTTCGCAACGACGTTTCCTGTCGCGGGGCCACCAAACGCAACGCTCACATCGAGTTTGGCCATTCCGACTGTTCTGCATTTCAAAAATCCAGCCGCGGGCATGCAATTGCTTCAAGCTGGGAGCCTATTCTCGACAACCTTTCAGGGAGGACATTGTGAGCGCTGAAGCGAAACTCTCATTGCGTCCTAGCGTGCAGGAGGTCATTGACTCCAGCTTTGCAAGGATCGAAAGCCTGGTTGAAACGGAACCAGGCTCACGGCCACGGATCGAATCCATCGATGTGGATGTGACGGGGTCCGAGACCAGCTCGGACTTCCACCTGTCATTGAAGGTGAAGTTTTCAAACCCGGACACTCTGGAAGTGACGCCTCAGGAGGATGATGAGGCCGGCCTCTTCTTTAATGTCGAAGGCCATCACGTCATTGCCTTGATCGCGATGGCGGATTTGCGGAGTCGTTCCCTCGCGGCAGCCACTGCCGTTCAGAACATTCTCAATGCGGGTAATCGCGATCTCCTCGAAGCTGCAACGTTTCCGGATGACATTCGGAACTCGCAGCCTCAGACGAAACCGTTCCACTTTGTCGACATTCCCTTTGAGGAGGGCGGTCCTGTCAATCCGCGTCTACCCAATGCGCCGCACGTCATTTCACAGATTGTCGAGGTCTCGGCATTCTTGAAGTCACGCCGTGGAACGGACCAGGAGAAGGTAGACGCGCTCAGCTGGCTGATACACCTCTTCGGCGACATTCATCAGCCGATGCATTGCATTGAGCGTATCAGCGACGAACATCCCGCAGGCGACCGCGGCGGGAATTCCTTCAAGCTTCGAGGGAATGCCCGGAATCTGCATTCGCTGTGGGACAGTTCGGTCGATTTCGGAAGTGCCGGCGAGGAAGAACTGGCACTGTCAATCACGGATGAACACTCAAGAGCTTCACTTGTAAACGATCTGCAAATCACCAACGTGGAGGCCTGGGCGCGCGCGAGTTTCAAGCTGGCAAAGAGATTTGCCTACTCGATCCGCGAGAACCCAGCCAATCCCCCGCGGCCGACTGCCGCATACCTGCGAAAGGCGAACGAAATCGGCCGCCGCCAGGCAGCAATCGCAGGCTACCGTCTGTCGGATCGCTTCACCGAGATTTTCGACACTTAGTTCGGGCAAGTACAAATCGATTAGGGAGGTAAGTTATGAGTTCTAACGGCATGGCTGAGAATGTAGGCCTTGGCGATCGGCCGGAGTTTACCGGCCGATCGATCGTGTTATTTAAAACGCCAAAGGACGCCGATTTGGTTGGAACCGAAGCGCTAATGCAGTCGGTCCTGCATGATAAGGCGGGCCTGAAGCATGTCGCTTCCACCCAGAGTCTGGGCGAATCGTTTGACTCGGCGCAGTTGGCTGGAGCTGATGCGGTCACAATGCCGCGCCTGGGAATGGCAATTATTCCTGAAAGCGCGGAAGGACTGAGTATGCTGGCCAACGAGACCCTGGATTCCGACAGCGATATAGAAGCAGTCATTCCGGAGAAGTACGACTACTTGTTGTCGGCGGACAGAATCGACCAGGTTGGCGACCCGATTATCATGCCAGCGCCGCAACTGCCTCGGATTCCGGAGATCGAGTACAACATCGATCCAAAAGCGATCCGGCGTCTCGCAAAAATGCTGCAGTTGCTCTCGAAGGTATCCGATGCGCTCGTCGAAGTCGAAGTCCCGGCTCCCGAAGAAGCCAGGATCGCGGCGCTCTTCAACGATACCGCTGCGGCAACGTGGGGCCTGCAGGCAACTCGTGTATTAACTTCCCGTTTCTCGGGAAGAGGAGTGCGGGTCGCTGTGATCGATACCGGCCTGGACCTCAATCACCCGGACTTTCGAGGCCGCCGCATCGTGACACGTCTTTTCGCCCCGGAGGGGACGAGACCGGAGCCGACGAACACTCACGGCACACACTGCGTCGGAACGGCGTGTGGACCTCGCAATCCGGTTGGTGGTCGGCGATATGGTATAGCCTTCGAATCGGATATTTTCGCCCTGAAAGTTTTCAACGATGAAGCGCGACCCGGCGCTCGCCGCGGGGATGTCATCGCCGCGATGGATTTCGCCAATCGGAATGGTTGCCGCATCCTGTCGCTCTCACTCGGCAGCGCTTCCAATGGCGGCATCGATACGGAATACACTCGCGCGATCACCAATCTGCGGCGTGCCGGTTCACTGACGATTGCTGCCGCCGGCAACGAGGGGGAGTCCGGGTTTCATGTGGGTTCGCCCGCAAGTTCGCCCGATGCGGTGGCGGTGGCGGCAGTAGACCAGAACCTGCGGCGCGCGAGCTTCTCGAACCTCGGCCCACTCGACATTTCCGCGCCAGGCGTTGGCACGATATCGAGCGTCATTGGCGGCGGAACGAGAGCGTTGAACGGTACCAGTATGGCAACACCGCATGTTGCCGGCATCGCGGCGTTGTGGGCGCAGGCGAACCCCAACTTCACGCCCGATCAACTGGAACTGTCACTTCGCCGCTCGGTTCGTCAACTGCAGCAGTCTGCCATGGAGGTCGGTTTCGGGCTGGTTCAGGCTCCTCAATAGCAGTCACTCAAATCCAACACCGTTATGGCACCAACCCACGACGGTGTTGGTTTCGGGCTCTGCGTTAGACTAAGGGTATCCGCCTGAGGTAAAGGGGAAGTCATGGCAAAACGCGGTTTCATCCGAATTGACGATCAAGCCAAGCTCGCAAGAATCGACGAACTCGCCGGGAAGTTGCGCTCGCTTGGAATGACTGTGACCGACATCTCCCCAGTTGTCGGACAGATCACCGGTACCGTCGAGGAAGACAAGTTGCCAGGGATTCACCAGATCCTGGCCGGTTATGGGGCCCGCTTCGTTCTCGAGGGTGACGACGTAGAGCACAGGCTTCCCGATCCTCGTTCCGACTTGCAATAAGAGACGCGTTCGTGATGTGCCCCTAACTCGGCAAGAAGAGTCCGCGGGGGAAAAACAAAACGCAACCAGCGTCGTTAACCCGCTGATTGCGTTGATGCCGAAAAGAGGACTCGAACCTCCACCCCCTTGCGAGGACTAGAACCTGAATCTAGCGCGTCTGCCAATTCCGCCATTTCGGCAAGGTTTTCAAATCTATGTTCTTCATCCGGTGAAGTCAATAGACTGATCGAAATGGCGGGCCGCAGGAAAAGACAAGAGCGGGAAATCAGCAAAGAGGACGTTCTGCGTTCGATCCAGAAGGCAGAGGGACGCAGCGCCAACCTGCACCAACTCCTGCTGGAATTCGATGCGACGCCGCTGGCACGGCGGCAAATCAAGGACATCCTCACGCAGCTCGTGAAAGACGGAAAGATCAACCGTCACAAGGGAAGCCGCTTCGAAGCGCCCGCCCGCGCCCCCCTCGAGGGGACGATCCTGCTTCATCGCGATGGTTATGGATTCGTCGTGCCCTCACAGAAAGTCCCAGGCGTCGATAGTGACATCTTCATTCCGGCCGCGCTGACGGGCACTGCGATGAACGGAGATAAGGTGCAGGCAGAGATCACCTACAGGAAACCTGGCGGACGCGCCGAAGGTCGGATCGTCAGCGTGACCAGGCGAGCGCGGGAAACCATCGTCGGCGAACTGCGATTCGACGGAGCGGTCTTCTTCGTCGCTCCGACCGATGAAAAACTTCCGGCAAAAATCCTCATTCCGGATGCCCCGTCCGAATATAAGGACAGAATAGTTGAGGTGGAAATCACGCGGTTTCCCACTGCGGCCCATTGGCCCGCAGGCAAGATCGTCGGTGTGATCGGCTTTCTCGACGATCCCAATGTCGAGACCCAGGTCATCATCAAGAAATTTGCCCTGCCGACAAAGTTTCCAAAAGAAGTCGAGGATGAAGCGGCGCAACTCCCCGATGCGATTCGCGAGAGCGATCTGGCGAAGCGAGACGATTTTCGAAACCGCAACACCATCACGATTGACCCCACAACCGCCCGCGACTTCGATGACGCCATCGATGTCAACGTCCTTCCCGATGGCAGCTTTCAGTTGGGAGTCCACATCGCCGATGTCGCGCATTTTGTCCAGCCGGGGTCGGCGATGGATCGCGAGGCCCGCATCCGCGGAACGTCCGTCTATTTTCCGGACCGCGTCCTGCCCATGCTTCCAGAAAAGGTTTCAAACCATTTGTGCTCCCTCAACCCGAAAACCGACCGGCTTGCGATGAGCGTCATGATGCACATCTCCCGTGATGGCGCCGTTCGTGACTACTCGTTCCATAACAGCGTCATTCACTCCAGGGAACGGATGACCTACGACGACGTCCAGAAAATAATCGACGGTGATCCTGTTCTCACTTCGCGATTTGCATCGATTCTGCCGGAAATCCAGAAGATCGATCGTCTCGCGCGAATCCTTCAGCGGCGGCGGGAGGAGAGTGGCGCCATCGACTTTGATCTTCCCGAACCGTTGCTTACATACGACGACAAAGGCAATGTCACAGGGATCGCGAAGTCGATACGTTACTTTTCCCATCGCATCATCGAAGAGTTCATGATCCTCGCCAATGAAGTCGTGGCGCGGCATCTGGAAGGTCAACAAATCCCTTCCATCTATCGGATACACGAAGAGCCGGACCCCGCGAAGGTGGAATCCTTCGCCGACATGGTTTCGACATTCGGCTTGAAGTTTCGGCCCAAACGAGTGCGTCCCGCCGAATTCCAGCGGTTTATTTCTTCAATCGAAGGACGGCCCGACGAACGGATGTTGTCCTATTTGATGCTCCGCTCTTTCAAGCAGGCAGTTTATTCGGCGGATAATGTCGGTCATTTCGGGCTCGCTTCCGATGCTTACACTCATTTCACATCGCCTATCCGGCGTTATCCGGATCTCGTTGTCCATAGGATTCTGAAAGCCGCAATAGTAAGACGCCAGGTTCCCGACCTTCCCCGCGCGCAACTCGAAGCAATCGCAAGTGAGTCCAGCGAGCGAGAGAGGATCGCCGCCCAGGCCGAGCGGGAAATCTTCGAATGGAAGAAAATGATTCTCATGGAGCGGCATCTTGGCGACACATTCGACGCGGTAATCATTGCCGTATCAAGAGACGGATTCACCGTTGAGCTCGTCGATCAGTTCATTGAAGGATTCGTGGCGGTTTCGGACCTTCCGGATGGGCAGTATCACTTCGATCCAGCGGACCGCGCGCTCACGGCGCGCGGCGGGAAGCGACGTTTCCGTTTGGGGAACCGCCTCATGGTCCAGGTCGCGCGGGTGGATAAACTGCTTCGACGGGCCTACTTCCTGCCTGTCCTGAAACGAAAGGAAGTCCGAGCCTGAGATGTGGCGCTGTGTTTTCCCTTTCGGATGAGAATTGGGAATTGAGAATTGAGCATTGGTCAGATCTGAAAAATCCGACCAATGCTCAATTCTCAATTCCCAATTCTCATCCGAAAGGAACACAGCTAGAATCTCTTGTTCCGTGCCGGCGTAGCTCAGGTGGTTAGAGCGAAGGTCTCATAATCCTTAGGTCGACGGTTCGAGTCCGTCCGCCGGCATTTCCACGTGCGATAATCGCCCAGTGATTCCCTTCATCCCCAAAGTTCGTGAAACAATCGCCAGGCATCGAATGCTGACAGCGCAGGACCGCGTCCTGGCAGGCGTTTCCGGTGGGGCAGATTCCACGGCCCTCGTCCTGGTCTTGCGGGAACTCGGATACGACGTTGCGATCGCCCATCTGAACCATGGTCTTCGCGGAGCGGATTCTGACGAAGATGAACGCTTCGTCAAGGACCTGGCTTTGCAGCTGGGGATTCCCTGCCTGGTCCGTTCTGCATCGATTGGGGAATCTGCAGGAAATGTCGAAGCCGCCGGGCGCGAGGCCCGAAGAAGCTTCTTCCAGACTCTCGCTCAGGAGCACGGCTTTACGCGTATCGCCCTCGCGCACAACCGCGAAGACCGAGTCGAAACGTTTCTCCTGAACCTGATGCGTGGTTCCGGCAGCGGCGGGCTGACTTCAATGGGCGCGGTCACGGGCAACATTGCGCGTCCCTTGATTGAAACCTCTCGCACAGAAATCGAGGGGTATTTGAAGAGCCGGGGGCAGGGTTGGCGGACGGACCATACGAATATGGATATGTCCTTTGCCCGCAACAGGATCCGCCACGAAATTCTGCCCAGGCTCGCATCCTTATTTAATGCGCAACTCGTGGGCAGTTTGAGCAAGACGATCGAAATCCTGCAGCAGGAAGACTGGTGGATGGAGGAGATCGCCGAAGATTGGCTGAACACTCACGGGGTGGACGGGCTTGATGCCGCAGCGTTGCGAGAGGCCCACCCCGCTCTGGCAAGACGACTGATTCGAAATGCTTTACGCCGCAGCCGCTCAACTCTTACTGACGTTACCTTCGAGCACGTCGAAGCGGTGCGAAGTCTCGCCGACGAGGGCAAAAGCGGGAAGTCGATTTCGTTGCCGGGAGGAGTCCGAGCGGCGCGTGAGTTCGATCGATTGGTGTTTTCCACAACCGACGATGTCGTGCGGGAATTCGACTACGACCTTCCGATCCCCGGAACACTCCGCATCCCCGAGCTCGGGCGCGAATTTCGTGCGACATGCCTCGCGGGGGCGCCCGAGGAAGCAGAGCTCTCCGAGGGACCGACGCGAGTCCTTGTCGATGGTGAGAACCTGGGGTCGTGTGTTAAGATTCGCAACTGGAAACCTGGAGACTACTACAAGCCCGCAGGCTGGCCTGGGGGAAAGGTAAAGAAGCTCTTTCAGAGAGCGCGGGTTCCCAGAAGTCAGCGAGGCCGGTGGCCTCTGTTTGTAAGGGATTCGACAATTATCTGGGTGACTTCCTTTCCAGTTTCCCGCGAGTTCACTCCCAGCGCTTTCTCCAAAAAAATCGTAGCTTTTGAGGCGCTGGAGGGCTAAGGTCAGAGAAGTTTCTAGACGATTAATATAGGGTGGCGTCTAACCAAGGGTATTGGGGGTTATTCAATTGAATTCGACAGTAAAAACGATTCTGATCTGGGTCCTGATTCTGGTGGCCGCGGTCGGCTTGTACAGTTTCGTCGAACATAACAGCAGTCCAGGGGCGATGCTGACTCTGACGGATTTTCTAAACAAGGTCGAGGCTGGTCAGGTCGAGAAAGTTGAGATCAACGGATCGAATCTAAAAGGGAAATATACGGGCGGAGGCAACGAAGCAGAATTCCGATCCACTATTCCCCAGGAATACTCCAAAATCTACGACACGCTCGTCGCCAAAGGCGTGGTCGTCACGATCATTCCTCCTGATCAGAATCCCTGGCTGGCCATGCTGCTTTCGTGGGGCCTGCCGATGCTCTTCGTCTTCGGTTTCTGGATTTTCTTCATGCGGCAAATGCAGAGCGGCGGAAACAAGGCTCTTTCATTTGGCAAGAGCCGGGCTCGT
>Ga0207428_10004795_pt1 | contig 12776 bp, 15 predicted proteins | sample RhiMethybrSRZTD1_FD_187600 | JGI IMG/M metagenome (GOLD analysis project Ga0207428, IMG submission 187600) | Populus rhizosphere microbial communities from Tennessee, USA - Rhizosphere MetaG P. TD hybrid SRZTD1 (SPAdes) (version 3) | ecosystem: Host-associated > Plants > Roots > Rhizosphere >... | reverse complement strand
GTACCAGCCGGACATCGACGAGATCTTCACGACGTCGCCCGTGTGCGGCGAGTGGATGAACGACCCGCCGCCGACGTAGATCCCGGCATGGCCGAGCCCGTTGAAGAACACGAGGTCGCCGGGCTGGAGCTGGCTGCGGTCGACCGGCGTCCCGTAGCCGTACTGCGCCGCGGCGTTGTGGGGCAGCGAGACCCCGACCTGCCCGAAGACGTACATGATGAAGCCGGAGCAGTCGAACCCCGACGGGCTCGCACCTCCGTACACGTACGGGATACCGAGGTACTGCATCGCGATTCCGACCACGCCGCCGTACTTGGCGGCCGGAGCGGCCGGCAGGACGGTCGGAGCCGCGGGCGTCGAGGGCTCCGAGGTCGCCAGATCGGGGATCAGCGGCTGAGGCGCCGCCAGCCTGGCGCGGGCCTGCGCCGCCAGCTGGGCCTGCCGCCGCTGCTCGGCCGCCCGGATCGCAGCGATCTCGGACTTGATCGACGACAGCATCTGCTGACGCTCGGCGAGCTTGCCCTGGATCGACGCCTTGTGGGCGGCGCGCTCGGCGACGAGCTCTGCCTGCCGGTCACGGGCGTGGCGCAGCCGCGTCCTCGCCCGGCGCATGTCGGCCCGGAACCTGGTGACGTCGGAGAGGACGTCGGAGTCCTGCTCCGAGACCCGGGAGACCGTCTCCAGCCCGTCGAGGAGATCCTCGAGACTGCGGGACCCGACAAGCACGTCCAGCGTCGAATCGCTCTGGTCGGTCGTGTAGATCGCGACCATTCGCCCGGCGAGGACCTTCTGAGCCGTGCTCAAGTTCTCGGCGGCGATCCGGAGGTTCACGCGGTTCTCGTGGAGGTCACCCCTGATCGCGTCGAGGCGCTCGTTGGCCAGGTTGTAGGCGTCCACGGCATGCTCGAGTGAGCCGTCGAGCGCCTGGATCTGCGCCATCACCGACTGGGCCTGGGCCTGCTTGGACGACACGGAGGCTGGCTCAGCGGTCGCGCCGCCGGCCGCAGCGAGAGCGGCGAGAAACGAAGCGCTGACGATTGCTAGCTGAGACCTACTCATGCACAAAGCCGACCCGGACCCCCCATCCGTCCGCAGCGCGACGGTGGACCGGAGCGGCGCAAGCACGGCACCCTAACAATGGTTCCGGACAGCCGCAACGGGGTAAAGGAAGACCTGTGCTAGGGTCGCCGCTCGTGCGCGGGCCAGGGAGGGGGTTGCGAACGCTTGGCGCCGTCGTGCTCTGCGGAGTTGCGGTCGGCGCATCACTCGTCGCAGCCGGCGGCGCGCAGACGCCCGACGACCTGGAAGCCCAGGCAGATGCTCTTCGGGCACGAAACGACGCGCTCGCGGCAGGCTCGCAGTCCGCACTCGCAAGCCTGACGGCGATCGAGAGCCGCCTCGCGCAGGCGCGTGCGGAACTGGCGTCGTTCCGGGCGCGCTCCGCAGAGGTGGGCGCGCAGCGGCGCGCCGTGAGCGAGCAGCTGGCGATCACGCGGTCCGCCGTCCGCCTGACGCGGAAAGCCCTCGCGACGCGCCTTCAGAACCTCTACGAAGAGGGCAACCCGGACGTCTTGGCCGTCGTCCTCGGCGCAGAGTCTCTGGACGAGGCGCTGAGCGCCGTGGAGACGCTCGATCTCGCCGCGCGGCAGGACGAGGATCTCGTACGGAGCGCGCGCGGCGCCGCGACACGGCTTGCGCGCCTGGGCAGGTCCCTCGCAGCGAAGCAGCGTGAGCTCGACCAGCTCGCCGCGGTCAAGGCCGCCGCCACCGCCTCGCTCATGAGCGCACGGTCGGAGCGGCTGCGGGCGCTCGCCGCCCTCCGCGCGACGACGTCGGCGAACCTTTCCCGGATCGCGCAACTCGGCGAGAAGGCACGCACGCTCGCATCGGTGCGGGCCGCACCGTCGAGCCCGGTCGTCACCCCCGGCGCGCCGAGCCTTCCGGCCGGGCCGGCTTCTGCGGGCGTGCGCTCGCTGACGGTTGTCGCGACCGGCTACGCCCTCCCCGGACGGACCGCGAGCGGCCGGGCCGTCGGTTGGGGCGTCGTGGCGGTCGACCCGTCCGTTATCCCCATGGGCTCGAGGATCGCGATTCCCGGTTACGGCATGGGCGTCGCGGCCGACACGGGCGGCGCCATCGTCGGCGCCAGGATCGACCTCTGGTTCCCGTCGGACGCCCAGGCGCACGAGTGGGGAAGCCGCGCGGTCACGGTGACCGTGTACCCGAATTAGACAGGCGGGCGCCGTGCCCCGACAATACGACTCCGTGACCATCGCGACCGACTCCGCCGATCCGACCGAAGGCGTCAGCCCCGACCTCCTACGGGTGATGCTCGTCGACGACCACGACCTGTTCCGGACAGGCCTACGGAACCTCCTGGAGGAGCAGGGCGTCCACATCGTCGGAGAGGCGCCCGACGGAAACCTCGCGCTCCAGCTCGTCCGCGAGCTCGCGCCGGACGTGGTCGTGATGGACCTGAACATGCCGGGGATGAACGGCATCGAGGCAACCCGGGAGATCACCCGGCTCGCCCCGCTCACCCGCGTGCTCGTCCTGACGATCTCGGATCAGGACGGAGACGTGATGGACGCGATCCTCGCCGGCGCCTGCGGCTACCTCATGAAGGATTCGTCCATCCAGGATCTGATGCAGGGCATCCGAGCCGCGTCCGTCGGCGAATCGCTGATCTCGCCGCACATCGCGTCGAAGGTCCTCCAGCGGATCCGGGCTGCCAGCGTCGAGGCGGGAGGCGCCGTTGCCCGGCCGGAGCTCTCAGACCGCGAGACCGAGGTGCTTCGACTGATCGCGAACGGCAAGGACAACGCCGAGATCGCCCAGGAGCTCCACATCAGCCCGAAGACGGTCAAGAACCACATCTCGAACATCCTGATGAAGCTCCAGATCGAGAACCGCATCCAAGCAGCGGTCTACGCCGTCAGAAGCGGGCTGGTCTAGGCGACTTTCGCTTCGGCCGCTTCGCTGCGAAGCGCGGCGAGGAGCCCTCTGAGGGCGGCGAGGTCACGCTTCGCGCGCGCCAGGCGCCGGGCGGTGCGGGAGAGCTCCTTGGCCTGCTGCTCGCTGCTTCCCTGGTCGAGCTCGGCGGCCAGCGTCCCAATCGACCGCTCGAGTCGTGCACATTCCGCGTCGAGCTTCAGCGCCCAGGCGTAGCCGTCCGTGAGCGTCTCCTCGACGTGGGCGCGCCCAGGGTCGCGGCCGCTCTCGAGCAGGCGCAAGAGCTCTTCCAGACGGCTTCTGAGGGATGCGAGCGGCTGTGACATTTTCGTCTCCCGGCTTCTTGCCTCGATTATCAGCCCACCGCCGGTCGTTTCCTATAGGCCGACCGGCCCATCTTTCGGGTTCGTAGGACCTACAATGCCCCGGTGCCGCTCCGAGTCCTCGCTGCCCTCGCTGTCTTCGCGACGGCGGCGCTCGTCGCAGCCGCCGCCCCCGCGAAGCCCACCAAGCCGGTGCTTGCGACGAAACTTGCAAGAGCGCTTGCGGTGCCGCACGTCCGGGCGAGCCAGTCCGGGGCCGTCGCCTTCGACCTCGCCTCGGGACAGACCGTCTTTCTCCGCCATCCCACCCTCTCGCTCGTCCCCGCGTCGAACGCCAAGCTCGCAGTCGCGTACGCGTCGCTCCACGTCCTCGGGCCGGACTTCCGCATCGACACGATGGTCTTCGGCGAGGGACAGCTCGCAGGTTCCACCTGGAACGGCGACCTCGTCCTCAAGGGGTTCGGCGATCCGACGCTTACCCGTGGGGATCTTCGGACGCTCGCCCGCCAGATCAGGGCGTACGGAATCCGGCAGGTCACGGGCGGAATCGAGGCCGACGAGTCGTACTTCGACTCGCGCCGCGTCGGACCGGCCTGGCGGTCGTACTACTACATCAACGAGTCCCCGCCGCTCTCGGCTCTGACCGTCGACCGCGCGCGCTTCCGCGGCTACGTGACGAGCAGCCCGGCGATCGCGGCGGCAACGCAGTTCCGCCTCGCGCTGCGTGCCGCCGGAGTCGGTGTGCGCGGACGAGTGGTCATGGGCGCCGCGGATCCCGTTGCGATGCAGCTCGCGAGCACGGAATCCGCCCCGCTCTCCCGGATCGTCACGTTCATGAACCGAGAGAGCGACAACTTCACGGCCGAGCTCCTGCTGAAGCAGCTCGGCGCCGTGGACGGAGGCGCCGGCACAAGCGCGGCCGGGGCGGAGTCGGTCCGGCGGTCGCTCACCGAGGCCGCCGTGCCGCTTGCGGGCGTGCGGATCGTCGACGGGTCCGGGCTGTCGCCGCGAAACCGCCTTACGGCGGCGGCGGTCATCGGCATTCTCGTCGTCGCCTGGAACGACCCGAGCCTGCGAACGCACTTCGTCCGCTCGCTCGCCGTCGCGGGCGTAAGCGGAACGCTCGAAGACCGCTTGGAGCGCCCGCCGGCCCGCGGTGCAGTGCTCGCGAAGACGGGGACGCTCCGAGAATCGTCGGCCCTTTCCGGCTACGTGAAGGGGCGCTGGGCCTTCGCCGTGATCCAGAACGGCCGGCCTCTGTCGCAGTTCTGGGCGCGCAAGGCCCAGGACCGGTTCGCCTCGGTCCTAGCCGCGCAATAGGTCTGCCAGGGCGGCCTCGTCGAGCAGCGGCACGCCGGAGCTCTGGGCCTTCGTCAGCTTGGACGCACCCGGCTCCTCGCCGACGATGAGGCCGGTGGTCTTCTTGGAGACCGAGCCCGTGACCTTCGCACCGCGCGCCTCCAGCTCCGCCTGGGCCTCGTCGCGCGACCAGCCCTCGAGCGTCCCCGTGATCACGTAGGTCTGTCCGGTGAGCGGGCCCTCGGGCGGACGATCCTCCTCGTCCGACTCGAAGCGAAGGCCGAGCTCGCGCAGCTCGTCGACGAGGCGCCTGTTGTCCTCTTCCGCGAACCACTCGACGATCTTCTCCGCGCGCTCGGGCCCGAGGCCCTCGACCTCGGTGATGTCCTCCTGCGCGGCGGCCGCGAGCCGGTCGACCGAGCCGAAGTGGCGCGCGAGGCTCTGCGCCGTCACCCAACCGACGTCGGGGATGTTCAACCCGAAGAGGACGCGCCTGAACGGGATCTCCTTCGAGGCCTGGATGGAGGAGATCACGTTCGTCGCGCTCTTCTCCTGGAAGCCGTCCAGCTCGAGCAGTTGCTCCTTCGTGAGCCGGTAGAGGTCGGGAAGCGAGCGCAGGAGCCCGAGGTCCCAGAGGCGCCGCACGAGCTGTTCGCCGACTCCCTCGATGTCCGCGGCAGCCATGACCCAGTTGTTCAGGGTCTCGAGGCCCCTCGACGGGCAGGCCCGGTTCGGACAGCGGTGCATCACCTCGCCCTCGGGCCTGACGATCTCGACGCCGCACAGCGGGCAATGGGTGGGCATCTTGAACCGGCGCGTGCCCTTGCGGTGGGCTCCGGCCGGGCCGACGATCTGCGGGATCACGTCGCCCGCCCGCTGGACGATCACGTCGTCGCCTTCGCGGATGTCCTTCCGGTTGATGTCCTCCTCGTTGTGGAGCGTGGCGCGCGAGATGGTGACGCCGCCGACCTCGACCGGCTCGAGCATCGCCCAGGGATTCAGGGCGCCCGTCCGCCCGACCCGGATCAGGATCTTGTTCAGGCGCGTCGTGGCCGTCATCGGCGCCCACTTGTAGGCGCGCGCCCACCGGGGCTTGGAGTGCAAGGCGCCGAGCTCCGCCTGCTGCTCGAGCGAATCGACCTTGATCACGATCCCGTCGATCTCGTAGTCGAGATCGATCCGCGCCGTCTCCCACTCGCTGCACCTGCGGGCGACCTCTTCGATCGTGTCGAGGCGCTCTGCGTGCGGGTTCGTGCGGAAGCCGCGCTCGCGCAACCACTCGAGCGTCTCCGAGTGCGTTCGGGCCTCCACTCCTTCTCGGACGCCAACGCCGTAGACCCAGAGCGACAGCGGCCGGGAGGCCGTGATCGCCGAGTTCTTCTGCCGGAGCGAGCCTGCTGCCGCGTTGCGTGGGTTGGGGGCCAGCTTCTGGTTCGTGCCTGCGAGCTGCTCGTTCAGCTGCCGGAAGCCGGACAGGGGAAGGTAGACCTCGCCGCGCACCTCGAGCAACGGCGGCGGATCGTCGCCTCGCATGCGGAGCGGGATCGCGGGGATCGTGCGGAGGTTGACGGTGACATCCTCGCCCTGGACGCCGTCGCCGCGTGTCGCGCCGCGCACGAGGACGCCGTTCTCGTAGGTCAGGTTGACGGCAAGCCCGTCGATCTTCGGCTCGATGATCCAGGCGACCTCCTCCGGCGGGACGTCGAGCCGCTTACAGACGTCCTGCGCCCACTTCTGCAGGCCCTCGTCGGTGGTCACCTTCTCGAGCGACCCCATCGGTGAACGGTGCTGGACCTTTTGGAACTTCTCCGAGGGCGGCGCTCCGACACGGTGCGTCGGGGAGCTCGGGTCGTCGAGCTCCGGGTGCTCGGCCTCCAGCTCCTTCAGCTCGTCGTACAGCCGGTCGTACTCGGCGTCCGAGATCTCCGGATCGTCCAGGACGTGGTAGCGGTAGAGGTGGTGGTCGAGCTGCTTTCGCAGCTCCTCGACGCGCTCGGCGGCGTCGGCGCGGGTGCGGGTCGCCATGGCGCCGATCGTATCGGCGACGGGAATCCTCGCAATCGCGTTGAATGACGCGCAGCAGGCGGAACGCCTCTCCCCCCGCCTGCGGAGTCCCGGCGGTTGGCTGCAGACCGCTGGGACTCTTTTTCAGGCGGTCAGTACTCCACGCGCTCGAGGTAGAGGCCCCACGGCGGTGCGGTGTTTCCTGCCTCCTCACGGCCGTGATCCCCGGTCAGCAGCCGCTCGAGCTCCGCCGGCGGCCTCTCGATCATCGTGCCGACCAGCGTGCGAACCATGTGCCGGAGGAAGCTGTCCGCTTCGATCTCGAGCTCCAGGGCATCACCCCGCCGGTGCCAGGCTGCGTTCCTCACGACGCGCGCGAAGACCTTGTGGTGCGTCTGGGCGGGCGTGAACGCCCGGAAGTCGTGCTGCCCCAACAAGAGGTCTGCAGACTCGGCAAGCGCATCCTCGTCGAGGGGCCGTGGATACCACCAGCTCCGGCGCTCCTCGAACGGGGAAGGCTCGCGGCGACGATAGACCCGGTAGCGATAGGCGCGCGAGACAGCTGCGTGGCGCGCATGGAAGTCGGGCGCCGCTTCCTCCGCCGACAGGACCGCGACGTCGGAGGGAAGCTCTGCGTTCAGCGCCTCGGCGATCCGTTCGGGCGGCGGGCCGCCATCCAACTCCACCGAGGCGACGTTCCCGAACGCGTGCACGCCGGTGTCGGTCCGTCCTGCTACCGCAAGCTCCGACCAGGCGGGGAAAACCCGGCCGAGCGCGTGGCGCATCTCACCCTCGACCGTTCGGAGCCCCGGCTGCGCCGCCCAGCCGCGAAAGCCGGTTCCGTCGTACTCGAGTGTGAGCTTTAGGCGCGTCTTAGGAGGGTTTGGCGGAATGTCGCTCGTTGCCAGGGTGCGATGCTGGTTCCCAGGCAAGGACGCAGGGAGCGCCCGTATCGAATGAGATACGGGTGCGACTGAGGACGCAGTCCTGGGGGCGAGCAGCGCGGCCTGGCAGCACAGCCGGCATTTCGCCAAACCCTCCTAGGCCGTCGGAGCCACGGCCTGCTCCTCGGGCTCGCGCACCGGGCGCACCACCGGAGCGGGCGGTACGTAGTCCACGAACTCGAGGTAGGCCATCTCGGCCGCGTCGCCGGCACGCGGGCCGACCTTGACGATCCGCGTGTAGCCGCCCGGCCGATCGGTGAACCGCGGCGCAACCTCGGCGAAGAGGATGTGCACGATGTCGTTCGAGCGGAGGTACGCAAGCGCCTGCCTGCGGGCGGCGAGATCGCCGCGCCGGCCCAGCGTGATCATCTTCTCGGCGATCGGCCTGACTGCCTTCGCCTTCGCGACCGTCGTCTTGATCCGGCCGTGCTCGATCAGCGATCCGGCCAGGTTCGAGTAGAGCGCCTTGCGGTGCGCCGAGTCGCGGCCGAGCTTCTTTCCGGAGCGATGGTGGCGCACCGCGGCAGCCCTAGAGGGAGTCGTCGCCGCGCAGGTTGAGACCGTGCGTGGCGAGCGTCTCCTTGACTTCTTCGATCGACTTCTTGCCGAAGTTCGGAATCGCGGCGAGCTCGCCCTCGGACTTCGTGACGAGGTCGCCGATCGTCTCGATCCCGACCCGCTTCAGGCAGTTGTACGAGCGGACGCCGAGCTCGAGCTCCTCGATCGGGAAGTTCTCCATCCCGTGCGCGAGCGGCGCCTCCTGCGTGGCCGCCTGTGCTGCGGCGGCCTCGCCGAAGCCCTCGATCTTCTCGATGTCCGTGAAGATCGCGAGCTGGCGGATCAGGATGTCGGCCGCCTCGCCGATCGCCTCGCGCGGGTCGACCGAGCCGTCCGTCGTGACATCCAGCGTCAGCTTGTCGTAGTCCGTGCGCTGACCGACGCGTGCGGCCTCGACGTCGTACGAAACGCGACGCACGGGCGAGAAGAGCGAGTCGATCGGGATCACGCCGATCGTGTGCTCGGGCCCGCGGTTGAGCTCCGCCGGGACGTATCCGCGGCCGCGGCCGATCGTCATCGTCATCTCGAGCCTGCCCTTGTCGGACAGGTTGGCGATCACGACGTCCGGGTTCAGGATCTCGAGGTCGGCGGGCGCCTCGATGTCGCCGGCGGTGACCGTGCCTGAGCCGCGCTTGTTGAGGCGAACCTCGATCTCGGGCGACTCGCCGTGGAGCCGCGCGACGAGGTTCTTCAGCGCCGAGATGATGTCGACGACGTCCTCACGGACGCCGGGCAGCGTCGTGAACTCGTGCGCGACGCCCTCGATCTTCACCGAGGTGACCGCAGCGCCCTCGAGCGACGAGAGCAGCACGCGGCGCAGCGAGTTGCCGAAGGTGTGGCCGAAGCCGCGGTCGAGCGGCTCGATCACGAAGACACCGCGGCGCTCGTCGACTTCCTCGTGGACGATCCGCGGAATCTGGAAATCCATCAGAGACGTTCGTGTGGCCATTCGAAACCTTTCTTGGGAAAGCTGGATCTAACTAGGACGCGTAGCGTGTTACTTCGAATAGAGCTCGACGATGAGCTGTTCCTGAACGGGCGTGTCGATCTCGCTCCGCTCAGGCCACTTGAGCACCTTGCCGGTGAGGCTCTCGTGGTCGGCCTGGAGCCACGGGGCGACCGAGGCCGTGAGGTCGGTCGCGTCCCGGATCACCTGCTCGGCGGAGCTGCCGGGCGCCATCGTGACGACGTTGTCCGGCTTGACCTGGAAGCTCGGGATGTTCACGCGCCGGCCGTTGACATGGAAGTGGCCGTGGCGGACGAGCTGGCGGGCCTGCGCGCGCGACGCCGCGAATCCGAGGCGGTAGACGACGTTGTCCAACCGCGTCTCGAGCATCCGCAGCAGGGTCTCGCCGGTGATGCCCGAGCCCTTCGCGGCCTTCGTGTAGTAGTTGCGGAACTGCTTTTCCAGCAGGCCGTAGTAGCGGCGCGCCTTCTGCTTCTCGCGCAGCTGGAGCAGGTACTCGGACTGCTTGATGCGGCCGCGGCCGTGCTCGCCCGGCGGGTAGCTGCGACGCTCGACCGAGCACTTCTCGGTGAGACAGCGCTCGCCCTTCAGGAAGAGCTTCATGCCCTCGCGGCGGCACCAGCGGCACTTCGGGCCGAGAGTTCTCGCCATTAGACGCGCCTCCGCTTCTTCGGGCGGACGCCGTTGTGCGCCTGCGGCGTGACGTCCTTGACGCCGAGGATCTCGAGCCCTGCGGCCTGCAGCGACCGGATCGCCGTCTCGCGCCCCGAGCCGGGCCCCTTGACGAACACCTCGACCTTCTGGAGGCCGTGCTCCATCCCCTTCCGCGCGCAGGCGTCTGCCGTGACCTGCGCCGCGAACGGCGTCGACTTCCGGGAGCCCTTGAACCCGGCCGAGCCGGCCGACTCCCACACGATCACGTTCCCGTCCTTGTCCGTGAGGGTCACGATCGTGTTGTTGAACGACGTCTTGATGTGCGCCTGGCCGATGGCGATGTTCTTGCGCACACGGCGGCGCGTCCGCCCGCGGGCGGCCTGTCTGCGAGGAGGCGCCATTAGGTCTTGGTCGCTGCCTTCTTGCCGCGGCCGACGGTCTTCTTCGGGCCCTTGCGGGTTCGGGCGTTCGTCTTCGTGCGCTGGCCGTTCACCGGGAGGCTGCGGCGGTGCCGCATGCCGCGGTAGGCGCCGATCTCCTGGAGCCGCTTGATCGACTGCTGGCGCTCCCGCCGAAGGTCACCTTCGACCTGGAGAGTTCCGTCGATGTACTCGCGCAGCTTCGTGATCTCGGGATCCGTGAGGTCCCGAACCTTCTCGTCGGGCGAGAGACCAGTTGCGGTGCAGATCTGGAGCGCCGTCGAGCGCCCGACCCCGAAGATGTAGGTCAGGCCGACCTCGAGTCGCTTCTCGCGTGGAAGGTTGACGCCTGCGATTCGTGCCAAAGCTCCTCCTCTACCCCTGCCGCTGCTTGTGGCGCGGGTTGGTGCAGATGACCATGGTGCGACCGTGCCGCTTGATCACGCGGCAGCGCTCACACATCGGCTTGACGGACGGGCGGACTTTCATCTCATCTATGCCTGAAGGTGATCCGGCCTCGGGAGAGGTCATACGGGGAGAGCTCCACCTTCACCCGGTCTCCCGGAAGGATGCGGATGTAGTGCTTGCGCATCTTCCCGGAGATCTTCGCGAGCACCTGATGCCCCTCGTCGATCTGGACGCGGAACATCGTGCTCGGCAGGGCCTCCACGACCTCGCCTTCCACCTCGATCTTCTCTTCCTTCTGGGCCATACCTCCACACGGCAACCGCGCTCTACGAGCGCGGTCTTGGACGAACAACGAACACGGCGAAACACGGCTTCCGCCGAGCAAAGGATGGTAGCAAAAAGGCCCTAACTGACCCGAACCGGGGCCGCGGTGAGAATTCTCGGCTCTCCGTCGGTAACGGCGACGGTGTGCTCGAAGTGCGCAGCCAGCGAGCCGTCCCGCGAGGCGATCGTCCAGCGGTCGTCCCGAACGACCACTTCCGGCCCGCCCGCGGTGATCATCGGCTCGATCGCGAGTGTCATCCCGGGCGCCAGCACAGGCCCCTGGCCAGGGACGCCGAAGTTCGGGATCTGCGGATCCTCGTGCATGTCCCGGCCCACGCCGTGGCCGACGAGCGAGCGGACGACCGAGAAGCCGGCGTCCTCGGTGACCGCCTGGATCGCGTGCGAGACGTCGGACAGGTGCGCGCCGGCACGGGCCTTCTCGATTCCTGCCCAGAGCGCTGCCTCGCAGGTCTCGAGGAGCCGCTCGGCCTCGCCGTCCACCTCGCCGACCTTGAACGTGTGGGCCGAGTCGCCCACGAAGCCCTCGTAGGTGACGCCGACATCGACGGAGAGCACGTCTCCCTCAGACAGCGGCTCGTCGTTCGGGATCCCGTGGACGACGACGTCGTTCAGCGACGCGCAGATCGAAGCTGGGTACGGGTACGGCCCCGGGTAGCCGAGGAAGGTCGCGACTCCGCCGCGCGAGCGAATGAACTCGTCCACGAGCCGGTCGAGCTCGGCGGTCGTGACACCTGGACGGACCTGCTCGCCGAGCAGCGCGTGCGCCTCGGCGACGATCGCGCCGGCTTGCTGCATGACGTCGAGCTCGGCTGCGGACTTGCGAATGATCAAGCGGACCTCGCGGCGGTCTGCTCGAGCGCTTCCTGCACCTCGGCGAACACCTGGTCCACGGTCTTGTCGGCGTGGATGCCGACGAGGTTGCCCTGCGCGCGGTAGTGGCCGATCAGCGGCTCGGTCTCGCGGTGGTAGAGCTCCAGGCGCTGCGCGATCGCTTCGGGCGTGTCGTCCTTGCGATGCTCGATCTCGGCCCGGCGCCGCATGCGCTCGATGCCGACGCTGTCGTCGAGCTGGAAGCCGAAGACGATCGAGAGCTCCCGCGCAATGTCGGCGAGCATCCCGTCGAGCGCTTCCGCCTGCGGCAGTGTGCGAGGGAAGCCGTCGAGGATGAAGCCGTTTTCCGCGTCGTCCTCCCCGAGCCGCTCCCGGATCAGCTCGATCATCAGGTCGTCGGGGACGAGCTTGCCGCTCTCCACGATCGGCTTGACGCGAAGGCCCAGCTCCGACTCCGCTCCGATCGCGTCGCGAAGGATCTCCCCGGTCGCGATGTGCGGGATCCCGTACTCGGCCTGGATCCGCTTCGCCTGGGTTCCCTTCCCCGACCCTTGAGGACCGAGGAGGAGCACGTTCATTTCAGGAAGCCCTCGTAGGAGCGCATCATCATCTGCGACTCCATCTGGCGCATCGTGTCGAGCGCGACGCCGACGGCGATCAGCACGGAGGTTCCTCCGAGCGCGCCGGCCAGCGCCTGCGAGACGTCGGCGTACGCGATGAAGAGGCTCGGCAGCGTGGCGACGATCGCCAGGTAGATCGCGCCCGGGAGCGTGAGACGCGTGAGAACGCGGTCGAGGTACTGGGCGGTGGGCGGGCCGGGACGGATGCCCGGGATGTAGCCGCCGTGCTTCCGCAGGTTGTCCGCCTGGTCGACCGGGTTGAACTGCACGGCGGTGTAGAAGAACGTGAAGATCACGATCATCGCGCCCTGGAGCAGCAGGTACGGCCAGTCGGTGTACGAGAAGTACTTGTTGATGAAGGTCTGCGTCTGCGGGAAGTACTGCGCGACCGTGGGCGGGAAGGCCATGACGGCCGCCGCGAAGATCACCGGGATGACCCCGGCCATGTTCAC
>Ga0207428_10004794_pt1 | contig 12777 bp, 8 predicted proteins | sample RhiMethybrSRZTD1_FD_187600 | JGI IMG/M metagenome (GOLD analysis project Ga0207428, IMG submission 187600) | Populus rhizosphere microbial communities from Tennessee, USA - Rhizosphere MetaG P. TD hybrid SRZTD1 (SPAdes) (version 3) | ecosystem: Host-associated > Plants > Roots > Rhizosphere >... | reverse complement strand
GCTCTTGAAGTACTTGTCGTATTCGGACGACGACGCGACGAGATAGGCGACGCCGTCCTGGCGATATTGATCGGCGGTCTTTCGAATCAGCCGCAGCACTTCGGTGACCCGGAAAGCCCGCGGCGGCAGCCGCGCGACCGCGCCTTCCATCACGACGGGCTCGTTCGATCGGATGTTCTCGATCATCCATCGTGCCGCCTGTTCCTGGGTGTTCTCGAGCCGCAGCGCCCGGGTTGCCGAAAACGATTGCGCGAGCGGCGGCGTCAAGAGCGCCACCAGGATGACGAACTTGACGAGACTGGGTCTGCCGATGCGAACGCGCGTTTCGAGCCACCCGAACATCGCCAGCACGCCGATGGCGAGCGCAATCGACAGGGCCGGGGCGAGCGGCATCGCGTATCGTCCGAACAGCAGCGACTGGTTCGAGATGAACCAGAAATACGCGATCGGAAACACGAGGAAGACCGCCGCTCCCGTGCGCGTCTCGCGCGACCGCAGCTCCGAGGCGACGACACCCAGGCCGATGAGGCACAGCAGCATCGCCGGCCAGGCGGCGAAGGCGGGCAGGGTTCCCGGCCAGCCAAACCAGCCGCGGATGTACTTGATGTAGGTGATCGACGAGTCGACGACCGACGCTTCGCGGTTGTAATGCTGCATCAGGCTGGCGAACCCGTTCAGAAACCCGGGGAGATCGAACAGCGAATACGGCGCGCCGACAATGAAGGCGAGGATGGCGCCGCCGAACACCGCGCTGAAATCCGCGACGCGCGCTCGCAGTGACATCGGCGACAACATCGCGAAGAGCGGCATCAGGATCGTGACCGCGCCCGGGTATTTGGTCGCGGCGGCGAGCCCGACGAACAGCCCGGACAGAAAGAACCAGAGCGGGCGCTGTTCGATGGCGGCGGTGAGCGACGTCAGCAGCGTCAGCGCGACAAAAAATGTGAGCGGCGTGTCGGTCAGCGCGAAATGCGCGTTCTGGACGAGCTGCGGATGCACCGCGATCGCCAGCGCGGCGACGAGCGCGACGGGATCGCCCCAGCGCAGCGCCGCGCGATAGACGATGTAGATCGTGAGGACGCTGAGACACGCCGTGGCGATCCGGCTCCAGAGATAGAAATCGCCCGACCAGACGTCGTCGAGCGACGTCCACCGGCCGGCCATGGCGCCGGTCAGGAAGCGCGCGCTCGCAATCGCCGTGTGGAAGTAGAACGTAAAACCCGGATAGTCGTAGAAGTGCGGATTGAAATCGGCGGTCTTCATCATCCGTACGGCGCGATCGAGGATTTCCGGCTCGTCGACGCCGACGGTGTACGGGATGCCGTCGCTGATCTCGGAGAGCCGCAGCGCGGCGCCGAGAATCAAAATGCCGATCATTGCCAGCCGGGGAGAGAGCACTGGGGGAATTCTAAGGGCAGAGGGCTGAAGCAAAGGGCAGAGGGCAGAGGGCAGAGGGGAAAGGGAAGGTTGAAGGTACCTTACACCTTCTGCCTTAGCAGGTCTTCATACAGGGCAATCTGTCGTTCGACGAGCACCGTCCAGCTGAACTCGCGCTCGACGATCTCACGGCCCCTGGCGCCCATCGCGGCGAACCAGGCGCGTTCGGCAGCCGCCTCCTCGATCGCCCCCGCCAGTCCGTCGACGTCGTCGGGTTCGACGAGCCAGCCGTTTTCGCGAGGCCGCACTTTGTCGGGCAAACCGCCGGCACGCGTGGCGATGACCGGCTTGCGATGCGCCATCGCTTCGAGCGTCACGAGCGAGCTGCCTTCGTAGCGCGTCGGGTGCACGAAGATCGACGCGGCTTCGTACCACCCGTGAAGATCGATGTCGGCCACGCGGCCGGCGAAGATCGTGTGCGATTCGAGGCCGTTCCGCACGACCGCGGCCTCGATCGGTTGGCGGAACGGTCCGGCGCCGACGATCACCCAGCGCCAGCCGGCCGCGGCAAGCGCCGGATTCTGACGCGCGCGACCGAGCGCCGAGGCGAGGACGTCGAACCCTTTGTTGACCTCGAGCCGGCCGACGCTGAGCAGCACCATCTCGCCGGGGGCGATGCCGTAGCGCTGACGGATGATCGCGCCCTCGGCTGGACCCGCGAACGCGCTGACCTCCGTCAAGTCGATGCCGTTCGGAATCGTCGTCATCTGATCGGCACGCGGGTGGAGATGGCGGACGACCGTGGATTCGAGCGAGGCGTCAGTCGCGATGACGCAGTCCGCGGCCCGCGCGCAGCGCCGGACGGCGCGGCGAAGCGGCAGGTATCCAAGACGCTTGAGCCGCGGCTGGGATGCGGCCGTGGCGCCAAATTCCTCGAGCCCTTGCGGGTTGAACACCAGCGGTGCGGTGGCCCCGGTGCGCGCGCCCCCCTGCCCGCCGCCAGTCCGATGCAGACGTTCGCGAGCCAGCGCGTATCCGAGCACGCTCGCGCCGAATCCATGCACGATGTCCGCTTCGCCGTCCTTGACCAACGACAGCGCCAGCCGTCCGGCGCGCCAGCCGAACAGCAGATACGCCGTGCTTCGATCGATGATCGTGGTGCCGCGTCGATTGGCGAATGGAAAGGTCAGATATCGCACGTGCCGCACCCGGATGTTCGGCGACGCGAACGGATCGCCGGCCGCTTGCCGCCCGATCGCCGGCGGCGGGGGCGTGATGAGCGTGACGCCGACTCCGTGCGCCGCCAGATGCCGGACGAGATCGCGGACCGAGCGCTCGAGCCCGCCGACGCCGTGAATCGGCATCACTGCCCGCGCGACGACCGCGACTCGGAGCGGATTCATCACGCGGCCCGCGGCGCCAGCAGCGATCGATACACCTGCTCGACTCGCCCGACGACCGACGGCGCCGCGAACCGGACGCGGACATCGGCTCGCGCCGCGGCGCCCAGCGAGGCGCGCAGGCGTTCGTCTGCCGCCAGCCGCGCGAGATCACGCGCGAACTCCTCCGAATTGGCCGAGAGCAACCCGGTCGTCCCTGCGTGCAGGATGTCGCGCGTGCCGCCGGTCGCCATGGCCGCGATCGGCGCGCCGAGCGCGGCCGCTTCGAGCAGGACCCGGCTGAGCGACTCGGGCCCGTACGACGGAAACGCGAGCATCGTCGCGTGCCGCATCCAGATCCACACGTCGCGGCGCGAAAGCCATCCCAGCTCCCGGACGTCGAGGTCCAGCGCCCGCCCTTCGGCGTCGAGGGTTCCGCGCAACGGCCCGTCGCCGATCACGACGATCGGCCAATTGATGCCGGCAGCTTTGAGCGCGGGCAGGAGGAACTGCACCCCTTTGTTCCGCGCGAGCTTGCCTGCGTACAGGACGTACGGGCCGGGCAGCGGCCGCGCCACGTGGTCGTGAATCTCGTCGAGCGCGACGATATCGACCGGATTGGGGATCGTGTACAGCGGCGTCTGCGCGATCTCCGGCGCGCGGACTCGCAAGTCGTCGGCGACGGCGATGATCGCGCCTGCGTTCGCGAGCGTCCGGCGTTTGGTGCGGAGGTTGCGGCGCATGTACGGAATCAGCGGCCAGGCGCCGACTGACGCGGCGCCGGCGCGCGGCAGCACGCATTTCGACATCATCCGCACAGTGCACTCGGGACAGAGGTGGGGCGATTCCGGGTCGTAGATGAGGTCGGACCAGTAGCAGACCGGCCAGTAATCGCGTACGGTCGCGACGACCGGCGTGCCCATCCGCCGGCCCGCGCGGATCGCGGGGACCGTCGACATCACGTGCTGCGCATGAATCAGATCCACCGGCTCGCGCTGGAGCCGCTCGTTGATCAGATGCGCCGAGAGATCCGCCCACATCTTCTCGTTCTTGATCACGTTTCGCACGATCGGCAGGTCGGGCGTATTGCCGCGGAGCGTGGTGACTCGAAACGACTCGTACTTGCTCTCGTGAATACCTGGCGATAGCCCGATCTCGGTTTTCAGAATCTCGACGTGGTGGCCGCGCGCCGCGAGTCCGCGCGCGAGCTCGTACGTGCTCCAGCCGCTGCCGCCGCAAATCGGCGGAAACGAATCGGTCGCGAGGAGCACGCGAAGAGGAACGCTCACGCAGCCACCAGGCGCTGAAGACGGGCGTCGAGCGCTGCGCAGTGCGCCTGCCAGCTGAACTCCCGCACCACGCGGTCGCGCGCGGCCGCTCCCAGCCGCCGCCGCACGGCTGCGTCGGCCAGGGTCGTGAGCGCACGCGCCAGCGCGCCGGGTTCATCGGGGTTGTAGAGCACGCCTTCCCGTCCGTTCTCCACGAGCCGTTCGAGACGCGGCAGCGCCGGCGCGACGACGGGCAGCCCGGCGGCCATGTATTCGAAGATCTTGAGCGGCGACCAGTAGAACCCGAGCGTGAGCGGCGGATGTTTCGCCGGATCGAACGGCGCGACGCCGATGTCCGCCGCGGCCAGGCACGCCGGCAGGCGATCGTGCGGGATGGCGCCGGTAAACACGATTCCGGGCACATCGCGCGCGGCGCGTTCAGCAGCGTCACGTTCCGGCCCGTCGCCAATCAGCACGGCGCCGAAGCGTAAGTCGCCGGCGGCGTTCAGCTGCGCGAGCGTTTCCGAAAGATGGACGACCCCATGCCACGAGCGGAATGCGCCCGCAAAGACACAAAGAATGCGCTTGTCGTCGCGCGCGAAGGGCAGCGGTCCGTCGACGCCGGGCCGGAAGCGATCGACGTCCGCTCCCCATTCGATTTCGAGGATGCGACCTCGATCGACCCAATCGGGGAGGATGGCCGCGCTCGGCGTGACGAACAGGTCGGTCATCCGGCAGAGCCGATCGCGCCATCGTCGCATCGGCTCCACGACGAGCAGCCGATCGAGCTTCGCCTTGGCCGATCCCGGATAGTCGATGACCGGCGCGTTCACTTCGAGCACGGCTGGGAGACGCAACCGCCTGGCGGACACAATCCCCTCGCCACCGAAGTTGTAGTACCGCTCGATGATCGCCTGCGCGCCGACGCGCCGCGCGAGCTCCGTGATCGCCGATCGCCGCGCCCACCGGAGCTGCGGCCGGCCGAGCGGAGGTGTCATGGGATGGAGCGTAAAAGACCTCGGGAGTCTTTTTGACGGATCAAAAAGACTCCCGAGGTCCTCGCGCGCGGCGACGTGCACCTCGTGACCCAGCTGCGCCAGCCCCTCGGCGACGGCTTGAACGTGCACCGAGCCGCCGAGCGTCCCGGGCACCTGCTGGTCGAGCGCGACATAGAGCACGCGCATGAAAAGTCTACGTCGCTCCCCTCGCGCCATTCTTACGCAACAGCGCGAAGAACGGACCGGATCTGAACCGCCCGAAAAGCCACACGTCGAGCTTCATGATCGCGGACAGTGCCAGCAGCACGGCGTATGTCGCGCCGCGGCGCTGCACCCGCGCCTGAGCGGACGATCGTGCGCTCCGAACGGCCGCCGGATCGTCACTCGCGGCGCCGAGCTGCCGGGCGGCGCCCCGTACCAGCAGACGCTCGCCGATCCGGACGACGATGTTCTCGACGAAGGCGCCGACGATGGGCGTGTAATACGTGATTCGCTCGAGTTGGAAGCCGGCGTCATCGAGGACGCGTTTGAGATCGTCGTGATCCGCCAGCGGATTGAGATGATCGGACTTGCGAAGCCGTTCCTGCCGCAGATCGATCAGCCCAATCCGTTCGAAGCCGCGCGCCAGCCCGTTGACCATGCGCACGCCTTTGGCGATCCACCCGTTCTTGCGGACGTGCGTGTACACGAACAGCCGGCCGTCGTCTGCGAGCACGCGATGTGCTTCGGCCAGCATTTCCCGCAGCGCTTCCGGAGAGAGATGCTCGAGCACATCGAGCGACCACGCCTTGGTGAATGCGGCGGACTGAAGCGGTAGCCGCCTGAGATCGCCGAGCACCAGATCCCATCGGTCGATCGCTTCGCGCGCGAAATGCGGGCTGATGTCGATACCGACCACCGTCGCGCCGCGGTCGGCGTTCCAGGCGAGCGCCCGTCCGCTGCCGCAGCCGAGATCGACGATGCGATCGCCCGGCGCCGGCGCGAGAAATCGCCGCAGCATGTCGTTGCGGATCTTCGAGCCGAGGACTGGTGGCGCGATTGATTCGTGACGCGCATCGGCGTGGAGCGCCTCGTCGAGGTACTTCGTCTGCTCGTCGAACGCCGTGGCCGGTCGCAGGTCGAGATAACCCGCTGTCTGGAACACGCGTCCGCAGCCCGTGCAGTGGACGTTGCCAGTCCCGGCGAGCACGCCGCCGCAGTCGGGGCACCGGACGATCGCGAGCAAGCCGGACGAAATCATGCCGGGCGCGCAGCGGCCAGCGCGGCCTCCAGACGTCTGGCACGCCGGTCCCATGTGTACTCGGAAGCGAGCGCGCGCGCGGCGCGGCCGAGCGACGCGGCCAATCCGGGATCCGAGTCGAGCCGATCCAGCGCGCTCGCAAGCGCGGCGGGATTGTCCGGCGCGACCAGCAGTGCCGTCCGTTCGTGCGTCAGCACCTCGCGAATGGATCGCAGATTGGAGGCCACGATCGGACGCCCCAGCGTCAGGTATTCGAAGAGCTTCAGCGGAGACGTGTATCGCTCCGAGATCGCCGACGAGGAGTTCGGCAGGACGAGCATCGACGCGCCGCGCAGATGGACTCGGACATCGCGGAAAGGAACCAGTCCGGTGATGTGCACCCGATCGCGCAGCCCGAGCTGGCCGACCAGCGCGTCGACCCGCGGGCGATCGTTCTCGCCCGGATGCCCGCCGACGATCAGGCCGCCGAGGTGCGGCACCAGCGCCAGCGCGCGGACGAAGACGTCCACGCCTTTCCATGGATACAGATGGCCCGCGTACCCGGCGATCGTCCGCGGTGCTGAATGCAGGACTGGATTGATCTCAGCTGGCGCCGCATCTTCGTCGACGCCGAGCGTCGCTCCGTCGGGAACCACGAAGACGTTGGGCCGCGGTCCGTATCGATCCGCCAGATCGTCGGCGAGCGCCTTGGTGATCGTCACGTAGGCCGGCGCGCGGCGCCAGACGCGGCGCTCGCGCGCGTCGAGGCGTTGCAGTTTCCGGCGCGTCGGCGCGATTTCAGGGTTACCGAGCAGCCGTGGCATCTCGGCGCTCACGACGGGCGCGACGCCGTGCGATTCGTACACGACGGTCGGCCGCCGCGCGGCCGGCAGCTGCAACAGGAACGCCGCGAGCCCGAGATCGCGGGTCCACACCGTCGCGTTGGCGTGCTCAGCGGTGCGCTTCAGGGCCGAAAGGAGAAACCGGATCCGGCTGGCCCGCCGGCCGGCGGATCTGGCAATGGTCTCAATCCGGAGACGATCCGCAGGCGGCAGATCGTAAAAGGCGAAGGGATCGCGCGCCACGGGCGCGGAATCCGGCCTGACAATGAGCGTCACGTCGTGGCCGTGCGAGGCCAGCGCCTGACACGTCGCCATCGTCTGCAAGCCGTTCGCGCGTTCGATCGGGAAGCGGGTGTCCGCGAAACAGAGAACCGTCACGCGCAGCTCATGTCAGGACGCCGGCCGGCGAATGGCTCCCTCGGAAAACAGACTGTAGTTCTGGGGACTCGAGTCCCGGCGGAACACGCGGACAAGCTGCGAGTCGCCGAGCTCCCACAGCCGATGGTGTTCGCGATCGACCTCGGCCGGGTTCGTGTTCCACGCCTCGTTCGGATACACGAACGCCCCCCGGCCTGCGACGAGGATGGACCAGGCCAGCAGCATGCCCGCGACGATTCTGCCCCACCCGGTGCCCGTCGTGCGAACGAGACCGAGAGCGATCGCCGGCGAGAACGGGACCAGCAGATCCAGGACGTAGCGCGGTCCGTAGGTATGGCCGCCCCACCACACGCTGTAGAGCGAGTACACCGCGTACTGAATCGCGACGCCAGCCGCGAGCCAGCGCAGGGCCAGCCCGGTTGGTGGCCGCCGTCGTCCGAGTCCGGCGAGGCCCGCAATCACGATCGGGCTGAACAGAAACACGCCGCGGCTGGGTGACACGAGGAGTCCCAGCGCGCCGACCCAGGGTTCGGCGCTGATTGAGCCTTCCACGCCGTGGATCGTCGGATGCATGGCTTCGAGCAGCGCGGTGCCGCCGAGCAGGTGGCCGAACCAGTAGTAGTTGGTCGCGATGCTCGAAATCGCAGCTCCAGCGACGATGAGCGCCGGCACGACGGCACGGCGCGCGCCTGCACGCGCGACGAGCCAGCCGAGCATCACCGCGACGAGCGGCGCAATCTGCGGGCGCGCCGCGCCGGCCAGGGCCAGGCCGAAACCGCCGAGCCAGAGATCGCGCGGTCGAATGTCTGCCCTCGGCCGCAGCCACGCCCAGAGCGCGACCGCCAGCCCGAATGCGACGCACTCGTGCTGCCATAACGTCTGGCTCACGGCGGCCCAATAGTTGGTGCCGAGACCAATCGCGATCGCGGTGACGACGGCGATGCGGTCGGGCACGATTCGGCGTACGGACAGAAAGATCAAGGTTACGGCTGCTGCGGTCAGCGACGACGCCGTCAGCTTGGCAACGAGATTCGTCGCCAGTGGCGCGTCCATGTCGACGAGACCCAGGTGGTGAAGAAGGGTCGCCGGAATGGCTGCGATCAGCGCTGATGGCAGGGGGTACGACGATCGAAAGTGACCTTGCCGATCGCGGCCGAATGCCGCGCGCTCCGCCAGCGCGGGACGTTCCGCCACGACCCGATCCAGCGTCAATGTGGCGGCGACCGCAACTTCGCGCGCCGTGAACTTTGCGGGCTGCGAATCAACCGTGCCGATCTCGCGCCCGTTCGCGTTGTAGACCACGAAAAGGCCGGCAAGAAGACCGGCAGCGGTCAGCCGCGCGGAGTATTCCAAGGATGTCGCTCTCACCGGCGCGGCTGGCCGTAGAACGACGCGCGATCCGTCAGATAGCGCCAGGCGAGCGTGGGAGCCTCCCTCGGCAGCACGACAAACGTCGTCCACGCATTCTCTCTCAAGGTCAGGCGCTGGCGATCCATCCGATGTGTGCCGAACTGAATCATCAGCCCGAGGTTCCACCAGATGCACAGCGCGAGAAGCACCCGCGCCGCGACGCGTCCAAGGCGCCGGGAAGGGCCGGCCAGGGCCGCGGGAAGGGCGGCCACTCCCAGGGTCAAAATTGCGGTCAATCCGACGAATCGCCGCTGGCCGAAGGCGCCGGCGACGGTCCAGGATGCGACGGCGCCGGAGACGTATGCCTGCATGCCGATCATGATCAACGACAGTGTGCCGATCCAGGCGGCATCGCGGTCGGACGTTTGGTGTGTCAGAGGGACGCGCCCGAACGCCAGCAGGAGAAGTCCGGCGATAGCTAGGAGCGCCAGCGGCGTCCACGCAAAGAACCCGTTTTCCGGCGAGAAGAGCACCTGCAGCCCGTGCGGCGACGTCCAGGTCATCTTGCGCGCGACGACCTCGCTCGGACCGAAATGGCCGTGCAGCGCCGACGTGGCGAGCAACTGCGGACTGTACGCCAGCACGAACGCCAAGGTTGCGACGAGCACCTGCCCAAACGGCGGGCGGCGGACACGAGACCAATGTCTCGCCAGATCGATCGCGGGTCCGATGGCGAAGAACAGATCCTGATCGCGGACCATCGCCATGAGAGCGCCCGTCACTCCGAGCAACGCCACGCCTTTGACGGTCCACTGCTCACGCACGCGGAGCCAGACCCACAGAAACAGCGCGACGGCAAACGCTGAGTTGGCGTGAGACATCGGCGGTGCGATGTAGATGTAGAAGACCAGCGGCGTGCCGATGCACACGATCAAACTGGCGACGAGACCGTGTCCAATCACCCGGCGGGCGATCGCCGCCGACAGCAACACGGCCAGCCCGCCGTAAATCGCCGACCCGTACGCCACGGCGGAGACGTACGGCTGACTGTATCCGTCGGCTGGCGCGCCGGTCGCGAGCGCCACCACGTGGCCGACTGCGAAGAACGGCGCCCAGAGGAGAGCCGATCCAATCGGCGCGTAGTTTTCGCGGCGTCCGGCTTCGTTCCGCCGCTCGAGAAACGTCTCGTGATACGGCGTATTCCGCGCGACGCCGGCGTCGTAGAAGTGCTGATACTCGTTCTCGAAATCGACGTCCCGATCGAACGCCCACGAGCGCAGCCAGGCGTAGTACTGCACCTCGTCGGACGCGTAGATGCGCGTCGTCACGAATGGCAGCGTCAGCAGAAATCCCGCGAGTACAGCCAGCAGCTCGCGTCGAGTGAAGGGCCACTCGGCCGGCAGACGCGTGCTCACATCACGCCCCGAGCGTCTTGCTGAGGACCAGCTGCAGCACCTGCGCGGCGTTGAAGCCCGCGTGATTGGTCATGGCCATGACGGCCGACCGGCGGGTCACGTAGAGCATGCCCCAGATGACGCCGAGCAGGCCGACGGCCAGCGCCGCGTCGAGTCCCTGGTTGATGTGCATCAATCCAAACGACACGCTGAAGAGAACCAGGCCGAGCCTCACGCCTCCCAGACGCTGTTCGAACCGGTGCAGGATGAACGCGCGCTGCAGCTCCTCGCGCACGCCCCCGGCGAGCACGACGACGACGGTAAAGATGGCGGCGTCGATCGGCGTCTGCACGTAGGTGCTGAGCGGGTTCTCTTTGACCGTCTGCATCCAGGGCGCGACGGCGCGGATGGCCAGAACGAGCAGCGTGACGGCAATCGAGACCACCGGCACGAGCAGCAGTCCGCGCGCGATTTCACCCACCGGCCGTCGCGGGCCGATGAACACCTCGCGGGAGGTCTCGCCGCTGAGCGACAGGAAAAGGCGGATAAGCAGCGCGACCACGGCGGTATCGAGCAGGCTCAGCATCGCGAAGAATTCGAGCGAGAGATTCCCGCCCTGGACCGCCTGGATGCCGGCCCCGACGATGAGCGCGACGCCGACAAGCACTTGTGTCGGCACGACCCAGATGAGCGCCACCTGGAGCAGGGCGAACCAGCGGGACAGCCGCTCGACGCGCGGAAGCGGCTCGACGGGCTGCGTTTCCGAGAGCAAAGGCAGCACCGTGGGCGACTCGTCCACGGAAGAGACTGTATCAGGCAGCGCTTCACACTTTTGCTTTGTTCTTCTTTCGTCGAAAAACGAACGGCGTGAAATAGGGCAGCTGCAAGAACCGCTGTACTATCGCGGGCAAAACGTCAACATCTGGCGTTGACGAGGATCACCTGCCACAATATGTCGTAGGTTCGTCTTGACAACCGTGTGAACGAGGCGCATATTCGTTCGCCTCGGCAAGAACAACGCCGGTGGCGAAACCCTCCCAGCGTTTCGCCTCGAGCAAGACACCTTCCCGCGTCGGGCAGGAGAGAAGATCGTCGAAGGCATGCCTTCGGTGATTGATCGGAAGACGCGAGCGGGTGGAAGTGGTCCCCGCCATTCACAATCAGACGGGGCAGGGAACAGCCGTTGGGAGGCAGGCACGGGTCGTCGTGTACGAACGGTGACGCGACGTGGATGTAACGGGTGACGCGGAGGTCAGGGATGGAACGGCAAACGGTGGAGACGGGCTCGCAGGCGACGGGGCGGACGTTTGGGACGGGGCGTGACGTCGCTGGATTGGAGTTCGAGCGGTACTTCACCAAGGATCAGGCCGGCACCGACCCGTTCGACGAGATCGACTGGGAGTCGCGGAGCGCCCTCATCGCCAACGAGCGAGGCGAGCTGGTCTTCGAGCAGCGCGACGTCGAAATCCCTCGTTTCTGGTCCCAACAGGCCACGAACATCGTCGTCTCGAAGTACTTCCGCGGCCAGATCGGGAGCCCATCGCGTGAGCGGTCGGTCAAGCAGCTCATCGGCCGCGTCGTCGACACGATTACGCACTGGGCGCGCGAGCAGCACTATTTCGCGTCGGAAGACGATCTCCAGGCGTTCAGCGACGATCTGAAACACCTGCTCGTCTATCAGAAGGGCTCGTTCAACAGCCCCGTCTGGTTCAATTGCGGCTTCGAGCGTCAGCCGCAGTGCTCGGCCTGCTTCATCAACTCCGTCCAGGACACGATGGAGTCGATTCTGACGCTGGCCAAGACCGAAGGGATGCTGTTCAAGTTCGGATCGGGCACCGGCTCGAACTTGTCGGCGATACGGTCATCGCGAGAGGTGCTCGCCGGCGGCGGCACGGCGTCGGGGCCCGTGTCGTTCATGAAGGGGTTCGACGCCTTTGCCGGCGTCATCAAGTCGGGCGGCAAGACGCGGCGAGCTGCCAAGATGGTCATCCTCAACGCCGATCACCCGGACGTCGTCGAGTTCATCAACTGCAAGGTCGAAGAAGAGCGCAAGGCGTGGGCGCTCATCGACGCGGGATACGACGGATCGTTCACGGGTCCGGCGTATGCGTCGGTGTTCTTCCAGAACTCGAACAACTCGGTGCGGGCGACGGACGAGTTCATGCGCGCCGTGCTCGACAACGGCGAGTGGCAGACGCGTTCGGTCACCTCCGGCGAGGTCATGGACACGCTTCAGGCGCGCGACCTGATGCGGCAGATTGCCGACGCGACCTGGGTGTGCGGCGATCCCGGGATGCAGTTCGACACGACGGTGAACGACTGGCACACGTGCCCAAACACCGCGCGGATCAACGCGTCGAACCCGTGTTCCGAGTACATGTTCCTCGACGACTCGGCGTGCAACCTGGCGTCGATCAACCTCATGAAGTTCCTGACGCCCGCCGGTGAGTTCGACGCCCTGGCGTTCGAGCGCGCCTGCGCGACGTTCATCACCGCGCAGGAGATCCTCGTCGACAACGCGAGCTATCCGACGAAGGCGATCGAGCGGAACAGCCACGACTACCGGCCGCTC
>Ga0207428_10004787_pt1 | contig 12786 bp, 9 predicted proteins | sample RhiMethybrSRZTD1_FD_187600 | JGI IMG/M metagenome (GOLD analysis project Ga0207428, IMG submission 187600) | Populus rhizosphere microbial communities from Tennessee, USA - Rhizosphere MetaG P. TD hybrid SRZTD1 (SPAdes) (version 3) | ecosystem: Host-associated > Plants > Roots > Rhizosphere >... | reverse complement strand
CCGCCGCCACCGCCACCGCCACCGCCACCGCCGTAATAGGGCCGCGGTGCGGAGTATTGAGGAGGACGAGGCTTTGGCGCAGGCTTCTCCACCGCCTTGACCGCGGGCTTCTCCGCCGGCTTGGCCACGGGGGCGCACAAGCCCTCCTTGACGGCGTCGGCATCCTTGAGCCAGGTCTCGAAGTCACCGACCGTGGCCTTGGCGAGCTCGATGCGGACCGGCTTGGGCTTGCCGCGCTGGTGGGCCCTGTCGACGAACTTGTCGAGCCCGTCCTGGGCGTCGGTGCTGAGCCCGGTGACGGCGCCGTCGTAGCAGCGGCTGCGCTTGAGCACCTGCTGGATCTTGCGCACGAACTCGGCGCGCGCGTCGTCGTCAGGCAAGGCCGCAAGCCGCACACGCTCGTCTTCCTTGCGTTTCTCATCGGCGCGCCGTGTCTCCTCCAGGGCGGCGATCCGGCGCTCTTCTTTCAGCTTCGCGTCGGCGGCAGCCTGTTCCTTGCGGCGCTCCTGCTCGAGGGCGGCGATGCGGCGTTTCTCCTCCGCATCGGCTTGCTCCTTGCGCTTGACCTCGGCGGCAGCCTCCGCCTTGCGGCGGGCTTCGGCGTCGGCCTGCTCTTTGCGGCGCTTCTCGTCCTCCAAGGCAGCGATCCGCAGTTTCTCCTTGCGCTCGGCCTCGGCGGCGGCCTCTGCCTTGCGGCGGGCCTCGGCGTCGCCCTGCTCCTTGCGGCGCGCCTCCTCGGCTGCCACGCGGCGCTTCTCGTCCTCCAAGGCAGCGATCCGCAGTTTCTCCTTGCGCTCGGCCTCGGCGGCGGCCTCTGCCTTGCGGCGGGCCTCGGCGTCAGCCAGCTCCTTGCGACGCGCCTCCTCGGCTGCTATGCGGCGCTTTTCCTCCTCCAAGGCGGCAATCCGCTGCTGCTCCTTACGCTTGGCCTCGGCTTCCGCGGCATCAGCCAGCTCCTTGCGCCGCTTGGCCTCCTCGATCTCGATCTGGCGCTGGCGCGCGTCCGCCGCCTCCTTGTCCTTCCGGCGCTGTTCGGCCTCAAGTGCGGCCTGTTGCTGGCGCGCCTCTGCCTCCTCTTTGTCTTTCTTGAGTTTCTCAGCGTCCAGGGCGGCCTGGCGGGCTGCCGCCTCTGCCGCCGCCTTCTTTTTCGCTTCGGCGTCGACCGCCGCTAGCCCGCCGGGTCCTGTACCCTCGGACGCACTCCAGCGCCGGTATTCGAATCCGCCATAGGCGCCCGCCACCACGGCGATGGCCGCGGCGATCGCCGGCCAGCGACGCCCCACTTGACGCAAGGCGGAGGTGCCCGCCGAGGGAACGCGCTCGCTCGGGATTTTGTAGGTCGGCTCGATGAGTCGCTCCGTCCCCTTCGGCTGGGACCGGGCGCCGAGCAGCATCGGCCGCAGCTGGGCAACCGTGCGCGGCCGCTCCGAGTGCCTGACCTTGAGGCAAGTGTCGATGGCACCGAGAAAATCGCGGCGATACTTGCCCTTGGCGGCCTGCGCGGCGGGGGCCATGCGGTCCTCGTCGAAGCGCAGGGTGGCTTCCTCGGGCGCCTTGCCGGTGACGGCGCGGTAGAGCGTGCCGCCGAACGCGTAAAGGTCCGACCATGGCCCCTGCAGGCGGCCGTCGGAGGTGTATTGCTCGTGCGGCGAGTAGCCGGCCTTGACGATGCCGGTGAGCGAGCGGCTCATTTCCGCAACCGCGCGGCGCGCGGCGCCGAAATCGAGCAGCACGGGCGTGCCGTCGGTGCGGATGATGATGTTGTCGGGGGCGATGTCGCGATGCAGGAAGTTGGCCGCATGCATCATCTGCAGGGCATCGAGCAGCGGTGCGATGACGCCATCGAGCTCATCTTGCGTGGGCGGCCGGCCTAGGCCCCGCAGCCACTCCTCGAAGCTCTGCCCCTGCTCGAAACGCATCACCATGTAGGCGGTGGAGTTGGCCTCGAACACGCGGGTGACGCGCACGATGCTGGGATGCTCGAAGCGCGCCAGCGTGCGCGCCTCCTGCAGGAAGTTAGAGCGGCCCCATTCGAAGGTCTGCTTGTGGCGGTCGGACTTGGGACGCACGCTCATCGTGCGATCGCGGTCCCCGAAATCGAAGGGGTAGTATTCCTTGATGGCGACCATGGTGCCGAGATTGATGTCCTCGGCCTCATACGTGATGCCAAACCCGCCCGAGCCCACCACACGCATGATGCGGTAGCTGCCGTCGAGAACAGTGTTCACTGGCAGAAGCAGGCGGCTGTCCACTATGCTCCTCCGACCAAGCCCGCGGACCCAGGGACGTTACCAAAAAAACTTCAGCGGCGGAACAGGATAGATTGGATCTGCCGCTGCCGGGTCACGGAATGGGGATTGGCGGCGCAAACCCACCCCGTGAGTGGGCAAATCTAGGCGGTCAGGTCTCCTTTTGCTGTTCCGCTCGGAACACAGGCGTCCGGCGACATCCGCGCGGCAGGTCACAGCCCGCAGTATTCCTAGCTCTTTACTCCTAACTCTTTGGGCCCAGCCGGCCCGGAAAGGCTGGGTTGCATCGCCCCACCCTAACAGCCCGCACGCCCCCCGCCGGCACGCAGATTCTCGCCTAACGCTGCTTTGACGGCGCCCGGTGCAAGGCTGCATGAGAGGTGGCGGCACGGCGGCCGGTCATCATCGCATTAACGGTGAGTGCGATATTTAACTTTCGGATCGCTGCCGGTGGCGACCAAGGGACCGCCGCCAGGGGGACAGCCTTGCAAAACAAGGTTGTTTTTCCTGCCGCAAATGCCAACTAGGATGACCGGAGCCGGACAGGTTTATCGATGAGGGTGGAGCCTGACTGTCCCATGACATCTTCGCAGGTTCAGCGCACCGGACTGCCTCGCACCGTCCTGTTCGTGGACGTGTGCGGCAGCACCAAGCTCTACGAGACGCTCGGCAATGCGCGGGCTCAGGCGGTCATTGCCCGGATGCTGACCGTGCTCTCGGATTCGGCGACCCGGCATCTCGGCACTATCGTCAAGACCATCGGCGATGAGGTGATGTGCACCTTCTCGAGCGCGCGCGAAGCCGCCGAGGCGGCCGTCGACATGCAGCGGTCCATCAAGGAGGCGACCGCCACAGCGGAGATGGGCGTCAAGTCGCTGGCCGTCCGCGTCGGGTTCCACAGCGGCCCGGTCATCTCGCACGCCGAGGACGTATTCGGCGACACCGTCAATGTGGCCGCGCGCGTGGTGGCGCACGCCAAGCCGGGGCAGATCCTGGTCGCCAAACAGACGGTTAGGCGGCTGCCGATGGAAGAGGGCAGCGTTCGCTTCGTCGGCAGCACCCAGGTGAAGGGCAAGAACGCCCCGATCGAGCTGTTCGAGATCGTCTGGGACCGCGAGAACCTGACGATGGTGAAGGATGTCTTCGAGACCAAGGTGAGCAATACCCGGCTCACCGCCACGTTCGGAGATACGACCATCGAGATGGGTCCCGCCCGGCCGGTCCTGCACATGGGGCGCGGACCGGAGAACGAGTTCGTGGTCCCGGATCCGATGGCCTCGCGGGTACATGCCCGGATCGAGTACCGCCGCGACAGGTTCCTGCTCATCGACCAGAGCCTCAACGGCACCTATCTGCAGATGCACGGCATGAAGGAGGTGGCGCTGCGGCGGGACGAGACCGTGCTGGAGCGGTCCGGCATCATCAGCCTGGGCAAGTCCGCGGCAGAGAACCGCGAGTCCTGCCTCCAGTTCTCGGTGCAGCGAGGCAACAGCCAGGTCGCCTCGCGGGCCTTGATGCGAAAAGGGCCTATCCCCTAACGGCCGGGGTCCAGAGGACCTCAGGGTTGGGCAGTCTTCAAGCCTTGGCGTCGTCGCGTTCGGATGCCGAGCGGAAGAGCCTTCGGTTGGCGATGAAGATGGCGAAGGTGAGGACCTGCAAGGCCAGGAACACCCCGAAGGCCACCTGGTAGGATTTTGGATCGTATCCGCCGGAGGCGCCCGGCGGGTACAGGCCAATGATGCCGCCGATCGCATACTGGATGGCGAACGCCGCGAGGAAGATCAGCAGGTTCATGGCGGTGGTGGCGCGCCCCGACAGGCTGGCGCCGAAGCGGCTGGACAGCCATGGATAGGCCAAGATCGCCAGCTGCCCGCTCATGCCGAACACCAGCCAGAAGGCCAGCGCGTACGAGGTTATCTCAAGGACAATGCCGAGTTGGGCGACCAGGAACGCGGCGAGAAAGCCGGTCATGACGGCGAGCTCGCTCACGCCCCGGCGCGCGAACCAGTCGGCGATGGCGCCGCTGCCCAGGATACCCACCAGGAATGCCACGCCCATGGCGAACAGGTAGTTGGCCACGCCGAGTCGGTCGAAGCCCGTGACGTCACGCAACCACGGCCCCGCCCACAAGGTCTGAATGGCAATGTGCGTCCCGGCGGTGGTTGCCAGCAGGGGTGCGATGGCGAGGAACGCCCGGTCCTTGTAGATGCCGATGAGCTGCCGCACCTGCAGTCCGAGGGATTCGCCCGTCGGCTGCGCCTTTTGCTCGGGCACGAGCGCCAGGATGACCAGCGCCACGGCGAGCGTGGCTGCGGCCAGCACGACGAATAGCATGCGCCAGCCCATCGTCCGGGCTGCGAGTTCGGTTGGGGCTGTCGCCATCAGCAGTCCCAGGGCGCCGAACGACATGACACAGGCGTTGGCGAGCGCCCGGCGCGGGGCCGGCACCCATAGCACGATGGCCTTGAACCCGCTCATCAGTCCGCCGGAGAAGCCCAATCCGATCAATGCGCGGGCTGCCGTCAGCGTGAGCGCATCGCTGCCGTAGGCGAAAAGAAGGCAGCCCGATGCGGCCACGCCGAACAGTGCGGCCTGCACGCGACGCGGCCCGTAGCGGTCGAGCAGCACCCCGAGCGGCAGCTGAAAGAGCGCGAAGGCGCCGAGGTAGGCCGCCGTCAGCAAACCGAGTTCGGCGGCACTCAAGCCGATCTCGGCGACCAGGTCGGGTGCCACCACCGCGTTCACGGCGCGCAGCAGGTAGGTGAGGAAATATCCCAGCGCAAAGGGCGTCAGCACCCGCAGCGCCATCGCGGCCGGTTGCGAGGCGGGGTCGGCTTGCGATTGTCCCGTCAATTGAGGGCCTCGGTGCTGCTGCTCTGCCGTGTGGCGTCGCGATGATGATAGTCGCCTTGCGCCTCGAGGCCTATCCGCCTTTGGCGAGCTGGCTACGCAGGGAGGGGTTGCCGATCATGCAGCGGGTAGCGCAAGCTGCCCCGGAGCCGACCAGCCCGCCCGGGCCGCGAACGAGGGGAGAGAGACAACATGCAACTGCGCATGAACGGACGCAACGCGCTCATCACCGGCGGCAGCCTCGGCATCGGCCGTGCCATCGCCAAGCACTTCGCCGGCGCCGGCGCCAATGTCGCCATCGTTGCGCGCAATCAGGACCCGCTCGACGAGGCCAAGGCCGACATCGCCGCCACCGCCAATGTGAAGGTGGCGACGGTAGCCGCAGACGTCGGCACCGCCGAGGGGTGCCGCAAGGCTTACGAGGCGGCCAACAGCGCGCTGGGCCAAATCGATGTGCTCGTCAACAACGCCGGCACCTCGCAGCGCGGACCCTTCCTGGAGGTCAGCGACGAGGTCTGGCAGCACGACATCGATCTCAAGCTGTTCGCGGCGATCCGGCTTTGCCGACAGGCCTTCCCCGGCATGAAGGCGCGCCGCTGGGGCCGCATCATCAATGTCCTCAACATCGGCGCCAAGGCGCCCCAGGCGACGAGCGCACCGACCTCGGTGACCCGCGCCGCCGGCATGGCGCTGACTAAGGTGCTGGCCGGCGAAGGCGCCCCGCACAACGTGCTCGTCAATGCGCTGCTGGTCGGCAACATCCAGAGCAACCAATGGGTCAAGCGCCATGCCACGGAGGGCAAGGGCCGCACGCTCGAGGACTTCTACGCCGAGATGGGCAAGCGCAATCCCATGGGCCGGGTCGGCACTGCCGACGAGTTCGCCAACATGGCGCTGTTCCTGGCCTCTGACGCCGGCTCCTACGTCACCGGCACCGCCATCAACCTCGACGGCGGCATGAGCCCGGTGGTGTAGTCACGGCAGGGAACGACACGATGCGGATTGCAGTGGTTGGCGCTGGCGGGGTCGGCGGGGCGTTCGGGGCAGCGCTGGCGAAGGCAGGCGGTGACGTGACCTTCCTCGCGCGCGGCGCCCATCTGGTGGCGATGCGCACGCGCGGCCTGAGCGTTCTGGGGCCGCGCGGGGATGTGCATCTCGGCTCCGTCCAGGCTACCGAAGACTCGGCCAGCATCGGCACGGTCGATGTCGTGCTGTTCTGCGTCAAGCTGTGGGACGTCGAAAGCGCCGGCGCCGCCATCCGCCCTCTGGTTGGGCCCGACACGGCGGTCATCCCGCTGCAGAATGGGATCGATGCCAGCGAGCGACTGATTCCGATCGTCGGCAAGGAACCCGTCATGGGCGGCGTGGCGCAGATCAGCGCCACCATTGCCGAGCCCGGCGTGATCCGGCAGACCGGCACCTTCATGCGCCTGGTGTTCGGCGAGCTGGACGGCCGTGCCAGCCGCCGGGGCGCCGCCTTCCATGCGCTGTGCCAGAGCGCGGGTTTCGATGCGGTAAGCAGCAATGCAATTCTCACCGCGCTGTGGGAGAAATTCGTCCTGCTCGCCACCAACAGCTCCGTCGTGGCGCTGACGCGGCTGCCGTTCGGCAAGCTGCGCGACGATCCCGAGGTGTTTGCCCTGTTCGAGAAGGCCATCGTCGAGGTCGCGGCGGTGGGCCGCGCCCGCGGTGTCAACCTGCCGGCCGATCTCGAGGCCAGGTTGCTCCAAAGCACGCGCAATTTCCCGCCCGAGATGATGCCCTCGATGGCTGTCGACCTGTTGCGCGGCAACAGGTTGGAGTTGCCGTGGCTCGCCGGCAAGGTGGTGGCGCTCGGCCGCGAGCTCGGCGTTCCGACACCGACGTTCGATGTGATGCACGCAGCGCTGAAGCCTTACGCCAATGGGGCGCCGGGCTGACCGGTCTGAGCCGATTGGGGGATGGGTGAGAACGACGCGGGGCGCATGATCTTGTTGTCTTGCATCAGGACCATGCCTTCCGTGCGCGCGAGGTACGCGCCCCAGGCTGGGTCAGCGTCTCGCACCGCGCGCTTCCGTTCCAAGTCGGCAAGGCTGTCGTAGAGCCACAGATGCACGACCTGATTGAGCGGACCGATATGGCTCACGTAGTAGCCCAGCAGCTCGAGACCGTGCCGCTGAATCACCGGCAGCGCATGCTTCTCGAAGAGATCCAGATACGTTGCCAGTTTGCGCGGGATCAGGGTGTAGGTCCGGACATCGACGATCATCTGGGCTGCTCCTGCAATACGGACTAGCGACAGCATATGGCATCGCGCTTGCCTTCGGGCAGCTAGGCAAACACAGCGGCGCTGGAGCGCGGCTTGCTATGTTGGCGCCGCGATGCAAAGGCGCTTAAGCTTCTCCTTCAACAAGATCGGGCAACAAGGGTCGGGCGGGGCGCGACATGGGCTGGCGGGTTGGGGTCGATATCGGCGGCACGTTCACGGACGTGGCGCTGGTCGACGAGGTGAGCGGGGAGATCGGCGTCGCCAAGGTGCCGACCACGCCGCGCGACCTCGCCGAGGGCGTGCTGGCCGCGCTCGGCATGGCGATGGGCCGCTACCGGGTGAAGCGGGGCGACGTGGCGCTGCTGTCGCACGCCACCACGGTGGTGACCAACGCCATCCTCCAGGGCCACGGCGCGCGCGCCGCGCTCGTCACCACGCGCGGCTTTCGCGACGTGCTGGAGCTCAGGCGCTCGGCGCGCGCCGACCTCTACGATCTGTTCCAGGACGCGCCGGCCACGCTCGTCCCGCGCCGGCACCGGTTCGAGATCACCGAGCGCATCGGTGCCGATGGTTCTGTCGTCACGCCGCTCGCGGAGGACGAGATCGAAGCGCTGGTCGCCACGCTGAAGGCGCAGTGTGTGGAGACGATTGCCGTCTCGCTGCTGTTCAGCTTCCTCAATCCCGCGCATGAGCGCCGGCTCGGAGCCCGCCTGCGGGCGGCGCTGCCCGACATCCCCGTCTACCTGTCCTGCGAGGTGCTGCCGGAGATCAAGGAGTTCGAGCGCACCAGCACGACGGCGATCTGCGCCTACGTCGGCCCGATCCTTGCCTCCTACCTTGCCGGCCTGGAAGGTGCCACGCGCAGCCAGGGTCTGCCGCCGCTTTACGTGATGGGCTCCAACGGCGGCATTCTCGAAGCCAGAGAGGCGGTGGCCATGCCCGCAATGGCCGTGGAGTCGGGGCCCGCGGCAGGCGTGGTGGCGGCCGCCCTGGTGGCGCGCCAGACCGGGCGGGGCGATCTTCTCTCCTTCGACATGGGCGGCACCACCGCCAAGGCCAGCCTGATCCGCGGCGGCCAGTACGAGACGACGCCCGAGTATGAGGTGGGCGGCGGCTCGAGCCGCAGCCGCTGGATGCACGGCACTGGCCATCCGATCCGCGTGCCGGTCATCGATCTGGCGGAAGTGTCGGCGGGCGGCGGGTCGATCGCCTGGGTGGACCGGGCCGGCTCGCTGCGCGTCGGCCCGAAGAGCGCCGGCGCCGATCCCGGTCCGGTGTGCTACGCGCGAGGCGGCACGGAGCCGACCGTCACGGACTGCAATTTGCTGCTCGGCTATCTCGACAAGGGCTCGCTGCTGGCCGGCGAGCTGCCCATCGACCATGCGGCGGCCGAAGCGGCCATCGCCAAACGCCTGGCCGAGCCGCTGGGCGTCGATGCGCGCTCGGCGGCGGCGGCCGTCATCGACGTCGTCAATCACGCCATGGCCGAAGCGCTGAAGATCGTGTCGGTGCAGCGCGGGCACGACCCGCGCGAGTTCGTGCTGGCTGCCTTCGGCGGGGCCGGGCCGCTGCACGCCGCGGCGCTGGCAACGGAGCTCGGCATCGGCGAGATCGTCTGTCCGCCGATCCCGGGCGCGTTCTCGGCGCTGGGGCTCATCGGCACCGACCTCAAGCGCGACTACGTGCGCACCGTCTACACCACCACCGCCAGCGCCGACCCCGCCGCCCTGGAAGCCGTCTTCGCAGCGCTGGAGACGGAGGGCAGCGCCATGCTGGACCGGGCCGGCGTGGCGCGGCAGCAGCGGCGCTTCGAGCGGTCGGTCGATGCACGCTACGAGCGCCAGTCCTACGAGCTGTCCATCCCGGCTCCACCGCGCTCTCTAGATGCCGCGGCGCTGGCCGAGATCGCGGACGCTTTTCACGATCGCCACCGGCTGACCTATGGTCACGACAACCGCAGCGAGCCGGTGCAGCTCGTCAGCGTGCGGCTTGCAGCCATTGGTGCCATCCCGTCGCTGCTGGTTCGCGACAGGACCGCGCCCGCGGGGAGCAACGCGGTGAAGAGCGCGCGCGAGGTATGGTTCCGGCAGACCGGGGCCATCCCGGCCGCCGTCTACGAGCGTCGGCGCATGCCCGCCGGGCTGGTAGCGCCGGGGCCGGCGATCATCGAGTCGCTCGAGTCCACGATCCTCGTGCCCCCCGACTGGCAGGCCAGAATGAGCGAGGACGGCTTCGTGGTGCTGACCCATTCCTCCTCTCCCCGCCCTTCACGGGGAGAGGGTACACGTGCGTCCCAGGCCGATCCCGCCACCTTCGAGATCGTCAAGAACAGCTTCGCCAAGATCGCCGAGGAGATGCGCATCGTCCTCGCCAAGACCGCCTATTCGCCGATCCTGAAGTCGGCTGGCGACTACTCCTGCGGCGTGTTCGATGCCAAGGGCTCGATGGTGGCGCAGGGTCCAGACCTGCCGATCCACTTAGGGTCAATGCCCGATGCGGTACGCGCCGTGGTCGCCGCTTTCGGCGCCGACGTGCACGACGGCGATGTGTTCATCCACAACGACCCCTACTTCGGCGGCAGCCATCTGCCCGACGTCAACGTGGTGCGCCCGGCCTTCCACGGCGGCCGCCTGCTCGGCTACGCGTGCCTGCGCGCGCACTGGCCCGATGTTGGCTCGGCCACGCCCGGCAGCTACGGCGCGGTGACCGAGATCTACGGCGAGGGCCTGCGCCTGCCGCCGCTGCGGCTCATTGCCCGAGGCGCTCTAAATGTCGACCTCGAGAAGGTGATCCTGGCCAATGTGCGCACCCCCGACGAGCGCAAGGGCGACCTCGGCGCCCAGCTCGCCGCCACCCTGCGCGCGACCGAGCGGCTCAAGTCGCTTGCGGGCCGCTACGGCGCCGAGCGGCTCGTCGGCTACATGGCCGAGGTGATGGATTACTCCGAGCGGCTGATGCGGGCGACGCTGGCCGACCTGCCGGACGGCGAGGGCACCTTCGAGGACTTCTGCGATGGCGACGGCATTGCCGACGATGCGCAAGGCCGGGACGCGCCCTTCTGGATTCGCATGCGCGTCAAGAAGACCGGCGACTGCGTGCTGGTCGACTTTGCGGGTAGCGACCCCCAGGTCAAAGGCCCGATCAATGCGCCGCTGTCGGTGACGGCGTCGGGCATCTTCTGCGGCCTCAAGATGGCGGTCGACCCGACGAGCCTGATCCCGCCCAACTCGGGCTGCTGGCGCACCATCGAGGTCAAGGCGCCCAAGGGCTCGGTCGTCAACGCCGAGTTCCCGGCGCCCGTCGTCTACGCCAACCATGAGATCTCGCATCGCGTCGCGGACATGGTGATGGGCGCGCTGGTGAGCTTCTGGCCGAACCAAGTGATGGCCTGCAGCCAGGGCACCTCGGCGATCCTCACGTTCGGCGGCGTCGACCCGCGCTCCGGCCGCCGCTACGTGTCCTACGAGACCATCAAGGGCGGCTTCGGCGCCCGCCCCACCAAGGACGGCATCAACGTCGTCGCGAGCGGGATCTCCAACACCATGAACACGCCGATCGAGGTGCTGGAGATGGCATTCCCCCTGCGCGTCGAGCGCTACGAGATCAACCCGGACTCGGGGGGCGTCGGCCGCTATCGCGGCGGCTGCGGGGCCCGGCGGACTTGGCGGCTGCTGCCGGGCGCGGACGCGATGGGCTCGCTATGCATGGAGCGGATGACCTCTCCCCCCTTCGGGCTGCTCGGCGGCAAGCCCGGGGCCCCGGCCGTCGTCACGCTCACCACGCCGGACGGCGCCACCCGGCATCTGCCGAGCAAAGGCGCGTTCCTCGCCCCGGCCGGCTCGGTTGTCGACATGATCACGCCTGGGTCGGGGGGCTTCGGGCCGCCCGAGGCGCGCACGCCTGCCGCCATCGGCCGCGATCTGATCGACGGCTATGTGAGCGAACAGGCGGCGCGCGAGCACTACGGCATCAGCGATCCGCAGGCGCTACGCGCGGCCGACGACAACACTTGAAGACTACGACTTCCAAATCGCCCCGAGAACGAAGCCCACGGCGGCGGCCAGCGCCAGCGTCGCCATGGGCTGGTCCTTGACCGACTTGTCGACGGCGCCCTTGAGATTGCCGGCGACCTCACCGGCGCCGGTGTCGCGGAGCTGATCGGCGGTCGAGCTGGCCAAGCCTTCGACGCGATCCGCAACCTTCTTGAACTGCTCGGTCGCCTTGTCCTTGAGGTCTTCCGACCGGCCACCGTACTGTGATCCCTGTGCCATGGCTGTGCTCCTGACTGAACCTTGAGGAACAACGCGGAACCTTTGATTTCGTTCAGATATTAGCCGGTCGACAGGAACTGGCTTTCTGCCGCAGAGTTTCAGCAGGACCGCAAGGAGTCACCCGACATGACCGCCAAAGACGATCTCCTCGCCCTCGAGCGGGGCTTCTGGACGGGAGACGCAGAGTTCTATCGGCAGAACCTCGACGCCGTGTGCGTGACGGCTTTCACGGAGATGGCCGGCGCGTTCAAGAAGGATGATGTTGCCGGCATGATCAAGGACAACGACCGCTGGCGCGACCTCAATATCGACGTCAAGGCCTTCCTCGAGCCGGTCCCGGGGCTTGCCCTGCTGACCTACCAGGTACGAGCCACGCGCAAGAGCGGCGAGCCTTATGCCGCCGTCGTGAGCAGCGGCTACATCAAGCGCAACGGCGCCTGGAAAATGGTATTACACCATCAGACCCCGCTGGATGCCGCAAAGCCCGGCAAGTCGACGTGAGTCTGAGGAGCTCTGCCGTGGTCGATGCCGTCCGCTACAATGCGACGCTGAGCCGCTACGAGCTCGATCTCGAGGGCGGACTGGCCTTCGCGGTCTATCGCGCCTCGCCGGGCATCGTCACCATCGTGCACACCGAGGTGCCCGCGGCAATGCGAGGCAGCGGTGCCGGCTCCGCGTTCGTGCGGCAAGTGCTGGAAGAGATTCGACGCCAAGGGCTGAAGGTCGTGCCGGAATGCGGCTTCGTGCGCGCGTTCATGGCGAGGAACCCGGAGTTCAACGACCTCTTGGGCTAGGCGGCGTCAGTCCTTGCTCTCGGCGCGTTCAAGGGAGGCGCGGTCCCAGCGGGCGCGCTCGGCGGCGGCTGCGTAGGTCTCCTGCAGGAAGCCCAGGAGCACCCGATCCGGATCTGGCGCCTCCCGCACGGCATCGTAGGGCAGGATGAATTGCCCCAAGTTGCTATCGTAGAAGGCGTTGGGCGTGCTCAGCTGCGTCGCGCCATAGCCGGCGGGCTCGGGATAGGCATAGACGTAGTAGGCGGCCCGTCCATAGCCGCCATTGCCGGGCCAGAACCCGCAGCTGCTGACTTCGTGCGAGTAGGCCTCCGCCATTACCCAGCTCGCCACGTTGGGGGTGACGCCGGTCGGCGGCGCTGCGGTGCGGCCGGAAA
>Ga0207428_10004786_pt1 | contig 12787 bp, 12 predicted proteins | sample RhiMethybrSRZTD1_FD_187600 | JGI IMG/M metagenome (GOLD analysis project Ga0207428, IMG submission 187600) | Populus rhizosphere microbial communities from Tennessee, USA - Rhizosphere MetaG P. TD hybrid SRZTD1 (SPAdes) (version 3) | ecosystem: Host-associated > Plants > Roots > Rhizosphere >... | reverse complement strand
ATTCCTCGACGCCGCAGCTCGGGCACGACGAAGACGTCCTGGATCTCCGGGAGCCCGAGGTGCGTTTCGCTCCAGGCGATGTGCGCGTGTCCCACCGGCACGGTGTCCTCCCATGCGACAAGGTAGGTCGAACGCTCCCGGATGTGCTGGGGGAGACGACTCAGCGGCAGGTGGCGGCCAACGCGTTCCACCTCGTCAGGGCGCAGTTCCCGCACGGTGACCACCGGGTCTAGCCGAAGGTGAGGCAGTAAGCCTCGGCGCCGGCTTCCGGGAAGGTGATCTCGAGCGTACGTTCGCGGATCGAGCCCGGCTGGCGAATCAGCTGATGCAGCCGCTGGTGAGAGAGCGTCCCGCGGCCGTCCTCGTCGACGTCGCCGCCGTGCGCGGGACCGGGAGGCTCGCCGTCGAGGAGCACGCGGAACGGCACCTCGGTGCCTCGCTCGCTCGGGCCCATGACGAGATGCGCGTCGCGGGCGTGGAAGCGGAACGCGATGCGTCCGTCGGCCCCGTTCGGCACGCTCGCGCCGCTCTGGATCGTCCAGTCCCCCGCCAGAGCCCACTCGTTGAGGTTCAACGGTTCCGGGACGACGTAGGTGTGGGGCTCGTTGGCCGCGAAGCCGCCAGAAGCGAAGTTCTGAGCCTGCTCGTAGCCGAGGTAGGTCTCGGGCGACCTCAGGTTGTCCCAGTCGGCCTGCACCTCGAAGCCCTGCGGAGCGACGGAGACCAGGTCGTCGGCGACGTCCTCGCGTCCCGCCTCGCGCAGCAGCATCTGGATCACCCGTTCGCACTCCTCGTAGCCGCCCTCGCCGAACTGGTGGTGGCGGATTTGCCCCTCGGCGTCGGCGTAGTAAGCAGCCGGCCAGTAGTGGTTCGCGAACGCGCGCCAGACCTCGTAGTCGGGATCGAGCGCGACCGGGTAGCCGACGGCCATCTCCTCGACGGCCCAGCGCACGTTTTCCTCGTCCCGTTCGAACGGGAACTCGGGTGTGTGGACGCCGACCACGACCAGGCCGTCGCTCTCGTACTTCTCTGCCCACGCGCGCACGTACGCGAGCGTGCGGAGCCAGTTGATGCAGGTGTAGGTCCAGAAGTCGACGAGGACGACCTTGCCTCGCAGGTCCTCCGGGGCGAGCGGCGGCGAGTTGAGCCAGCCGGTCGCCCCGTCGAAGCTGGCCAGCTGGCCCTCGACCGGCAACGGGTAGCTGCGATGGCGGCTGAACAGGCTCACGCAGTAACCGGGACCGCCGCGACCGCGTCCAGGATCACGTCGGTCACGGCCTGGGGCTGCGAGATCATGATCACGTGTGAGCCCTCGACCTCGGTGATGGTCGCGCCGGCGCGCTCGGCCATCGAACGGACGAGGTCGGCCCCCGCCGCCTTGTCGCCGGTGGCGACCACAGCCCACGACGGCAGCTGCTTCCAGGCCGCTGCGCCTGTGGGCTCCGAGAACGCGAGCTCGGCGATGGGCCTTTGCGTTGCCGCCATCACGTCCGTCCGCTCGGCCGGGAGGTCTGCCGCGAAGGCGTCATGGAACTTCGCGGGGTCGATTCCGAACTCGACCGCCGGCTCGCCGCCGTTCGGGGCCGGGTAATGGTGTGGGGCGAGCGCGCTGTTCAGGACGCTGTCGCGCGACTCCGGCGTCACCTCCCCGAGCCGCTCGCCCTCGTCGGGGGCGAAGGCGGCGACGAAGACGAGGCCGATAACGTTGCTGGCCTTCGCTGCGGCATTCGTGATCACCGCGCCGCCGTAGGAGTGGCCGACGAGGAACACGGGCCCCGGGATCTGCTCGAGCACGCTCGCGGTGTAGGCGGAGTCGATCGAGATCCCTCGCAGCGGAATCGCCGGCGCCGTGACCTCCAGGCCCTGCGCCTGCAGTCGTTCGATGACGCCGTTCCAGCTCGAGGCATCGGCGAAGGCGCCGTGGACGAGGACTACGGTCGGTTGCGCATCGTCGGTTGACATGCGAGCTCCTTCCTCACGATTTGTCTGATTCACTGGCCAGCACCTGGGTTGCGGCCTCGACGTCGTTCTCGTCGACCAGCAACTGCGCCCCGCCCGACAACACGAACGGGTACGCGCCTCCGGCGTCGTCCGCCGAGATCGATGCGTCGATCCCCGCCGACGCGAGCAGCCCCTGGACGATCTCCGCCTCGGAGCGGGTACCGAACGTCGCCACCGGGACCATTCGAGCGCTCATCCGACTAGTCACGGTTGAACAGCGAGAGCAAGAGCAGGAAGACGTTGAGGACGTCGAGGAAGATCGAGGCGGCGAGCAACGGCGCGGCGCGGATGTCCTGCGTCCGCCTCAACCGCTGGAAGTCGTACATCGTGAAGCCGGCGAAGATCACCAGGCCGGCGATCGAGTAGATCAAGGCGCTGTTCGGGATCTGCACGAAGATGGCCACGATTCCGAAGACGATCAGCGCGAGGAGCGCCCAGAAGCACACGCGGGCCAGTCCGGAGAGGTCACGGCGCGTCGCGTAGCCGGCCGCGCCGAAGCCGGCGATGAACAGCGCGGTCGCCCCGCCCGCCTGCCACACGGACTGCGGGTTCGTCGAGGCGTAGTAGGCGATCGTCGGCGCGGTCGCCAACCCGATCACGACGCCGAAGCCGAACAGCAAGCCGATTGCCAGCTGCTCCGAACGTCGCACGGCGAAGTTGATCCCGATCAGGAGGCCGAAGCTCGCGATGAACAGGACGAGGCCCCAGCCGTAAGACAGATCGCGGCCGAGGTACGCACCTAGTGCGAAGAAGCCGCAGGTGACCGCAACGAGGCCCATCGTCTGGCCGAAAAGCGCGCGCGCCTGGTCGCGTGCGACTGGGGGCTGAAGAGCGGTGTCGACCGAACTCATGACGTCTACCTTCTCACGACCTAGCGCAGGGATCTGAAGGCGGCTCGGACCTCGGCTGAGAAGACCTCCGGCTCCTCCCAGGCCGCGAAGTGCCCGCCCCTCTCTGCCTCGTTGAAGTAGACGACGTTGGGATACGACTTCTCGACCCAGCTGCGCGGCGCCCGGAAGATCTCGCCCGGGAAGGTGGTGAAGCCGACCGGGAGCGAGACCTGAGGAGGCGTCTGGCCGGCAGCGAGCGCCGCCGCCCGTCCGCCCTCCCAGTACGATCGCGCCGCCGAGGCTCCGGTGGCCGTCAGCCAGTACAGCGTGATGTTGTCGAGGATGTGGTCGCGGGTGAGACCACCCACGGGCCGGCCGTCGACGAAGGCGCGCGAGATCTTGTAGTAGCTGTCGGTGTCGTGGTCGATCATCCACCCGGCCAGGGCGACGGGGGAGTCCAGCAGCGCGTAGCCGATCGTCTGCGGTCGCGTGGACTGCTCGAGGAAGTAGCCGAAGCCGCTCGTCCTGAACGTGGTGACGGCTTCGAGGGCCGCGCGTTCCTGGTCGGACTCCGTCGGCAGGCCGGCGGTGCTGCCAAGCGCGGTCCTGAGCAGGTTCAGGTGGACGCCGATCAGCCCTTCGGGTGCCTGGCGCGCCATGTCGTCCGTGACGGCGGCACCCTGGTCGCCGCCCTGGGCAACGAAGCGGGTGTAGCCGAGGCGGTTCATCAGCTCCGCCCACGCCTGCGCGACGCGGCCGGTGTACCACCCGATCTCGGTCGGCTCGCCCGAGAAGCCGTAGCCCGGCAAGGATGGCAGCACGAGGTGGAACGCGTCCTCGGCTTGCGCGCCGTGCGCAGTGGGGTCGGTGAGAGGCCCGATCGTCTCGAGCAGCTCGATCACGGAGCCGGGCCAGCCGTGGGTCATGATCAGCGGCAGCGCGCCCTCGTGCTGCGATCGGACGTGAATGAAGTGGATCTCCACGCCGTCGATCTCGGTCGTGAACTGTGGGACCGCGTTGAGCCGCTCCGCTACGCGCCCGAAGTCGTAGTTGCCCGTCCAGTAGTCCGCGAGTGCCTTCAGCGTCGCCAGCTGGACGCCCTGCGACCGATCGTCGACGAGCTCCTTGCTCGGCCAGCGCGTCGCGGCGATGCGACCGCGCAGGTCGCCGATCTGCTCCTCCGGAATCTCGATCTGGAAGGGCCGGATCTCGGCGGGGGTTTCGACACTCGTGCTCATGCTGCAGGGACGGCCGTCCGCTCGGGCGCCTGCGCCGTGGAGGGGCGCATGGCGAGGAACCCGCTCAGCACCGCGATCCACGCGAACAGGACGATCTGCGAAATGAGTGCGTAGGCACCGTCCGGGGCCCAGAACCCATCGCTGGCCCAGGTCGTTCCGCCGAGCAGCACGAGCACGACCGCCGCTACACCCACCCAGAAGAACCGGTTCGAGATGATTCCCGCCCTCGAGAGCCCGAACGCCCCGGACATCACGAACATCGCTGCCGGGAAGCACGAGATCACCGTCAGTGCAAATGCGAAATCGGCGAGCCCGGACGTCACCTGGAGGTGGCCGAGATCCGCGATCGAGAGCGCGAGCCCCGCCCGCACCGCCATGCGCAGGAACAAGATGGCTCCCAGCGCTGCGCTGGAGGCCGTCGCCGCGGCGCCCCAGCCGGCCAGGCCGGCATCACGGAGCACGCTCGAGAGCGCCGCTCCGAACCAGAGCAGTTCCAGGAAGGCGAAGCAGAAAATGACGGTGGCGATCAGGATCCGGGTGCGGTCGCCGTGGAAGAACGAGAGGAGCTCGCCGGGCGACGCGCCGAGCTTCGGCTGATCGCCGTAGACGAAGAACGCGACGATGGTCAAGACGACGAAGACGACGCCGGCGCCGCGCCAGTTGCGTTCCCAATCAAGCATGTGACACCGCCTTCTCGAGGTGGCGTTTTATCGCAAGGACCTGAACGCCGCTCGCACCTCTTCGGAAAAGAGCTCGGGCTCTTCCCAGGCCGCGAAGTGCCCGCCCCTGTCGACCTGGTTGAAGTAAGTGAGGGTGGGATAGCCGTTCTCGACCCAGCTGCGCGGGGCCACGAAGATCTCGTCGGGGAAGGCGGTGAAGCCGACCGGGATCGAGACCTGCGGAGGAGCCTGTCCAGAGGCCGCGGCTGCGGCCTGGGCTTGGCCGCTCTCCCAGTACGAGCGGGCCGCCGAGGCCCCGGTGCCGGTCAGCCAGTAGACCGTGATGTTGTCGAGGATGTGGTCCCTGGTGAGATTGCCCACGGGCTGGCCGTCCACAAAGGCATGGGAGATCTTGTAGTAGCTGTCGGTGTCGTGGTCGAGCATCCAGGCCGCCAGCGCCACGGGTGAGTCCAGCAGGGCGTAGCCGATCGTCTGCGGCCGCGTCGCCTGCTCGAGGAAGTAGCCGAAGCCGGTCTGGCGGAACGACGCGAGCTCCGCGGCGGCGGCCTTTTCGTCCTCGGTCTCCGTCGGACCGGGGGCGCCCAGTGCCGTGACGAGCAGGTTCGTGTGGATTCCGATCAGTCCCTCGGGGGCCTGGCGGCCCATCGCGTCGGTGATGGAGGCGCCGACGTCGCCGCCCTGCGCGACGTACCGGGTGTAGCCGAGGCGGTGCATCAGTTCCGCCCAGGCCTGCGCGGTGCGGGCGGGGCCCCAGCCGAGCTCCGTGGGCTCGCCCGAGAAGCCGTAGCCGGGGAGGGACGGCAGCACCAGGTGGAAAGCGTCCTCGGCGTCACCGCCCTGCGCGGTCGGGTCGGTCAGCGGGTCGACGGTCTCGAGCAGCTCGATCACCGAGCCGGGCCAGCCGTGCGTCATGATCAGCGGCAGCGCGTCCTCGTGCTTCGAGCGCACGTGGATGAAGTGGATGTCGACCCCGTCGATCTCGGTCGTGAACTGGGGCAGCGTGTTCAGCCGCTCCTCGAGCTTGCCGAAGTCGTAGTCGCTCGCCCAGTAGCGCGCGAGCTCTTGCAGGGTCGCCAGCTGGATGCCCTGCGAGCGATCGTCGACGAGCTCCTTGCTGGGCCAGCGCGTCGCCGCGATGCGACGGCGCAGGTCGGCGATCTGCTCGTCCGGAATCTCGAAGTAGAAATGCCGGGTCTCGGTTGCGGTTTCGGCCGTGCTCATCGGACCTCCTCAGCTCTTCGGATGGGCCTGCTCCGCGATGCGGCGACGGAGGTCCTCCAGCTCCTCCTGCGGCACGCCAAAATCGAAGGAGCGGATCTCGGTAGCTCTTTCCCTCGCTGCCGTGTCGACCTCCGTCGCGGTGGGGGTGGGGCTCCAACCTCAATAAGCCGGTCGCGGTCGAACCCAAACTGCGAGAATCCCGATCAGGCTCCGCGACTGGGGAGGGTGGGTGCCTTCGGACCGGCTGACGCTGCGGCAGGAGCACGATCTCGTGATCGGTGCAGAGGCCGGCGACGCCGACGCCTCGCGCAAGCTGGTGGAGGCGTTCCTGCCGGCGATCGTCGGGGTCGCCGCGCACTTCTCGACCGCCGTCAGGGTCGAGCGACAGGAGCTCGTCCAGGAGGGGGTGGCCGGCCTGTTGTTTGCGGCGCGTCGGTATGACACCGGCCTGGAAACGCCCTTCTGGGCGTACGCCTCGTTCTGGGTGCGCAAGTCGATGCAGGAGCTCGTGGCCGAGCTGGCCCGGCCGGTCGCGCTGTCGGATCGCGCGGTTCGAGGCCTGGCCCTGCTCGGAAGGGCGCGCAGCGAATACCTGCAGGCTCACGGCAGCGAGCCGACGGACGGAGAGCTGAGCCGCGCCACGGGGCTGACCCGGACGCAGATCGAGAGCCTGCAGGCGACCCAACTGCGACCGCGCGCGCTCGAGGAGCCGTTGGGTGGTGCGGCCGAAGCCGTCGCGACGGTGGGTGACACGATCGTCGATCCCGTTGCCGAGCGCGAGTACGAGCAGGTGCTCGACGAGATCGAGATCGACGAGGTGCGTGACCTCGCGGATGAGCTGGACGCACGCGAACGGCGCGTGCTCCGGGCCCACTACGGGCTTGGTGAGCCGGTGCAGACCCTGAGCCAGATCGGCGGGAGGCTCGGTCTGACTGCCGAGCGGGCACGTCAGATCGAGGTCGGCGCGCTACAGAAGCTGCGTGAGCGGATGTCGCAGGCCGCGCCGGTGCGGGCGAACGTTTGAATCCGGCCCGCCGCGGCTTATTGGATACATAGTGAACCGATGGAGATGAGCTCTGAGGACCTGGGGCGCCATGGCGCCTTGCTCTACGAAAGCCAGGACGCGTACGTGGAATTCGCGGTGCCGTTCCTCAAGGAAGGCCTCGAGCTGGGTGAAGGGGCGATCGTCGCCCACACCAGGCCGGGGCTCGCGATGATGCGTGAGGCGCTCGGGTCGGACGCGGCGCACGTCACGTTCGTCGACGTCAGCTCGGCGTACACGCGGCCGGCGCGAACGCTCGCGTCCTATCACCAAGTGTGGGTGGAACAGCTGGGGAAGAGCCCGTCGCTGCGCGCCGTTGCCGACGTGCAGTTCGGCCTCGACCCCGCCGAGTGGGACCTCTGGACGGCGTACGAGGCGGTCTTCAACCGCTCCTTCGAGCATCTGCCCGCGTGGGTGGTGTGCACCTACAACACGAACGGGACTCCGGACCCGATCATCGACGGCGTCTGGCGGACCCACCCCGACGTGCACGCCGGCGACGCCTGGCACACGAGCGACCGGTTCGAGGACCCGGACGAACTGCTGGGTGAGCTCACGTCTGAGCCGAGACCGCTCTCGGGCCTGCGGTCGATCGGCTTCGGCCGCGACCTGGAGGAGTTCCGGGATGGGCTCGCCCGCGTGCTGGCGGCCGAAAAGGTCTCGGATGCGGCGGTGCTCGACATGCTCCTCGCCGCCACGGAGATCGCCGAGAACGCGATCGAGCACGGCGGCGGGGTGGCGGATGTCCGGGTGGGGCACGCGGACGGGCGGTTCGTCTGCGAGGTCGTCGACCGTGGCGAGGGCTTCGACGACCCCGCGGCGGGCTACCTCGCTCCCCGACCAGGCGTCGGCCGCGGGCTGTGGGTCGCGCGCCAGCTGACGTGGCGGCTGGAGTTCTTCGCGGCGCCGGACGGCTTCACGGCGCGCATCTGGCTCTAGCCCAGCTTCAGGCGCCAGTCGTTGCAGCGCATCGGATGGCCGGGCGGGTACTCGAAGTCGAACTCGCCCATCAGCTCGAACCCGAGCTTGCGGCAGATGGCGTTCGACGGGGCGTTCTCGACCGACGGGAAGGCGTGCAGGTACCGGTGCCTGCGCTCGTCGCGGGCCGCGTCGATCACCAGGCGCGTCCCCGCGACGGCCACGCCACGTCCCTGGAACTCGGGCAGGACCGACCAGCCGGTCTCGTAGACGGTCTCGCCGCGCCAGTCCTTCTCCCAGTAGCCGACGGAGCCCATCGCGTCGCCGGTGCCTGCGTCGACGAGCTTGAACATCCGGCCGGCGCCGGGCTCGCCCACGCGTTCGTAGCGGGCCTGGCGCTTGACGAGCTTCTCCTCGCTTTCGGGGCCGCCGAGGTGCTCGGTCATGGCCGGATCGCCCATGAGCCGGCGCAGGAGCGGGAGGTCACCTTCGCCCCAGGGCTCAAGCAGCACGTCCGCCATACGACAAGCCTATGACGGGCGTAGGGTTGACCCGTGGCGGTCGAGACCCCTCGTCGCGTGCGCGCGGCCTCGGTTGCCGAGGTCGAGGCGGCGGGGCGGCTGGTCGTCGCCCTCGAGGGAAACACGGTGTGTCTGATCGCCGAAAACGGCGAGGTGCACGCGGTCGACAACCGCTGCCCGCACATGGGCTTCCCGCTGCACCGCGGGTCGGTGGAGGACGGGATTATCACGTGCCACTGGCACCACGCGCGCTTCGACCTCTGCAGCGGCGGCACGCTCGACCAGTGGGCCGACGACCTGCGCTGCTTCCCGGTCGAGGTCGAAGGAGACGACGTCTTCGTCGACCTGACGCCGCCGGAGGATCCGGTCGGCCATCAGCGGCAGCGGCTCTACGACGGGCTGCGGCACGACATTCCGCTCGTGCTGGCGAAGTCAACGGTCGCGCTGGTCGACCACGACCCGAGGTGCGTGCAGGCGTTTTGCGCGGGCCTCGAGTTCGGCGCACTGCGCCGCGGCGGCGGCTGGTTCCGCGGGCTCACCACGCTCACGTGTCTGATGAACCTGGCTCCGCGGGTCGACGTGAACGAGCGCGCGGCCGCCCTCTACCACGGCATCGCCGACGTCGCTGCCGACTCGGCCGGCGAGCTGCCCCGGTTCCCGCTCGACCCACTCTCGGGGCTGGTTTCGGCTGGGCCGGTGCGGCTTGGCCGCTGGTTCCGCCAGTGCATCGAGGTCCGGGACGCCGAGGGCGCCGAGCGGGTGCTCGTCTCGGCGGTGCGGGCGGGCGCCTCGACGGAGGACCTCGCCGACGTGCTCTTCACGGCCGCGACCGATCACCGGTACCTCGACGGCGGCCACACGCTCGACTTCGTGAACAAGGCGTGCGAGGCGCTGGACACGGCGGGGTGGCACCGGGCAGAGGGCGTGCTGACGGCCCTCCCGCCGCAACTCGCATTCGCGGAGCGGATGGAGGAGGCGAGCGCGTGGCGCTACCCGGCCGACCTCGTCGCGTTGCTCGAGGACGCGTTCGAGCGTCTTCCGACGCCGGCCCCAACCGGGGAGTGGGGTGGCCGGAACGAGCTCGTCGACGTCGTCCTCACCAGCGAGGAGGCGTCGGAGATCGTGGAGGCGGTGCTGGTCGCGCTGCACGAAGGCGCGGGCGCGGTGGAGGTCGCCTCGGCGGTGAGCTTCGCGGCTGCGACGCGGATCGCCCGCTTCCCGACGAGCAACGAGTTCCAGGACTGGGACACGGCGCTGCACACGTTCTCCTTCGCGAACGCGGTCGAGCAGGGCCTGCGCCGCCTGCCCTCTCGCGCGCTGTTGCGCGGCGCCCTGGACGCGGCGATCAGCGTCCATCTCGACCGCTTCCTGAACGTGCCGGCTGCGCGCCTGCCCGTCGCGGACGAGGGCGCCGACCCGGACGCGCTGCTGGCCGAGCTGCCCGTGCTCCTCGATCGTCAGCAGGCGGTCGAAGAGGCGGGCCAGCTCGTCGCGTCCTACCTCGGCGCGGGCGGCGACCCTGACCGGCTCGTGGCCGCGCTCGTCGGCTGCCTGCTCCGCGAGGACCGGAACTTCCACACGATCCAGTGCGTGGAGGCGGGCGTGCACCAGCACGAGCTGCTGCGGGGGACCGGTGAGGAAGGCCTCCCGCTGATCGCCGCTGCGCGCTACCTCGCCGCCCACGCGCCCACGCCGCGTTCGCAGCATCAGACCTACGACATCGCGCGCCGCCTCCACCGCGGCGAGCGGGTGTACGAGGAGGAGCCCGCCCCGCCCGAGGGAGAGCCTGGGTAGCTTTCGCCGGGTGCCCCTGCGCGTCGCCTGGATCTCTCACTGCCCGGTCAAGGGCCTTGCGCTCCTGCAGCTCGACCACTGCGAGCTGACCGAGGCCGGGATCACGGGAGATCGGGAGTTCTTTCTCGTGGACGAGAACGACCGGCTCGTGAACAGCAAAGGGCTTGGCGTCCTCCAGCAGATCGTCCCGCGCCACGACCGCGAAGCAGGCCTGTTGACGCTCGCGTTTCCCGACGGTACGACGGTCTCCGACGAAGTCGGCTTCAACGGCTCGCTGGGCGCACGGTTCTGGGGTGCAACCGTTGAGGCCCGCGTCGTCGACGGACCGTGGAGCGAAGCGATCTCCGACTTTGCCGGCCGCGACCTTCGCCTCGTCTGGGCTTCCGGGCCGGCGCCGGATCGCCTGCGCAGCGGCGCTGCGACGCTGCTCGGGACCGGCTCTCTGCACGCGCTCGCACGGATCCTCGGCGTGGACGAGGTCGACGAGCGGCGCTTCCGCATGAACTTCGGCATCGACGGACTCGGCGAGCACGAGGAGGACGAGTGGCTGGGCCGTCGCGTCCGGCTCGGCGAGGCGGTCGTCGTGCCGAATGGGAACGTCGGCCGCTGCGCGGTGACGACGCAGAACCCAGACACGGGTGCGCCCGATGTCGACACGCTGAAAGCGCTCGCGGTTTATCGCGGAGTCATCGAGACGACCGAGCCGCTGCCGTTCGGAGTCCATGCGGCAGTCGCGCAGCCCGGCCGGATCCGCGTCGGCGACAGCGTCGAGTTGGTTTGACCCCCGTCTGACGGAGGGCGGGAAGCGGCCCGAAGACCGCCTCCCCGAAACACCTCCTAGATTTGCCGCGTTGCGCATACTGCTTGCGTGGGTGTGACCGAGCGCCTGGGGCGGGCGTCGAGCCGTCATCCGTGGCGGGCGATCCTCGCCTGGGTCGGGGCGATCGTCGTCGCCCTGGTGCTCGCCGCCACGCTGCTGCCGGGGAACCTCACGACGGAGGGACACGTCACCGGGAGCCCGGAGTCGACGCGGGCGGAGCGGCTCTTCTTCTCGCGCTTCCCGCCGGACAAGAACGCCGTTGACGAGCTGGTTGTCGTGCGCTCGGCGACGCTGACCGCACGCGAGCCGGCCTTCCGACAGTTCGGGGCGCGGCTGCTCGCGCAGGCCCGGGCCACCGGCGTCGTCTTCCGCGAGCGGGTGCTCGCCGTCTCGAAGGACGACCACGCGGTGCTGATCGGGATCCAGCGGAAGGCGGACGTCGACAACCTGCTCCCCGTCATCGAGCGCGCCGACGGGCAGGACGGCTTTCAGGTCGCGATGACCGGCGAGGGGACGCTCGACCACGACTTCAACGAGGTCTCGCAGCACGACCTCGAGTCGGGCGAGCTGAAGTTCGGGTTACCGGCCGCTCTGATCATCCTGCTGCTCGTCTTCGGGGCAGTCGTCGCCGGGGTGATCCCGCTCGGGATGGCGTTCGTCGCGATCGTCGTGGCGCTCGGGCTTTGCGCACCGATCGCGGCCGCATTCTCGCTCTCGGTCTTCTTCGTGAACATGCTCACGGGGATGGGCCTCGCGCTCGGGATCGACTACTCGTTGTTCGTCGTCTCGCGCTACCGGGAGGAGCGGGCCGGCGGCCTGGCCGAGCTCGACTCCATTGCCGCCGCGAGCGCGACGGCGAGCCGCGCCGTGCTGTTCAGCGGCTCGGTGTTCGTGATCGCGCTGACCGGCATGCTGCTCGTGCCCTCGAACATCATGAAGAGCCTCGCCGTGGCGGCGATCGCGGTCGGGATCGTCTCCGTGCTCGCGGCGCTGACGCTGTTGCCAGCGCTGCTCGGGCTGCTCGGCGACCGCGTCAACGCGCTGCGGCTGCCGTACGTGGGGCGCAGCATCGGCAGCGGCGGGGAGGGGCGGTTCTGGGGTGGGGTGGTGCGTGCCGTGATGCGCCGGCCGGTGATCTACCTCGTGACCTTCTCGGCGTTGCTGCTCGCACTGGCGATTCCGACGATCGGCCTGAAGCTCGGTGCGAGCGGCGTGAGCACGCTGCCCGACAGGCTCGGGGCCAAGCAGGGATTCGAGGCGCTGGAGCGCGACTTCCCGCAGGCCAGCTCGAGCCCGGCGCTGATCACGATCAGCGGCGACATGCACTCACCGCAGGTGCGGGCGGCGATCGCAAGGTTGCGTGCGGACCTGGCGCGCGACTCCGCCTTCGGGCGCAGCGACCTTCGCTTCGGGAGCGGTGTTGCGGCGATCGGCGTCGAGGTCGGCGGCGACAAGACGGGCGAGCAGGCGCTCGACGCGATCCGCCACCTGCGCTCGACGACCATCCCGGAGGCCTTCAGGGGGACGGACGCCCAGGTGCTGGTCGGCGGCGACACCGCCGACAACGTCGACTACATCGACGCGATGAACGCGTGGCTGCCGCCGGTGTTCGCGTTCGTGCTCGGGCTCAGCTTCATCCTGCTGACCATCGCGTTCCGCTCGATTGTCGTGGCGGCGACGTCGATGGTGCTGAACCTGCTCTCGGTCGGGGCGGCGTACGGC
>Ga0207428_10004782_pt1 | contig 12793 bp, 10 predicted proteins | sample RhiMethybrSRZTD1_FD_187600 | JGI IMG/M metagenome (GOLD analysis project Ga0207428, IMG submission 187600) | Populus rhizosphere microbial communities from Tennessee, USA - Rhizosphere MetaG P. TD hybrid SRZTD1 (SPAdes) (version 3) | ecosystem: Host-associated > Plants > Roots > Rhizosphere >... | reverse complement strand
AACTGCGACATCGTCAGTGAAACCGTTTCGCGGGTCGAGCCGATCAGGTTCGCCATCTCCTGGTGCGTGATCTTGAGGCCCACGACGGTGCCGCGCTCGTGCGCGACGCCGTGTTCCTGTCCGAGGTTCATCAGCAGCTCGGCCAGCTTGGCGCCGACGTCCTTGAAGATCAGCTGCTCGACGCGCGTTTCCAGATCCTTGCGGCGCAAGATCAGCGCGCGCGCAAACTTGTAGGAGGCACGCCCGTCGGTCTTGAGCAGGTTGTCGAGCAGCTCGCGCGAGATCTCCACCGTGACGGAGGCGTCCATCGCTTCGGCCATCTCCTCGCGCGGACCACCCTCCAGCAGGCAGGGCTCGCCGAAGAAGTCGCCCTCGGTGCGGTAGGCGAGCGTCAGCTCCTTGCCGTCCCGGGTCACCTTCGAGATCTTGATGCGCCCCTGTGTCAGGAAATGGATCCCCTGGGCGCGGTCGCCCGGCAAGTAGATGACCTGGCGCGGCCGGTAGCTTCCCATCGTGAGGCCCGGCAGCAGCACCTGCAGAGCTTCGGCGGTGATGTCAGACAACACATCGCATCGGCGTAATAGCGCGAGAGTCTGCTTTTCCTCACCGCTGGGCATTTGCTGCCCTTCTAGCAGGGGACCCGCGTTCCCACAACAAAAACTTAGTGAAGTAGGCTACATCTGCGGTCCGGAACCCTCGGAGGGCTCCGGACCTCTGACTCGCCGCGTTCTGCGCGCGTGGGCGATCAACGCCGCGCCCGCAGCGAGAACCACAGCGCCCACCGCGACCAGCGTCAGGCGTTGCCTTACGGTCATCTCGGTTCCCGCTTCGTCGATGCCCGCGCGCGCCAGGGCGATCAGGCAGGCGTTGTTCGTGAAGTGCGCGATCATCGCCGGCACGATCGAATCGGTGGCGAGCGCGATCGCCGAGAACGCGAATCCGAGCACGGCGACCGGGATGAAGCGCCAGACGTCGCCATGGTAGAGGCCGAACAGCAGGCCGGTCGCGACCGCCGCGCCGAGCGCCGATAGTCGGGTGCGCAGACCGCGCAGGATCGGGCCACGGAACAGCGCCTCCTCGCAGATCGCCGGCGTGAAGGCGACCAGCAAGATCGCGAACGTGAAGCCGCCCTTCCCTTCGCCCGACGGGATGATGCGGCGAATGTGTTCCTCGACCTCCTTGGGCGCCGGCAGCACCCACTGGACGAGCAGGCCCACGACGAGCCAGGCGGACGCGCCGATCAGGATCGCGCCCACCACCGCGGCCAGCGACGGCTTGCGCAGGCGCAGCACCGACGTGAAGCGGCGGCCGCTGCCGCGCGCGTACACGGCGGTGAGGCCGAGCAGGCCCACCCATTCGAACAGCGCGAGGCCGGGCACGAGCCGCCATTTCTGGATGGGGAGGAACGCGAAGAGCAACAACACCGCGACGCCAAACAGCGCGAGCGCGTGCCCCGCGGTGGGCGGGGCGTCGGCCGTGTTCGGCAAGTCGGGATTGATGACCTCGTCGCGCGTCGTCGCGCGCGGGCCGAACAGCAGGTGGCGGAGCCACGCGCGCAGGCCCAGGCCGGCGTCGTCGGCGCCGAGCAGGCGCTCGGAGTCGTAGAGGCGGCAGGCGAGCGCCAGCGCGGCGGCGCCGTAGCCAACGCTGCTGGCGAAAACCGCCACGATCGCGCCGACCGAGGCGTGGCCGGCGATCACGTCGCGCGCGAGCAAGGTGACGCCCACGCCCGGGATGAACGCCGCCGCCCCGCGCAGCTCGAAGTCGCCCAGCGCCGCCAGCAACGCCGGCGCCATGCACATGAAGTACACCGGCGTCAGCAGCGTCTGCGCCTCCTTGAAGCTGCGCGCGAGCGCGCCGATCGCGACCATGACCGACGCGAACAGGAACGCGGCGGGCGGGATGACCAGCAGCGCCGCGGCGCCGGCGTTGGCCCACGGCAGCGAGGGCGCGGCGCCGGCGGCCGCCAGCTTCGCGCCCTCGAGGACGGTGATCGACATCGAGGCGAGGTTGAGCACGCCGGACAGCATCGCGAGCGTCGCGACCGCCACCACCTTGCCGGTCATCAGAGCGGACCGGGGGATCGGCGCCGACAGCGTCGTCTCCAGCGTGCTGCGTTCGCGCTCACCGGCCGTGATGTCGATGGCGGGATGGAACGCCCCCAGCATCACCATCACCACGATGACGAGGGGCAGGATCCGCGACAGCAGATAGCCGCCCATCGCCGTGCGCGGTGCGACCCCCTCGATGGTGACGGCGTACGACGGCGTGCAGCCCGGCTCCAGCCCGGCCGCCAGCGCCTCTTCGATGCGGGTGCGCGCGGTGCGTGAGCGCTCCTGCGTCTCGTCGAACAGCACGCGCGCCGTCGCGGCGCCGGCCGCGCCGCCGCCGCTTGCGCCGGGCGACGGCTTCTCCACCGCGATCGCCGCGTCGACGCGGCCCGCCCGCACGTCGGCGGCGGTCGCCGGTGTCGGCGGCAGCGACAGCGCGAAGTCCGGGTTGCCGTCGTGGCTGCGCGCGGCGAGGCGGGCGTGCAGCTTTTCGGCGATCGGCCGGGGGCCGGAGATCGACACGCGCGCGGGCACCTTGTCGCCGCGCCCGATCCGCGCGGTCAGCACCTGCACCGTCGCCAGCGACACCAGCGGGTAGACGACGAGCGGGAACAGCACCATCACCGCCAGCGTTCGGCGATCGCGCAGCGTCTCGCGCAGCTCCTTGCCCGCCACCAGCATCACCTGCGCGAGCTTCATCGCGGCCCGTCCGATCCGGGAGGCCGAGGGCTCAGGGCGCTGCCGTCGGGGCGCGGCCCCGTGCCCGCGCCGACCAGCCGCAGGAACGCCTCCTCCAGGCTGGGCGCGTCACCGGCTGCCGCGCGCAGGGCCGCCGGCGTGCCTTCGGCCAGCAGCCGCCCCCGGTGCAGCAGCCCGATCCGATCGCACAGCAGCTCGGCCTCGGCGAGATAGTGCGTCGAGAAGGCGACCGCCTTGCCACGATCGCGCTCGGCGCGGACGAAGTCGCGCAGGAAACGCGACGCCAGCACGTCCAAACCCGCCGTCGGCTCGTCGAGCACGAGCACGGCGGGGTCGTGCAACACCGCGCGGGCGATCGACAGCCGCTGGCGCTCGCCGGTCGACAGCGCCTCGCAGCGCCGGTCGAAGAAACCGCCCAGCTCCAGCGCGCCCGCGAGCGCCGCGATGCGCGCCGTCGCCGCGTCGCGGTCGAGGCCGTGCAAGCGCGCGAAGTACCTCAGCAGCTCGCGTCCGGACAGCCGCGGGTAGAGGCCGGTCGTGTTGGTGAGGAACCCGAGGTGCTGCCGGACGGCGAGCGGCTCGCGCGCGACGTCCAGCCCCACCACCTCCACCCGCCCGCGCGTCGGCAGCAGGATCCCCGCCAGGATCCGCAGCGTCGTGGTCTTGCCCGCGCCGTTGGGGCCGAGCAGCCCGTAGATCTCACCGGGCGCGATCGCGAACGACAGCTCGGCGACCGCCGCGGTGGCGCCGAAGCTCTTCGAGAGCGAATCGACCGCGACGGCTGGCGCAGGCGACGTCATGGGTCGCGCAGGATAGCGCGATAAGAATCAGAGGGGCAGGAACGGCCCGGGGCAGTCCCGGAGGTAACACCACTCGTCCGAGATGTTCGGCTGCCGCTCGAACCGGCGCGTCTTGCACGGGCCGTTGGTGACGGTCTTGTTCACGCGATCGTAAGTGCCGGTGCAGGCGGGAGGTGTCCCCCGTCCGGCGCTACCCCACCCGCCGGCGTATTTGTATTCGATGTCCACGCGCAGCGGCGGCGACACGCTGAAGTTGTCGGCGTTGTCGCTCGTCGCCACCGCGATGCACGCCCAGCCCTCGCTGATGTGGTTGGCGAACGTGTCGAATTGCTGGCCGAAGCACCAGTTCGCGGCGTCGATGCGCTCCACCGTCCAGATCGCCGGCAGCCGGCCGCCGTAGTAGCCGATCGCGATCGACGGCTGGTGGCCCACGCACAAGGCGAGGGGCGGCACCGGATCGAGTCCGTCGCGGCAAAACGCGCCGGTCAGCGACCCGTCCGGCGTGAAGTCTGCCACGCCATCCGGCGGGACCGGGGCGAGCCTGACCTTCAGCACCTGATCGTTGGTGGTGGGCGGCTCGGTGGTCGGCGTGAGCAGGGGGTTGATCGAATCGCACCAGCCGTCGCCGTCGGTGTCGACGATGAGCGCCTTGGTCTCGTCGTCGAGCACGTACACCGAGGTCTTGGCCGGATCGACCTGCGAGATCGGCACGACCTTCAGGCCCACCGCGTGGTTACCGTCGTCCTGGATGCGCGCGCGCAGATCGAACACCTGCCCGACCCGATGGGTGTCGTTGGGCATGTCGCCGATCAGGCTGTTCCGGCCGAGCGGATCGAATTCATGCGAGCAGACGAGCACCTCTTCTTGTCGGAACGATCGAATCAGGGGCGGATCGAGGTCGGCCACCGGCGCGATGTTGTCGACCGTGAAGCCGTAACCGATCGCGCGCTCGTTGCCGAGCTCGTCGGAGGCGCGGAACGAGATCGTCGGGTAGACGATGCACAGGTCGCTTTTCTTCGGTGGGTCGTTGCACCCGGTGAGCTTGCGGGTGTCGAAGAAGCTGCTGTAGACGCCCGCACCGTCGGGCTTCAGCTGGATGCTGAAGATCGCGGGAGTGGTTTCGTCGCCGATGACCGCGATGACCGACGCGTCGAGCACGCCGGACGGGTCGAGCACCCGCGCCGAGATGATCATGATGTCGCCGACGATCTCGCCGGACAACGGCGTCGTCAGCGAGATCACCGGTCCCTCTTCGTCGATGAAGAACACCAGGTGCTGCTCGGTGCGCTTGCCGTTTCCGTTGGTCGCCCAGACGGTCAGCAGCTGCTCGTTCACCAGCGGTGGGAGGATCATTGGCGGCTTCGGATCGCGCAGGTCAATCATGCCGCGATAGACATGGTTGGCGGGATCGCCGACCGGGGTGAGCGGGACATCGTAGTTGGCGACCGTGGCGTGCGGACCGTCGAGCGGCTCGAATGGCCCCGGATCGGCGACGACCTCGACGACGAGCAGCCCCTTGTAGGCGTGCAGCGGCTTCGGCGACGTGACGAGCAGGATCGGTCCGGCGTCGATCCGGAAGTTGAGGGGCGCCGACACGCCTCTGATGCCGCCCGAGCTGGTCGCGGACACCGTCAGCGTGTACTCGCCCGTTGGCCGGTCGCCCAGGCTGATCCGTCCCGAGAAGATGTCCATGGCCTGCGGCGCGAGCTTCGTCGACTCCAGCTCGGCCGTGTCGCCGGACTTCGTGATGACCGCCTCGACGCTGGTCGTGTCGATGAAGTCGGTGCCGCTCGCCTGATCGACGAAGGCGTGGACGCGAACGTCGACCAGCGATCCCGCCGGCGCGACCAGCCCTTCCATCGGCGCCTCGATCTCGACGAAGACGTCCCCGCTCGGGGGTGGCGGAACGGCGCTGCCGCCGACGCCGGGGCCGATGCCCCCGTTCCCGGTTGGCGGCAGGGGCGAGTTCGGGTTGGACGAACTGGTGCACCCCAGCGCGCCGAACACGCACGCCAGAGCCGCGACGAGCCCGCGCCTCACTGCGCGGTGCTCACGATCGGGGGGCAGACGAGCTCGCCGTTCAGGCTGCAGCAGTCCACGTAGTTGTCTTGCGAGACGTTGCAAGGATTCCCCTCATTCGCGGGCGCGGACGGAAACGGGCAGGTCAGGACGTTGGCAACCAGGCAGCCGTTGCAGACGTACACCGGGTAGTCCAGCGGATCCGACTCGAGGCTCTGCGTGTTGGTCTTGCCGAAGGCGCGAACCCTGATGTTGACGAGCATCGACGTGCGCGAGACGCCGACGGCGCCGGTCGCGGCGACGCGCGCCGCGAGATCGATCGGGAAGCCGGCCACGTGCGACGCCGCCAGGCCGCCGCCCGAGGCGAGGCTCAGCTGCCAGGGCGCGCTGTAGTGCAACAGGGCGTATTCGGGCGAGCCGGGCCCTCGCTCCTCGAGGCTGTCGAACAGCGCCTTCACGCCGGCGGGCAACGATCCAAATTTGGATTCACCGATATCGACCGCGAAGCTGTTGACCTCGATCTGATTCGGATCCGGCCCACTCGTCGACGCGGGGAGGTTGTTCTTCAGGAGCGGAAAAATGATGTACGCGGCCAGCGCGCCTGGCTGGACGAGGGCGAGGTCGAGCGTCCCGTCGCCCCGATAGAGCGTCGGGCTGGTATCGATCAAGCAGCCCGACTGAGGGACCTGGTTCTGGACGATCTCGAACTGGCCCGGGACGCGGCCGCAGGCCGTGACACCCAGGGCGAGCGCGATCAGTGACAGTGAAAGTGGTCGGACCCGGGCTTTCGCGGAATCGACAGCCCGCAGGCGGGGCTCGTGAGAGATCATTCGCGCTCCACGTTAAAGGGACGGCGAGTGTTCGCCGGAAGAATCGATCGCGGCTGACGAGTATGCGCTCATCGACGGATCCGCGGAAAGCATTCTCCGTTTGTTTACGTTTTCGGCGCAAACGTCAACAATCTTGATGGACGGAGCGCGCCGTGAGCTCGTTGTAGGTTGCGCGCGTACTTCGTCCGACGTTGGGCAACAACGGCGCAAATGTCGGAGAAATTATCGTCACGGTCGTCGAATTATCTTCCGACTAAAGGTTCTTTGCCTTACGGTCGACGATGAGTGACATGACGTATTTCGCTGCCCGCATGCTACGTCATGCCGAAGAGGGGATAGTCGGATGATGCGGGCTGCCGATAGAAGGAGACGACCCATGCTGAAGAACCTGATCAAGCTGCTCAAGGACGAAGAGGGTGCAACTGCTCTCGAATACGGCCTGATGGCCGCCGCGGTTGCTGGCGTGCTGATCGTCGTGGCGTATTTCCTCGGCGGCAGAGTCAGCAACGGCCTCAACAACGTCGCTCAGCACATCAGCTAGTTCGACGGCGCGCTCGTCGCAGGGGGCATCGAGCGCGGATAGCGCGGGAGCCGTCGTCGAGTCTTGGGCGCGGCTCGAAACAGGTCGCCTCGGATGACAACCACGCGTTTGGGGAATTAATGCTGAACAATCTGGCCATGCTGATCGAGGACGAAGAGGGGGCAACGGCGCTGGAGTACGGGCTGATGGCGGCAGCAGTGGCCGGAGTTCTCATCATCGTCGCGTATTTCCTGGGCGGCAAGGTCAGTAACTCGCTGAACAACGTGGCCCAGCACGTCCGTTAGCGGCCGCGGTCCGAGGGATCGCCGATGAGCCTACCGATCCCGCTCTTGAGTCCACTTGGCGCCGGTTTGATGTGGGCAGTTGTCTGCGACCTGCGGCGGCGTCGAATCCCCAACGCCCTCTCGGGGGCGATCTTCGCGACCGGGCTGGCGATCAGCGGATATCACGGCGGTGCTTCAGCTGTCCTTTCGGGCCTGGCCGCTGCGGTGCTCCTGTTGGTGGCGCTCTACAAGCCGTGGCAGGCCGGGGGAATTGGCGGGGGCGACGTCAAGCTCGCCGCCGCCGTCGGCGCGTGGATCGGCCTGTGGCACCTGATCTGGTTCGCGCTCGCGGCCGCGGTGGCCGGGGGCGTGGTGGCGGCGATCTGTTATCTCCTCGCGCCGCCGGCGACCCGGGCCGACGTGCGGGCCAACCTGGTGCTTGCCGGCCTGCACGGCGAGCTGCCTGCCGACGCCGCTTCCCACCGCAAGACGCAGGTGTCCGTTCCCTACGCGCTCGCGATTTCTGCGGGCGCGGCTGTCGCGCTTCTCGTTGCTTAGGTGTAAAATCGCAGCGCCTGTTGCGCCCTCGGCAGCATCCGCGACGCTCAATCCACTACGCGGCCCGTCGATGAACCCAATGCTCAGCGTCATTCCCACGCGGGACGTTTTTCAAGGAGATACCCTTGGCCATCAATGATTCCCTCGGGGGTCCGAATCGTCTCCGGCGCGCCGCCGAGCCCACCTCGCGCCGCTCGGGAACGCGCGCGGCGATCTTCTGGGTGTTCGCTCTCGTCGCCGGTCTCGGCTCCGCGCTGCTGATCGCGCGCTATCTCGACAAGCGTGGTGGGGGCGGCAACACCGTTGCGGTGTCGGGCGTCGTGGTCGCGGCGATGGACCTGCCGCTGGCCGCGAAGTTGAAGCTCGAAGATCTGAAAATCATCGAGTGGCCCGCCGAGCACATTCCGCCCGGCGCGATGAGCGATCCGAAGGAGCTGGTCGGCCGCGTCTTGATCTCTCGCGTGCTCGGCATGCAGCCGCTGCTGCCCGGCATGCTGGCGGCCAAGAACGCAGGCAGCGGCCTGGCCGCGCTGATCCCGCCGAACATGCGCGCCATCGCCGTCAAGGTCGACGACGTCGTGGGCGTCGCCGGCTTCATCCACGCGGACGATCGCGTCGACGTCATCGTCACGTTGCGACCGAGCTATGCCGGCTCCGAGTCGACCACCAAGGTCTTTCTGCAGAACATCAAGGTGCTCGCGGTCGGGCAGGAGGTCGACAACGGCGACAAGACCCGCCTGCACGCGACGCCCGCCACGGTGGCGACGCTGCTGGTGTCGCCCCAGGACGCGGAGCGGCTGGTGCTCGCCCAGAACGAAGGGCGGATCATGCTGACGTTGCGAAGCTGGACGGATTCCGTGCCGGTCGACACCAACGGCGCCAGCGCGTCCGGGCTGGTCGGCGGGCCCCCCGTCGCGCAGAAAGAGGCCTCAGGAGGCAGCGCGCCGAGCCATCAGGCCGTCGGCCGTCGCGGCAAGAGCGGCCGAGGCGGCCCACCGCCGCCGCCGACGCTCACTGCCGAAGCGCCAGCACCGAAGGACACCGTCGAGATCTTGCGCGGTGATCGCTTCGAGCAGCGCAACTTCAACCGCGGAGACAAGCGATAGTGACCTCACGCCGGCTGGTAGGAGCCGCAACATTTCTGGCAGCGCTGTCCATCGCAATCCCGGCCCGGGCGGCGGAGCACGCCACCAGCCCACCGGCGATTCGCATCGACCGTGAGGTGGGGGCGGTCAAGAACCTCGCCCTCGAGACCGGACAGAACCGACTGCTGCTGCTGTCCGAGCCGATCGGGCGCGTTTCGGTCGCGGATCCCAAGATCGCCGACCTGAAGGTCATCACGCCGACGCAGCTCCTGCTCACGTCGCGCGGCGTGGGGACGACGGACCTCACGCTGTGGAACAAGAAGGACGAGGCGCTGGTCATCGCGCTGCTGGTGACGCGCAATCTCGATCGCCTGCGCACGCAGCTGCTGGAGTTCTTCCCGAGCGAGAAGATCTCGGTGTCCGCGGCGGGCGATCTGGTCGTCCTCTCGGGCGAGGTCGCCGACGTGCGCGTCCCCGAACGCGCGGCCGAGGTCGCCGCGCTGCACGCCGACAAGGTCGCGAACCTGATCAAGGTCGTCGGCAATCAGCAGGTGCAGCTGGAAGTGAAGTTCGCCGAGGTGTCGCGCTCCGGGCTTCGCGAGCTGGGTCTCAACGTCTTTCACCAGGATGCGGGCGGCCGCTTCGTCGCCGGGATGGTCGCGCCGTCGGTGCCGGCCGATCAGCTGTTCAACATTCCCGGCACCGGGGTGCCGGGCAGGCCGCCGGTCCAGAGCCCGGCGGTCGGCGGTGGGTTCTCGCTGTTCTTCTCGGGCCTGCCGAACTTTCCCTTCAGCGCGATCCTGACCGCGCTGGAATCGAGCGGGCTGGCCAAGCTGCTCGCCGAACCGACGCTGGTCGCGCTGTCAGGCCAGGAGGCGAAGTTCCTGGTGGGCGGCGAGTTCCCGATTCCGATGTCGACGGGTCTCGGCCAGGTGGCGGTGCAGTGGAAGAAGTTCGGCATCATCCTGAACTTCACCCCGACCGTGATCGCCGACGGCGCGCTTCACCTCAAGCTGCAGACCGAGGTCAGCGACGTCGATCCCGCGCGCTCGGTGACCGTGGGCGGATTCTCGATCCCGGGTCTCACCTCGCGACAGAGCGAGACCACCGTTCGTCTCGCGGACGGCCAGAGCTTCGCGATCGCCGGGTTGCTGTCGGACCGCGTCCGCTCGACGGTCAACCGCATTCCGTTCCTCGGCGACCTGCCGATCATCGGGGCGCTGTTCCGGTCGGTCAGCTATCAACGCGATGAATCCGAGCTGCTGGTGGTCGTCACCGCGCATCTGGCGCGGCCGGTCTCGCCGCACGACGCGCCTCACCTCCCCACCGACAACGAGCTCAACGACCCGAACGACATTCAGCTGTTCCTGTTCGGCTCGCAGGGCGGCGGCGGCCAGGCGTCCAGCGCCCACCCCAAACAATCGATGGTCGACGGCGGCGCGCGCCAGACGGCAAGCCGAGCCGGAATAACCCTTACAAATCGCGGGCCCAGCGGGGAGCTCGGCTTCATTCGCTGATATCATGTAGGCCACTATGTCCAGACCCACAGTCCTGCTGCTAGCCATGGACGACGCCCAGCAGGCCGACGTCCGGCTGGCGCTCAAAGACATCGCGAACATCGTTCGGTCGAAGACCCCCGCCGAGCTGATCGCCGACGAGTACCGGAACCTGAACCCGGGGGCGGCGATCGTCGCGGTCCGGCCCGACGCGCCCAACCGGTTCGGCCTGATTCACAACGTCTCCGCGGCGGGCGGCGTGGTCATCGTCATCTCGCCGACCAAGGACCCCGAGCTGATCCTGCGTTCGATGCGCGCCGGCGCGCGCGAGTTCGTGCTGGAGAGCGACCACGAGGAGCTGCGCCTGGCGGTGCGGACGCACGCCAAGATGACCGTGTCGGGCGGCGACATCGGTCAGGTCGTCACCATCTTCGGCGCCAAGGGTGGCGTCGGGTCGACGGCCATCGCGGTGAACCTGGCGGGCTCGATGCAGCGGCGCGGCCTGCGGGTGGTGCTCGTCGACCTCGACCTGCACCTCGGTGACGTGTTGTCGTTTCTCGACGTCGCGGGGACCTATTCCATCACCGACGTGCTGTCGAACATGAGCCGGCTCGATCGCGAGCTGCTCGCCACGTCGGTGACGAAGCACCGCTCGGGCATCAGCGTGCTCGCCCAGTCGAGCAAGGTCGAAGAGGCGGAGCAGATCAAGGCGCAGGACGTGTCCGCGTTGCTCGAGTTCCTGCGCCGCAACTACGACTTCGTCATCGTCGACGGCGTGCGCGGTTTCGACGAGCTGTCGCTGGCGGCCCTGGACGGCAGCCAGCACGTGTTCCTGGCGCTGACCCAGGACGTGCCCGCCGTGCGCAACGGCCAGCGCTGTCTCGAGCTGTTCGGCCGGCTGCAATACGACCAGGGGCGGATCAAGATTCTGCTCAACCGCTATCAGAAGGCATCGAAGATCACCGTCGAGGTCGTGAGCGAGACGCTCGGCCAGCCGCTGACCCACACCATCAGCAACGACTTCATCCTGCTCATCGACGCCATCAACAGGGGCGTGCTGCTCGCCGACGCGGCGCCGCGCGCGAAGATCACCCAGGACGTCGAGGGGCTGATCCCGCATCTCCTGCCGGAGCGCACGCCGCGCCTGCGCCGCCCGAGCCTGCTCGGGACGCTGTTCGGCAAGAAGGTGGCTGATGGGACTACGTGACCGGCTGCAAAAGCGGCCGGAGCCGGCGACGGGATCGTTCGCGACGTCGTCCGCGACGCCGACCCGGCAGATGGCCCACCAGCTGCCGGGCGCGCAGACCGACTCGTATCACGAGCTGAAACACGAGCTTCACCACAAGCTGATCGAGAAGATCGATCTGGCGACCATCGACAAGCTGCCGCGCGAGCAGCTGCGCGACGAGCTGCGCCTGATCCTGAACCAGCTGCTCGCCACCAGCGAGCTGCCGCTCAACCGCGTCGAGCGCGAGCAGATGGTCGAGGAGCTGCTCGACGAGGTGACGGGTCTGGGACCGCTCGAGCCGCTGCTCGCCGACACGACCATCTCCGACATCATGGTCAACGGCTACGCCATCTGTTACATCGAGCGCTTCGGCAAGCTCGAGCTGACGCAGGTCCGTTTCCGCGACAACGCCCACCTGCAGCAGATCATCGTCCGCATCGTCTCCCGGGTCGGGCGGCGCATCGACGAGTCGTCGCCGATGGCCGACGCCCGCCTGCCCGACGGCGCCCGCGTCAACGCCATCATCCCGCCCCTCGCCATCGACGGGCCGGTGCTCTCGATCCGGCGCTTCGGCGGCTCGCCCTTGCGGGTCAAGGACATGATCGCCATCAACAGCGCCACGCCGGAGATGCTGGCGTTTCTGGCGGCGTGCGTGAAGGCGAAGCTCAACTGCCTGGTGTCGGGCGGTACCGGTACCGGCAAGACGACCATGCTCAACGCGCTGTCGTCGTTCATCCCGGAAAATGAGCGCGTCCTGACCATCGAGGACGCCGCCGAGCTCCAGCTTCAGCAGAAACACGTCGTCCGGCTGGAGACACGCCCGCCGAACATCGAAGGCAAGGGCGAGGTCATCGCGCGCGATCTGGTCAAGAACGCCCTGCGTATGCGTCCCGACCGCATCATCATCGGTGAGTGCCGCGGCGGCGAGGTGCTGGACATGCTGCAGGCGATGAACACCGGCCACGAGGGGTCGATGACCACGGTCCACGCCAACACCCCGCGCGACGCGCTGTCGCGCGTGGAGGCGATGGTCGGCATGGGCGGCATCCAGATGTCCGAGATGCTGATCCGGCAGACCATCGCCCGCTCGCTCAACGTGATCATTCAGCTCTCGCGCGGCACCGACGGCAAGCGCCGCATCACCAGCATCTCCGAGATCACCGACATGCAGTCGGGCGTGATCACCATGCAGGAGATCTTCAAGTTCGAACAGGTCGGCGTCG
>Ga0207428_10004780_pt1 | contig 12798 bp, 12 predicted proteins | sample RhiMethybrSRZTD1_FD_187600 | JGI IMG/M metagenome (GOLD analysis project Ga0207428, IMG submission 187600) | Populus rhizosphere microbial communities from Tennessee, USA - Rhizosphere MetaG P. TD hybrid SRZTD1 (SPAdes) (version 3) | ecosystem: Host-associated > Plants > Roots > Rhizosphere >... | reverse complement strand
CTTCCTTAGCATCCTTTGCGCCTTTGCGCCTTTGCGAGAACCGACGCCCGAACGAGGAAGCCAATCTCGCGCAAAGACGCAAAGCCGCAAAGGCGGGGTCATTTATTTCTCAAAGACAATCAAATGGGCGGATTGAGTATTCATCACCTGCATACGTTGAGTGGGTGTCGGGAGGGCGCAAAATGTTGCAGTAAAGTTTCGACCTTCTAGATCAGCTGCGGCTGGGATTAGCGAACAGGTCGACGGAAATCAGCAGATTGGACCGAGAAATTGCGCCCAGATAATCATCCGCTTTCCGTTCACCTCCGCGATTGCCAGCCAGAGCGGCTTTTCAAAGGCTCTTTAGCAGTTGGCGTGCCAGGGCGGGAATTATGCATTGACCAGATGGCGATCCATCCATTCCAGCGTGAGCCGTCGCATCTCCGGCAATTCTTCGTGGCCGCAGTCGAATAGTTCGATTCGGCAGTCTTCAGCCTTGCCGTATTTCGCGTAGAGCGGCGCCAGATAATCGCGCACGCGTTCGACGCCCGCTGGCGGCGTCAGCGAGTCGTTTCGCCCGTTCAGGCTGAGATGGGCGCGCGGCGCGATCAATTCGTTGATCTGCGCCGTCGAAAAATGTTTGAGCAGGCTCGGCACGTAGTAATAAATGCCGTGGCCTTTCAGATTGTTGGCTTTGATCAGCTCATCGAAGTCGGTCATGCAGCAGAGGTCAACGCAGAGTTTGATGCGCGGGTCAAGCGCGGCCAGCCACCACGCCTTCGTCGCGCCCATCGAGAGGCCGAACGCGCCGATTCGGTTCGGGTCGACTTCGGGACGTGAAACCAGGTAATCGACCGCGCGGTGTTCGTCGAAGATCATCATCCCGAACAGGACCTGCCCATTCCAAATCATCTTCTTGAACGCGTCCCATTCCCCGTTGCGGCCGTCCTTGTCGCGCATCCGCTCGCCGAAACACCAACTGTCAATCGCCAGCGTGACAATGCCTTTCTCGGCCACTACCGGAGCGTAGGCGGGCAACACTTTGCGTCCCGTCAACAGTTCGTCTTTGCCGGTCGGATACGTGCCGCCGTGCCAGTGATGGTAGATCAGGCCGGGCGCGGGGTTTTGACGTTTGTCAGGAATGAGCAGCAGCGCGGGCACAGGCTCTATACCGTTCAGATCGAGCGTGAGATATTCGAGTGTGTAACCATCTCCTTTTTCCGTCCTGATCAGCTTCGGCGGCCTCGGGCGATGGCCGACTGGAAGATCGCCGAGCAGGCTCCAGAGCAGTTTGCGGCGTTTTTGCTGGTACGCGCTGAATTCTCGTTTTGTTTTGACCGATTGCGCGGCGACCATTGGGGAACCGCTTGACGCGGCTGCAATGGTTGCGGCGCTCTGTTTGAGAAAGTCTCGACGAGCCAATGATGAAGACATGCTGAAACCTCCACCGCCTTAGCGGAAAAACCGAGTGATGGTGAAATTAAGTTATCACAGCCCGCAGTTCCCACCAATCAACTGCCGAGACGCGAAAGCGAATGTTTCCGAATTTTTCTATTCTCCATTTTTCTGTTCCGGTTTTGCCAACGGAAAAATGCAGGACGGAAAAATATGGACCGATGATTACCCAAATCTTTGGCGAGCCGTTTCACGCCGGTTTTCTGCATGAAGGAATGAGGGCGGCGGGAGAGCTCTCGCATGCGCGCTTGATATCAGAGCTGGAAAATTTACAGAAGGAAAATTTCGAACGGATGGTAATCTGGAGGAAAGTCAGACAACTTCACATCCTGGATTATAGAGGCCAACTTGCAAAAAGTGTTCCGACAAAAGCCTCGGCATTAACGCTTGTTTGCGCCAGCGACGCCAAGCAAGCACAAATATCAGCCTACCTTGAAGGAGAATCATAATGAATTCAACGAAACAGATTGCGGGCCTTGCGATAGAAAGACGTGGTTCGCAGAGGCTCGGCCACCGGTTACGAGCGGTGGTCGTCATGATTGCGCTAGTCGGTTTTGCGTGGCGCCTCGGATCCGACCTGGCCGGCGCGACCGTCTGGACCCCCCAGGACAGCATCCCCAATAACCACCCGGCGCAGAACCCTGACGGAAAGTCGGCGACTTTCAGCACACAAGGTTCCGTTAACCTAACCGGCGAGTACTTCCAGGCTCAGGGGACGAACGGTCGGAGCTGCGCGTCATGTCATATCGCAAAGGAGGCCTGGAGCATCACCCCCAGCACGCTGCAACACCTGTTCGACGAAACAGACGGAACTCACCCGGTCTTCAACCTGCTCGACGCCAACAACCCGAATATGGACGTCTCCACGCCGGAGGCGCGCCTCGCCGCCTACAGCATGCTATTGAGCCGCGGCGTATTCCGCAGGGGCGGCGCGCCCAGGCCGAACTCCGAATGGGAACTGATCGCCGTGGACGATCCGCACGGTTTCGCCAACCTAACCCGGCTTGTGCACTGGCGGCGCGTCATGCCGACGATCAATTTCGCGCTCGGGAGTTCGACGGTCAACTGGGACGGCGGCAACACCATAGGCGACGATCTGCGCGCCGGCCTGGTCAACCAGGCTAACCGCAACGTGACGGGCGCTCAGCAGGGCCAGCCGGCGCCCCCTGAAGTCATAGAGAACATCGTTGATTTCGAAAGCTCGCTGTTCACCGCGCAGCTCATCGCGCCGGGCGTCGGGCGTCTTGACTCGGCCGGCGCGCGTGGCGGCCCCGAGGCGTTGTCGAACATGTCGAAGGCCGCGGGCCGGTTCGATCTCTTCGACGCCTGGGCTGGTCACGGGAATCCAAGGCGCGCGCAGATCGCCCGAGGCCAGGAGTTGTTCAACAATAAAGCCAGCCTCAGCGGACGCACGTGCAGCGGCTGCCACAACTCGGTGAACAACGGGACCAACATCAACAACCTCCTGTTCGACGTCCGAACCGCGTCGGCTGAAGCGCGAACCCCGGACCTGCCGCTCTACACTTTCCGCAACAAAACGACGGGCGAGACTCGCCAGTTGACCGACGCGGGGCGGGGCAACATCACCGGGCTTTGGAATGACCTCGGCCGCTTCAAGACGCCGACGCTACGCGCCCTTGCCGCTCGCGCGCCGTACTTCCACAACGGAATCGCCTCGACGATCGAAGACGTGGTTCGCCACTACGAGACTCATCTGGGCTTCGTTTTCACGTGCGAGGAACGAGCCGACCTGGTAGCCTTCTTGAAGGCGCTCTAAAGAACGATGCAGACCGCCGACGCCGATGTCGAGAAGGCATTGGCGTCGCGGCAGGTCGCAACTGCTCGCCACACCTTCAACCAGCCTTCGTAATAAACACTCCTACAATGGAACACGGATGACGCGGATGGAGCGGATTCAAGCTGTTTTTTTTGTCTTGATCCCCGATGAGATGCTCCATCGTAATGAAAGACTTCAACGCCTGGGAGGCGAAAGAACTCACCAGCCTGAACTCCGCGCTAGCCAGGAAGCGAATTGAGGTGATCAAGCCGCTTACGCGCGAGGAATGGGAGAAGAAGGATTAAAGCGGATTGCAAATCAATGTACGGTATACTGAGATGACAGTGCGGATCAGTACCGCGAGCGGTAGCGAGCGCGTCCCAGCCTGAAGCCCGCTCGCTACCGCTCGCGGTACTGATCCAGCGAACCGTCCCATACACGCAATTGCAAGCCACTCCAGGGGAAATAAGCGCGCGGGCCAGAAGTGTGCGGCGCAGAAGCTGGGCGCCCGAAACTGAATGGGGGTCAAAATGCAACTTGACATCGACTATCTGAGAAATCGCGCATCCAATCTGAATGACGACGAACTGTTCAAAATCGCATTCGACAACTCCCACGAATATCAACCGGACGCCGTACAGGTAGCCAGAGAGGAATTGATCAAGAGAGGCCACGTTATAAGGCAGGTTGGAAATGAGATTGTGAACACAAGACCCGCGCTGGCAGAACCAGAATACAAGGGCGTAAGAGGTTGGTTGTTGCTATTTTGTCTTGGACTCACAGTTTTTACTCCTCTGCTCACGATAAGATCGCTTGCAATGGCATGCATTAAGTCGTTGGAATATTTCGACCAGTTTCCCGGCCTGCTGGTCATTACTGTCATAGACACGATCCTCAGTTTGGGCCTCATTGCGTTCGGATTTTACGCAGGCGTCGGACTTTGGGGCATACGACCCGGCGCGGTCAAAATGGCCAAGCGATACCTCTTGTGCATCCTGGGCTATCAGGCAATTTCCGCGATTCTGACGTTCATGGCAGGGCTTCTCTCGGGGTCAACAGCGAACCTGATCAGTCAGGTTGCCTTGGACGTGTTGAGAAGCGTTATATATTTCGCCGTCTGGAATTCGTATCTCGACAAGTCAAAAAGAGTGGCCGCCACGTACCACTGTTAGTTTTTGTTGCAAGCTGGTAGGCGCTGGCGCATAACTATCTTCTCTCTGCTTTGTAGTTTTCATGGTCAAAGGCTCCCGCCGAAGTCGATCTTGAGGGCGGGCATGAGCGGCAGGCAGCTCAGGACGTGCGCGCGAGCGATTCGTGTGCGCGATTCATCGGTATGCCACAGCCTGACCCAGAACGAGCGCGTCTCGCCTTCGATGACGAAGATCGAATCGCTTTGGACCATCGGGGCCGGATCGGCCCAGCCGCCTTCCTCCAACGCATCCAAAAGTTCCGGCAGATATTGACGGAACTCCTCACGCTCGACGGTCGCGTCCTGTTCCTCAATCTCGGCGGGCGGCAGTTCGACCGGCTCCGTCGATTCGAGCAGCAGTCGCGCCGCCGCCCGTCCGGATTCTTCACGCCTTTTGTGAATTGCCATAACTCAGTCCTGCTTATGCTTCAATAATTCCAGCGGCACGCGCGCGCCGTATCCGGTCGAGCGCGACAGCCTGGCGAAATAATCGTAGGCGAGCTTCGACACTTTCGCAATCGCGTCGTCAGCGCCGCCGCCGTCAGGGCCGTTGTAATTTGTCATGACGGCGATCGCGTAAGGCCGGTTCGGGACATAAACGACCGCCCAGTCGCAGGCCACGCCTTCGATGCCGCCCGGTTTGTTGGCGATATCGACGCTGCCCGGAAGCAGTCGCGGGATGGGAGAGTTCTTTCTGATCTTGAGAATCTTCAGCGCGTCGTCGCTCAATTGACGGCTTCCGACCTGGCCGCGATAGAGTTTCTCCATCATCTCCATCGCCTCGCGCGGGGTGGCGGTGTTCTCGTCGCCACGCGCCGAGGCGGCCTGGTCGATCATCTTGCGGCGCAAGCGAATCTGCTTCAGCCCCAGCTCATCCATCGTGCGGTTGACGTTGGCCATCCCAACCTGATCGATCAGCATGTTGGTCGCTGTGTTGTCGCTCAGAACGATCATCAGCGTGGCCAGGTCGCTCAGGCTCAACTGTGAAGTGTGGTCGCCGAAATTGATTATCACGCCGCTGCCACCGACCTTGTCCTGACGTTCGATCCAGCGCTGGTCGGTCATCTTGTATTTGCCTTCGGCGGCCTGTTTGTGTAGTTCGATCAGGATCGGAATTTTAATCGAGCTGCCTGTCGGGAAGATGAGTTGATCGTTGAGAAGAATCTCTTCGCCGGTGGTCAGGTCTTTGATCGCCACTCCCATCACTCCGTCGTGGGAGCCGGCGATCTTTTCGACCTCTGCGGCGAGTTTGCGACGGAGCAAGTCGCGGTTGGCGTCCTGGGCGTAAACGCACGTCGCGAGCAATAGGAAGCAGATTATCAATCGGAACGAGCGGAAAATATTCATTACTGCGGCCTCCTGCGGAACATCATGAATGGGACTTATAGGTCCTACAGGACCTATAAGTCCCATTCATTCAGGGTGGTCAGGGTAGGTGATTCGATGTGGATTGGCAACGGGTTTTGGCGCCGTGGCGCGCCTTGCCATATAATCCCGCTCGCTGTTCGCAGCAATTTCCCGCCTTCTCTTCATAAAGCGTTCGATAACCATATCAAGGATTGTGACACGAGGGGAGACTATGCCATCTGCAAGTGAGTTGAACGAAAAAGAACCGTCGAATGAAACGATTCGACCGGCCGATTGGGAGCGCGTCGCGGCGACGGACGAATTCAAAAGTCTGATCGCGGCCAAGCGCAGATTCATCGCGCCGGCGGTGATATTTTTCATCGTTTATTACTTCGCCCTGCCGGCGCTTGTCGGGTACGCTCCGGGGTTGATGAGCCGCCGCGTTTTGGGCGTGATCAATCTGGCCTATTTGTTCGCGCTGTCGCAATTCTTCATGGCCTGGATTGTCGCGGCTCTGTACATGCGCGCGGCGGGGCGCTTCGACGAAATGGCGCGGAAGATCATCCACCTGCTGCAGGGGCGGCTGAAAGGGGGCGAGTGAACGATGTCTACTGCGCTTGGGATGTTTCTGGTCTTCATCGCCGTCACGTTCTACATCACGTGGTGGGCCGCGAGGCGCTCCACCGGGTCGAGCGCCTATTTCGCCGCCGGCCGTTCTTTGACCGCTTGGCAGAACGGCGTGGCCGTGGCGGGCGATTATATGAGCGCGGCCTCGTTCCTGGGCATCGCCGGGATCATCGCGTTTCAGGGCTACGACGGCTTCATGTATTCGGTCGGGTGGCTGGTGGCCTATTTGACCGTGTTGCTGGTCGTGGCCGAGCCGCTGCGCAACGCGGGCAAATACACGATGGCGGACGTGCTGGCGTACCGGCTGAGCCCGCGCCCGGTGCGGGCGATGGGCGCGCTGTCGACTTTAACCGTCAGCGCGTTTTATATGATCGCGCAGATGGTGGGCGCGGGCGCGTTGGTCTCGCTGCTGCTGAAGGACACCGGCGTGACTTTTCACACGGCGGTCATTGCCGTCGGCGCGCTGATGATCGTTTATGTCGTCTTCGGCGGGATGCTGGCGACGACCTGGGTGCAGATCGTCAAGGCGGTTCTGTTGATGGGCGGAACGATTCTGCTGAGCCTCCTGGTGTTGAAGCATTTCGGGTTCAGCCTCGGGAACTTCTTCGCCGCCGTGACTCAAGTCACCTATCACGACGCGCAGGGCAATGTGGTGACGCAGAACTTCCTGACGCCGGGGTTGCGCTATAAGCCGCCGTACGGCGCGCTCGACCTGATCTCGTTGGGAATGGCCCTGATCTTCGGCACCGCGGGCCTGCCGCACATCCTGGTGCGTTTTTACACCGTCCCCGACGCGAAGACAGCGCGCGCCAGCGTGGTCTGGGCGATGCTGATCATCGGCAGTTTCTACATCCTGACGACCTTCCTCGGCTTCGGCGCGGCGACTATCGTCGGGCGCGATTTCATAGCCAAGAACGGAGGGACGAATATGAGCGCGCCGCTGTTGGCGCAAACGCTCGGCGGCGACCTCTTCTTCGCGTTCATCTCCGCCATCGCGTTCGCGACGATTCTGGCGGTCGTGGCCGGATTGACGATCAGCGCCTCGACCTCGTTCGCGCACGATTTCTGGACCAACGTTCTGCATCGGGGCAAGGAGCGTTCGCCGGGCGAAGAGGTCCGCGTGGCGCGAGTCACGGCCTTCGTCGTCGGCGCGGTCGCGATCCTGATCGCCATCTTGCTCGGGCCGAACGCGAACGTGGCCTTTCTGGTCGCGCTGGCGTTCGCGGTGGCGGCCTCGGCGAATCTGCCGGTGATCGTGTTATCGCTCTTTTGGCGCCGATTCAACACCAGAGGCGCGGTGGCAGGGTTGGCTACGGGCTTGCTGTCGTCGCTGATCTTGATCCTGCTCAGTCCGAGTATTATGAAGGGCGCCGCCGTTTTTCCGCTGGAAAATCCGGGCATCGTCAGCATCCCGCTCGGGTTTCTTGGCGCGGCGATCGGAGCGTTGACCGGGCGCGAGCCTGAAGCGGAGGCCAAATTCACCGAGTTGAACGTTCGCGCGAATACGGGGTTGGGCGCGGAGAAGGCGGGCGCGCACTAGAGCGGATTTCAATTGCATATACGGGATCAACCACTGGGGACCCGTGATCCCCGTGGTAAGTTAGTCTTTACCCTGCGCCGAATTGAAATCCGATCTAACCCGCGATCCCCGGGCTTCTATCTTTGATTGATTTCGGGGTGGCGGTCGAGGAAGGCCGTCACTACCGACCTCGCGTCGCGGCGTTCGACGTCGGCCTCGTAATTCATTCGCCGCATCTCCTGATCCGAAATTTTTCCCGCCAACCGTCCCAAGACCGCGCGCAATTCGGGATGGCGCTTGAGCGTTTCGCTGCGGATAACCGGGACGGCGTGATAGGGCGGGAAGTAACGCCGGTCGTCTTCGAGCGGGTAGAGGTCGAGTTTCGCGATCAACCCGTTGGTGGCGTCGCCGGAGATCAGATCGACCTGTTTCTCTGCCAGCGCGAGGTAGGTCAGCGACAGGTTCATCGCCAGCGGAGTTCCGCGGAACTTCAAACCGTAAGCCTGAACCAGCCCGCGATAACCATCTTCACGGTCGAGGAAGGCCGAGCCGAACCCGGCGCGCCAGTCGGGCGAATACTTCGCCGCGTCCGAGATCGTTTTCAATCCGAGTCTCCGCGCCTCGTCGCCGCGAGTCAGGATCACGTATGTGTTGTTGAATCCGAGCGGCGGGAGCATGACGCGCCCGGTCGCCGCGTAGCCGGCGTCCACGCGGCGGTTGACTTCTGCGCTATCCAACATCACAGGCTGTTTGAAGATCGCGGTCAGCGCGGTGCCGGTGTATTCCACGTAGAGGTCGAGGTCGCCCGCCTGCATCGCCGTTTCGCAGACCAGAGTGTCGCCGAGATTGAATTTGCGTTGGACGTTGATCTTCGTGGAGCGTTCGATCGTTTGCGCCAACAGCTCGCCGAGGATGACCTGCTCGGTGAAATCTTTCGAGCCGATGACTAGCCGCCCGCCCGATCTTTCAGACCAGATCAACCCGCCGATAACCAGGAGCAATGCGGCGGCTGCGGCTGTCGCCACGGCTCCGACCCGCAATTTCCCGCCCTTCCCGCGATCGGGAGCGAACCAATGCTCCAGCCAGGTCAGAGTAAGATCCGCGACGAGCGCGAGCGCGGCCGCCGGTATCGCGCCCGCAAGAATCATCACGCTGTCGACGCTCGCCACGCCGCGAAAGATGTACTCGCCCAGGCCGCCCGCGCCGATCGCCGCCGCAATCGTCGCCGTTCCCACGCCGACCACCGTCGCGACGCGCACGCCGGCCAGAATCGCTGTCCGCGCCAGCGGCAACTCGACCTGATAGAGCAGCTCCCGGCCAGTCATCCCCATCGCCAGCCCGGCTTCGCGCGCCGACGGATCGATGCTCTTCAACCCGCTCGTCGTCGTCCGAATTACCGGCAGCAGCGCGTAAAGAATCAGCGCGATCACAGCCGCCTTCGCGCCGATCCCGCCGATGAGAGGCATCGGGATCAGAAACCCGAACATCGCCAGGCTCGGGATCGTCTGCACTACGTTCGCGAGTCCGACCAGCGGCGCCCCGACCCGCGGGTTGCGATAAGAGACGACGCCGAGCGGCACGCCCGCCGCGACGGCGATGCCCGTCGATGCCGCGACCAGCGCCAGGTGGCGAAAAATCGCGTCCAGAAATTCCCAGCTATTATTGAGCCAAAATTCGATCAGTCGCATAAGACGTTCAGACGGGATTGACTGGATTTTTCAGGATTTCATAGCCAATCCCGAAAAATCCCGTCAATCCTCTCCGGTTTCGATTTTTGGTAAGGAGTCAATGAAGATTTTCACTTCCGGATTGTTCGACCGAATGATTTCGGTGGGCGTGGCGAAAGCGGCGAGTTTGCCTCCGGACAGCACGCCGACTTTGGTCCCTAGCGAAAACGCCTCGCCCATGTCGTGCGTGACGCAGACGACGGTCTTGCGGACCTGCGACTGGATGCGCTGAAACTCGCGGCGCATCTCGGCTCGGGTTAAAGGGTCGAGCGCGCCGAAGGGCTCGTCCATCAGCAGTATCGGCGGGTCTACGGCTAGCGCCCGCGCCACGCCGACGCGCTGGCGCTGCCCGCCGGACAATTCTCGAGGGTAACGGTCGGCGTATGTCTTCGGGTCGAGGCCGACCAGGTTAAGCAGTTCATCGACGCGCGCGCGGACGCGGGCTTCGGGCCAGCCCTCCAACCGAGGCACGATCGCCACGTTGCGCCCGATGGTCATATGGGGGAACAGTCCGACCTCCTGCAACACGTAGCCGATCCGGCGGCGGAGTTTGATCGGATTCCATTCGGAGGTCGCGCGGCCCTCGACGCGCACGACGCCGGATTGCGTCGGCAGCAGGCTATTAATCAGTTTGAGAACCGTCGTCTTGCCGGTTCCGCTGCGTCCGACCAGCGCCAGCGTCTCGCCTCGTTCGATGGCAAGCGAAAAGCCATCGAGCGCCAACGGCCCGTTCGGATGACGGAAGCTGACGTCGGCGAACTCGATGGCTATTTCGGCGGATGGCGGCGAAAAGCGATTGCCGTCCATAGTTCACTGTCTCGATCAGGCGCCCCGCAGTGGGCGTCCGCATTGATTGCAGAAGTTCACGGCGCGAGCCAGGGTCGCGCCGCAGTGCGGGCAAGTCTTGGCCGCCGGTTCAGGCGCCGGCGTGGATCCATAGTTCGGCGGCGGCGTCCATGCCGGCGCTTGCGGCTGCGCGGGCGTCTGAGCCGGCGCGTAGTCCCTGTAGTCGGGCGGCGGAGGCGGCGGCATGAACTGCCCCTGGCTATGCGCGCCGGGCATTCCAACCAGATCGCGATAGGCCAGCGCATGACCCAGAAACAGCAGTGGATATGTCGCCAGTACGCCGACGCCGCAAGCTATGCCCCCTGCCCCGGCAATGAGGGCGAGCGCTATGGCGAAAAGCGTAAACATGATCCAGTCTCTCTTCGTCACCTCGACGCTGGCTTTGATTGCGTCAATCGTTCCCTTGCCGCCTTCAACAATCATCGGGGCCGTCAGAAAGGCCAATCCGCCAACAATCAACCCGGGAATCAGACAGAGCATGCTCCCAATGATGGAAGCTATCCCAATCAGGACCGCCGCCCCTATCATTCGCGAGAAATATCGTCCGCCTGAAAAAAGGTCTCCGACTGCTATCTGCTCACCGCGTATTTGCTTGAAGGCCGCGCTGTACAGCCCACCGAACAGATATGACATCGCGCAGACGATTGCCAGGTACATCACGGGGAAGATCACGATTGGAAGAAATCCCGACGCCGGAGTAACAACTCCATCCTCTGAGACTGAGGGTACCAATGAAAAAATGGCGATGAAATAGAGCGGCAGATAGATCAGACCCACCACTAGACACGTCACTAGAATCATCACAACCCAGACAGACCATTGCTTGGTGAACAGATTCCACGCTTCGCCGATCCATTCCCAGCGCACGCTGGGAGCATTTACTTGTTGCATTCTTTTTGCTCCTATTGAATTGGGGGACTAACCGGGGCACGTCAGCTCGAAAACAAAATCCTCGCCGGCGCTCGCGGCGTTAAACCGCTTCGTCGCGATGCCGAATGAAGAAATTCTCCAGGCTCACCCGCTGGGAGGCGACCTGGGCGCGCAATTGATCCATCTCGCCGGCGTTCATCGGGTTGAATGATTTCGCGATCGCGATATTTTGATCAATGAATTGCAGCATCGGCATTCCGATCACCGCCGTCGAAACGGGCAAACTCAGCGCGTAGCGGATCAAAGGCTCGATGCCGGCCTTGCCAGAGCCCGCGCCGAGGAGCTTTTCCTGCGCGGTGACTTTCATCAGGATCACGCCGAGGTTCTTCTTCTTCGCGGCGGGCAGCGCCAGTTCTTCAAACTGGAGAGCGCGCGCCGGATTCATCGCCATCTGCACGCAATCCAGATCGTTGTGTTCGATCGCTTTGGCCATTACCGCGCCGTCGGTGTGGCTGGTCATCCCGATAAAGCGCGCGACCTTCTGTTCGCGCAGTTCGTAAAGCGCCTTCATCGCGCCGTCTTTGGCTTCGATCTTCTGAAGGTCTTCGCCGGTGGTGAGGCTGTGCAGATGGAGCAGATCAACGCGGTCGGTCTGCAACCGCTTCAGACTCTTTTCGACTTCGCGCAGCGCCTCGTCGCGCGTTCGGGCCGGTGGCGGAATCTTCGTCGCCAGCCAGACTTCTTTGCGCCGCGTCCTCATCACCATTCCGACTCGCGTCTCGCTCAAGCCCTTGCCGTAATCCATCGCGGTGTCCAGGTAGGTGACGCCGCTGTCAATCACGTGGTTGAGCGCGCGCAGCGCCTCGTCCTCGCTCTCGTACATCAGAAAGCGGCTGCCGCAACCAAAGGCGATGATCGGGACCTTGACGCCCGTGCGGCCCAACACCCGCTCGGGCAGTTTCGTTTTCGCCTCGACTTCCGGTTCGAGAGCCGAAGGCAGCGCGGCGGCGGATGCGACGGTCAACGTTGTTTTCTCGATGAATTCGCGGCGTGTGATCTTGTCGTTCTTCATTGGCCTCTCCTCTTCAAACTTTAATGCCGGCCTCGGCCAGGTACTGGCTCATCACTTTCGCGTAATGAGGGATCGCGACTTCCGGCTCTTCGATCTCGGGATGCCATCTCTTCTCCCACTCGAAGCAGTAATAGCCGCGATAGCCGCCGGCGACCAGTACTTTCACGGTTTCTTTGACAGGGACTTCGCCGCTCCCCGTCAGCACATATCGGCGTTCTTTCTCATCGCCTTTCGGCGGGCGCGAATCTTTCAAATGTGTATGGCGGACGTAACTGCCGAGTTGCTTGAACGTCTCGGCGGGGGCCTCTCCCGCGACGCAGGTATGATGCGCGTCCCAGAGGAAGGCCACGTTCGGATGATTGGCTCCGCGGATGATTTCGAGCAGCGGCG
>Ga0207428_10004779_pt1 | contig 12799 bp, 12 predicted proteins | sample RhiMethybrSRZTD1_FD_187600 | JGI IMG/M metagenome (GOLD analysis project Ga0207428, IMG submission 187600) | Populus rhizosphere microbial communities from Tennessee, USA - Rhizosphere MetaG P. TD hybrid SRZTD1 (SPAdes) (version 3) | ecosystem: Host-associated > Plants > Roots > Rhizosphere >... | reverse complement strand
GGCCCCCGCACTGTCTTTCGGGGAAAAGCAGACATCGCGCCGAGTTGACCCAATGTCCGCTAATGGCCCAAAGTGGGCGGCCTTTTTTCTTGCGGGCAATGTCCGCTATTGGCCCAAAGCGGACATCCCTAGCTGCACCGCACATGTCTGCTTTCGGGGGTAAAGCGGACATCAGCCTGAATTACGGAAATGTCCACTTATGTCCCAAGGCGGACATGCGGCCCTCACTTAGGTCGCTTGGGTAGTACGAGTGCGCTGGATGATGCTTGCTTGCGCTGCGCTTCTTGATGCGGTGGTTTTGTGAAGCGCTGCTAGGCGCGCCGGTGAGCGCGGTCGGCGAGGCCGTCCCGTCACTAGTTGGCGAGGCCATTAATTCAGGCACAGATTTTGGCCGCTCGCCTGCGGCCACGACGTGCACCACGTTATAGCCGTTCGCCTTCAGCTCCTTGAGAAGGATCGGTAGTGCCATCGCCGTCTTGCGATGGATGTCGTGCATCAAAATGATGCCGCGGCCTTTCGCGTTCAGCCGTCGTATGGCGCGTTGCACGATCGCTTCCGGACTGCTGCCACGCCACCAATCGTCTGTGTCGACATCGGCACTCCAGATGACGAGCTGTTTGCCCTCCAGGAACCGTTCAATCGCAGTGGTGCGACCGAAGCCAGGAATGCGAAAGAAGGGTGAGAGTGCGTTGGCGTTGCCGAGTGCGGCTGTGACAGAATTGATGCCACCGTCGACCTCACGCTCGACCCGCTGCCTTGATAAGCGCTCGAAGGCGCGTGGATGGTTCTGGCTGTGAGTGCCGATGGTGTGGCCCTCGTTGTAGATGCGCCGGACGATTGACGGATAGGCATGCGCCATCTGGCCGACCAGGAAATACGTGGCCTTCACGCATTGTGATGCCAACGTATCGAGAATGATGTCGGTATAGGGCGGCAGCGGGCCGTCGTCGAAGGTGATCACCACCTCGTTGTCCTTCAGGGGCAGCGTCTGCTTGTACTGGATGGTGCCAAGCAGGGTGAATTCACCGGGATTCATGGGCAGCACACGGCTGGTGCCGAGGGCATCTGGATTGCCGGGGCACTCCGCGGAAGCCGGGACGGACAAACCGGCCACGGTGCAAACAAACAATGCAACGATGAAACGCATCAGGCGTCTCGCACCCATCTATCCCGCACATATTAGCTTCTCGCCGCATTAGGTTCGTTGGACTTTGGTCCAACAACAAAGGTCGGCGGGACAAAGTTAGGAAGGGTTGTTCATAAGATCCCACCTGTTGATACCTTCGGTCCGTAACGTCCTTCAGTGTTGCGGGCTTTTTTCGGGCTAGGCTACGGATGCCGCTTGCCCGCTTTCGGTGGCAAAGGCAATCAACGCTGACGCGAAATGTGAGCAGAAATTCGAAGGTGGTTCACGCCCACCCATCGCATTTTGCAGCGACCCGTTCGGCAATGGTTTCTGCGTGGTGGGACCAACTGATACCGCCAACTTAAGTCAAGCTCATGTCTGCTTTTGGCCCTTAGCGGACATCCCTATTTGCATCGCACATGTCATGAACCTGATCTCAAACGGCTTTTATGCGGCAACAAAGCGTAGAGCCGAGGCTGATGGCGATGGCTATGAACCAACCCTGGTGGCCTCGACAAGAAGTCTTGGAGATCGTGTGGAAATCAGGGTTCGGGATAACGGCACCGGCATTCCAACTGAAGTAAAAGAAAAGATGTTCAACCCGTTCTTCACAACGAAGCCTGCCGGAGAAGGAACCGGGCTTGGGCTCTCCATCTGTCACGACATCATCGTCAAACAGCATGGCGGCTCAATCGAGGTCGATACACAACCGGGCGAGTTCACCGAAATCAGAGTGATTTTGCCGCGTTCCGCCGCGTTGTTCCCTGAACGCTCGTAATCGTCCGATGTCCGCTTTTGACCCAAAGCGGACATTCAGGCCCTCTTCAAGTGGGTAAGTTGAAGCGATACGATCAACCCGTCTCACGCCTTGAGGACGGCAATGGCGATGAAGCGGCGCGACTTCCTTGCGTTGACGAGTGCGGTCGTAGCGTGGCCGGTCTCGACGAGAGCCCAACAGCGCACGCTTCCGGTAATTGGATATCTCGACACTGCTTCGGCTGCTGCCACGACACACCTCGTGGAAGCCTTCCGTCGTGGCTTGAGTGCCGCTGGGTATGATGAAAATAAGAATGTAGCGATTGAATATCGCTGGGCCGATGGAGACTACGACAAGCTGCCTGCCTTGGCCACCGAACTCGTTCAACGGCAAGTGACCGTAATAGCTACCATCAATACGCCGACCATCCTTGCCGCCAAAGCGACGACCAAAACGATACCGATTGTGTTTGCTGTTGGCGTTGACCCCATAAAATTTGGCCTTGTCAAAAGCCTTCACCAACCAAGCGGTAATCTAACCGGCCTGACCCAACTCAACATTGAGATGGAAGGAAAGCGCGTGCAGCTACTGCACGAACTGGTGCCAGCAGCCAGATTGATTGCCGTGCTTATTAACCCAACCAGCCCTGCCTATAGCGAAGCCGCAATGGAATCGGCGCAGAACACAGCGCGCGTTCTAGGCATAAACCTGCTTCCTCTAAATGCTAGCACCCCAGACAGCATAGAGGTTGCATTCGCGACCCTCAAAAAAGAGAGTGTGGGCGCACTACTAGTCACTGGCGACTCATTCCTAGTTGCGCAACGTGCTCAACTTGTTGCATTGGCAGCGCAAAATGCGGTGCCCGCGCTTTACCATCGCCGGGAATTCATGGCCGCTGGAGGTCTAATAAGTTACGGGCCAAGTTTACCTGACGCATACTACTTGGTGGGTGACTACACGGGCCGCATTCTAAGCGGCCAAAGTCCCGCCAATCTACCGGTGCACCAATCTGCAAAATTTGAGCTAGTGATAAACACCAAAGTCGCTAAAGAACTCGGTCTCACCGTTCCTCAGGCGATGCTGCTTCGAGCGGACGAGGTGATCGAATAAGAAGTGCAATGTCCGCTATTGGCCCATAGCGGACATTCCCCTATGTCGCATTTGATGTCGCTTTCGGGGGTAAAGCGGACATGGATTATTGCAGCGCGAATGTCTGCTTTTGACCCAAAGCGGACATTGCGCCCTTAGCGGCGCTTTATTTGTTGCTACCATCGCTTGCTCGCGCCTTTGATCTGGCTAAATGCCACAAGGCTTGTCGACATGGTCAAATTTAGCGTGAGGAATTTCGCTGCATCATTGGCCTACCTCGGCATTATTTGCTGCGCGGCATTGTCATTGCTGTTTTTTCCCGGGTTAGCTTTCCCCCGCGACCTCGATGGAAAATATGAAAACTCGCCGCTCAAGCGGTGGTTCGAAAGCCTTGCAAGCCGTAGAGGGTTTTGCTGCTCGTTCGCTGATGGCCAGAGCGTCGAGGATGTGGATTGGGATACGAAGGACGGCAAATATCGAGTGCGACTTGACAGCCAATGGATCGAGGTGCCGCCCGATGCGCTGGTAACTGCACCAAACAAATTTGGGCTCGCCGTGGTATGGCCATACAAGGACTACGAAGGCAGGACACAGATCAGGTGCTTTATTCCCGGAGCGGGCGGGTAATGATCTGATACGCGAATGTCCGCTTTTGGGGGTAAAGCAGACATGGCTTTTTGCGGCGCACATGTCCGCTTTTGGCCCAAAGCGGACATCTGCGGCCCTTCCGGTGCACTGGTCTTTACCGATACCATAGTCTCATCTTAGCCACGGGGGCGACAATGAGGCGGCGCGAATTCATCACGCTTCTCGGCGGCGCGGCGACGTGGCCGCTAACGGTCAGCGCGCAACAGCAGCCCCCGCGCCCGGTGTTTGGAATTCTTCTTGTTTTTTCTCAGGAGGCCGGCCGAACCTTCACTGAGCCGCTGCGCACCTATATGCGGGCGCTAGGCTACGTAGAAGGCCACAATATTGCTTTTGATGTCCGCCATGCCGACGGCAAGCCAGACCGCTTGCCAGCACTCGCGGCAGAACTCGTGGCGCAGCGTCCGGCCGTAATCGCTACTTTCGGCGACGCCACTGGCCTCGCCATCAAAGCCGCGACCAACACAATTCCGGTTGTGTCTATGTCAGAAGATCTGGTGCGGGCAAAACTTGTAACTGATTTGCGAAATCCTGGCGCCAACATCACTGGCATAAGCGTTATGGGCACCGAGCTTGACGCTAAGCGCTTAGAGATACTGGCCGAGCTTCTCCCAGCGCGCAGTACTGTATTGTTGCTTGCAGATCCGACCACACATCGCGAATCCCGACCAGCGCTCCATGCAACTGCGACGTCGCTGGGGCTGACGCTGCGCGAATCCGTTGTGGGTACGCCGGACCAAATTGAACAGGCTATGCGCGAAGCCAAAGACCAAGGTGCGGTCGGCGTCAACCTACTGTCTTCGGCGCTGTTTTTTGCGTTACGCGCACATATCATCAGCCTTGCAGCAAAACTCGGTCTACCCGTGATGTATCAATGGCCCGAAATTGCCGAGGAAGGCGGCCTGATTGCATATGGACCCAGTCTGCGCGGCGCATTCCGTCAGGTAACGACTCTTGTCGATAAAATACTAAAGGGTGCGAAGCCAAGCGAAATCCCGGTCGAACAGCCCACACGTTTCTCTCTCGCGATCAATCTTAAGACTGCAAGCATGCTCGGGCTCACCGTCCCGCCGCTAACCCTTCTCCGCGCAGACCGTGCGATTGATTAGTCGATGTCGCTATTGGCCCAAAGCAGACATGCCGAAAAACGCAATCAATGTCGCTATTGGGCGCAAAGCAGACATGACCTTTTGCGGCGCACATGTCTGCTTATAACCCAAAGCGGACATCCTGGCTTTTTGACTGCCCCCCTTCAGCGCACACGTTTGAGTTGCTACGATCTCTCTCCAAGCCTTAGGGCAAACAATGAGGCGGCGCGATTTCATCAGTTTGCTTGGCGGCGCTGTTACGTTTTGGCCGCTTGCAGCGCGCGCGCAGAGCGAGCGGATGCGACGCATCGGCGTGCTATTGAACATTGCTGCTGACGATCCGATGGGGCAGGCCCGCGTCGCGGCATTCGTGCAGGGACTGCAAGCAGCGGGTTGGTCCGACGGCCGCAATGTGCGGATTGATACGCGCTGGGCCGCCGCCGATCCCGGCAACTTCCGCAAGTACGCGGCGGAACTGATCGCGCTCGGACCCGACGTGGTTCTGGCCAGCACCACGGCGGCGGTGGCCCAGTTGCAGCAGGCGAGCCGCACTGTGCCGATCGTGTTCGTCAGCGTGATTGATCCAGTAGGCTCCGGCCTAATCACGAGCATGGCGCGGCCGGGCGGCAACATTACTGGCTTCGTCATCTTCGAGTATGCGCTGGCTGTGAAATGGCTCGAGCTGCTCAAGGAGATCGCATCCGGCGTGAAGCGCGCGGCGGTGCTGCGCGATGCGACTGTCGCCTCCGGTATTGGCCAATTTGCCGCGATCCAGGCTGCCGGATCGGTCGGCATGGAACTGAGCGCGATCGACCTGCGGGATGCCGGGGAAATCGAGCGTGCCATTGCGGATTTTGCTCAACGTCCGAATGGCGGACTGATCGTGACGGCGAGCCAGTTCGGGACGAACAATCCGGGGGCGCTCGTCGCGTTGGCGGCGCGGCACAAATTGCCCTCGGTTTACCCCTTCGGCTATTTTGCCAGTGCGGGCGGCCTAATCTCCTACGGGTCCGATCAGGTGGACGAATATCACCGCGCTGCCGCTTACGTCGATCGCATCCTCAAGGGCGAGAAACCTGCTGATTTGCCGGTGCAGGCGCCGACGAAGCACGAGCTGATCATTAACCTCAAGACCGCCAAGGCGCTCGGGCTTGCCGTGCCGCCTTCGCTGCTCGCCCGCGCCAACGAGGTGATTGAATAGCGATCTTCTTTGCTGCACCGCATGAGTCCGCTTTTGGCCCAAAGCAGACATGAGCCGTTGCACTGCACATGTCTGCTTTTGGGGGTAAAGCGGACATAACGATTGCACTGGAAAGGGAATTGCGCCTGACGCGCAATCAAAAACGTGGCGATGGGAAAAAGGTTTCCGGAAACAAACTTGCCCTATCGTCACTCCCAATTTGCGGCGTGGCTTCAGAACGGATTTTTTCCTCGGTTTCAAATTGAAAGCCACAGTTACTGCAAGACCAGAAATTTAGGATAAGTTGCTCCTCATTAAAAAATTCGGCCAATTCAGGGGCTGCGAGCGTATCACCGCATTTACTGCAGATCGCTTCAATTTTGGAATTGTGCACTGATGCTGCCATTGCCAATGAGTGTGAATTTCCAATTCAGCTTTGAAATGGCCACACGTGAGCTCAAGAGCAATTCATATTTGCTTCTTAGTACTCTTTGACATGTTCTTTGCCGCAAGTCCTTGATCAGGATCAAACGACACTGATCCGATTTGTTCCGCGTACACCGCACATGTCCGCCAGTGCAAATGTCCGCTTTTGAGCCAAAGCTCAGGCGTTAAAGGCAACCGCCCATGTAGCTGCCGCGATTAGCTCCGACCTGTCCGTAGACGCCAGCTTGGTGAGTGCAACGTATGGCGCGATCCTGAAATGTCTGGGCGCCTCCCGGACCTGAGCCCGGCAGTGACGGCAAATTCTGAAAGGTCCGTCCCGTCTGTGGCACGTAAACATACCCCGGATCAGTGGCGCTGGGCGGCCTCACGATTTTCGATTTGGGAATGCGTACCTTCTGCGCCGTCCCACGTGGGGACTTATATTTCGGTGCAAGCCATGGTTCTGGCTGTTCCGGTTTGGACACTTGCCGTTTTGACCCTTTTTCCGGGACCATAATTTGGTAGTCATCGCCCAAGATGTTGCCGGTTTGCGCTAGCGCAGGCGTCGCCAACGCCGCCGCCAAAACAATCAACATGATCATCGAAGGTTCGCGCACCATTGTCATAGGATATAACCCCCACACGTTTTAGCTAGTTGGCCTTTGATCCAATCGAATGCGTTCGCTTCTGGCCCATAGCGGACATGCCTAACGACGCAACCAGTGTCGCTATCGGGGACAAAGTAGACATGGCTTTTTGCGGCGCGAATGTCTGCTTTTGACCCAAAGCGGACATTCCATCCGCCGCGATCAACGTCCGGTTTTGGGGTAAGAGCGGGCATGCGCAAATGACGTCGCCCTATTGAATTGCTTCAGACAGAAAAATTCATTTCGGTGGGGGACGTCCGGAATGGGTTTCGTCGAACGGCCAAACTCGGCTCAAAGTTCATCGTGTATCGTGAAAAACCGCAACGACAGAATGCATGCCTGGAGGAGACTGTGCCCGCCATCTTTCTCACTCACATCCCAGATATGCTTAAGAACTACTACGGCGAGCGCGCGCTCGCCGAGTTGCGCAAGCTCGGCGACGTGCGGCTCAACGACACCGGCCACGTGCTCGACGCCAAGGCGCTCGCCCAAGCCGCGCAGGGCTGTGAGATCATAATCTCAGACCGGCAAACGGCCGGCCCGGCCGAGTTTTTCCCGCTGGTGGGTGATTTGGTCGCGTTCCTTCGCGTCGCGGTCGATATTCGCAACATTGATGTCGCCGCGGCTAGCGCCCAAGGAATTCTGGTCACCCACGCGACGCCGGGTTTCATCGCTTCAGTCGCTGAGATGGCCATTGGCTTCATGATCGATTGCGGGCGTCACATCACCGAGGCTACGTCTGTCTACCGCACCGGCCGTGTCCCCGAAGCCCGTATGGGCCGCCAGCTTAAGGGAGCAACGCTCGGCATCATTGGCTATGGCGCAATCGGCGCGCATCTTGCCGAGCTCGGTCTCGCACTCGGCATGACGGTGTTGGTCGCAGACCCCAATAAAAGGGTGACCCGGCCAATGCTCAAACAGGTCCAGTTTGTGGATCTGCTCGCAAGATCGGATTTCGTTGTGTGCCTCGCCATTGCCAACGAGCAGACCGAGAATTTGATGAACGCCGAAGCCTTCGCGCAAATGAAGCCATCTGCCTATTTCATAAATTTGTCGCGCGGCAACTTGGTTGACGAGGCCGCGCTTGCCCGCGCGCTCGACGACAAGCGCATCTCTGGCGCTGCCCTTGACGTTGGCCGCGCGAAGGACCAGATGCCCTCGCTCGCGCTGGCGCGGCGCGCCGACGTGATCGCCACTCCGCACACGGCGGGTTTGACGCCGGAAGCAGCAGAGCACCAAGCCTTCGACACCGTGAATCAGGTCAAGGATCTCATCGCGGGGCGCATGCCGCCGGGCGCCGCAAATCCGGAGGCAGCGCATCGCCTGAGCCGCCTCAAGCGCTCGTGACGGGCGCTGCCTTAGCGATGTCCGCGTCACGTCCGCTTGTCCTACAACGGGCATTAGTGGACGGCACTGGCACGCCGAGCCGCGGTCTCCGAATGTCCGCTTTTGGGGGTAAAGTGGACACGGCAGTTGCACTACGAAATGTCCCTAATGACCCAAAGCGGACATTGATAGCTGCTTCCAATCTCCCATTCCGAACCGATAAAATGGCTTGTCCTTATCCTCGGGGGTGGGGGCGACGATGAGACGGCGCGAGTTCATCACCTTGGTCGGCGGCGCAGCGGCGTGGCCGCTTGCGACGCATGCCCAACCAGCAAAACTGCCGACAATCGGATTTCTGGGTACTGCCACGCCTTCGACGTGGAGCCAATTTGTCGCCGCTTTTGTGCAAAGGTTACGCGACCTCGGTTGGGTCGAGGGTCGTAATGTTGCAATCGAATTTCGCTGGGCGGAAGGCCGTACCGAGCGTTACAGCGAGATCGCGACCGAGTTTGTGCGGCTTAAGGTCGATGTTATTGTCACATCGGGAGGCGCGGTCCTCGCGACAAAACAGGCGACATCCATAATCCCAATCGTCTTCGCGATAGCAACGGACCCCGTCGCCAGCGGGATGGTCGCGAGCTTGGCGCGGCCGGGCGGAAACATCACCGGTCTTTCCATCCAGTCGACAGATCTTGCTAGTAAGCGACTCGAACTCTTGCGTGAGATTATTCCCGATCTCCGCCGGTTGGCGATCGTAGGCAATGCCAGCAACCCCAATGCCCTTATGGAAATGGCCGAAGTTCAGGCAACGGCCCGCTCGCTCGGCTTCGTCGAAGTGATAACACCCAAAATCCGGCGAGTTGAGGATATCGCCCCCGCTTTTGAGGCGCTCAAGGGCCACGCGGAGGCACTCTATTTAACTCCCGACCCGCTGATAATCAGCCATCAGATTCAAATTAGCAACTTGGCGCTACGTGCGCGGCTAGCGGTGATGTCCTTCAACAGGCAATTCGTCGAAGCGGGAGCTCTGATGTCATATGGACCAAACAATTCAGACTTGTTCCGAAGGGCGGCCGAATATGTCGACAAGATTCTCCGCGGAACAAAGCCGGGCGATCTTCCAGTCCAGCAGCCGACGAGCTTCCAGCTAGTGATCAATCTCAAGACCGCGAAGGCGCTCGGCCTCACCGTTCCTCGGCAGATTCAGACGATAGCCGACGAGGTGATCGAATAGGTCCAAATGTCCACTTTTGGCCCAAGGCAGACATGCCTAGTTGCAGCGCAAATGTCCGCTTTTGAGGGTAAAGCGGACATCTTTCCGCACCGCAGAATGTCTGCTTATGAGCCAAAGCCGACCGTCGTTGGCGGCTTAACGACCAGTGCCTGAACTCATATCGCCCCCCTTCCACCGTGCTAGTTTAAGCCGGTACGCCTTTGGTTGGCCTTTGGGGTCACCATGAAAATTCCGCGCAGGACGTTCCTACATTTCGCTGCAGGTGCGGGCGGGTTGCAGATCTTATTGAGAAGCGCGAGAGCGCAAGTCTACCCCGGTCGACCTCTCACTCTCATTGTGCCGTTCGCTGCTGGCGGACCGACGGATACGATCGCCCGGATTGTCGCCGAAGGGATGCGCACTTCGCTTGGGCAACCGATCATCATCGAAAATGTCGGAGGGGCGGACGGCAGCATTGCCGTCGGCCGCGCTTCTCGCGCGGCGCCCGACGGCTATACGCTCAGCATCGGCAACGTCGCCACGCATGTTTTGAACGGAGCGGCTTATTCGCTTTCGTACGACTTGCTCAACGATTTTGAAGCGATCTCGCTCCTCACCGGCGCTCCCGCCTTTATTGATGCAAAAAAAACGTTGCCGGCGAAGGACCTGAAGGAATTGATCGCCTGGCTGAAGGCTAACCCCAATAAAGCGTCGGCGGGAGTGTTTGCCACCTGGAGCCGGCTGTTCGGCGCCTATTTTCAGAGTAGCACCGGTACGCACATTCAATTCGTGCCTTATCGAGGGGCAGCGCCCGCGATGCAAGATTTAGTCGCAGGGCAAATCGATCTTATGTTCGATCAGGCGGCGAATACGCTTCCGCAGCTTCGCAATGGCAACATCAAAGCCTACGCTGTTGCCGCAACAAAGCGACTTGCGCTGGCGCCAGACATTCCGACTATGGATGAGGCTGGCGTGCCAGGATTTTACCTATCGGTGTGGCACGGGATGTGGGCTCCTAAGGGCACATCAAAACCCATCATTGCCCAATTGAATTCTGCAATCGTGGCAGCCCTGGCAAATCCAGCCGTACAGCAAAAACTCAGTGACCTCGGGCAGGAAATTCCTTCCCGCGATCAGCAGACGCCGGAGGCGCTCAGCGCATACCAGAGGGCGGAAGCCGAAAAGTGGTGGCCGATCATTAAGGCGGCTAACATTAGGGGGGATTGAGCCGAGCTGCTCAATGCAAGCTCCCCTACGGTATCGGCCAGGGCATCATGCCGTTCTCGAAATATCTCCCTGAGCATATGGGCTCAATCAAGCTTGCGCCTGGGGGCCCATTTGTTGCGGGGTCGTTCGCTGAACTTACACTTGTCTACACCGCTGGCACGTTCGGTATCGACGATACCGGCATGGTCAAGATCTCATGGCGAACCACCTCCGACATGAGCAAGCCGCAATTTGACAAGCCGCGAGCCGCGAACTTCACCACGGTCGAAGCTAGCAACGGCGCCAAGCTCGAAGTCTGGTTCGACAAGCTCAACGTTCGTCCCTACGCCAATACGCTTCTGATCCGTGTAGGCCGCGGATTTCTGCGGCAAGCTGACACCATGACAATTCGTCTGGGTGACCGTCGGCAGGGCTCGCCCGGCTTCAGGTTGCAGACCAATGTCGAGGAGCGTGTCGAATTGAGGACGTCGGTGGATGGGTTTGCAACCTACGAGTTTTGCGAGCTTCCGGAACAGCCGGCGTTCGAGCTTGTGCCGGGGCCGGCCGCGAGCTGGAAGGCGATCTGGCCCTCGCTTGTCGTCGTGGACGAGCCATTCAGATTGGCCATTGTTGCAGAAGACACATGGGGCAATCCGACCGCGGACGCCGAAGCTACCCTTAAGCTCACGCCATCTCGACGGGTGCGCGGCCTACCTGATCGTGTAACGATCAACAAAGGCGACGGGCCGCGCGTGTTTGAAAATCTCGTTGTTGAATCGAAAGGCGATCTTGATCTGTCTGTCGCGATTAAGGAGGTAGAAGTTGCCCGCGCCAATCCTATGCGTGCGGTGACGATCGCCCCTGTTCGTCGGTACTGGGGCGACCTGCATGGCCAGAGCGGCGAAACAATCGGCATGGGCTCCGCCGAGGCCTATTTCCGATATGCTCGAGATGCAGCGTTCATTGACATGGTTGGCCACCAGGGCAACGACTTCCAGATTACCGATGCATTCTGGAAGAAGCTCAACAGACTGACGGCCGAATTCGATAGACCGGGAAAGTTTGTCTGCCTGCCGGGTTACGAATGGTCAGGTAATACTGGCATGGGTGGCGATCGCAACATCTTCTATCGGCGTGAGGGCCGGCCGATCCGCCGCTCGTCGCATATCCTGGTCGAAGGAGAAACTTCGATCGAGGCAGTCTACACCGCGGATGAATTGTTCAAAGCGCTCGACACTGAGGACTGCCGCGTTATCGCGCACGTTGGAGGCCGCTACGCCGATCTGAAATATGCCCACGATGGGCGGATTGAACGCACCGTCGAAGTGCATTCGAGCTGGGGCACATTTGAATGGCTCTTGCATGATGCCTTCGAGAAGGGATTTCGCGTGGGCGTCGTCTGCCACAGCGACGACCACAAAGGGCGTCCCGGTGCCACACGTCCCGGTGCTTCCACCTTCGGCGCGGTGGGCGGGCTCACTTGCTACTTCATGCCGGAGTTGACGCGTGATGCGTTGTTTGAGGCGTTGAGGACGCGTCGACATTATGGCACCACGGGTCCCCGCATCTTTATCGACCTCCAGGGCGTGTTCGATCAACCGGTCACTGGTTTCTCCGAGGACCCCAAACTGGGGCCTGCAGAGGAATTCTCGGTGCGCGAAGCACGCATGGGCGACATTATCCGATCGGGCGCTGTAGCGATGAGGATGTCTGTCGAAGTGATCGGCACCGCGGCGGTGGAGCGCCTCGATGTGCTTCACGGAACGCAAGTCGCGCAAACGGTGCGACCTTACGCGAATGCTGACCTTGGTCGCCGCGTGCGAGTGCTTTGGCAGGGCGCGGAATACCGCGGTCGCGGGCGCGAGACTATTTGGCTCGGAAAACTTTCGCTTCAAGGCAACCGGATTACGCGCTTTGCACCAGTGAATTTCCTCAATCCAGAGCGAACGATTGTGGAGAGTGCGCCCGGTAGGGCGCTAACATGGGATTCGGTGACGACCGGCAATCTTGCCGGCATCGATCTCTGGCTCGATCAAGCGAAAAGCGGCTCAATCAAGATCGAAACCAACGTTGTGTCGGGAGAGGTAGACTTGGGT
>Ga0207428_10004777_pt1 | contig 12801 bp, 9 predicted proteins | sample RhiMethybrSRZTD1_FD_187600 | JGI IMG/M metagenome (GOLD analysis project Ga0207428, IMG submission 187600) | Populus rhizosphere microbial communities from Tennessee, USA - Rhizosphere MetaG P. TD hybrid SRZTD1 (SPAdes) (version 3) | ecosystem: Host-associated > Plants > Roots > Rhizosphere >... | reverse complement strand
TTCAGGAACGCATTCGCAAGAACTGGCTCTGTGGGCAGCGGCGCGCATCGATCCGCGGTCGATCCAGCGCCGCGAAGAGACCGGGCAGGGAATGGGTGCGACGCTCAGCATCGCCGACCAGCGGCGCGCCTACACGCTTACGGACCGGGGAACCTATCTATCGCTGCGCCGACGTCTCAAACTGGCAATCCTCTTCCAGGGCGACGCCAGCCTCCGCAACCTGTATCACGTCTACGCGGTGAACCCGGCGAAGAATCCGCGAATCCAGCGCGACGCGGCGCGAACATTCATCGACTTCCTCGTATCTCCGCCGATTCAACAAGCCATTGCCGACTTCAAACGTGCTGAGTACGGTGAATCGCTGTTCTTTCCAGATGCGTTGCCACAATAGCTTCACTACTCAATTCGCCAAGCGGCGAGGGTCTTGTGCCTGAAGTGTTCGCCGCGATCGCATTGCGGACCATCCTCGTTTCGGGTGCGGCGACCGCCCTGGCTGTCCTTGTCGGCGTGCCGGTCGGATACGTGATTGCGCGACGGAGCTTCCGTGGGCGGACGATGCTGCTCGGCCTCATCAACACCGGCATGGGAATGCCGCCGGTCGTCGTCGGTCTGGTCGTCTGGCTGCTGCTGGTCAGGAGCGGCCCTTTCGGTGACCTCGAACTCATTTACACGCAGCGCGCCATGGTACTCGCGCAATTTCTCATCGCCACGCCCATCGTCATTGGCTTCACGACGGCCTCGTTCCAGGCGCTGTCACCGCGATTGCCGGACTTGCTCATCGTGCTTGGTGCCGGTCGGATCCGGCGCCTGTGGCTGCTCGCCCGGGAAGCGAGACTCGGCCTGCTGGTCGCCATCATGGCCGCGTTCGGCGCCATCGTTTCCGAAGTCGGCGCCTCGATGATCGTGGGAGGTAACCTCGAACGAAGCACCCGCGTGTTGACGACGGCGATTGTCACCGAGACCAGCCGCGGAGAAGTCGAACGCGCACTGGCGTTGGGGCTCGTGCTGCTGGTGATGTCGTTCGTCGTCAATCTGTCCTTGACCATCGTTCAGCAGCGCTCACGGACATGATGGACAACCAGGCACAAAGCACTAAGTGACCAGCGAAGCGCGCTACATCGATTTCAAAGCGCGCTAGCCGGCCGGACGAGGATCGGCGAGTCGATGGACATTGAGTTCGAGGGTGTGCAGGTGGAGCGCGGCGGCCGCCGCGTTCTCGATATCCCATCGCTCCGCTTGCGTGGTACGCGGACGACCGCGATCCTCGGTCCGAATGGATCGGGGAAGACGACGCTGCTGCGGTTGCTTGCGGGGCTCGAACGTGCGCGCGCGGGACATGTGAGCTACGGAGGTGCCTCGCATCCATCCGTCGCCTATGTCTTTCAGGAGGAGGTGTTTCTCCGGCAGTCCGTTCGCGAAAACCTCGAGCTGGGGCTTCGCCTGCGGGGGGTGAACAACGGAGAGATGCGGCGCCGTGTCGAGGACGCGGCTGCCCGCCTCGGCATTCCTCACCTGTTGGACCGGCGTGCCGATCGCTTGTCGGGAGGTGAAGGCCGCCGTGTCAACCTCGCGCGTGCGCTGTGCCTGAAGGCGCCGCTCGTCCTGCTCGACGAACCGCTCGAAGGACTGGATGAGCGCACGTATTCTCGGCTGCTCGACGATTTGCCCCAGTTGCTCAAGGCATTCGACGCGACGACGCTGCTCGTCACGCACAATCGACATGAAGCGCTGCGAGTGGCGCAGGATCTGGTGGTGCTGATCGATGGGCGCATTCGTGTCGCAGGGGACAAGAGCGCGGTCATGATGAATCCCGGAAAAGCCGACGTCGCCGAGGTGCTCGGGTATTCTGTGCTGGCCGCGAACGGTCATCGAGTGGCCGTGCCGCCGGGGGCGCTGCGGCCTGGGCCGGGTCGCCTGGAATTCTCGATGATCGTCGACGACCTGCTCGACCTGGTGGAGCGGCGCGAACTCGTGGGGCGAGTCGGCGAGACGCGGGTTCACGTGGCGATCCCAGGGACCGGTGAGACACCTCAGCGAGGTGACCGCTCGCTCATTCACACCGAACGCTATTACGATCTTGCGTGAATCTTTACGACTCCGACTCTGATGGACATCCGCCAGCTGCAATATCTCGTGGCGCTCGCGCGTGAGAAGCATTTCACACGGGCCGCGCAAGCCTGTCACGTGACGCAACCCACGCTGTCAGGCCGTATCCGTCAGCTCGAACAGGAGCTCGGGGTCCCCATCGTCGAACGCGGTCAGCGTTTTCATGGGTTCACACCCGATGGTGAGCGTGTCCTCAAGTGGGCACACACCATCCTCGACACCTGGGGGTCGCTGCAACAGGAGATCGCGACGCTGCGGAACACGTCGAACTCGCTGTCCGGCCGATTGTCGGTCGGCGTGATCCCGACGGCGTTGCCGATGGCCGGTCTCATCACGAGGGCCATGCGCGACCGGCACCCCGACGTGGAGTTGACCGTGCTGTCCCAAAGCTCGATCGACATCCTGCGATGCCTCGAGGATTTCTCGATCGACATCGGGCTGACGTACTTGGATAACGAGCCAATTGAAGGCATGCGCTCCGAGGCGATCTACATGGAGCGCTATTGCCTGCTGGTGCGCGCCGATCACGAGCTCGCCAACGCGGCGTCCGTGTCGTGGTCCGACGCGGCGCAGGAACCGCTCTGTCTGCTCACGCCGGACATGCAGAACCGGCGCATCATCGACCGCGCCTTTCGCGCCGCCAACGCGGCACCGGTCCCCAAACTGGAGACGAACTCGGTCATCAATCTCTGCGCGAACGTCCACCTGATGCGGCTGGCCAGCATCATCCCGGAGTACTTCCTCGAGGTGATGGGCCCGATCTCCGACGTCAGGGCCGTGCCTCTGACCGAACCGGCTGTCGAGCACAGCGTCGGCCTCGTTGCCGTCGATCGTGACCCGATTTCACCGCTTGTCCTGGCTGCCTTCGAGTGCGGGCGTGTCACCGAGCCACCCGCCATTTCGCGCCGTCTTTCACGGGAATTTGACACAGCGCGACGTTAGCGGCAGGGCATCATCGACGTCGTCCATAGCGTCATCTGCACAATCTATTGGACCTGTAGGAGTGGTCGCGCCGATCCTGAACGGCATGATTTCACGCTGGCTCATCTGTACGTTGCTCTTCGCGCAGCCCGCGCTCGCGCAGTCGGTTGTTTCGGGCACGGTGAGCGATCCGCAATCCGCGGTCGTTCCGAATGCCCAGGTCTCGCTGCTCGGCGGACAGGCCCAGATCAGGGCAACTCAGACCGACGTGCAGGGCAGATACAGATTCGAGGGAGTGCAGGCTGGCACGTACGTCGTGACCGTCAGCGCGAAAGGATTTCAGGAGGCCACAAGTACCGAGATCGTCCTCGCGCCAGGTCAGGGGGTGACGCGCGACATCTCACTCGCGCTCGCCGGGGCCACTGATTTCGTATCGGTGGAAGGGCGCGCCCGCGCCGGCTATCGGGTCGAGAGCGTCACCTCACTGGGACCGCTCGGAGCTGCTCCGCTGCTGGACACGCCGTACACGGTGAACGTGCTGCCGAGCGAGCTGATTGCCAACGGACAGGTGAAGAACTTCAAGGAAGCCTCGAAGTACCTCCCGCTCGTTGAATTCCAGGAGATGCAGGGATCGGAGATCCTGCGCCCCGCCACGCGCGGCATGCAAGGCAGCAACATGCAGAACGCGCGCATGGACGGCATGGGGATCGTCGTCACCGGTGCCAACAGCATGGAGTCGCTGCAGCAGATCGAGGTGCTCAACGGAATCGGCGGCGCGTTGTACGGCCCGGCGAATCCATCGGGGATGTTCAATTTCGTGCCCAAGCGCCCGACCGAGGCGCCGGTGCGTCGCTTGTCGTTGAACTACGACGGTCAGTCGGTGGTGACGGGTCAGGCCGACCTTGGTGGACGTGTGGGATCGGAGCGGCGATTCGGGTATCGACTCAATGCGATTGGTGGCAACGGCCAGACGTTTGTCGGCAACAGCGATCTGACCCGCTCGATGGTGAGCCTCGCCGGCGATGTCAGGCCGTTCGACCGTACGGTCGTCGAAGCCTTTTACAGCCACTACAACCTCGAGCAGCGCGGCTTTCCAGGTTGGTTCACCTACGGACGTTCGAACAGAAACACTCCCTTCATCCTGGTGCCAGAGGACGCACCGGATCCCGCACGCGAAGGTTACGGGCAGCCTGACGCAGGTGTCGACCTCGAGTCACGCATTGGTCAGTTGCGAGTGCGCCACGAGTTGAATTCGAACTGGCAGCTGAGTGTCGGCGCCCTCGATCAGCTCGTCGAACGCGATATCAGCACGCAGGTCAACGCGCTGAGCGACAACGCCGGCAACTACACGGCGTCACTGGCGACCGGCTTTGCGCCTCGCTTCCGTGTCTTCAGTAATCTCTCGCACCTGAACGGTCGAATGATGACTGGCAGCGTCAGTCACGATGTCGCTATTGGCGTCACCGGCTACACGTTCAAGACGTACTCGGACGTGACCAATCCGCCGCCGGCCAGTGTGCGTCTCGGCACGGCGAACATCGCATCGCCGGTTGTATTCGAACTTCCGCCGGCCGGCATTCCGACGCACACGAACCTGTTTCTTTCGAGCGCCGTTCATCAACAGGGCTTCAGCGTTGCCGACAGCGTGGGCCTCGCGGGCGGGTGGTCGATACGCGCAGCGCTCAGCCAGGATTGGATCTGGACGGATAACTACAATAACAGCGGTGTGAGGACGGGCGGCTATGACACGGACGGCGTGAGCCCGTTGATCAGCCTGCTGTACAAGCCGCAGCCGCGCACGACACTGTACGCGACATGGGGCAGCAGCCTGCAGCAAGGCGATGTGGCGCCGACGACGGCAGTCAATGGAGGACAAGGGCTCGAGCCCTATCGCAGTCATCAACTGGAGATTGGTTACAAGCTCTCGTTGCCTGGACTCGATGTCTCGACGGCGTGGTTCCGTCTGGAGCGCCCCTTTGCCAATCTCGACCCTGCCGATAATGTCTTCAAGATCTCAGGCGATCAGTTGAATTACGGCGTCGAAGCAATGGTCACCGGTCGCGTCGGAGCGCGCCTCACCACCTACGGAGGCTTCACTGTCCTGGATCCCACGCTGACGAACACTGCCGCGGTCGAAGCCGAAGGCAAACACTTCGTCGGTATCCCAACATGGAAATCGAATCTGTTGACCGAGTATCGCGTCGCCGCCGGCCCGGCCACGTTCGTGATGCTGAACTGGCAGCTGGTCGGCCGACGTCCGATCGATGACGCCAACACCGCTTACACCCCGGCGTACAACGTCGTCGATGCGGGCGTTCGCTATGCCCACGCGCTGAAAGGTGTGGCGACGACGTGGCGGTTGAATGTGAACAACATCGGGAACACGCATTACTGGTCGACGCTCGGTCCAGGGAACATCACCGGGGCGAATGTGGGGAGTTACACCGCGCATATCGGTCAGCCGCGAACCGTCGCGATATCGATGGAGGTGGCGTTCTGATCTCGTTGCTGAACCTAGTGTCTGGCTTCACCGCGCGAGGACTGCCATTCGCCGTGGTCATCCTGTGCGGAGCGACGATGACGCTTTACGGCCAGTCTTCTCGTAGAGGCGAGTCAAGCCCGCCTTCTGGAACAGCGCTGCACGTCTGTCACGCCGGAAGCCTGCTCGCGGCATTCAATCAGGTGGAGGAGGAATTCAAGAAGCAGCACCCGACCGTAACCGTCGTGGACACGTCGGGGGGCAGTGTGGATCTTGTCCGTCGTTTCGCAGCTGGCGGCTTAGAGTGCGACGTCATCGCGCCGGCCGACGATCTGGTGATCGACACAATGCTGAAGCCGGCAAAACTCGCGGACTACACAATCGTGTTTGCGAGCGGGCGGATGGTACTGGCCTACATCGTCAAGGATCCGAAAACCGCGGCATTGCGCGTGTCCGGTTCCTTCAATCCGCCGTCGTCTATTCCGCAGGTCAGCGCAGGCTGGTATGACGTGCTGACCGCGTCGGGCGTACGCATCAGCGGTGCGCACCCGTTCATGGATCCAGGTGGATACCGCGCGCACATGATCTTTGAATTGGCTCAGAAGCACTACAAGGTGCCCGGCCTCTATAATTCGTTGCTGCAGCATTACCAGGTGAACGTTGCGGATCCCTCAGGTCCTGCGGCCGTGTTGGGGAAAGACTTCAGCTTTCAGTTCACCTACGAGCACACCGCGGCGGCGGCTGCACAACGTGACTCCTCGTATAGGTACGTGAGGTTGCCCACCGAGATCGATCTCTCGAGCGTTCAAGCTTCAAGTAGAAGCGGGTCTTCAGATCCGCCTATCGGCGTTACGATTCCAGGCCTCGGCATTCCGGGAAGCAGCGCGTCGGTCTCGATCCCCGCGAGCACTGTCGGATGGGGTGTAACGATTCCGGTAAACAGTCGCAATCGAGAGAACGCGATCGCGTTCGTCAGCAGTCTTCTTGGTCCTGCCGGCCGGGCGGCGCTCATGGCGAATGGTCCAACGGCACTCCCGCGCCCGCGCGTATCGCGTTTAGACTACCAGCGTCTTCCTGACGCGCTTCAACGACTTACGGTCGCTAACTAAACCGGCGTGAGCGTCACGTCGCACCGATAGCTATTTGCTCTTTGCGTTCTTGATGTGCACGCTGTCCTTTTCGTTCTCACAGAACATCTCGAAGATGTCCTGGTCGGCCATCAGCGTATGCGGGATCTTGACGGTGAACGGCTTGGTGTACATCTGCGGATCGTCGAACGTCATCTCGACGTCCATGTGCCCGAAATCGATTCGCCGGAAGCGTTCAGTCACGTGGAGCGCTTCGCTGTGTGGATGTCCAATCAGATCGAGCGAGGTCTTGTCGTTGAACCCACGCGTTTCGATCACGAACACGTCACCTTCCCAACGGCCAACGGAGTAGCCGAGGAACGCCGGAAGGTTGAACTCCTTCGGGAATGCCCGGCCGTCGCTGTAAATCTGGCGATGCAGCGAGCCTGCTTCGTAGAGGACGATGGTCGTCCTGGGCGCCTGCACGATCTTGATCGGTTCGGAGAGGAGACCCGCCAGAGGGAAGCCCGGAACGTCCACGCATACGTTAGCGGGATCGCGCTCGGCCGCCAGCCGGCGCATACGCTCGACAGCCTCCGGCCGCATCGGTGCCTCGTTGGGTTTGAAATCGAGCAGGATGTTGATCGCGTACTTGTTCTGGGTGCCGATCTCCATGCCCGGCACTCCCGTCTTGATCTCCTCGTCGATGAATGCGCCGAACAGGCGTTTCATTTCCTCGGCCGACGTCTGCTCGTGCATCCAGGTACCAGAGAGGTCCGGCCTGCCATCCGCTGTGCGCGGGGTGGGCGCCGTCAGGTTGGGTTTCCCGTCACGCGTCATCGGAGTCCCCGGTGGGGCAAAGTTCAACCACTGCGCGTTCGCGTTGACGGAAAGAGCCACGAACAGGAGAACGAGCCATCGATGTCGCATCACTTCCCTCGTTGATTGGATCCTACCTCAGCAGGAGAGAGGCCGAATGTAGAATGAGGCGAACCTTCAAGGACCGATCATGAGACATATAGCGTTGCCGCATTCGGCGGGCACCTTTTTCATTGTCTTTCTGACGACCCTGAGCGTTACTGCCATCGCTCAGGACAGTGGGACGGCGCTGCCGTCGGCGGCATGTGCGAGCCTGCAGGGGATGTCGATTCCTGCTTCTGCGATTGGGTTGCCAACGGGCGGCGCGGTTGTACAGGCGGCGACGCCGGTCGCCGCATCGGCGAAGGACAATTCCAACGGCGACTTCTGCAAGGTAACAGGCATCGTCAAGCCGCACAACCCGAGCTCGCCAAATCTGGAGTTCGAGGTCAACCTGCCGACAGCGTGGAATCGCCGGGTGCTGCAGATGGGAGGCGGCGGCTATAACGGCTCGCTCGTCACCGGTCTGGCCGGCTTCACGCTGCAGCCCGCCAGCGTGGAGAACCCGCTGAAGCAGGGATTCGTCACAGTCGGAACTGATGGTGGCCACAGGGCGCCTCCCGGATTCGACGGCAGCTTCGCCATGGACGACGAGGCGCTGCGCAACTTCGGCAAGGAGTCGGTGAAGAAGGGGCACGACGCCGCGATGGAAATCATCAAGAAGGCGTACGGCCGCGCACCCGAGCGCTCCTACTTCATCGGCGGTTCGCAGGGAGGACACGAAGCACTCGATGCCGCTGCGCGATACCCGAATGACTACGACGGCGTCGTCGCACATTACCCCGCTTACAACGTCACGCTGCTTCATCTCGGATCGCTCAATGCGGGACGAGCCGTGTACGAAGGCGGCGGCGCGGCGTGGCTGAACCCGGCGAAAACCAAACTGATCACCGACGCGGTCTACGCGAAGTGCGACGGACTCGATGGCGTGAAGGACGGCATCATCGGCAGCGTCAAGGCATGCACGACGACATTCGACGTGAAGGCGCTGCGGTGCGCCAACGGCGCGGACACCGGCGATACGTGTTTGTCCGACGCACAGCTCGGAGCAGTGGCCAAGATCGCGTCTGACTACAAACCCGGCTTCAGTGTTGCGGGTATGGATACGTTCCCGCGATGGCCGCTGCTCGAAGGGGCGCTCTTCCGCGAACGTTCGAACTGGGGCCAGGTGCAGCAGCCGTCGAATCCGTTGTCAGGCAAGGAGCCGCTGCTCTATACCGCCGGTGACCAGACGGCGAAGTTCATCATCAGCCGCAACCCGAAGCTCGATACGATGACCTTCGACCCGAAAGAGTGGCAGGCACGCATTGCAACCGTCGCATCGATCATGGATGTTTCGGACGTGAGCCTCGAGAAGTTCAAGGCGAAGGGCGGCAAGATCATCATGACGCATGGCACCGCCGACGACTTCATCACGCCACACAACTCGGAGCTCTATTACCAGCGGCAGGTGAAGCAGTTCGGCAAGTCCGGCGTCGACAGCTTCATGCGCTTCTACATGATTCCCGGCTTCGGCCACGGCTTCGGTCCGTTCAACGCGAAGATCGACAGCCTCAAAGCGCTGCAAGCGTGGGTCGAGAAGGGTCAGGCGCCATCCGGCCTCACCGCCATCGACGGGAACCCCAACGCGAATCGCTCCCGCCCGCTGTGCGAGTGGCCGAAGTTTCCGAAGTTCACCGGCGCACCGGGTAGTGAGAACAACGCGGCGAGCTTCACCTGCGTGGAGTAGTAATCTCATCCATTCTTGCGGTATCGTCCATCCCGCATGGCGCTATCCCTCTCAAATGGTGCGACTCTCGGGAGCTATCAGGTCAGTGCCCTTCTCGGAAAAGGCGGCATGGGCGAGGTGTGGCGTGCGTCCGATACGCGCCTCGGGCGCGACGTCGCCATCAAGACGCTGCCCAGCGAGTTTTCCGACGACGTCGATCGACTGACGCGGTTTGAACGGGAAGCCAAGGTCCTCGCGTCGCTGAATCATCCGAACATCGCATCGATCTACGGCCTGGAGGTCTCGTCAGGGACCCGGTTCCTCGTTCTCGAACTGGTCGAAGGCGACACGCTGGCCGACGTGATCAAGCGTGGGCCGCTTGTCGTGGGGGAGGCCGTCCGGCTTTCGTTGCAGATTGCCGAAGCGATTGAAGCGGCACACGAGAAGGGCGTCATTCATCGCGATCTGAAGCCGGCCAATATCAAGGTCACGCCTGAAGGCAAGGTCAAGGTGCTCGACTTCGGTCTCGCGAAAGCCTTGCAGGCCGAGGGTGGTGATGTCGCTAACTCGCCGACGTTGAGTATGGCGGCGACGGCGCAGGGCATCATCCTCGGCACCGCGGGCTACATGGCTCCCGAGCAGGCGCGCGGGCAAGCGGTGGATCATCGAGCTGACATCTGGGCATTCGGCTGCGTGCTGTTCGAGATGCTGACGGGACGTCAGGCGTTCCGTGGCGAGATGGTGTCCGACATCCTGGCATCGGTGCTGGCGCGGGAACCCGAGTTCGCTGAACTTCCACCCACACTTCCTCCGCGCCTTCGCGAGACTCTTCAGCGCTGCCTGGAGAAGAATCCCAAGAAGCGGTGGCAGGCGATCGGTGACCTCCGCGTGGAGCTCGAACGTGTTCTCGCGAACCCGAACGAGGGGCAAGCGCCGGTCGCAGCCGCGCCGGCTTTACCACAATCCAACTGGAAAGCGACGCTTCCTTACGTGGCGGCCGCGGCGATCGTCGCAGCCACGGCGACCTGGATGCTCAAACCTGCTCCGGTCCCTGAGCCCCGTCCACTCGTGCGCTTCGAGTTCGAGGTTCCACTGCGTCCAGACTTTCGCGGCACTGGGCGGCCGGTGGTGGCATTTTCTCCAGACGGTCGGCACTTCGCATACAACACCGTGGACGGCGTGTACCTCCGCGCGATGGACACGCTCACTTCACGCCTCATCCCCGGTACCGAAGTGGCGACGACGACGCCATTCTTTTCTCCCGACGGCGATTGGCTTGCTTTCTGGTCGAACGCAACGACGGCCCTGCAAAAGATCTCTATTGGCGGCGGAGCACCAGTCACGATTGGCCCAGCCACCAATCCGTACGGGGCGTCGTGGGGCCGCGACGGGCAGATCCTCTTCGCGCAGCCTGACGGCATTAAGCGCGTGCCCGCAGACGGCGGCACGCCGGAGCTCGTCATCGCATCGAAACAGGGCGAGGCCATGTACGGGCCGTCTCTTCTGCCGGATGGCAAGACCATTCTGTACAGCCTCACGCGCGTGGCCGGCCCTGCTCGCTGGGATCAGGCGGAGATAATTGCGCAACAACCCGGTGGAGACCCCAAGGTGCTCGTTCGTGGCGGCAGCGATGCGATATACGCGCCGAGCGGGCATCTCGTCTACGCCGTCGGCGCGGTCTTGTACGCGATCGCGTTCGACCTCGCGCTCCTGGAGACAAGTGGCGGTCCCGTTGCGATCGTCAACGGTGTTCAGCGCGCGGCCGCACCAGCGGCGAACACAGCGAGCGCGAACTTCGGTCTGTCCGACCGGGGCACGTTGGTCTATCTGAATGCGATTCCCGCTGCCGCCACTCCCGAAAGTACGCTCGGTATCGCGGATCGCGACGGCAAAATCCGCCGGCTCGACGTGTCCAAGGGCAACTACCGCAACCCGCGCGTGTCGCCCAACGGCCGCAGCGTCGCCGTCGAGACGATCACTGCCGGCGGGCAGAACATCATCTGGGTTTATGACCTCTCGGGCTCGTCCGCGATCCGGCGCTTGACGCAGCCCGGGGAAGGCAGTTTCACTCGGCCGGTCTGGACGCCAGATGGAAAACGGATCGCCTTTGGCTCCATGAGCGTCAAGGAAGCGGCGGGCATCTACTGGCAGCTCGCTGACGGCAGCGGCCTGCCGGAACGCCTCACAAAAGCCGAGGAGGGAATACAGCACTTTCCGGAGTCGTTCTCGCCGGATGGCAAAGCCCTGTCGTTCGCGGCGGTGCGTATCCCGTTGGGCGGCGCAAGCTGGTCGCTGTGGACCCTGCGTGTCGATGGGAGCGAGAAGCAGCCGCAACTCTTCTTCGACAACCCGAACTCGAACGAATTCGGCTCGGCGTTCTCACCCGACGGCAAGTGGATCGCCTACTCGAGCAACGCGGGTCCGGACGCCAACAGTCCCGCGACCAACTTCGCCATCTATCTCCAGCCCTATCCGCCGACCGGCGTGAAGTACCAGATCTCGCAATCCGGTGGCGCCTGGCCGATCTGGGGTCCGAACGGCCACGAATTGATCTACCGTTTGAACGTGACCGAGAACAACGTGCCGACGCTCAACGCCGTGACAATCTCCACTCAGCCGGTTCCGACGTTCACAAGCGAAAAGGTGTTGCCGATTCAGGGGTTTCTCCCTGCCATCAACAACCGCGAGTACGACATCCTGCCGAACGGGCGCGAGCTGGTCATGGTGTTCCCCTCGACCTCGGTGGCGGCGGGGCAGGCGATGGCGCACATTCACACCGTGCTGAATTGGACCGAGGAGCTGAAGGCTCGCGTGCAGGCGAAGTAAACCGCGAAGTCGGCTAGTTCGTTCTCAACACCGCGTTGGGATCCAAACGCGATGCCCGGAAGGCGGGAACCGCGGGAAGCGCGCAGGCGGGTTCAGTCCCGGCCACTTTTTTCGCGAGCGTTTCGTTGACCACGATCCGCGAGGGAGCGACTTGGGCAGGTTGTGTGATGATGTGACTCCCGGGTCGAACGGGTCAGGAGAACGCAATGCGTAACTTGATTGTCGGTCTGGTTCTGGGCGTCGTGCTCGGCGTCGCGTCATCAACGCTCATCGCTCAGCGGAGCGCCGAGTCGTATCCGGATGCGCCGACGGCAGATCCGAAGCACTATTCGGTGTCATTCGAGAACGACGTCGCCCGATTCGTCCGCGTGCGCTACGGCCCTGGCGAAAAGTCGCCGATGCATCGCCATCTTCCCGGATGCGTCGTGTACCTCACCGATCAGACGATGAACTTCACTGTCCCTGACGGCAGCTCGGAGAAGGAAACGGTCGACGCCGGCTCACTGGGATGCGGCGATGGCAACGTTCACGCGGCGGAGAATCTCGAAGAGGCCGCCGAGTTCATCATTATCGAGTTCAAGGATCGGAAGACGTTCCGCAACAAGTAGAGGCATTGGCGGCGCCGGCCACTGTCGCCCGCACGTCTCTTCCCTGGCTGCACCCGCAGCTCAGCGGCGGACTCGTCTAGCACGTCCCTTGCGTACGCGAACCGGTACAACTGAGTCACGAGCGACTCCATTCAGGTTCGGAGACGAATGGTTATGGCTACCGCTGCC
>Ga0207428_10004774_pt1 | contig 12802 bp, 12 predicted proteins | sample RhiMethybrSRZTD1_FD_187600 | JGI IMG/M metagenome (GOLD analysis project Ga0207428, IMG submission 187600) | Populus rhizosphere microbial communities from Tennessee, USA - Rhizosphere MetaG P. TD hybrid SRZTD1 (SPAdes) (version 3) | ecosystem: Host-associated > Plants > Roots > Rhizosphere >... | reverse complement strand
TCTACGCTGCACTTGGGTTGTGGCCAGCCGGCCGCCGCTAGCAGGACCAGGTCGGCCGACCAGACGGACAGTCTGTGCCGAAAGCTCCGAGGGATCGAGCCAGTACAGCAACAAAGTACAGCAGTGTCCCCGCTGCTCAGCGCTGTATAGCGCGGTTCGCCCACACTCAGCGCGCCTGAGCGAGGCTTAGCGAGGTCAACGCCGTCACTTTGCAAGCAGGGGTCTGCATTCGGTTCAGGCCAAATCGAACAGTCAACTGTCGCGTGCCCAATACCTGGGCCCAACACTCCGCGCAACTCGTCACTCACGACTAGCCATGGTCAGCCCTTTCCTTTGCATATAGGGAAAACGCCTAGCCAGAGCCTCTCCGGTTTCGTCGTCCAAGCTGGCCATGCGAGTTCGATTCTCGTCACCCGCTCCACAGCGAAAGCTCTAGCTGGCGGTTTGCTGCGCACGGCGGAGCTGGCCGCGATCGAGGAAACCGCCCTGGTGTGGTCAGGCCCAGCGGCCCGGGTCTTAGCCGGTCTGGTCCCGAACCATCGCGTAGGCGATCTTGTTGGCGCGGTGCGCCATTGCGCAGCCGATCACGCCGCCCTTCTTGCCGCGGGCCCGCAGCGGCTGCCCGTAGCTTTTTGCGGCCGGGTCGGCTTGCCACAATCCGATTCCGAGGTCGATCAACGCCCGCCGCAAAGCCACGCTGCCTTCCCGGCTGATGCTGCCGTCACGACGCCGGAGGCGCAGTAGAGCTGCCGGGTGCCCGGCCACCGGGTGAACGGCGCGAACGGCGTATCCGGCAACAACCTGGCCATCTGGGCTTCCGCGGCGCCGATCTTAGCGCTCAACCTGGAGCGCCCGGAGCGGAGCGAGGACGAACGAGGTTGACCGCGACGAGCAGCGGCGCACAATCAGGCGGCGAGGAAGCCTCCGAAACGATGCCTCGAGTCGCGCAAGTCCCTGGGTGGGCGGTACTTGCATGGTGGTGGACCGACTTATTCGACTGGCGTGAATGCTTTGGACGAGCGCCGGCGGGCACGTCCTGATGTGTCCCCGCTCTGGCCATGTCTGGTGTCCGAGGTCGGCTGCTGCGGCACTTCAGCTAGTGCTCGGGGATCGGGTGCCCGAAGTTCTCCAAGGTGATCGACTCAGGCTCCGGGCCACCGCGCTGGCCGGTGTCAAGGGCGTCGATCGCCGCGAGCTCCTCGGTGGAGAGTTCGAAGTCGAACACGTCGATGTTCTCCGCGATCCGCCGCGGCTTGGTCGACTTCGGGATCACCGAGCGGCCCCGCTGCAGGTGCCAGCGCAGCATGACCTGAGCAGGTCTTGTCGTGGGCCTCCGCGATGCCGCCGATCACCGGATCCTGCAAGGTGCTGCTGTGCTGCCCGTCGCGGTAGAAGGTGATGCCGCCGATCGGGGACCAGGCCTGGGCCAAGATGCCACGCTCGGCGCCGAAGGCCTGCACTTGTCTTTGCTGGAAGTAGAGGTGGATCTCGATCTGGTTGACAGCCGGCACCACAGTGGTGCGCTCGAGCAGCGCGGTGAGGTGCTCCACCATGAAGTGCTGACCCCGATCGCTCGCACCCTCCCGTCGGCCAGCAGCGCCTCCAAGGCCCGGTAGGCATCCAGGGTCGCCTCGAAGTCCGACGGCACGCTTGATGCAAGATCAGCAGGTCGATCTGGTCGACTCCCAGCTTGCGGGCGCTCTTGCCGAAGCCGCGCAACGTCTTGTCATAGCGGTAGTCGCTGATCCAAATCTTGGTCTCCAAGAACACCTCAGAGCGATCCAGCCCCGAACTGCGCACCGCTTCCCCAACCTCCCGCTCGTTGCCGTAGGCAGCCGCTGTGTCAATGTGCCGGTAGCCGGCAGAGATCGCCGCTGCGACCGCGGCCCGCGTCTCATCAGTGGGTGTCTGGAACACTCCCAGACCCAGCCCGGGCAGCTCGACACCGTTGTTCAGCATCACCGTTGAGACATCAGGCATGGGTGATCTCGTTTCCCTCGTGGTTGTGGGGTCGTTCAGGTTGGTGGCGGCACTGACCTGGTACCAGGCGTCGACATCGGCTCGCACCGGCTCACGTGAGCGCGCATAGCCGTCGAGAGCGCCTTGGCCGAGGAGCTGCTGCAGATTTTTACGGCGATCCACGTCTCGCCGCTAGAACTCAGCCTGACGAGAAACAGGCACTGCCAGTACACGCCAAGACTGGCGGCTCATGACAGCGGGAGCTTCTACGACTCGTTGAAGACCTGTTGGGCGACTCGGATCGCGGACATGGCTGGTGGCCATCCGGAGTAGAAGGCGAGGTGGGTGATGGCTTCGACGAATTCGGCTTCGGTCAGTCCGTTCTCCGGGACCTTCTGCAGGTGACCGGCGACTTGTTCGGTGCTGGCGGTGGTCACAAGGCTGGCCACGGTGATGAGGCTGCGGTCACGCGGGGGCGAGCTGGGGTCGTTCCCGAACGTGACCTGGGTCACCCGGAGCGCGCACCATGCGCGGGCTCAGGTCGATAGGCGGATCCGGCGCAGCCACTCCTCGGCCTGGGCTGGGCTGATTGCACCTGTTCGCCGCATACCGCGAGACCTTCGCCGATCGTGGCGCGGGGTGCGGAGGCGGCGTAGTCGCGTTCGGTTGAACCGAGGCCTCACCGCGTAGGTGACGAGCTGCTGACGCGTGTATTGGCAGTACCGTCCTCGGGCTGGTGGCCGGCTCGTAGTGTCGACGTGTGGACCGCCAAGCCCTGCACGACTTCCTGGCCAGCCGCCGGGCCGGGATCACCCCGGCGCAGGTCGGGATGCCGACCTCCGGCGAAAAGCGGCGCGTACCGGGGCTGCGGCGTGAGGAGGTCGCCTCGCTCGCAAGGGTGAGCTTCGACTACTACGCCCAGCTCGAGTGTTCCTCGACCCCTATGCCAAGGCCTTCTTCCTGGACTGGGGCAAGATTCCTATTGGCTTTGGCCGGGCGGTTTGTGACGTTGCATCCATGCTCTGGTTGCGAGGTGCAGGTTGAGCCGAGTGTCGACCTCGATGAGGTCGTGGCCGGAGATCTTGGTGATTCGCGCGAGCCGATAACGAAGGGTGTTGCGGTGGACGGAGAGCGCCCGAGCGGTCTCGTCGTAGTTTCCGCCGCGGTCGAGATAGGCCGCGAGAGTCGGGACGAGGTCGGTGCCGTGGAGCTTGTCGTAGTCGAGCAGGCCGCCGAGCCAGTCGGAGATGAGGCGTTCGACCTCGGCGGCATTCTCTTCGATCGCGAGTATGCGCGTTACGCCGAGATCCGCATAGGCAGTGGCGCCGTAGGGTTTGCTGGATTGCTGTCGCGCTGTCAACGCTCGCCGAGCCTGGGCGTACGCGCGCGGGATCTGTTGGGGTGTGAGAGCCGGCTCGCCGATGGCGACCTGGCCGTCGGGCCGTTCGAGTCCGCGGCACAGATCGTTGTACAGCGCGGAAATGTCGACTCCGCTGTGGGCCAAGATCACGATCACTCCACGCCTTCGTGCAACCAGGCAGGGACGGCGTTGCCGGGCCATCGCTTGTCGAACCTGATTGATGGCCTTGTCGAACCTGATTGATGGCATGATCGTGGAGTCTTCGGGCTTGGGCTCCGGCGTCGGCCACGCGACCACGATGACGTCGTGTGAGGCGCGGAGGTCATGACCCTGCGCCGCAGCCCGTGCCTCGGCCGCCTCGGGTGTCACGGCAGCTTCCAGTAGGTCCTCGACGAGGTCACGGCTCAGGCGGTTCTCGATCTCGGCCACGGCCTGCAGATGGGCCTTGAGCAAGCCAAGCGCGGTGGCGGCGTACCGGAGCGCGAATTGCGCATCCTCGTCGTCATCGGTGGGCGGGGTCTCGAAGCCGATCGTGCCTAGATCCCTCCGGCCGCCGATGGTGGCGATGCTGGTGCTGCCGCCGAGGTCCTTCGACGAACGGTCTGACCCATCGATGGGAGACGGGCCGGTGGCCTGGTCCGCACCCACTACCCGTGTTGTCTCGTGACCGAACGCGTCGCGTACCACGACGGTCCCGCCGGTCAGCTCACCCAGCGCGGCTGCCAGCTCCTGCTCGTCGGAGCCCTTGATGGTGAGGTTGGTGAACGCCTCCTGGACTGCCTGGCGATGCTGAAGCGAGGCAACGGTCCGGGCGAGCTGGTTGTTGAGCTGGTCCAGCTCGTGGGCTCGTCGACGATCGCGTTCATGAAGCTCGGCGTCCATCAGGGCAGCACCGAGGAGGTGGCCGAGACGCTCGATGACGAAGAGCTGCGCGGCGTCAGGTCGGGTCGCGCTCCTGAGCACCAGGCGGCCGGGTGGTCCGGAGAATGCCGCGATCGCGGTGGTGCACCGCCAGCGCGAACCGTCCGGCTGAACGATTGGTTTGGTTACCGGCTCCGGTTCCGGCAGCGCCGATCCTGGCCCCGGCCAGGAGATCCAGGTGTTCCCGCGACGGCGCCGGACCTCAACGAGCTCACATCCGGTGACCGCGCGCACCGAGCTCGCGAATACCCGCATGACGCCCTCGACCTGGTGCCGGTCGAACATCAGCATCGACAACACCATCAGCTCCTGCAAGCCGGTCAAGGCGCGCCTCGGGTCGAGGTCGTCGCCTGCTTGCTGCGGTTCCGGGAAACCTTCGCCCGTCCCTTGGCTGCTCGGATCTGGCCTGGCTGCCGACCAGCGCGACCTTGTCATCGACGATGCGGCGCGTGCTCTGGCGGTTCGAAGAACGGGTTCTCCAGCACCAGACCGGACAGCCAGATCCGTGGATGGATTTTCATCGCGTCGAAGACGACGCCTGCGCCGAGCTCCTCGATGTCATACAGACACAGAACGGACACCGGATGACGAGCCGCGAAATCGTTCAACCGCGCCTCATAGCGCAACAGGTCGTCCTGGCCCGGAATCTGGGTCAGCCACCAGGTCGCCTCTGCGCTCAGCCGGACGAAGGCGACGCCCTCGACCCCGAGCGCGTCGGTGATGGTCTTCTCCCAGAAGGCGATGATCCGATCGATGTCGAAGAAGTCCTTGTCGAACGCGGGTTCGGCCGCGGTCCGTATGATCAGGCGTCCGGGTCCGCCCGTCGTCTGGAGGCGGCGGAGCCGCCGCGGGTCTTCGTCGCCGACGGCCACGAAACATGTGTCGTCGGCCCACAGGCCCTCAGCGAGGTAGGGCTCCAACAGCTCGTCGCGCTCCGCAGCGCCGCGATACATGCAGCACATATGGGTCCCGGCGGTCAGTTCGAATCGATGATTCACCGCAGTGGATTCGCTGGCCATGTCGCCTCCGCGTTCAGTCTGTCACCAACCGGACGCCGTTGGAAAGCGCACGACGTCCCGGTTCCTTGTGCGCCGAGACCAAATTGCGGTGGGAATTTCGACCTCGCGTGCCAATGACATCCGCCGGTTCGGCTGGAATCGTCAACTTCGACGGAAGAGACTCCGGAAGGACCTGTCCATGAAGGCTGTCGTGTACCACGGGCCTCGTGACGTCCGTGTCAGCGATGTCCCCGACGCGAGGATCGAACGCCCCACCGACGCGCTGGTATGCATCACGAGCACCAACATCTGTGGATCCGATCTGCACATGTACGAGGGGCGTACCGACTTCGAGCCCGGCCGGACCTTTGGGCACGAGAACATGGGCGAGGTCGTCGAGGTCGGTTCCGGAGTGGAGAAGATCAGGGTGGGCGACTGGGTGGTGCTCCCGTTCAACATCGCCTGCGGATTCTGCAAGAACTGCGAACGCGGGTTGACGAACTACTGCCTGACAACCCAGCCCGACCCCAAGGCGGCGGGCGCCGCCTACGGGTTTGCCGACATGGGACCGTACGGCGGCGGGCAGGCAGAGCTGCTGCGCGTTCCGTTCGCGGATCAGAACGCCCTTCGGCTGGGCGAGGACGCGCAGGACAAGGAGAACGACTACGTCATGCTGTCCGACATCTTCCCGACCGGCTACCACGCGACGGAGATGGCCGGTGTGCTCCCGGGTGACTCGGTCGTGATCGCCGGCGCCGGCCCGGTCGGGCTGATGGCTGCCTTATCCGCCGCTATCAAGGGTGCGGCAAAGGTGATGGTGGTCGATCGCCACCCCGACCGACTGCGGCTAGCCGAACAGATCGGCGCCCTCGCGATCGACGACTCCACAACCGACCCGGTCCAGGCGGTGCTGGAGGAGACGGCGGGAGTCGGCGCCGATCGAGGCTGCGAGTGCGTCGGCTACCAGGCCCACGACCCACAAGGCAACGAGGACCCGGCAGCAACGCTGAACATGCTGATCAGATCCGTCCGGTTCACCGGCGGAATCGGCGTGGTCGGCGTTTTCGTCCCCGCCGACCCGGGCGGCACCGACGATCTCACCCAGCAGGGCAAGGTTGCCATCGACTATGGGTTGCACTGGTTCAAGGGCCAGACCTTGGCGAGCGGTCACTGCCCTGTCAAGAAGTACAACCGCCGGCTGCGCGACCTGATCGCCGCCGCGAAGGCCAACCCCTCCTGGATCGTCTCCCACGAGCTGCCGCTCGAGGGTGCCGTCGAGGCGTACAAGCAGTACGACGAACGCAGCGAGGGCTGGACCAAGGTCGTCCTCAAGCCCGCTCTGGCGAATGCCTGAAGGGAAAGACATGACTGACGAGCTGAATTTGAAGCGGCGCACAATCTTGGTGGCCGACGATGTCGAGCGGTCGAGCTCGAACATCGGCCCACGACACTCGAGGAGGCTGACGCGCAAGCTGATCTGTCGCCGATCCGTGCAGGTCCTCAACATCCAGGGGTTGCAGCACGCCGGCTTGGCGCTCAGTCTCTGCAGATACAAAGAGCGATCCGACCGCCGCCTGCTTTCAACAGACTGCGCGAGGTCAACCTATGCATGTTCAGGCCTAAGTCACGGGGTTCGAGGTGCGTCCCCCGCAACCGACCAGACTCGCGGGAAGTCTGTTCCCCCAAAGCTCACCAAGTCCAACGGAGGATGTAATGACTGATACGTCGATCTCACGCCGCGGCTTCCTCGGCGCCGCCCTCGCACTCTCGGCTGCGGCCGCGACTGGCTGTACTCCTGGAGTCAAGGGCGCCTCATCGAGTGGTGCCTCGGTCGATGCCAATGCTTCCAAGCCCGCCCAGCTTCACATGCTGTACGCAACGGCGGAGGCGAATTCGGCGGCGGTTCAGGCGCTGCTGCCTGCGTTTAAGGACAAGTTCGGTATTGAGCTGGTGATGGATACCCAACCGTACGACGCCCTGCAGCAGAAGGTTTTCTCCGAATTCGCCAGCCAGAGCACCTACTACGACATTGTGATCGTCGACACCCCCTGGGCACCCGCCTTGGTGGCCCAGCTGGAGCCCCTGAGCCAGCACATCGGCAACAGTGCGCTGAACGACATGGCCGATGTCGATGTGAAGGACTTCATCCCCAAGGTCTTCTACGACACTGCGGTCTACAACGCAGGTGACCCGATCAAGCATTTCCCCGATGAGGCGAGCCCGGCAGATGTCGCCGCGATCACCGGCGCCGGCTTCGATATCTACGGTCTGCCGCTGCAGGCCAACGCCCAGATCATGGCCTATCGCAAGGATCTCTTCACCGACTCGGGTGAGCTGGCCGGCTTCAAGTCCAAGACTGGCAAGGATCTGGCGGTACCCAAAACGTGGGATGAGTTCGTCACGGTGTCCCAGTACTTCACCCGCCCGGACAAGAAGCTTTATGGCACTACGGTGATGGCCGGGGTAGGCGATTGGGCTACCGACGACTTCAAGTCGATGCTCGCGGCGTACGGCGGCCAGGGCCGGCTGATCGGTGACGACCTGTCGCTGGCTTTCAAGTCGCCTGAAGGCACCGCGGCTTTGCAACGCTATGTAGACCTGATCAACAAGTACAAGGTCACCCCGCCCGGCAGCACAGCCGCGTCCTGGGACGAGGCGGCCTCATTGTTCGACTCCGGCACGACCGCGCTCACCATGAACTACCACGCCCTCGAGCTCGACGACGCGGTGAAGGGTGAGATCGGATACGCCGTGGTGCCTCAGGAAAAGACCCGCGGCCCGCATTTCGGCACCTGGATGCTCAGCGTAAACAAGTACGGCGGCAACCGCGCCTGGGCCTACCGTGCCATCACCTGGCTGACTGCCTCGCAACAGCAACTGACCATGACCGGCAAGCAGCTGCACCCGTCGCGTACGTCGGTTTATAAGCAGGTCACCTCCGCTCAGAACAAGAGCGAGGCCGAGTTCTACCGGGTCCTCGGAGACTCGTTGGCGGTCGGTGTCGGGCGAGCCCGGCTGACTAATTACACCGAGGTGAGCGCGGCCATTGCGAAGGCGGTGAACTCGGCAGCGACGGGCAGCGCTGCACCAGATGCGGCGTTGAACACCGCTGCGGACCAAGTCCGCAAGCTGCTCACCGACGCCGGCTACAAGGTCCCAGGCTGAGCGGCCGGAATGGAGAAGAGGTAGCGAACCATGACTGACACACTTGCGGCGAAACCGTCGCCCACAGTCACCGAGAAGCCGGAAGGCTATGGCCTGCGGCCTCGCCGTGAGCGCAAGGGCGAGACCCTCGTGCCCTGGGTGCTGATGACCCCGACGCTCGTCCTGCTGGCCCTGATGACCATCATGCCGACGATCTACCTGCTCCGGGCCAGCGTCCGCAATGACACACTGCTGAACACCAACGGGCGCTTCGTCGGACTCGCCAACTACAGCAATGCGCTGACCGATCCGACGTTCTGGCACAGTTTGTTGATCACCATCGGCTTCGTGGTAGTCGCGGTGGCGCTCGAGATGCTGCTCGGGATGGCGTTGAGCCTGCCCCTTGCGGGCGAGCGCTTGTCGAGCACCTGGGGCACCACTTTGTTGCTGCTCCCGTTTGCGATCACCCCTGTGGTATCGGCGATGATCTTCAAGGAACTCCTCAACCCCAACTACGGCTGGGTCGACTACTACCTTGGCCAGCTCGGTCTGCCAGCCCACATCGAGTGGCTGAGCCACCCCACCACGGCGTGGATTGCGCTCATTGGGCTCGATGTCTGGCAGTGGACACCGTTCGTGGCCTTGATATTGATCGCCGGCCTCCAGTCCCTCCCGGGCGAGCCGCGAGAAGCAGCGGCGATCGACGGTGCCTCGACTTGGCAGATGTTTTGGCACGTCACCTTGCCGCAACTGAAGCCATTCATCGCAATCGCACTGGTGCTGCGCACCATTCAGGCTTTCAAGACTTTCGACTACTTCAAGGTCATGACCGGCGGCGGGCCGGGGGACTCCACCGAAATCCTCAACTTGGCCATCTACCGTATCGCCCTGCAGAGCTTCCGCATCGGCGCGGCCGCCGCGATCGCGATCTTGCTGCTGATTCTGCTCTCGCTGCTCGTGCCGGCCCTGCTTCGCGGTGTCGGGCGCAACGCCGACCCCGAGGAGGCCTGACATGGCGACCGTCACCGCTGCACCCGTCACCACACCACCCAGCGTCCGCAAGGGGCCCCGGGCCAAGCCACTGCCTGTGATCGGTCGGATCGCAGTCTGGATTTACCTGCTGCTCTGCATGGTCCCGCTTGTGTTCATGGTGGCCACGTCCTTCAAGCCCAGCGGCATCGCCAAGCAACTGCCGCCGGCCTGGATCTTCAAGCCCACCTTCAGCCACTACGTGCAGGTGCTGCAAGGAGGCAGCGGCACCTCGGTCGGTTTCGACCGGCTGCTGTTCAACAGCGCGGCCGTAACGATCGGCTCGACCCTGCTGACCATCGCCTTGGCCGTGCCGGCGGCGTACGCGTTGTCGCTGCGTGCCTTCCGGCCGCGTAAAGGTTTGTCCTCCTGGATCCTCTCGACCTACATGTTCCCGCCGATCGTGGCGGTGATCCCGATCTTCATCTATGCGGGAAAGCTCGGCCTGATCGACACCTACCCCGTCCTGATAGTTCCGTATGCCGCATTCAACCTCCCGATCGCGGTCTGGATCCTTCGCAGCAGCATCTTGCAGATCCCCTACGAGATCCAAGAATCCGCGATGGTCGACGGTGCGTCACGTTGGATGGTGCTGCGAAAGATCATCCTCCCTCTGCTCACTCCGTCCATTGCGACGGTCGCGATCTTGTCGGCGATCCTCTCCTGGAACGAGTTCCTCTTTGCGCTGTCTCTGACCCGGGCGGCGGCCAAGACCGCGCCGGTCGGCATTCAGGAGTTCACGGGCATGTTCGGTACCGACTGGGGGAACCTCACCGCAGCCGCCACAATTATCGCCGCGCCCATCGTCATCATGACCTTGATCCTTCGCCGCCGGATCGTATCCGGCATGACCTTCGGAGCTGTCAAATGACCGCAACTGCAACTGCCACGACCATGCGGGCTGTCTTGTTCCCCGGCGACCGGAAGGTCACTCTCGACGAACGTGCCGTCCCCGAGCCCGGTCCTGGTGAGGCGCTGATCAAGACCCGGGCCTCGGCGATCTGCCGCAGCGACATGGGGCTCTACACCGGCAACTCCGCCATCGTCGGCGGCGACACGGCCGGGAAAGGTCTCATCGTGCCCGGCCACGAGCCGGCCGGGGAGGTCGTCGCTGTCGGGGCCGGCACCGAGTGGGTCAAGGTCGGTGACCGGGTCGCCGGCTATCTGCCCATTGGCTGCGGTCACTGCGAGCATTGCCGGGCGGGGTACTTCATGCTCTGCGCGGAGTGGAAATGCCTTGGATTCGATGTCGATGGAGGCGACGCCGACTACCACGTGCTCCCGGAGCGCAACTGTCTGCTGCTGCCCAACCAGATCTCCTATATCGGCGGTGCCGTGATGACCGACATGATCGGCACGCAGTATCACACCCAGAAGGTGTTGGGCGTGACCGCTGCCAACACGGTAGCGGTGTTCGGTCTCGGCCCGATGGGTGCCGCCGCAGTCTTGATCGCCAAGGCGCTGGGCGCCCGGGTGATCGCTGTCGACGTGCTCGATGCCCGACTGGAGATGGCGCGTGAGCTAGGCGCGGCCGAGGTCGTCAACAGTGCGACCGAGGACATCCAGGCTCGAGTCAACACGCTCACCGATGACCGTGGCGTCGAGGCCGCCATTGATTGCTCAGGGGCACCGCCTGCTCAGAACGCCGCATTGGACATTGCGGCCAAGCGCGGTGCGGTGGCCTTCGTCGGTGAATCCCGCTCAACTCAGATTAATCCCAGCGACCAGATCATCCGCAAGCTGCTGACCGTGGTGGGCGGTTGGTACTTCCCGGTCTCGGAATGGGACGAGATCTGCCGTTTCGTGCTGCAGCACGAGATCCCGGTGGAATCCCTGGTCACCCACCGCTTCAGCCTGGACGAAGCCGCTGAGGCCTTCCGTGCCTTCGATGCGCGGGAGACGGAGAAGGCCGTCTTCATCTGGAACTAACCCAGTCAACCGATCAACGAATCTCGAGCAGAGAGGCACACGCTCATGTTCCGCTACACCGCAGAAATCCTGCCCTACCACGACTTCACCCTCGAGGACGCCCTCGAACAGCTCGCCGGCCTCGGCTTCACCGAGGTCAACCTCTGGACCTCGGCAAGTCCGCTGGCCCACCACGTGAATCCGGGTGATGACACCGGTGCGATCAAGAAGACGCTGGACAAATACGGCATGAAAGCCTGCGGGTTGACGATGTACGGCAAGAACCAGCAGGAAATGTTGGAGCGGATCCAGCTGGCCGCAGATCTGGACATCGACACGGTGATCTTCGACTGCGAGGCCAATTACACCGACTTCGTTGCTTCCTTCCTGCCGCCGCTGGTCGACGCCGCCACCAAGGCCGGCGTCCGCATCGCGGTGGAGAACCACCTCACCGTGCCGTTCAGCGCAGACTTCGAGTCCGGTGGGAACGAGGACCAGCGGTGGGACGAGGGCGTCGACACCTTCGACCAGATCAAGCGGCTGATCAACGACATCGACCACCCAAACCTCGGGGTCTGCGTCGCCCCGCCGCACCTATGGGTGATGGGCGAGACCATCAGCGACGTCATCACCTATCTCGCGGAGCGCAAGCGCCTCTACTACTACTACATCTGGGACATCGATCTGGCCTACAAGCATGGGGTCGACGGGCTCAACTTCGGGCCGGGCGAGAAGCAGTTGCCGCGCCCCGACGGCCGACTCGACCACGCGGTCCTGCTAGGAACCCTGAAGCGTGTCGGATACCAGGGAGCTGCCTCGCTCAAGTGCCACGGCACCGCCGGCTGGCCGCTGGAGAAGATCACCGATCAATACCGGGCGGCTGATGCATACGTACGCTCCTGCCTCGACCGGATCTGAGCGCGGCCTTCAATGAGCACCGACGAGCCGCTGCGGATCGGCGTGCTCGGCGCCGCGCGGATCGCGGAGAACGGCATCGTCACGCCCGCGCGGTTGAACGGCGCCCGGCTGGTGGCGGTCGCGGCCCGCGATCGAAACCGGGCGGAAGCTTTCGCCGCGCGGCACGGGGTGGAGAGGGTGCTCGACTCCTACGCCGAGGTCGTCTCCGACCCCGAGGTTGAGGTCGTCTACAACCCGTTGGCCAACGGACTGCACGCCCCTTGGAACCTGGCGGCGATAGCGGCTGGAAAGCCGGTGCTGACCGAGAAGCCGTTCGCGGCCAACGCCGCAGAGGCGGCGGAGGTGCGCGACGCAGCCCACCAAGCGGGAGTTCCGATTGTCGAGGGCTTCCACTACCTCTACCACCCGGTCACCCGCAGGCTGCACGGTCTGCTGGCTTCCGGCCAGCTCGGCGAGCTAGTCCGCGTCGAAGCGACCATGATCATCCCACCGCCGGATCCGGACGACCCGCGCTGGTCGTTGCCGCTCGCCGGCGGTGCTCTGATGGACCTGGGGTGTTACAGCC
>Ga0207428_10004773_pt1 | contig 12803 bp, 11 predicted proteins | sample RhiMethybrSRZTD1_FD_187600 | JGI IMG/M metagenome (GOLD analysis project Ga0207428, IMG submission 187600) | Populus rhizosphere microbial communities from Tennessee, USA - Rhizosphere MetaG P. TD hybrid SRZTD1 (SPAdes) (version 3) | ecosystem: Host-associated > Plants > Roots > Rhizosphere >... | reverse complement strand
TGATTGGGCAAGCGGAGGGCGACAAAGAAAGCATCGGCGACCGGACCCGCGCCGAGCACCGCAGCCAGGATGATGTCACGGACAAAGCCGCTGATACGCGACAGCAGCGTAAAACCGCCGACCGTCAAAATGCGCTCAATCACCGGAAATATCCCTGCTCCCGGACAGAAAGGACCTCGGATTAGCCGACTTGAAGCTCACAGGGTGATCGCGATAGCCAGATACTTGGAACTGCCTTAAGACAAATTCTTGCCGGAACAAAGGGCCTCGACAGCCAGCCGCTCATGCCTCCGCCAATCATCCCCATTTTGCTGGCGGCTCGAGGACGTTGACAAGCGCGGCTGAGCGCCGACGGGAGAGACTATTTTTTCAGTCCACGCCGGACAGCAACAATAATCCGGTCTTGCGTCGCGACATCGAGGTAGGCGTGCATCGGCAAGCTGATGACCTCGCCGGCCAATAGATCGCTTACGCCAACGCCGCCCTTGCCGACCGGATAATGCTTGTATGCCTGCTGGCGATGGAGCGGAATCGGATAGTAGATCGCGGTCGGGATTCCTTCCGCCTTAAGTGCGGCAGCGAGCACGTCACGGCGTCCGTCCGCAACACGAATTGTATATTGCGCCCAGACCGAGCTTGATCCGGAGGGAACCAGCGGTGTCGTCACGAGATCGCCGAGGGCTTCGCTGTAGCGGCGCGCAATCCTGTCACGAGCCTCTATTTCTTCGGGGAAAATCTTGAGTTTCTCAATCAGGATAGCGGCCTGGATGGTATCGAGACGCGAGGCCAGGCCGATGCGCACGTTGTCGTATTTATCGCTCCCTTGCCCGTGCATGCGAAGGCTTCTCAGCGTATCGGCAAGCCGATCGTCATCCGTGATGACGGCACCGCCGTCACCGTAGCAGCCAAGAGGCTTTGCGGGAAAAAAGCTTGTTGCCGTCGCCGGACCGAACGTACCCAGTCGGCGTCCTTTATACATTGCACCGAAGCCCTGCGCGGCATCGTCCAGCACGAGAAGACTCTCGGCTTGTGCCGCAGCCCTGATGGCTTCGTGGTCGGCTGGCAGGCCGAACAGATCCACCGGAATGATCGCCTTCGGCTCGAGGCCAGCCTCCTTTGCGGCGGCGACTGCTCCTGCGATGCCTCTAGAATCGATATTGAACGTCCTCTCATCGACATCGACGAAGATGGGCGTAGCGCCAACCAATGCGACTACTTCGGCTGGGGCGCAAAATGTGAACGACGGGCAGACGACCGCGTCGCCTGGGCCAACACCCATCGCCCGCAGTGCGAGCACGAGGGCATCGGTGCCGCTTGCGCAGGTCACAACGTGGCGGGCGCCACAGAACGCAGCGAGTTCCGCCTCGAAGGCCCGCACCTCGGGTCCAAGGATGAATTGACAGTGATTGAACACGCGGGCGACCGCCGCATCGACTGCCGGACCGAGACGCCGGCGCTGGGCGGCGACGTCAATGAACGGGAAGGGGGGCGGGTTGGTGCGCAAATTCATCGAAAGCTCGTAGACGACCCTGCCCGTCAACCCGCGACGACCCGTGGGCCTTTGTGTCGCACAGGGGCAATCGAGACCGGCCGTTGGGCAAGGCAGCGGGTTGCTATTTCAAGGCTCGCTACGCCCTCATCGCCGGTCACGGCCGGCGTCGACCCTGAGCGCACCGCGCGCACGAAGGCCAGCAATTCCGCGCGCAACGGTTCCGCGTGGCCGACCGAAAGATGACGCATGGAATAGCTGCCATCGGGCTGGAAACCGAAGCATTCCGTCACCTGACGCGTCAGCAGGTCGCCCATCACGTATTTCCCCCGCGTGGCGACCGTCACATTGCGCGCCTTGAACGGCGTCAGCCAATTCGTGTTGATGTGCGCGAGAACGCCCGAGGCCGTCCTGAACTGCAGCAGAGCAATGTCTTCGCGCTCGGCGACCGCGCTCGAGAGCTGCGGCTGCACTTCGACAATATCGGAATCCGTAAACCAGCGGATCAGGTCGATATCGTGCACGGCGAGATCGATGACGACGCCGACATTTGACATGCGCGGTGGGAACGGCCCGACCCGGGTGATGGCAATCGAGAGAATATCTTCACCGCGGATCGCTTCCTTGATTGCCTCGACGGCAGGATTGAACCGTTCGACATGACCCACCATGAGCGTCAGATTCGCGCGGCGAGCTGCGGCGATAATTTCGCGTCCCTCTTCCACGGAAGAGGCGATTGGCTTTTCCACCATGACGTGGACACCGCGTGCGATGCACTTGAGCGCAATATCGCGGTGCAGATGAGTCGGCGCTGCGACCGTGATCGCGTCGACCCGGCGCTCGAGCAATTCCTCGACGCCTGCCATGGCGTCGCAGGCCAATGTGCGGGCAACGAATTCGGCCTGCTTGCGATCGGGATCGGCAACCCCGACCAATTCAGTGCCGGGCAAACCGGCAAATACGCGAGCGTGATTGCTGCCCATCACGCCAACGCCCACGACGCCCACACGCAGTGGGCGCTCCGCGCTTGCTGCTGCAGCCTGCATCATGTCCAGACGATCCCCATCCCCTGACCTTCAGCCACTTATCCACTACCACGCCAGGTAGCAACTGGCGACCACCCGCCGAACACATACGCGAACACGTTTTGCATCAGTCCGTTACAAGGTTGCAAATTACCTGCGCATAAATTCAGCGGGCAAGGCCTATTCTGCGGCTCGTGAGGCTGGCAGCCGCAGCTGCAGGCCCGCCGCGACGGCATCGTCGCGGAACGATTTGACCGCAGCCAGCGAGAGTTCGGCAGCCGTCTTGGTGCCAAGCGCGGGAAGTTTTTTGAGAACGTCGGCTGGCGCGGTGACGATATGGCAGCCCATGGCATCGGCGTCCACGACATTGAACACCTCGCGCGTTGAGGCCCAGATGATCTCGACATTGCACGTCTTGCGCGCGCGCGCGATTGCATCCTGCATGATCGGTCGATAGTCGAGCCCAAAATCGGCGAGCCGGCCGGCAAAAACCGATACGCAGGCCGGGGCACTCCCGTTGAGCGCCTCGACCGCGCGCGCAACCTGCTCGCCCGTAAAGATCGCGGTCATGTTGATCCTGACGCCCTCGCGCGAAAGCGTCCGCACTGCCTCGAACAATGGCTCCCCGCGGGTGTTCGTGACGGGCAGTTTCACGTATACGTTTTTGCCCCAGGACGCGATTACCCGGGCCTGCGCGACCATTTCCGCCACGTCGTCGGAAAACACTTCAAATGAAATGTGCCGGTCCGGCACCGCCGCCACAAGGTCCCGCGCATAGGCCGCGTAATCGCTCACACCCGCTTTCTTGAGCAGGGATGGATTGGTGGTGAAGCCGGCTATCCATGGCTGTTTGGCCATCTCGACGATCTGGGCCTTGTCGGCACCATCCGTGAACAGCTTGACTTTCAGTTGTGCCAGGGTTGACGCGTTCATCTTTTTCTCGCCCTGCAGTGGCGTTGTTCGAACTTCAATATAGAACGATCAGGTGCGGCGGTCTAAGCTGGGGTCGCTGGTTCGAATCCAGCCAGGGTCGCCACCAGCTCACGGAACGCCTTTGTTTGCAAGCATTTCCGCGTAGGTTTGACACTTCTGACAAAAGGTTTGACAGGTGGACGTTCACTTTATGGCCACCCGTTTGGCGAGCGCGGCGTCCACCATGCGGATCTGCTCGGCTGCTTCGATGTAGACCTGCACTTGCGCCAGACTGCTATGCCCGCTCACGGCCATGATCTCCGGCCCCGTACATCCGGCGTGAGCAAGCGCCACGCAAGCCGCCTTCCTGAGTCTGTGGGCACGATACGACCGCACCCGGCCGTCCTCACATTCGACCCTGGAGTCCTGCCTGCCTGCACCAATCCGCAAACTTGTTGCCGAACACCGCAGCGGAGGCAAACGGCCGACCGTATTCGTTTAGCAGGAATGTCAGCCCATCACTCGCGGGCATTGCGTCGAGAGCGATCTGGAGGCGTTGGTATTATCGGATTGAAAGCTTCTTGCCGTTCTTGCGTCTCGTATTGTGCGGACGCCATTCGATTCTGCCGTGCTTGATGTGTTGCGCGGCCAGCTGCTGAACATCACCCCGACGCACCGCGACATTCAACATAAGTTCAAACGCAAGCCTCGCCATCGTCCCAATTTGATGCCGGTCGCGATACGCAGCTATCTGTTCATCGCCCCATGTAAGATGGCCATCGCTTTTTACTGCCGGCTTGGCTATGGTGATGCCGGCGGTCGGATCATCGGCGCGATAGTTCTCGCTGATCGCGAAAAGCATTAGGCCCCGGAGCGTCTTCAGCCAGTTCTTTTGAGCGAACGGCGCTTTGGTTCGAAGCATCACCTCAACATGCCGGCGTTCTAAAGTTTTCCGACGCAACTGATTTGCCAAACATTAGCACAATCTTGCCTGTCTGTGGCTCGATTTCGGCTCTGGCAAGTTCGAGTCCGGCGCTATTAGCTGCCTTAATGGCGCGCTTTAAGTCTTTTGGGCGAAAAGCCCACATGCCTTTCGACATTGTTTCTCCAATAAAAAAGCCCGCAGAGCGGGCGGCTGAAATTGAAGTTGGATCTCTAACTACGGCGCGGAGTTTCTCCCCCTATGGTGGCATCATCCAGCCGACGCTCTGCCGCGCCACCTGCTGCTTGTTGTAGTCAGGTCGCAGATCAGCTCGTCGCCATCCGTAAACAGTGCATCCGCAGCGGCGCTCGATGTTGTCAAATGCGAAACGCCGGATCATTCAAGGCGCGTGCACCCAGCCCCGACCGACCGAAGGAGAAAGCGGACGAGTTATGCTCACTTTGAATTTTGTCACTTCTTCACATAATCTCCAGGCTGGTCTACGAACAGCGCGTAAGCTATTCACTTTGAGTCTTGGGCTTACCTCATGTTGTTCAATTCGTTCGAGTTCATCTTTTTGTATGTTCCGTTTGTTTTTGCGGGATATCTCATATTGGCGCGCACCCACCTACTCTGGAGCGCTGCGTGGCTACTCCTCGCGTCTTATTTTTTTTACGGCTGGTGGAATCCTAAATATCTAATCCTTCTGGTCATATCTATCGCGGTCAACTATGAGATCGGTATCCGCATTTTAAGACGAATAGCAAATGGCAGCGTTGCTGCAGCAAAAAAGTATCTAATCGCCGGAATAGCATTCAATTTGGCGCTGCTGGGATATTTCAAATATGCGTCTTTCGTCCTCCAAAATTTCAATCACCTGTTTAGCCACAACTCGGTGATTGCAGTAACGCTTCCTCTTGGAATCTCGTTTTTTACTTTTACGCAAATTGCATTTTTGGCTGATGCATATCGCGGCAGGATCACAAAAAAACCCGGGAGGATTCATTACTCATTGTTTGTGACGTATTTCCCGCACTTAATTGCGGGGCCCATCCTGCACCACAATGAAATGATCCCGCAGTTCGAGCGAAAAACCACCTATCTGTTTCGATACGAGAACATTGCAGTTGGTGCGACTATATTTTTTATCGGCCTGTTCAAGAAAGTGATTTTGGCGGATGGGATTGCAGTCCACGCCGATCGCATCTTCGACGCAGCCACGCTCAACTCTAAGATCACTCTCCTTGAGGCGTGGAGCGGTGCAGTGTCCTACGGACTTCAATTGTATTTCGACTTTTCCGGCTATTCAGATATGGCGATTGGAGTATCTCGTATGTTCGGCATTTCATTGCCGATCAATTTCTTCTCACCATACAAATCGAGCAGCATCATTGAATTCTGGCAGCGGTGGCATATGACGCTATCGCGCTTCCTACGAGATTATTTGTATATTCCTCTCGGCGGAAATCAAAAAGGTTCGACGCGGCGCTACGCAAACCTGTTCGTCACAATGCTGCTGGGCGGCCTTTGGCACGGCGCAGGTTGGACGTTTGTTGTTTGGGGAGGACTGCACGGCACGTATCTGATCGTTAATCATTCGTGGAGATCGCTACAAAAGTACATCGGTCGCGATCTTCGACGACAAAGAAAGGGGCTGCTCACAAATGCGGCGGCGGCTCTCCTAACTTTTATAGCGGTAACATTTGCTTGGGTGTTTTTTAGAGCAAAGGATATGTCGGCCGCACTTGTAATGATTTCTGGGATGCTGGGAGACAATGGAACTGGATTATCAGAGAGCTTTTTGGCTGAGTTTGGAGCGGTCGGTGGATGGCTTTGGGCGCACGGAATTGGAACCACGAGCGCAGCTGACAATCACCTCGTTAGTGCCGCAACAATTTTATGGATTGGGGCACTGATGGTGCTGGTATGGTTTGCCCCCAACACGCAGCAGATCATGAGCCGCTATGAGCCGCTTTTGAACGGCCCAGACAACGTCAGGCTCTCATCGCGTATTATATGGACCCCTTCAATCGGAGCGGCAGTCGTCATCTGCGCAATTGCCCTAGTCGCAATTGCAAATTTGAGCACTCGTTCGGTTTTTCTGTATTTCCAGTTTTGATGCGATGAATTTTAGACGCTACACGTGGACTATCTTAGCTGGCATATTGATGCCAATCGCACTCGTTCTCGCATTGAATTTGTTGCGTACGAATAAGTATCGAGCGCACGACCGATTTCTTCAAGCAAGTGAGTGGCAGGAGAAAACTCATGGAATGACAATGGCGGTATTACCCGGATACAAGGGCCAGTACCGCAGCGGCCCGTTTAAGGTGCTCCGTTTAAATGACAGGCTATTAGCGATTAACGCGATGGTGTTCGGTGCATCTACGGCGATGGGAATACAGGAAGACATGTTTCCGCTGCCAATTCGGATTTACAATTTTGCGCACCACGCGAATCTGCAAACTGAAGTGATGGGCGAAATTAAATATGCGCTCGATCATTTCGAACATGTTCGGTGGATGTTCGTACCACTTGAGTGGGCCATGGGATTTTTATTCTTGCCCGGTGATCCAAAAACCGCTGATCTGTCCCGCGCTGGCGCGCTGCATGATATTGAAACCAAAGACACCCATCCCATCGGCGCATCTCTGAAAGAAGCACTTTCTTATCCGCAAATCAGGGCGCTGTTTACGATATTGTATTCGGCACTGACATCCAATGACACTCGTGAACGTTTATACCGGGCTTTTTTTCAATCCTATAATGACGAATATTTATGCCCGAATGGCGTTACGAGAGACTATGAGCCGTACCCGTGGCGCGGTTGCGTTGGCCTGCAGGCAGGGTTCCAGTACGATGGAAGCATGGATTTCGGTCGGTCCGGCAATGCAGATATACAGCACGAATTAGTAAGGCTGTCAGCATTCCTGCCTACGACAAGAGGGCAACCACGTGAGGAGTTGCTGGACCAACTCGCCGTCTATGCTAATCGACTTGAGCAGCGCGGCGGCCAGATGATTTTCTTCTTGCCGCCTGTTCTTCCACGTCTCCAATCAACAATTCTGAAGCAACCCGGCGTCGGACCCTATTTGATGCGAGCGATAAACATCGTCAAGCAGTGGGCGGAAATCAATAAGCTAGAGTTGCTCGACTTTGGGCCCTCCGAGGATTTTGGCTGCACTGCAGACGAGTTCGTTGATGGAGCCCACGCCACACCCCCCTGCTATCGGAAAGCTTTCACCAAAATTCAACAAACGCGGCCTGGCCTATTTCGACTGCCCAGCCGCATTAAGCAGGCTTTTTGAGGAATCGGCCGAAACTCCATCTTAATTTCTTTTCCTGGCTCCAATTCAGTTCACGGATCCCATAAAATCGGGGATGCTACCCCCCTCGGTCCCGGCGCCTGGAAGCGACACGCGCGTCGTTTTCAAACCAATCGAGGCGACTCGGCTTCAGTCCTTCCAGAATCCCTTGAACCGATCAGGCGCTAACGCCGTGTAGCTCACAGTCGAGTTGATCGACTTGTGGCCGAGATAGTGTTGGATCGCTCGCGTGTCCTGGCCATCGTTGGCAAGCTTGTAGCCGCACGAATGGCGCAGCATGTGGCTGTGAATGAGGAACGGAAAGCGTGCAGCCTCGCCAGCGCGAGCAATCATGCGCTGATAGCCGGCCACGCTAAGCGGTGCCAGGCGCTCGGAAACAAATACATAGGTGCTGGCTTTCGTCTCACGCTTGAGCCGTCGCCACGGCCGCCTAGAGGATGGACGCTAGCCTGGCCTCCCTTAGAGCGTCGTACGTGCAGTTTGCCGTGCTGAAAGTTGATGTCATCCCAGCGAGCGCCACAAGCTCGCTGGAGCGCAGGCCGTGCCTGTAGGCGATCAGGATGGCTGTGGCGTCCCGATGGCCCCAGCGGTTCTCGCTGGCAGCGTCGATAAGCTTTTCGATCTCACGCTCGGTCAGCGGCGCAGTTGAATGCTTCCCGGATCGCGTCCGCTGCCGCGATAAAGGCCGCCATATCTTTCGAGTCGTTCTCTGAGCCCCGCAATGAACGATTGAGGGTGTCCAGAACAACGAGGGCTGGCGCAGTCGTATCGAGCTGCCGCCTGACGGCAGCAATCAGTTCTTTGTGGTCAGCCACAAGGTCCAGCGTTACAGGCTGGAGATAGAACGGCACAGGCTCATCGGTTTCTATCGGAAACGATTGTCGGAAGGCCTCGACGCGCGCCTGTATCCGGGTTTGCCCCTCGAAAGCGCAATAAACCACCGCACCCTGTTGCACGCCGCTCGCGATATTGCCAGCCGAGCGCCACATGCATCGCCAAATCGAATACCCAGAGCGATTTTCCGCACTTCATGCGACATGAACGCGACATGGAATGCAACAGTTTTGCCGCCCGCGTTCGGTGGACGTGCGGGGCTACGCTCTCCCCCCTCTGTTGCGTCGAGGATGCACGTGACCAGTACCGTCTTGCTCGATTGCGCCTGCTGGTTCAGGGAGATAACGAGTTCCACGCCACGTCGAGCGCGACTTGCTACAATCTCCCCCAACGCAGCCCATATCCAATTTACGCCCCACAATTTGCTTAAGGTAAAGGACTATGCGTTGGATCCTGGTCATCATTCTCGCGTTGATCGTTCTGCTCGCGGGTTACACCGTCTGGCCCATCTACGATCTGTACCGTATCGCTTCGGCTGTAGAGACACGAAATACCGCTGCCTTGCACAAACTGGTCGATATTCCATCTTTGCGAGCCTCGTTGACCAAGCAGATTTTAGATGCTCATCGGAAACAGACCGACAAGTCAGTGGCTTTAAGCGAGCGTAGCGAAAGACATGCAGTTGGGTTCGGGTTGGCTAAAATACTCCACACAGAGCGGTTGCTCGATGTGCTTGCGGCACCCTTTACGGCGAACAGTTTTGGCAGCACATGGCAGATCTGGCTCAACTCGGATTACAGCGGCAGAACATTTTATGTAACCGTTCCTGTTGACAGACCTTCCGCCCAACATTTCCGCATTCGACTTCGATTGGTAAATTGGGACTGGAAATTGTTGGCACTCGACCTGCCAGAAAGCGCGAACACACACCTCATCCAAGAACTTGCGAAAGTGATTGCGGATCTTCCCAAATCTTCCAATTAAAGTTAGAGGGCGTCGCTCCGATCTTTATCTAATTCCTCTACTTGACGCGCAAGATCGCGCCATTGGTTCGCAAGGTTGTGTCCGCTTTTGGGTCATAAGCAGACATTTGCGCTGCAAAACGTTATGTCCGCTTTACACCCAATAGCGACATTGATTGCGTATTTTGAAATGGTGACTAAGGACCACAAGCCGCCTTGCCGTTTAGCCGTTCCTGCGCACCCGTCCATCGCGGACATGGATCTGCGGCCGATAACCGTCGTGCTTCAGCTCATGCGCCCAGCCCGGCCCAGTCGGAGGCTGCTTGGCGACGATTGGCTGACACGGATGGATGAAAGCAACAGGCGCGTTTAAACGCTTGCCACGACCAAAGCTACGCAAAACCATACAGCAGATATAGGCCTATAAAAGGGCGGCGCCGGCGGTACGTAGGCCGGAGCTTTTCTTGGCAGATCAGCCGCCGAAGCTTGGGTTGCAGCCAGACCAATCGCGGCCGCAAGCAGCGCAAAAGGAGTGCTCTCTCATTACGGATTTCTCCCCTGTGTCGCAGACAAGGCGACAGGTTGATTCCTCTGACACGCTCTCTAACGCGCAAATTAGCCACGAAATATTGTCTCCCGGTATAGCCTGACGCTTTTTCATGTGTCAAAAATGACACGGGAATGTCCCACCTTGGGTCACTGTGCGGAAGGAAAGGCCTTGGCCTGTAGCGCCTTCTTCAACTTCATGAATTGAACGGCCTCGCGCACAGACATGCCGTCTTTGTAAATCTCGGCCAGTTTATCCAGGCTTGCCTGTGCCTCGTGGGGTGTCCGGTCATCGATCCAGCTCACATCGCGTGGCATCAGTCGGTGAACTCAGTAATCGACAGCGAGAACGCTCCCGCATCGTTGGAGATCGCGGAGACACGCTGGCCAGGCGAACAGCGAAAGACCTCGATCCAGCTTGCCGGCAGTAGTGTGCCCTACGTGGCGCCATGTCGGCTTTGCCCCCGATAGCAGACATGTGCAGCGCAACCAGGGATGTCTGCTTTGGGTCAAAAGCAGACATGTGCAGTGCAACTAGACATGTCTGCTTTACTCCCGAAAGCAGACATTGGTCAGCGTAGTGACTTGATGAACTTCCAAAGCGCGATTGTTTCCTTCGACCGCGCACATGCCGGTAGTTTCCGTTGCGTTCACCCTCGGGAGGGCGGTGAACCAATCCAAATGGAACCGCTGCCCGCCTATTGGCGATGATAAGCCCGGTACCATTCGACGAACCGGGCAATGCCCTCGGTAATCGGAGTCGAAGGGCGGAAACCGACGTCGCGCATCAAATCGTCGACGTTGGCGTAAGTCGCCGGCACGTCGCCCGGCTGCATAGGCACCAGTTCGCGTTTTGCCTTCTTTCCGATCGTTTCCTCGAGCAGGCGGACGACTTCGAGAAGTTCGACCGGCTTGTTGTTGCCTATATTATAAAGGCGCCACGGTGCAGTGCTTGACGCGGGATCCGCTAATGCGGTGGAAAAGGCCGGATTTACCGTTGGCGGGCGATCGACTAGCCGGACAACCGGCTCCACGACGTCGTCGATGTAGGTGAAGTCGCGCCTCATGTTGCCGTTGTTGAACAGCCGAATGGGCTCGCCGGCGAGAATGGCCTTGACAAAAATCCACATGGCCATGTCGGGACGACCCCACGGACCATAGACGGTAAAGAATCGAAGGCCGGTCGTCGGAATTCCGAAAAGATGCGCATAGGCATGCGCCATCAGCTCGTTCGCTTTTTTCGATGCACCGTAGAGACTCAACGGATGGTCCGTGTTTTGGTGAACCGAAAACGGCATCGTCGTGTTGGAGCCGTAAACAGAAGAAGAGGACGCGTACAGCAAATGCCGACAACCATTGTTCCGGCATCCTTCAAGGATTGTAGCGAACCCACTTAGATTGGCGTCGACGTAGGCAAAGGGATCGGCGAGCGAATGCCGTACCCCCGCCTGGGCTGCCAGATGAACCACACAAGGGAAACGGTGTTCCTTGAACAAGCTTGCCACGCCGCTGCGATCGGCAAGATCGAGCTTGACGAAGCGCAGCCGACCGGATTTGGCCAACTCGACGCGACGGGATTCTTTCAGTGCGGGGTCGTAATACGCATTCATGTTATCGAGGCCGACGACGTCGCGGCCGTCGTGCAGGAGGCGTCGCGCGATATGGAATCCAATAAAGCCGGCCACGCCGGTGACCAGGATGGGACCACCGGTCACGCGCGCACCTTTCTGGACCCAAGTAGGCGGCCATAAAGCGCAACGATGGCCGATCCGACTCGCTCTGCTGAATACTCATTCTCGACCAAACGACGGCCGGCCTCACCGAATTTGCGTCGCAATTCTTTATTGCAGGACAATTGGCTGATCGCCTCGGCGAGCGCCTCAGGATTGCCAGGCGGCACCAGAAGCGCGTTGACGCCCGGACGCGCGACTTCCCGGCATCCGGGGACGTCGCTCGCGACGATCGGACGACCGCAAGCAGCGGCCTCAAGCAAGCTCATAGGCAAGCCCTCACGATGCGAAGCCAGCACCGCAATATGCGCGGCTTTCCAGACATTGCGAATATCCGCCACGTGGCCGAGGAACGTTACGCCGGGTCGTCGCGACCATTCCATTATCTCATTATTTGGGATCGAAGCGGGATTTGCGGGATCGGGGGCACCCGCAATTAAAAGGCGCACCGACAGACCACGACGCTCGAGAATGCCATGGGCTTCGACCAGTGTACGAACACCTTTGTCCTTAAGCAGACGGCCGGCAAATGCCACCGTCACCGGTTCAGGTGGTTCGGGCAGAGGAACAAGCTTGTCGGTTTCGATGCCGGATCCCGCAATTGTAAAGATGCGGCCGTCCGCCACGCCAAGGCCCCGAACGACTGCCCGATCATCGGGATTCTCCACGACCACGACTGCTCGGTTATTTCCCAAAACGTAGCGAAGGAGCGCGCGGAGAAACGGTCGCACGGCACGCGCCATCAGTGTGCCGGACGTAAAAACGTATCCAAGACCCGTCAAGGCGTTCAATCGCATGCACGCCAGACCTGAAATGGCAAGCGAACCCACGATCGTCGGCTGGAGCGCGACGTGATGGACAAGATCCGGATTTAAAGCGCGATAGTGCCGATGCACTTCGTGGACACTATTCAGAAATGCGAACGGGTTCATACTCCCTCGTCGCCATTGCACAGGATGCACCCGAAAGCCCAGCGATTCGATGGCTGCACGATGCTTATCGACCCGCGTAACGACGTGAACATCATAGCCGGCGCGCTGCGCTGCGAGCGCCATCG
>Ga0207428_10004771_pt1 | contig 12808 bp, 10 predicted proteins | sample RhiMethybrSRZTD1_FD_187600 | JGI IMG/M metagenome (GOLD analysis project Ga0207428, IMG submission 187600) | Populus rhizosphere microbial communities from Tennessee, USA - Rhizosphere MetaG P. TD hybrid SRZTD1 (SPAdes) (version 3) | ecosystem: Host-associated > Plants > Roots > Rhizosphere >... | reverse complement strand
GCGACGATTGACGGCGACGGCCATTGGCGCATTCTGGGCCGCAGCGACGACACGTTAAAGATCGCGGGCAAGCGCGTCGGCCCCGCCGAGGTCGAATCCGCCCTGGTCGGCGCCGAAAATGTCATAGAAGCCGCCGCCATCGGCGTCCCCGACGAATTGAAAGGCTCGGCGCTCGTAGCCTTCTGCGTTTTGGCCATCGGCGCGGACGGAGACGCAAGGCTGGAAGAAGAATTGAGAGAACGTGTCGCGACGGAATTGGGCAAACCCCTGCGACCCGATAAAATCTATTTCGTCGAATCGTTGCCGAAGACGCGCAACGCCAAAGTGATGCGCCGCGTAATCCGCGCGGCGTTCCTGGGCGAAGACCTCGGCGATACGACCGCGCTGGAAAACCCGGCGGCGGTCGAGGCGATTCGACGCGCGGGGAAGTAGGAGGTACAAGTTATGCCATTAGCGTCAGCATCAGTTACCGAAGAGTTTTTGACGGATGACGTGGGGTTCGAGGAGATCAGCATGCTGCCGATAGATCACCCCGGCGCCCACGACCAGGAATATCGCGCGCGGCGCAACTTCATCGCCGGCCTGGCCAAGCAGTACCGCGAAGACCCGCATCACGTCATCCCCGACGTCGATTACACGCGTCAGGAGACGGCCATCTGGCGGCACGTTTACGACCACTTGGAAGAGACCCAACGGCGGCGCGCCTGCTCGCTTTACCTTGAAGCCAAACGCAGGCTCGGCATCAGCCGCGACCAGATTCCGCAACTGCGCGGCCTCGACAAGCGATTGAATGAGACCTCGAACTTTCACATTGCGCCTATCGAAGGTCTGGTCGAAACGCGGGCCTTTCTGAGCTGGCTGGGCAAGCGGACGATGCTTTGCACTCAATACCTGCGACATCATTCGCGCCCCGATTACACGCCGGAGCCGGACATTGTCCACGAGATCATCGGCCACATCCCGAACTTCACCAATCCCGACTTCGCCGATTATTCGCAGTCCATCGGCAAGGGCGCGCTCATCGCCAGCGATGAGCAGTTGGAGCAACTCGGGCGACTGTACTGGTTCACGGTCGAATTCGGCCTGGTCGAAGAAGGCAGCGAGATCAAGGCCTTCGGCGCGGGGTTGCTGTCGTCCTACAGCGAACTCGAACACGCGTTCGGCGACGAGGTCGAGCGGCGCAAGTTCGATCTGGAGGATGTCATTCACACGTCGTACGACTATTCGGACATGCAGCCCGTTCTGTTCGTGATCCCGTCGTACGCGTATTTGAAGGAAGTGACGCGGGAGTTCATCGGAAGGTTCGGAAAACACGGCGACCGTGAGGTGGCGCCTGTCAGCGCGCCTAACGCCTTTTGGTAGTGAGTGGAAATATGCGAACCCTTGATCAATTACTCGAAAAAGATGAGCCGGCTTGGCCATTGGTTCAACAGTGGATTCGAGCAGCGACAAATCAGATCGAGGTTTTGCCGGCGTCTGACGAGCGCCGTTCAGATGCGCTTGTCGCCACGCAAGTGACAACGCGCTCGCCACTCGGCGCGATAATTTACGAAACGGGAGGCATACTCGTTGACAATGGGTGGATTCGCATTTTGGGGTCTGGACATCCGAGGTTGCCGCGTTCATTGCCAGATTGGAACCTCGGACGAACGACAGATAAGATCGGAGAGTATCCGACTATTGTCCTGATGGCCGATGACGCGCTCGGCGGTTTCTTCGCTATCAATGGCGGAGCTTTTGGAGAAGATCGAGGAAATATTTATTACTTCGCCCCCGAGGCTTTAAAGTGGGAAAACTTGGAGAGAGGCTATACGGAATTCGTCGACTTTTGTCTTAACGGCGACTTGGACCGGTATTACGAAGGTTACCGTTGGAATGGATGGGAGATTGAAGTTTCTGCGCTTGCCGGCGACAAGGCATTATCGATTTATCCTCCGCTTTACGCAGATGGGCCTGACATCTCAGAAAGAGATCGGAGGCCGGTTCCGTTAGCCGAGCTTTACAGCCTCAGTGTTGGCGAATTTCGGACGAATGAAAGTAGGAGATCGGAGTTATGAGCAATAATCCATTGAAAATCCGGCAAGTCCATCACATCGAGTTCTACGTCGGCAACGCCAAACAGGCCGATTATTTCTATCGCAACGCGTTCGGATTCGACCGCATAGCCTATACCGGGCTTGAGACCGGCAACCGCGAGCAGTGTTCTTACGCGCTGCAGCAGGGAACTTTCAAGCTCTTGCTGACGACGCCGTACACGTCGCGCGACGCTTCGAGCGTGCACATCATGAAGCATGGGGACGGCGTGCGCGACATCGCCTTCGAGGTGGACGACGCCGACTACGCATTCGAGGAGGCTCTGGCGCGCGGCGCCGAGCCCGCGGTCGCGCCGTATACGATCAAGAGCGAGCGCGGCGAAGCGAGGCGCTCGGCGGTCAAGATTTACGGCGACACCATCCATTCGTTCTTCTCGAAGCGGGATTACGACGGCCCGTTCATGCCTGAATTTGTGGAGTCGCGCGCGCCGGGGCGCAACGCGGGCTTGCTGCGGCTGGATCATTACGTCGCGAACGTCGAGATGGGGCAGATGAAGATCTGGGAGGACTGGTACCGCCGCGTGCTGGGGCTGGAGCGGTTCATGACCTTCGATGACAAAGACATTTCGACCGAGTACACGGCGCTCAACAGCATCGTCATGGCGAACGAGTCCAGAAGCATCAAGTTCCCGATCAACGAACCCGCGCCCGGCAAACGCAAGAGCCAAGTCGAAGAGTACAACGAGTTTTACCAGGCCTCAGGCGTGCAGCATATCGCCCTTCTGACGAAAGACATCGTCACGACCATCCGCCAACTGCGCGCCAACGGCGTGGAGTTTCTGGAAGTCCCTGACAGCTATTACGAGATGTTGACGGAGCGCGTCGGCAAGATTGACGAAGACATCGAAACCCTCCGCGAACATCGCATTCTGGTCGACCGCGACGAAGAGGGCTACCTGCTGCAGCTCTTCACCAAACCGGTCGAAGACCGCCCGACGCTATTCTTCGAGATCATCGAGCGCAAAGGCGCGCAGGGCTTCGGCAAGGGCAATTTCAGAGCCTTATTCGAGGCCATCGAGCGCGAACAGGCGAGGCGCGGAAATTTAGTTTGAGGAATTGCCACAGAGACACAGAGACACAGAGATGAAGAGACAGAGGGACAGAGGGATAGAGGGACAGGGGGACAGAGAAACGCTTTTTCTCTCGGCCTCCCTTTCTCTTCATCTCTGTGTCTCTGTGGCTCTGTGGCTTTGAATTTTATGGCGATGCAATATCAATCGGGATTCGGCAATGAGTTCGCCACCGAAGCGATTGCGGGCGCGCTGCCTGTCGGGCAGAACTCGCCGCAGAAGGCGCCTTACGGGCTTTACGCCGAACAGTTCAGCGGATCGTCCTTCACCTCGCCGCGCGCGGCCAACCGCCGGACGTGGACATACCGCATCCGCCCGTCGGTCACGCACAAGCCGTTCAGGCAAGTTCCGAATGGCCGCCAGGGACTGCTGCGAAGCGCGCCATTCGATGAAACGCCCGTCACGCCAAATCAATTGCGCTGGGACCCTTTGCCGCCGCCTTCGGCGCCGACCGATTTCATTGACGGTTTGATCACGATGGCCGGTTGCGGCGACCTCGTCGCGCAGACCGGCGCGGGGATTCACGTATACGCCTGCAACGCCTCGATGCGCGACCGATTCTTTTACAACGCCGACGGCGAGACGCTCGTCGTTCCGCAGATGGGGCGATTGCTGATCCGTACGGAGCTTGGCGTGTTGGAGGTCGCGCCGGGCGCCATTTGCGTTCTGCCGCGCGGGTTGAAGTTCCTGGTCGAATTGCCTGACGGAGAAGCGCGAGGCTACGTCTGCGAAAATTACGGCGCGCAATTCCGACTGCCCGAACTCGGGCCGATCGGCGCGAACGGCCTCGCCAACGCGCGCGACTTCCTGACGCCCGTCGCCGCCTACGAGGACCGCGATGGCGACTTCCGCATCGTCGCAAAATTCCAGGGCAATTTGTGGGAGGCCGAGATCGATCATTCTCCGCTCGACGTGGTAGCCTGGCATGGCAATTACGCGCCATATAAATACGACCTGGCGCGGTTCAACACGGTCGGAACGGCCAGCTTCGATCATCCCGACCCTTCGATCTTCACCGTGCTGACCTCGCCTTCCGATACGCAGGGCGTGGCCAACGTCGATTTCGTGATCTTCCCACCGCGCTGGATGGTGGCCGAACATACGTTCCGGCCGCCGTACTTCCACCGAAACGTAATGAGCGAATTCATGGGGCTGATCTTCGGCCAATACGACGCCAAGGAAGAAGGCTTCATCCCCGGCGGCGCGAGCCTGCACAATTGCATGTCGGCCCACGGCCCTGACGCCGACGCATTTGAGAAGGCCCGCGACGCCGATTTGAAGCCGCAGCGCTACGAGAACACGCTGGCGTTCATGTTCGAGTCGCGCTACGTCATTCGCCCGACTAAATTCGCGATGGAGACTGAGGCGCGGCAGGAAGATTACTTCGAGTGCTGGGAAGGGCTGAAGAAGAATTTCGACCCGGAAGCGCTCGAATCGTTTCTTCAGCCTCAACTGAGGTAAGCGGTAATGATCTATTCGCTTCGAGATTTGTTGTTAGGCTTGATTGATTACGCCGGGCTGTTTCCGCCCGCCGCGCTCGATATGCGGACGGCGACGCGCAAATACGCCGAGTACCGCGAGGGCGAATGCAGCTTGGCGCTCGGGCGATTCATCGTTCCGGTTGCGAGGCTCGATGAATTTGAAAAGGCGGCGGAAGGAATCCTGCCGGACGGCGGTTGGGAAGGAAACGATTTCTGGCGTTTGAGCGCGCTCGGCGGCGCCGATCTTACTTCCGACTTAGATAGGATCGCCGAGTTCAATCAAAAGCACGCGACTGGAGATTCGTCCGCAGGCGTAGCCCTCATTGACACTATTGAAATCAAAGCCGGGCGGGCGGGCGACATCGAAGACGCAATGAGGTTGACGCCGACGAGTCTCACGTCCTATTTAGAGATTCCGATCAGCGACGATCCGGCCGAATTGATCAAGCGCATCGCCGAAACGGGAGCGCGCGCGAAAGTTCGGACCGGCGGCGTGACTGCCGACGCTTTCCCTTCAGCATTCGACCTCGCGCGCTTCATCAAAATTTGCGCCGAAGAAGATGTCCCGTTCAAAGCCACCGCCGGTTTGCATCATCCGCTGCGCTCCGTCAACAAGTTGACTTACGCGCCCGACAGCGCGTCGGCGATGATGCACGGGTTCTTGAACGTGTTCCTGGCCGCCGCTTTCGCGCAAAACGGCATGGAAGTCGACCGACTCGTCGAATTGATCGAAGAGAAATCGCCCGAAGCGTTCCAATTCGACAGCGGCGGCGTGACCTGGCGCGACGAGATGATCGTCAGAGGGCAACTGCGAAACTCGCGCAACCTGCTCGCAATCGCCTTCGGCTCCTGCTCGTTTGAAGAGCCGATTGAAGACCTGAGGAAAATTGGCCTGCTATGAGCTATTCGATCAACGAAACGCACGATCCGAATCTGAAAAGCTGGGTCGAATCCGCCAATGATCCGACCACGGATTTTCCAATTCAGAATTTGCCGTTCTGCATTTTTAGCAAAGCGGGTGGTGATGATGCGCCACGAGTCGGAGTCGCTATCGGGAGCCAGATACTCGATGTATTTGAGTGTTGCATTCTCCTGCCCTTTTCAGATTCCGCCGACGTAGCGGCGCGGGATTGCGATGGTTCTCTAAATTCTTTGATGTCGCTTGGCCCAAAATACCGGACAGCATTGCGAACACAATTGAGCCAAGTGTTGAGTGACCCTGAAGTCGGCGGTAACCAGAGAGTCGCCAGTCGCATATTGACGCCGATGAAAGATGCGAAGCTATTCTTACCGACGCACATCGGTGACTACACTGACTTCTACGCCTCGATCTATCACGCCACCAACATCGGCAAGATGTTTCGCCCCGATCAGCCGCTGATGCCGAATTACAAATGGGTCCCCATTGGCTATCACGGTCGCGCGTCTTCAATCGTCGTCAGCGGGACGCCCATCCGCCGCCCGGTCGGCCAAACCAAAGACGACAACGCCGAAGCTCCGACTTTCGGCTCGAGCAAGGTTTTGGATTACGAACTCGAAGTCGGGTTCTTCGCCGGGCAGGGCAATGAACAAGGCCAACCGATCAAGATCACCGATGCTGAAGACCACATCTTCGGCCTGTGCCTGGTCAATGATTGGTCGGCGCGCGACATTCAGCGTTGGGAATATCAGCCGCTGGGGCCGTTCCTCTCGAAGAGCTTCGCCACGACGATTTCGCCGTGGATCGTGACGATGGAGGCGCTGGCGCCTTTCCGCGCGCCCGCTTTCAAACGCCCGGCGGGCGACCCCGAACCATTGCCTTATCTGGATTCGCCCGAAAACCGGGAGCGGGGCGGTTTCGACATCAAACTCGAAGTCTTCATCTCGACCGAACAGATGCGCGAAAAAGGAATGGCGCCGCATCGCCTCAGTTCGAGCAACACGCGGGACCTCTACTGGACGTTCGCGCAGATGCTCACACACCACGCGAGCAACGGCTGCAACCTGCAATCGGGCGACCTGATCGCGAGCGGCACGGTCTCAGGAGCGACGAAAGAGAGTATGGGCTGTTTGATCGAATTGACCGGGCGCGGAGCGGAGCCGATCAATCTGCCGACGGGCGAGGCGCGCCGGTTTTTGCAGGACGGGGACGAGGTGATCTTTCGAGGTTATTGCGAGCGCGAAGGATTCAGACGGATCGGTTTCGGCGAATGCCGTGGGATCGTGGCGCCTGCGCTCGTTCAGTGAATCGTCATTCCAACCAACTGCGGCAGCGCTTTTCCGATCTCATCATTGATTACCAGATCAGCGATTCCGTCCATCGGCGTGGGCGTGCGGTTGATGATGATCAAAGCCGCGCCGTTCCGCTTCGCCAGTTCGGGCAGCGCCGCCGCCGGATAAACGACCAGCGAAGAGCCGACCGCCAGAAATACGTCGCAGTCTTGGCATGCCTTCACGGCCAGATCCATTTCTCGCTCGGGCATCGCCTGGCCAAAAGAGACGGTCGCCGGTTTCAGCAACCCGCCGCAATGATCGCATTCCGGGGCCGGATCACCCGCTTCGACTCTCCGCACGGCTTCATCCATAGAGATGCGATCTCCGCAAGTCAGGCAGACCGCTTCGACGGTCGTGCCATGCAATTCGATCACATTCGTACTGCCTGCGCGTTGATGCAGCCCGTCGATGTTTTGCGTGATCATCGCGCGCAATTTTCCCTGGCGCTCGAGTTCAGCGAAGGCCAGGTGGCCCGCGTTCGGATGAGCGTCGCGCATTTCGGGCCACATCGCAACTTTCTGCCGCCAGGATTCGATGCGACCCGCGCGGCTTGAAATGAATTCCTGATATTCGATGATGCGGTTGTTGGCCCAAATGCCGTTAGGGCTGCGGAAGTCGGGGACGCCGGATTCGGTAGAAATGCCGGCGCCGGTAAAGCCGACTATGCGGTTCGATTTTGCGATCAGCTCGACAGCTTGATTGAAATTCATGCTCGAATAATAGCTCACCCGTTTGACAGCCGGGAACCACTTTGACAATCTCATCTGAAAATAGCCATGTAGTAACGACTAACGGTGTTTGAGAATTAAATACAACCATGGATGTAGGGGCGGGTATTCCCCGCCCCTGGTTCGTGACCCGAGCGACAGGGGCGGGGAATACCCGCCCCTACGTTGGATAGTGTGGTTGCGTTTAATTTTCAAAGTCCATCAGTCATTACTACGTGGTCAATTTTCTGAGGAGCAAAATGAAAGTCACACGATCCCTAATCTGTTTCGCCATCCTGCTTGGATTGTTTGTTATGGCATGCCGGAATTCATCGTCGGAGAATGCGAAAGGTTTGAGGCCCACCGATGCGCCCGCAAAAACGGATAACGCGCGCGACGCGCATTCATATTCGAACCCCGAACAGGTCCGCGTCCGACACGTTGACCTCGACCTCGACGTCCTGTTCGACCGCAAAGTTTTGAAAGGCGCGTCGACATTGACGGTCGAGCGTATAAAGCCCGACGCCGATTCGCTCAAACTGGACACGCGGGACCTGAAGGTCGTCAAGGCGGAAACGTCGAACGACGGGAAGAGCTTCGCGCCGGCGCAGTTCACGCTCGGCGCGGCGGACAAGCTCTTGGGCGCGCAGCTCACCATTCAACTGCCTCCGCAGGCGACGAAGGTCCGCATCGAATACGAAACCAGTCCGAACGCTTCGGGCGTCCAGTGGCTGGAACCGGCGCAGACTGCGGGCAAAAAGCATCCGTACGTTTTCACTCAATCGCAGGCGATCCACGCGCGCAGTTGGATCCCGCTGCAGGATTCGCCGGGCGTCCGCGTGACTTACACGGCTCACATTCGACCGCAAGAAAATCTACGCGCAGTGATGAGCGCCGAAGTAGAGCCACAGACGCGCGGAATCGGCTACAGATTCAGGATGTCGCAACCTATCCCGCCATACCTGATTGCGCTCGCGGCAGGCGACATCGCGTTCAAATCGCTCGGCAATCGCACCGGCGTTTACACAGAACCCGTGATGCTGGATAAAGCGGCGCGCGAGTTTGAAGACACCGAAAAGATGGTGGTCGCGACCGAGAAGCTTTACGGGCCGTACCGCTGGAATCGCTACGACATCCTGGTATTGCCGCCGAGCTTCCCGATCGGCGGGATGGAGAACCCGCGACTGACTTTCGCCACGCCGACAGTCCTGGCTGGCGACAAGAGCCTGGTCTCGCTGATCGCGCACGAGCTGGCCCATTCGTGGTCGGGCAATCTGGTGACCAACGCGACCTGGCGCGACTTCTGGCTCAATGAGGGCTTCACGACCTATCTGGAGCGCCGCGTCACCGAGGCCATCTACGGGCGCGAACGCGAAGAGATGGAGGCGGCGCTGGGGCTTCAGAGTCTGAAAAAGGAGATGGAGGATTTGTCGGACGCCGATGAGATTCTGCATGTCGATCTCGCCGGGCGTGATCCCGACGAAGGCTTTACGCTCGTGCCTTACGAGAAAGGCGCGCTCTTTTTGCGGCTCCTGGAAGAGACATTCGGGCGCGAACGCTTCGATCAATTCCTGAAAGGCTACTTCGAGCAGTTCGCTTTTCAAAGCATCACGACCGACGATTTCATTGCGCATCTGAAAAAGAATCTGCTCGATCCGAACCCGGAACTGGCGGCGAAAATCCCGCTGGAGGAATGGATTTACAAACCCGGGCTGCCCGCGAGCGCGCCGAAGCCGCAATCGGACGCATTCGCCAAAGTGGAGGCGCAGGCCAAAGAGTGGCTGGACGGAAAGACTCCCGCGGCGAAGCTACAGACAAAGCAATGGACTACACAGGAGTGGCTCCATTTCCTGCGGTTCCTGCCGCAGCAGTTGACCGCGAATCAGTTGAAAGAACTGGATCAGGCTTTCGGCATGACGAAGATCGGCAACGCCGAAATCGCGCATCAGTGGCTGCTGATTTCGATTCGCAACAACTACGATACGGCCTATCCGCGCCTCGAAGAGTATCTGACTTCGATCGGCAGACAAAAATTGATCAAACCGCTTTACGAAGAGTTGGTGAAGACGCCGGCGGGCAAAGAGCGGGCGCAGAAAATCTACGCCAAGGCTCGGCCAGGTTATCACCCGATCGCGCAAACCTCCGTGGATAAGATCGTGAAAAAGGCGTGAAACCACAGGTATTTGTGGTCAGACGACTTTCCTCTCGACGCGATCAACCTCCGCGCCGAACGCTTCCGGCGTAAGACTCGTCAGGTACGCGTAGATCCATGAGTCCACGCCGGCGCCGTTCAAGAAGTCGCGGGCATATCGTTTCAAATCCGCGTGGCTTTCTTTCAGAACGCCGAGTCGGTTCATCTGTCGAAGCCTCAGCCACTCGCGCCAGGAGACGCGCCCGTCGAGAATGAAGCCCAGCAGGATTATCAATCGGCAGAGCGCTGCCGGGGCCGCAGGCGCTTGTTTAAGCCTCTCGACGTAATCGCCCGGCAGGCGGTGGTATTTCTCGGCCGGGATGCGAAAGAATTCGAGCAAAGCCTTCGTCAGCAGGTAGTGGTTTTGATGAAAGTCGCGTTTGCAGACGGCGACGTATTGCAGCGTATCGTAGAGCAATTCTTTTTCCGCCGCCGATAATTCGCGTCGCGGAAGGCGGGAGATCAGAAGATTGATCAGCGTCTGACCCATGATGATCACGCGCGCCTCGCGCATCACGGCGTGAACCGAATAGGCGTTGATCGCCATGTAGATCGGCATTCCGGCGAAATCCAGCACGGCGCGCACCGCGTAGCGGCCCAACAACAGCCGTACCAGAAATCGTACAACCTGATTTGCAAACCAGCCTTTGAGCCTCAGGACGGAGTTGAAAAGAAAGAGCAGCCGCTTATCGGCGCCCTGAAACGGATCAATGCCGTATCGGCTTACCTCAGTGGTCTTCTTTTCAAGGCCTATCCGCAGAATCGCGCCGGCTCTTTCAGGTTTCGTCGCGCCGGTGATGAAGCCCGTGGCGACGGCGATCTCGTGCGCCCCGAAGATGTTCAAGAGCGTCAGCAGGTAGAGTTCGATTGATGTGAGCAACACGCACCAGAGAAGTTCCGCCCACGGCAGCCTGATCGCGGCTCCGATCAGCGGGAACGCCAGATTGATCGATGGAAATAAATGAGGGAACCGATAAACCGGCAGGTAATAGCTCAGGAAACCTATGACCGAAAGCAGCGCCGCAATCGCCATCACCATGCGCTGCCTTTGGCGGAGGCGCCTGATTTCCGCTTCGTTCAGCAAATGCAGTTGTTCATCGGCGCTGGTAATCCGCGACGGCAATTTTTGATAGAACCGATTGAAGTGATTCCCCATTTTCCGTCCGTTAAAGTAGGCGCCTCGGTAAAGCTAGCGCGTTGTGAAGTTGTGGCGCGAGTTGTTTACTCGCGCCTTGCGATAGTTCCATGGGCGCGGGTAAACAACTCGCGCCACAACTCCTCACTCCCGCCACAGCCTTTAGAAGACGACAATTAGTCAAGCGCGAAAGGCAAAACGCGTCCGTCGTAGACCAGCGCGCCGACCCGCGTGCGATCCGGCATTGACGGAAAGAACAGCGTCAATTCAAACACCTGTCCCGGCTTCAATCGTATTCGCCCGCCCTCCGGAATCCGCCCTCCTCCCCAAAAAATCAAAGAAGACTTCGGGGAGGGTTTACTGTCATTCAGTTTAAACTCGCGGCATTGCTCATCCAGCAGGTAAACGCGCCCTTTTTCGTTGATCGACCACCGCCCGGCGCTCAGGCGGTAAACAGGCAGGTAAAAATCCACCGCCTCGTCGCGCGCGTAAGCGGCCAGCCGAACGCTAGTCGCGTTTTTGTCGCTCACGACCGATTCGACAGCCAATGGGGCCGCGCTTTCGCCGTCGCTCGGCCAGCACGATCTCGCCCGAGTGAAGAATTCATCGACAGCCGCCCTCTTCTCCGCTTCAGTGACAGGGCGCGAACAGCCCGCGAGGCAAAGTAGGAGACAGAGGGACAGGGCGACGGGGCGACGGAGAAACACATGAAAGCGAACTCGCCCCGTCGCCCCGTCGCCCCGTCGCCTCGTCCCCCCGTCTATCTTTCGACGTAAGGGCGCGACTGTACGATGTAAATCTGATTGCCGATTGTGATCCATTCTATGTCCTGATCGCGTCCGCCGAAGGCGCGTTCGATTTGCAGCGCGGCGCGGGACAATCGCCGCGTGACCGCGTCAGTCAACACTCTTCGCTCCGTTTCGATCTTGACCTCCCGCACGCCGCCGCGCTCGTCGAAAGTCAGCATCGTGTCCTCGCCCGATCGCGTCAGGACACGGACCGCGCCCGTTCGCGGATTAAAGATCAACTGCTCTGGGACGCGCCGCCCCTCGACGACTCGAATGCCTAGCCCGCGTTTGGCGTTGACGTATACCGAGCGGCGGTCTTCTCTGTCGAACGGGTTGGTCGTGATCAGGACGCCCGCCGCCTCGGCGTTGATACCTTCCTGGATCAACACCGCGGGGTAGACCGCCGAATGATTGATGCCGAAGCTCTCGCGCGCTTCGTAAGCCTCGTAATTCCACAACGAAGCCCAGACGGTTTTGATCGCCTCCACGAGCGCGTTGTCATCGCGCACATTCGGCACGCTCGTGTACAAGCCCGCGCCGCTGAAATTCGGCAGGTCCTCCGAATTGGTCGAGCTGCGAGCGAAGACGCCTTTGTCGCCGAGCAGTTCATGACGCCTGGCGATTACGGCGCGGACGAACTCCTCGTTCATCTTGCCCTGTTGGATCTTTGCGCGCAGTTCGGCGAGCCGCTGTTTGCGATATGCCGGGTCGTGGTTGAAACGGTCGTTGCCGAGCATCTCGACGATCGTTTCTTCCAGATTGTTCTCTTCGATGAATTTCGTGTAGTAGAAAAAGGGGAGCGCGAATCCCGCCGGCACAATGACGTCTCGGACCGCTCCGGCGCGGGCGGCGCTCATGACCTCGCCGAGGTTGGCCGACTTCGCGCCGAACCGCCTCGCGTCGCGTTTGCCCTGATTTTTCAGCTCAGTAAGTTGTCTGAATTCGAGGTCGGCTTCCGGCGTGAGCAGGTCGGATCGTTTAGCCAGACGCCGTCCCGCTTCCAAAGTTTCGCTCGTCTCGGCGGGGCGGAGCGTGTATCCGTCTTCGCGCGTCTCGAAATAAACGAACCTGCCTTTTAGCGGCCCGAACA
>Ga0207428_10004769_pt1 | contig 12812 bp, 8 predicted proteins | sample RhiMethybrSRZTD1_FD_187600 | JGI IMG/M metagenome (GOLD analysis project Ga0207428, IMG submission 187600) | Populus rhizosphere microbial communities from Tennessee, USA - Rhizosphere MetaG P. TD hybrid SRZTD1 (SPAdes) (version 3) | ecosystem: Host-associated > Plants > Roots > Rhizosphere >... | reverse complement strand
CGCGGCGCGATGGACATCGAACACCTCGGCGAGCGGACCGCGCAGGAACTGCTCGAGCGCCGCCTGATCGCCGATCAGGCCGACATCTTCTCGCTGACCGACGAGCAGATCGGCCAGCTGACGAATTTCAAGGACCGCTCCATCGCGAACCTGCAGGCGGCGATCGCCGCCGCGAAGGACCGCCCGATCGATCGCCTCCTGTACGGGTTCGGCATCCGCCACGTCGGCCAGTCGGCGGCGCGCGCGCTGGCCGACGCGTTCGGCTCGATCGACAAGATCGCTGCCGCGTCGACCGAGGAGATCGCGGCGATCGACGGCGCGGGCGACGTCATCGCGGCGGCCGTGCGCGAGTTCTTCGACCGCCCCGAGTCGCGCGCGCTGGTCGAGAAGCTGCGACGCGCCGGCGTGCGCCTGGAAGAGCAACGGCAGGCGCGCGGCGGACCGCTGCTCGGCAAGACGTTCGTCATCACGGGAACGCTGGCGGGGCTGTCGCGCGAAGAGGCCAAGGCCCGCATCGAGGAGCTCGGCGGCAAAGTCACGAACAGCCTGTCGGGCAAGACCGACTATCTGGTCGTGGGCGAGAGCCCGGGAAGCAAGCTCGAGAAGGCCACCAAGCTCGGCGTCGCGACGCTGGACGAGGCGGCGTTCGTGGCGCTGTTGGAAAAACGCGACGCTGACCCCTCTCCCTAGCCCTCTCCCCGCTTCGCGGGGCGCGGGGGCCGGATCTCACCTCCCTCTCCCGCTTGCGGGAGAGGGCTGGGGAGAGGGCAAGCCGCTCTCGGGCGACGGACGTCCGGGAGAGGTCAGCCGTTGAGCGAGCGCATGCCGCCTTCGGGGTAGCGGTCGCCGGCGGCCGCGCCGGGCGGCGCGGCGGCGTCGAGGCGCGCGACGTCGTCAGCGGTCAGCTGGATGTCCGCGGCGGCGACGTTCTCGGCCAGGTGGGTCCGCGTGGTCGTGCCCGGAATCGGCACGATGTCGTCGCCGCGCGAGAGCACCCAGGCGAGCGCGAGCTGCGCCGCCGTCACGCGCTTGTTGTCGGCGACGGCGCGGACGCGTTCGACGAGCGCCCGGTTGGCCGTGAAGTTGTCGCCCTGAAACCGCGGGTGGTTGCGCCGGAAGTCGTTCTCGCGAAAGTCCGCGTCACCGCGGAAGCGCCCGGTCAGGAAGCCGCGCCCGAGGGGGCTGTAGGCGACGAAGCCGATCCCCAGCTCGCGCACGGTCGGCAGAATCTCCGTCTCGGGATCGCGCGTCCACAGCGAATATTCGGTCTGCAGCGCCGAGATCGGATGCGTCGCGTGGGCGCGACGGATCGTCGCGGCCGCCGCTTCGGACAGGCCGAGAAAGCGCACCTTGCCGGCGCGGACCAGCTCGCCCATCGCCCCCACGGTCTCCTCGATCGGCACCTTGCGGTCGACGCGGTGCTGGTAATAGAGGTCGATGCGGTCGACCCCCAGCCGCTGCAACGAAGCGTCGCACGCCTGGCGGACGTATTCGGGCCGGCCGTCGATGCCCATCCATTTTCCGTCGGCGCCGCGCACGTTGCCGAACTTGGTCGCCAGCACGACCCTGTCCCGGCGGCCCCGCAGCGCGCGCCCGACCAGCTGCTCGTTGGTGAACGGCCCGTAGACATCGGCGGTGTCGATGAAATCGATCCCGCGATCGATCGCTTCGTGGATGGTCGCGATCGCCTCGTCCTCCGAAGCGGGACCGTAGAAATCGCTCATCCCCATGCACCCGAGGCCGGTCGCGGACACCCGTAGTCCCTCTCGTCCCAGCGCGCGCGTCTTCATTGCCGATGAATCTGTAGGCCCTCTCGGGCGAGGGCGCAAGCGCGCGATTTCCCGTCGGTGGGCGTGAGCCGAACCGGAGCGATCGTGCTACTCTTGCTTCGCTCTCCGCGCGGATCGGGGATTTGTTAACAAGATTTCCGCTAGTTAGTATGCTGCAGCTTAGGAGGCCTCGGATGCATGAGAAGCGCTTCGACTCGCGGCCGGCGCTGTGCATTCCACGGGCGCCCCTGACGATCCGCTTCGTGCTCGGGCTCGGCGCGGCGGCGCTGGCGGTCGCGTCCTGCGGGGGCGGCTCGTCCGGAGACACCACCGGGACGTCCGGCAGCAGCGGCGGCGAGGCGAGCGGCGCGGCGGGCGACGCGGGCCCAGGCAGCGGCGGCACCACCGGCGCCGCAGGCACCAGCGGCGGCGGCACCACCGGCGCCGCAGGCGCGATCGGCACGGGCGGCAGCACCTCCGGCGGCGCGGGCACCACCGGCGCCGGGGCCGTGGCCGGCACCGCGGGCACGACCGGCAGCGCCGGCCGCGGCGGCACCACCGGCACCGCGGGAGCTTCCGCGGGACGCGGCGGCACCACCGGCACCGCAGGGACCACCGGCGCCGCGGGACGCGGCGGTACCACCGGCGCGGCGGGAAGTGCTGCGGGACGCGGCGGCACCACCGGCACCGCAGGCACCAGCGGCGCCGCGGGCGCGACCGGCACCACCTGCACAGTCCCGGTGGGACCGCGGTGCACCGGCGCGCCGGCGCTCAACCCCAATCCGTTCGGCTGCACCTTCGCGTGGGGACGCCAGAACCCGAGCGGCACCGGGTCACTCAGCTCGTACAACTACCTGCAGATGGTCGCGAACTGGATCGAGCCGGGCGTGCGACAGGACGGGACCTACACCACCTGCAGCGGCTGCAGCTGGCTGTCCAGTCGCGTGGCCGGCTCGAACCTGATCCCGGTCTACTACGCGTACCTGATCGGTTACTACGGCCACATGAACCAGCTGCCCGACCAGAACGTCGCCCCGAACGGACCCAACCTGGCGACGGGCGGCGCTGCGCTGATCAAGGCGAACCGCCAGAAGATCATCGACATGTACGCGAAGTACGCGCGTGACACCCGCGCGGTCTGGCAGACGAAGCCGCTGGTCTGGTTCCTGGAGGGCGACTTCATCCAGTACACCGAGGCGTCCCAGTCGAGCCCGCTGACGATGGCGGAGCTCGGCCAGCTGGCAGCCGACATCACCTGCGCGATCAAGAGCAACATGCCCAACGCCGTGGTGGCGATGAACCACAGCACCTGGAACTCGAACGAAGAGACCAACAGCTTCTGGTGCGAGATGCGGCGCGCGGACCTCGACATGGTGTGGACGACCGGCGTCGGCAACAACGGCAACTTCATCGAGGCGGCCGGAACGGCGAGCTACTACAACGCGACGACCGCCACCTACCCGTACCTCCGCTCGCTGACCGGCAAGACCATAGCCGTGGACACCAGCTACGGCGCGTCGTCGATGAGCGACAGCTGGTCGAACCAGACCGCCGCGGTGCTCAACAACCACATCATGAACGGCGTCGTCGGCGTCAACATCGCCAACAACCCGCCCTCGAACTATCAGACGCTGGTCAGCGGGCTCGCGCCGCAGCTGATGACCACCTGCCGCTAGCTCTCCTCGCCCGCCTCTGACGAGTCCGCCACACGGGCGGGCAGCAGCAGGCGCAGCATCACCGGCAACACCGCGAGCCCCAGCAACGTCGACGAGATGATGCCGCCGATCACGACCGTCGCGAGCGGCCGTTGCACCTCGGCGCCGGCGTGCGTCGAGATCGCCATCGGGATGAACCCGAACGCGGCGACCATCGCCGTCGTCAGCACCGGCCGCAGCACCGTGCTGGCGCTGCGCCGGATCTGCTCTTCGAGCGAGCCGGCCGACAGGCCGAGGCGCCGAACGAGATCTCCGGCCATGACGACGCCGTTCAACACCGCCACGCCCGCGACGGCGATGAATCCGACCGCCGCCGGGATCGAAAACGGCAGCCCGCGCAAGCTCAGCGCCAGGACGCCACCCACCAGCGCCAGCGGGACGTTGACGAACACGGCGATCGCGTAGCGTAGGTCGCCGAACATCAGGAACAGCATCGCGAAGATGACGGCGAGGGCGACCGGCGCCACGAAGCCCAGCCGCTTGCTGGCGCGCGTGAAGTTCTCGAACTGGCCGCCCCACTCCAGCGTCACCCCTTCCGGCAGCTTCACCGTCTGCTCGACCTTGGCCTTCGCTTCGTTGACGAAGCTCACCAGGTCGCGCCCGCGCACGTTGACCTCGACGAGCACGCGGCGCTGCAGCGATTCGCGGTTGATGACCGCGGGGCCCTCCGTCTCGCGTATGGTCGCGACCGAGGCGAGCGGCACCAGGTGCCCCGTCGACGAGCCGACCAGCAGCTCGCCGAACGCCTCCGGCGTCAGCGTCGACGGCGGCAGCAGCAACATGAGATCGAACCGCCGTGAACCCTCGAAGATCTTGCCGGAGTAGCGGCCGACGCGCGAAGCCTCGACCACCTCCAGCACGCGGTCCGCGCTCATCCCGTAGCGCGCCAGCCGCTGGCGATCGGGCTTCACCTCGAGCAGCGGCAGGCCGAGCACCCGCTGGACGCGCCAGTCGCCCCGGCCCGGGATGTCGCGCACGACCTTGCCGATCTCGTCGGCCGTCTTCTTCAGCTGGACGAGATCTTGACCGAACACCTTGATCACCACGTCGGCGCGCGAGCCCGCCAGCAGCTGGTTCACGCGATCCTCGATCGGCTGCGACACCGACACGAAGGTCGCCGGGACCTCGCCTTCGACCGCCTGCTTGATCGCCTCGCCCAGCCCGTCCAGATCGTGCGCGGTCTTCCATTCCTCCTTGTCCCGCAGCTTGACCATCACCTCCGTCTCGTCCGGGCCGACCGGATCGGTCGCCACCTCGGCACGCCCGGTGCGGGTCACGATCGACAGCGATTCGGGAAATTTCGCCAGCACCCCCTCGACCTCGACACCCAGGCGCTGCGCCTCGGTGATCGAGATCGACGGCAACCGTTTGATGTCCAGCGACAGCTCGCCCTCGTCCAGACGCGGGACGAACTCCGCGCCCAGCGAGGTCGCCACCACGCCCGTCAAGACCAGGGCCGCCGCGGCGACCGCGAGGACGGGCTTCGGCCGATCGAGTGTGCGTTCGAGAAACCCATCATAGGCGCGCCGGGCGCGGCCGAAGAACCCCTTGTTGACGTCGTGCTTGTGCGAGGACGGCGGGAGCAGCGTCGCCGCCAGCGCCGGGAACGCCGTCAACGAGAACAGCAGCGCGCCGCCCAGCGCGAGCGCCACCGTGATCGCCATCGGCTTGAACATCCGCCCCTCCACGCCCTCCAGCGCCATCAACGGCAGGTACACGAGCAGGATGATCGTCAGCGAAAACGCGACCGGACGCGCGGCCTTGCTCATCGATTGCGACACCAGATAGGCGATGTCCTCGCGGGTCTTGGCCTTGCGCACGGCGATCTCGACCAGCGCGACCTCCAGCATCACGATCGCCCCGTCGACGAGCAGACCAAAGTCGATCGCGCCCAGCGACATCAGGTTGCCGGTGACCCCCAGGCGCACCATCCCCAGCAGCGCGATCCCCATCGACAGCGGAATCGCCAGCGCCGCGATCAGCGCGCCGCGCCAGCTGCCCAGCGTCAGGAACAACACGACCGCGACCAGCAGCGCCCCCTCCGCCAGGTTGATGGCGACGGTCTTCAGCATCCGGCCGATGAACTCCGCCCGGTCGTAATACGAGCGGATCTCGACGCCCTCGGGCAGCTCCTTCTGGATCTCCGCCAGGCGCGCCTTCACGGCGTGAACGACGTCGCGCGAATTCGATCCGGTCAGCATCATGACGGTGCCCGCGACTATCTCGCCTTCGCCGTGTTTGGTGACGGCGCCGAACCGCAGCGCGGGTCCGATGCGCACCTCGCCGAGCTGCTTGATGAGGACGGGCGTTCCGTCCGCATCGGACGTCACCACCGTGTTCTCGATCTCCTCGACGCTGTGAAACTGGGCGTCGGCGCGAATGACGAACGACTCCCGGTTCTTCTCGATGTAGCCGGCGCCGATGGCCGCGTTGTTCTTTTCGAGGATGCTCTCGATGTCGCCGAGCGACAGCCGATAGCCCGCCAGCCGCTTGGGGTCGAGGACCACCTGGTACTGCTTGGCCTCGCCGCCCATGCCGTTGACCTCGACGACGCCCGGGACGGCGCGCAGCTTGATGGCCACGATCCAGTCGAGCATCGTGCGCAGCTCCATCGGCGTGTGCTTCTTCGACGCCAGGTAGAACTCGTAGATCTCACCCAGCCCGGTGGACACCGGGCCAAGCTCGGGCAATCCGTAGCCCGGCGGGATGTCGTTCTCAGCCAGCTTGAGCCGCTCGCTGACCATCTGCCGCGCGAACCAGACGTCCACCCCTTCCCGGAACACGACCGTGACGGCGGAGACCCCCGTCCGGCTGATCGACCGGATCTCGTCGACGCGAGGCACGCCGTTCATGGCGGTCTCGATCGGAAACGTCAGGTACTGCTCGACCTCCAGCGGCGAAAGGCCGGACGCGCTGGTCAGGATCGACACCTGCGTGTTGGTGACGTCGGGGACGGCGTCGATCGACAGCTCACGCACCGACGCCAGCGCGAACGCGAACGCCGCGGCCCAGATCGCCAGCACGACGCCGCGCCGCCGGACCGCGAACGCAACGATGTTGGCCAGGCTCATCTCAAGAGCTCGCTCTTGAGCAGAAACGCGCCGTCGATGGCCACGATTTCGCCCGCGCTGAGCCCCTTCCTGATCTCGACCCTGTCGCCCCCCGACGTCCCGAGCAGGACGTTCCTGCGCTCGAACGCCTCGCCCGCCTTCACGAACACGACGGTCTTACCCTCGACCTGCTCGATCGCGCTGCGCGGGACGGCCAGCACCTCGTTCGTGGCCAGCTTCGGATCGGCGACGATCCGGGCGGTGACCAGCTGGCCGGCGTGCAGCATGCCGTTCGGGTTGGGGAACTCGAGACGGACCTTGGCCGTGCGCGTGGCCTCGTCGATGACGGGCACGATGAACGCGACCCGCCCGCGGAACAGCTCGCCCGGCCGTGCGTCGGTGCGCATCTCCACCTCCTGGCCGACGTGAACGCGCGCCAGATCCTTCTCGTAGAGGTCCAGGCTGACCCAGACGTGCGTGGTGTCCGCGATCTTGAACGCGTCGGTCGCGCGTTCGACCGCCTGGCCGAGCGTCACCTTGCGCTCGATGACCGTGCCGCTGATCGGCGCGCGCATCTGCACGCGACCGCCCAGATCATGCTTCTCCGCCTCCTCGATGTCCGCCGGCGACAGCCCGATCGCGCGCAGCCGCATGATGGCCGCCCGCACGCCGGCCTGTTCCGTCACCCACTGCGCGAGCGCCATCTCGCGCTCGCGCACAGAGGAGATCTTCTTCTCGGCGAGGTCTGTCTCGCGCTTCAGGTTCGCGTCCGCCGCCGCGAACCGGGCCTTCGCCGACACGAACTCGGCGCGCGCCTGTCCGACCTCGCTGGCCTCGATGTCTGCGATGACCTGCCCGCGCTTGACCTTGTCGCCGACCCCCGCGACGAGGCGCGAGATGCGGCCCGGCACCAGCGGCCCGACCACGGCGTAGTGATCTTCGTGGAAGGCCACCGTGCCGACGACCTGGATATCGCCCGCCAGCTTCGTCAGCTCCGCAGCCGCGACCTTGATGGGATTCTTGACCTGCGACGCCGCCGAGAGGGAGAGCGGCTTCGGTGCCGCCCCGCCCCCGCCCGGCGGGGATGCGGCGTTTGCCGGCTCGCCGGTCACCACGGACGAACGGCCCCGCAGCGCCAGCGCGCCCACCCCGACCAGCCCGGCCACGGCGACCCCGAGCAGAAACCGGTTCTTCGACGTCTTCGTCATGGCGCCCCCACGGCGCGATCGAGCGCGATTGAAGAGTCCCATAGCAAACCGAGCGTCTCCAGGTAAAGGCGCCGGGCCTCGCTGGCGTCGCGCGAGGTCTGCAGCAGCCGGAACAGATCGAACTTGCCCGCGCGCCAGCCCTCGGTCATCAGCGTCACCGCCGCGTCCGCCGCCGGCAATATCTCGTGGTCGAGCACCTGCGACATCTCGCGCTGAGCGGCCTCGGCCTGGAACGCGCGCTCGACCTCGAGCGCGACGTCGCGCTCGACGAGCATCCGCTCCTCCTCCACGCGTGAGCGGTCGGCGCGCGCCAGCGCCAGCTCGCCCTGCTGGCGCCGCCAGACGGGGATCGGCACCGCCAGCCCACCACCGATGAAAAGCTGGCCGGGCAGATCGCGATGAAGATCGACGAACAGCGTCGGACTGGGAATGATCTCGCGCTTCAGGCGAACGATGTCGGCGTCGATCTCCTCGATGCCCGACGTCAGCGCGCCCAGCTCGGCGCGTTGCCGCTGCGCGCGCGCCAGCAACGGCGCCAGCGCCTCCGCGCGCGTCGCCGGCGCGGCCACCTGCGGGTCGAGAGCCAGCGCCTTCCCCGGCGCCAGCCCGAGCAGCAGCCGCAGCCTGGCCACCGCGTCGGCCGTCGCCAGCGTCGCGTCGATGCGGGCCCGGGTCGCGCTGCCGCGTTCCAGGCGCGCCAGCTCGAGATCCACGTTGGAGGACGCGCCCCCCGCGACGCGCGCGCGCACGGCCTCCAGCAGCTTCGTCACCAGGGCCTCGCGCTGGGCGGCCGCGTCCACGCGCGCCAGCGCCAGCTGCGTCCCGACGTACGCCGCTCGGACACGCGCCCGCGTCTCCGCCCGCGCAACCTGCACGCGCAGCTCGGCGGTATGCAACGCCCGGCTCACCACCGCGCGCCGCGCCGACCGCTGGCCCCCGACCTCGACGGTCTGTTCGGCGTGCACGAAGTAGTCGAGTCCCCGAAAACTGTCCGCGTTGGACGGCGGCCCTTCGCGCCGCGGCCCTGCCCCGCCGCCAATGATCGGATTGCTGGGCAGCAGCACCGACGCGCCGACGTCGCGCGCGGCGACCGCGTCCCGCTCGGCCCGGGCGCGACGCAGCAGCGGGCTGGTCTCCTCGGCGGCGCGGAGGGCGTCCTCCAGGGACAGGTGCCCCCCGGCCGCGGGCGCGGCGGCGGCAGGCGCGGCGGCGCGCGCCGGCGCGAAGGTTCCCAGGGAAATGACGGCGAACACTGCTGGAGCCAATGCGAAAGCGAGCTTGAGAATTCCGGGACGGAACATCGATTTTTCCTCCGATGACTGACGAAACAAAACGTGCGCGAGACGCGGGTGTGCCGGGTGACCGGCCACCACGAACGACGCTCTCAGGGGGGCTCGAGCTACCGACTACGCCTGAGGAGGCCGAAACACGTCCGCGGTCGCCATCCGTGAAGGCGGGAAGTGCGGATCGACGAAGACACCGCTGCCGGAAGGCGCGGGCGGAGGCGAAGCAGGCTCCTCTTCCAGGATCGGAAGCAGCGCCTCGATGCTGTCGAGCGAAGGTGCCGCATGGCCGGCCGCGCCGACACCGCGGAGCTGACCGCTCACGCACGCCAGCGATAACGCCAGCGCCGCGCAGGCGACCACGAGCAGGTGCCGGACCTTCACGGGCGGCAATCTAGCACAACAGCGTCGGAAAGCGACGCGGCGCACCTATCGCCGAGCGACCGGCGGACGCCGAAACACCGTCGGAGCGCCGTCCCGAACCCGTCGGACAGGGGTGCCGAAACGAAGGCGGTTACGCGAGGCCGTCGCGACGGCCGATGACGCGCTCGCCGCCGATCTCGGCCATGGCGGTGACGTCGGCGCGCGGCGCCACCGCGATGCCGTGCGCCGCCGCGAAGCGAACCAGATCCGCCGTCGTCCTGACCGCCAGCTTGCGGTTCATGTTCGTCCGGTGGGTCTCGACCGTCTTCACGCTGATGCACAGCCGCCGGGCCACGTCCTTGCTGGACGAACCGGCGACGACCAGGCGAAACACCTCGACCTCGCGCGGCGACAGCCGCTCGAGCCCGACCGCCCCGCCCGACGCCGACGAATCGCTGGAGATCGAACGCAGCGCGAGCCGCCGTTCGAGTGACGGCGCGACGTACTTGCGCCCGTCGGCGACGGCGCGGATCGCCTCCAGCAACTCCACGGTGGGCTGCGACTTCAACACGTATCCCGTCGCCCCCGCCGCCAGCGCCTCCGCCGCCGCGAATTCGTCGGAGAATCCGGTGATGACGATGACCCGCCCTTTCAGGCGGCCCCGCCGCAATGCCCTCACCAGCTCGACTGCGCTGCCATCGCCGAGCGAAAGATCCGCCAGCACGATGTCCGGCCGCGCGCTGTCGAGCAACGGCAACGCATCGCGAATGCTCGATGCAACTCCCACCACTTGAAAGTCGGACACGTCGCCGAGCAAGCTCGCCAGCGCGTCACGCACGATGTCGTGGTCATCAACGACCAGTACTCGGATCATGGCTCGCCTCGCATTTATCCCGCCCCGTGGGTGCCGACAAATGTCGTGCCGACCTCGGCAATGTGAAGTGGGGCGCGAAAGATTTTCTCAGCCGCGAATAACAGGCACAATTTGCTCATGCGTCTCGAGATTGTTCAAGTCGGTGAACCGGGGTTGCGGCAGGCATGTAGGAGCCTGGAAACTGGAGAAATCATCGGTCCAGAAGTTCAGCAGCTCATCGAGCTGATGCGCGAGACCATGCGCCGGGCCCCGGGGGTCGGCCTGGCGGCCCCGCAAATCGGCCTATCTCTGCAATTGGCCGTAATAGAGGACACGGCAGAATCGGCCGCCACCGAGCGCGCTCCCGTCCCCTTCCACGTGATTGCCAATCCGCGCCTGGAGCTGGGCGATGAATTTGTGGAATTCTACGAAGGCTGTCTGAGCGTGGAGGGCTTCCAGGCGATCGTCCCGCGCGCCCGCACCGTCCGCGTCCACGCGCTGGATCACCGGGGCGAGCCCGTGGTCATCGACGCCAGCGGCTGGTACGCGCGCATCCTGCAGCACGAGATCGATCACCTGAACGGAACGCTGTACATCGACAGGATGCGCTCGCGAACGATCTCGACGGCGCGCAACTTTTCGCGCTACTGGGCCGGCGTGCCGATCGCCGAGGTGCTGGCCACGCTGGAGAAAACGAGCGCGACGTGACGTCGACCTGGCCACTGCTCTGGGTGCTGGCGCAGGCCACCCCCGCCGCGGCGCCGGCGCCGGCGCCGGATGCGCCCGCCGTCGCTCCGGCCACCGCTCCGCCGCCCGCACCGGCAACGCCGGCGGCGGCTGCAACGCCGGCGGCACCGCCGCCCCGCGCCGCGCCGCCACCCCGCCCGGTGCTGGTCCCCGTGAACGAGACCCCGTTCCGGCTGTCGCTCAACTACGTGCGCGTGGTGCACGAGGACGGCCAGCTCGCGAACCCGGGCTATGCAACCAACGCCGTCGGCATCGACCTGGCGTTCCCGTCCAACACGTACGTGCGCAATCACCTGGGCCTCGGGCACCAGTGGGAGAGCGCCGGCACCTACACCGCGCGCGGATTTCGCATCGACCTGATCTCGCTCGGGTACCCGATCCCGCTCGCGAGCTCTGCCAAGTCCTCGTTCCGTCTGGACCTGGAGCCGATCCTGACGATCGTGCGCGGCGAGCTCATGTTCGTGGACGGCGGCGGACGCATCTTCCGGATGGAGAGCGGCTTCAGCCTCGAGCTGTCGGCGGCTGTACGCCGCTGGTTCCTGGCGGTGTCTGGCGGGGTCGACTTCCGCTACTGGATCTACGCCACCAGCGGCTCGACGACCGGTTTCACCCGTCTGGTCCCCCTGCGCGTCGCGATCGGCCGCGAATTCTGACGCCGGGAACCTGACGCGGCGGGCGGTGTCCTTCGGACATGACGCTCAAGATGGCTGCCCTGCTGGCGCTGGCCCCGACGCTGCTCGCGTGCACGCCGCGCGATGACGACTACCTCCTGCTGCGGCGGGCGAAGACCCCCGCCGGCGGCGACGAGCCGACCAGGCTGGCGCTGGCTTCACCCAACGACGCCGAGGCGTATTACCTGCGTCACCTCCTCGCGAGCGGCTTCGGCGCCGAGCTGCTGCGCACGTACGCGATGACGAAGCGCTTCGCAGCCGCCACCGCGGGTTACCACGAGACACCGACGACGATCGCGCTCGGTACGCCCGACACCGCCGGAGATCGGCGGCTCCCACGGCGCGCGCAGATCGGGTGGTGGCGCACGACGATCGACGAGGACGCCCCGCTCATATGGCTGGACGACAGCCCGGAACGGCGCGATCGCAGCACGATGGTCGACCTGGTCTCGGCGCTGGGCGCGGCGATCATCGACGTGATCGCCCCCGGGAGCGACTGCCCGCATTCGGGTGCGTCAACCCTGCGCCAGGGTTACATCGCCTTCCTCCAGGTCGTGGGATCGGAATGGCGGCCGCCGCGCGCCACCGACGATCGCGACGAGCTGCGCCGGCTGGGCATCGTCGCCCACGTTCATGCCAACGACGCCGTCCTGGCCGACGGCGGCGCCGTGCTGGCCAACGGCGACGCCGTATCGACGTGGGTGATGCGCGATCGGCAGGCGCCGCAGGCCCGCCCCGCGCGCGACATGGTCGGCGATCCGCTGGTGGTCGCGACCGTTCTCTATCGCCTCGCCTCGTCCGACCTCAGCCGCCGGATGGCCGACCCCGCCGTCTACCGGCCGTTCCTGGAGGCGCAGCCGCCCCGCGACGTTCACCCGGCGTTGCTGCTGGGCGCCTTCCGGAACTTCCAGGCGAAGCTGCTCGCCGCCTGGGGCCGGGCAGCGGCGGCGAAACGTCCTCCGCGCGATCTGATCGACCTCGTGGAGGCGTACGCGGCTGCCTTCCCCGCCGAGCGCGCCGAAGCGACGCGCATCTTCCTGGTCACGACCTACGGCGCCACGGCGTTGCCCGCAGGCGTGCAGGCCGGCGGGGCGCCCGAGCGCATCGAGGCCGAGCTGGCCATGTTGACCGCCGACGTGCTGTTCGGGCGGCG
>Ga0207428_10004768_pt1 | contig 12816 bp, 7 predicted proteins | sample RhiMethybrSRZTD1_FD_187600 | JGI IMG/M metagenome (GOLD analysis project Ga0207428, IMG submission 187600) | Populus rhizosphere microbial communities from Tennessee, USA - Rhizosphere MetaG P. TD hybrid SRZTD1 (SPAdes) (version 3) | ecosystem: Host-associated > Plants > Roots > Rhizosphere >... | reverse complement strand
TGGGCGGTGGCGTCGCTCATGGCGCCCGGCGATCCAGGAGGGCGACGGGGAAGGCCGCGAGCACGGCGCCCACCGGCAGGGCCCCCCCGGCGCGGGCCGGCGTGGACTCGAGGCTCTCACCCGTCAGCACGTTCGTGTACCGCCCGATCAGGTCGGCGGGCAGCTCGAGCCAGGTGTCGGCCCAGTAGCCGAGCCCGTGCGGCAGCGTGTCGGGTCCCCGTCGGGCGAGCAGGCGGGGGATGACGGTCAGGGCGGCGCCACCATGGCCCACGCGTGCGAAGGCGCAGACGTGCTCGGCCCACGCGCCGTGCACCTCGAGGGGCCGGTAGTCTCCGGTCTCGAAGAGTGCTCTACGGCGGGCGCGGAACGCCAGCGACTCGCGGATCAAGTACATCTTCACGCGGCCGTCCTCTCGTGTCTTCACCAGCTCCTCCGTGAGCGCGGCGCGGTCGGCCGCGGCGGCGATGGTCGCCTGCAGCTCGCCCAGCGCGCGCCGCCGGTGGGTCCAGTCTACCGGTCGCCGGTTATCAGGATCCACCAGGCTCAGATCCCACAGCTCGGTGCCCTGGTAGAAATCGGGCACCCCGGGTGCCGTGACCTTCACCAGCGTCTGCGCGAGCGAATTCAAGGTGCCGAAGTGGGCCACGCGGGCCTGGAAGGTGGTGAAGTCGTCCAGGAAGCGCGACGAGCGTGCGGGATCGAGGATGGCGTCGACGAAGCGGGCCAACGTCTCGTCGTAGCGGGCGTTGGGGTTGATCCACGAGGTATGCGACTTGGCCTCGCGGGTCGCCTTGAGCACGTAGGCGCGCAACCGCTCGGCGTCGATGGGCCAGGCGCCGATGAGCGTCTGATAGATGAGGTACTCGGTGTTCGCCCCCGGCGTGGGCTGCCCATCCACCGTTTCGCGCAGCTTCCGGTTGAGGCGCTGCCAGGCCCCGACGCGCGCCCGCCACTCGATGGGGATCTCCGAGAGCACGTTGATGCGGGCCCGCACGTCCTCGCCGCGCTTGGTGTCGTGGGTGGCGGTGGCCGACAGGGCGTGCGGCGAGCGTAGCCGGCGCTCGGCGTTGGCGGCGTGGAACTCGGCGATGGAGGCGCCGAAGCGGCTCGGGTCGCCCCCCACCTCGTTGAGCGAGACCAGCCGGTTGAACCGGTAGAGCACGGTGTCCTCGTAGCCCTTGGCGGTCACCGGCCCGGTGATCTGCTGGAAGCGCCGCACGAAGTCCAGCCGCTCGGCGCGGTCGGCCGCAGTGGCCCACTCCGGGAAGCGCAGCGTCAGGACGTCCTGCACGAAGTCGTAGACGAGCGCGCTCATGGTCGGGGTGCGCCGCCGCGCGACCGCGACCGCGCGCGCGATGTACTCGCGGTCCTTCTGGCCCACGGTAGGCACCCCGTCCGCGGCGCCCGTCCCGCGGCGGTCGGCCTCATCGGCGTCGCCGACCCGCTCGCCGACGTAGGTACGATAGACCGGGAAGGCCGCGATGATCTCGCGCAGGGCTGTCGTGAGGCTGCCCAGCGTGAAGTCGCGCGAGGAGCGATGTTTCTCCGAGATCCGGTCGAGGCGATGGGCGAGCATGTTCACCTCGGAGGCCATCGAGGTTTCCATGATGAGACGCTTGCACTCGTCCACGACCTCGCCGAAGGGCGGGCGCAGGCGGATGAGCCGCGCGTAGACCTGCTCCATCGCGCGGGCCTGGCTGCGGTCGACGAAGATGCCGTTGACCAGGTTCAGGAACTCGTAGCCCGTCGTCCCCGCCGTGGCCCAGCCGTCCGGCAGATGCTCGTCGGGCGCCAGGATCTTCTCGGCCACCACGTAGAAGTCGCCCTCGGCTCGTCCGAGCGCGCGGGCACACCCCTCCTGCAGGCGCCGGAAATACTCGGCGGGCGCGTAGAGTCCGTCCGGATGATCCACACGGAGCCCGGTCACGATGCCTTCGCCCACCAGCCGGAAGACGAGGGTATGGGCCTCCTCGAACACCGCGGGGATCTCCATGCGAATGGCGGCCAGCTCGTTGATGTCGAAGAACCGCCGGTAGTTGATCTCCTCGCCGGCCACGCGCCAGTACGCCACGCGATAGGCCTGCTCGGCCAGCAGGCCATCGAGCAGATCGAAGGTGGGCGGATCGCCGGCGGCCGCGTTGAAGCGGCGCAGGTTGTCCTCGACGAACTCCCGCACGGCCGGCGCCTCGTCGAGCAGCGCCAGGAGGCGCACGCGGCCGGTCTCGATCTGGCTCTGCCGCCCCGCCAGGCGTTCGATCCCCGTGTCGGCATCCGAGGGAATCGTCGTGAACCACGCGATCAGCGACTTGAGCTCCACCAGCTTGGGGTGCTCGGCTCCCAGCCGCTCGTGCAGCTCGGACAGGCGGTGGCCGAGGATGCGCGCGAAGGAGCGCGGAGCCAGGGGCAGCACCGTGTCGTAGTACCGCACGCTGAAGCCGCGCTCGTCGAGCACCAGCTTCAGCTGCCCGGAGTCGAGCACCGTGCCGTACGGATCGCCCAGGATCGGCAGCAGCACCTTGCCGGCCAGCTCGGCCTTGACCGGATTCCATTCGATGTCGAAATGAATCGCCGAGGGCGCCGTCGGTCCCTTCTCCAGCACGTCGAGCCAGCGCGTGTTGCGATTGCACGCGATGCCCATGTGGTTGGGCACCAGGTCGATCAGCAGGCCGAGCCTCCGCTGCCCCAGCGCCGTGGCCAGGCGACGGAAGGCCGGCTCGCCTCCCAGCTCGGCCCGCAGCTGGTTGTGGTCATTGACGTCGTAGCCGTGGCTCCCGGTGGAGGAGGTCTCGAAGAACGGCGAGGTGTAGCAGTCACTCACGCCGAGGTCTTGGAGATAGGGCAGGAGCGCGGCGACGTCGTCGAACGTGAGGTCCGGCCCGAGCTGCACGCGATAGGTGGCCAGCGGGACGCGCATCAGCCGGCCACCTCACCATCGAGCGCGAAGCCCAGCGCCACGCCGAGCGGCTCGAGCGTGGGCCGGGCGGCCGGGTGGGCGCGCCAGATCTCGAAGTAGCGATTCTGCGCCGCCCACAGGCTGACGCCGAGACCCAGCCGCTGCGTGTCCAGCACGAGTCGCCGCGCGGCATCGACGCGCTCGGCCGCCGGCTCCTCCGCGACCGCGGCGAGCGCGCGATCCAGCGTCCGCTCGAGCGTCGGAAGGACCGGAGCGAGGTCGAGGGTCAGCCCCAGCGCGGGCGCCTCGCCCAGTAGCTCCTCGACCCGAGCGGGCAGCGGTCCTGGCTGTTCGAGCTGGGCCACCTCCGCGCTGACCTCTTGCTCGAGGACGTGACGGGCGATGATCGCCAGGGCATCCGGGATCGGCACATCGGCGCGCCGCAGGTAACCGATCAGCCCCCGGTTCTCCTCCCAGATCCGACGGTACGTCTCCTCGTGCCGGGCCAGTACCGAGGCGATGACGCGGGCCAGGGCGAGGCGGCGTTCGTCCAGGAACAGGTTCGGCAGGCCGAACGTCTCGCCCGGGAAGTGCTCGTCGATCCCGCGCACCATGTCGGCCAGCGAATAGCGGGCGTAGCGGGCGAGAAGATCGTTCTTCATCCGATCGTAGGGGGCCCGGCCTTCCCAGGCGCGCAACGCGCACGAGACGTCGTGGCCACCGACGTGAAGCACCGCGTACATGACGTCACGGGCCTCCCCGCTGATCGTCGACTCGACCCGGACGTGAGCCACCCGCAGCACGGTACCGCTGCCGGTCTGACGCGTCTCGTCCAGCCGCTCGACACGGTAGCTGTAGATCGCGGCCTGGTCGGGATACTCGGTGAAGAGCCCGGTGATGGCGTAGTGCGCGGCGACGCGCCGCAGGTCGGTGGTGAGCGGCGTCACCAGCCGTCGATAGACCTCGCCGCCGTGGGCGAAGTCGGCCGCATTGCTGGGTGCCGCGGCCAGCCGCCGCTCGAGCTCCGGCGCCAGGTCGGGCCCGCCCAGGTCGCGCAGGTCCTGCATCACGATCGCGGCATACTTCAAGATCTGTACCGGCTCCAGCCCCGAGATCTCGTCAAAGAACCAGCCACACGAGGTGTACATGAGCATCCGGTTGCGCTGCAGCTCGAGCAGGCGGCGGGTCGAAAGGAGGGCGTCGGCGTCGAGCGGGACCGCCTGGTGGCTGGCCAGGAACGCCTCCAGCCGTCGCGGGTCGCGGTCGAGCACGATGGCGCCGTAGTCGTCGCGCGCCGCCCACACGTCTTTGAGGTAGGCGCCTGCCCGGGCCTCGTAGAACGAATCGGTCTGATCCCGCAGCCAGTCGAGCGTGGTACGCAGGGGGGCCCTCCAGCGCTGCTGCGAGTCGGGCCGGAAGCGGCACCCGCAATCCGACCGCCAGCGCTCGACGCCGTGGGCGCACGACCATGAGGTCCCCTGGCGGATCTGCGCCTCGTGAGTCGGGGGGTGGGCGGCCAGGAACGCGCCGTAGTTGGTGACTTCGAGCGTGCGATCCGCTCCCAGCGTGCGGAGCGTCGCGGCCAGCGCCATCTCGCCGAAGCGGCTGTGGTGGCCGAAGGACTCGCCGTCGGTTGCGCAGTGCACCAGTTGCGGCCAGCTGCGCGCCTCGCTGAAGCCCCCCCGGAGGCTGGACATCATCCGCTCGCTGCTGTGCAGCATCCCCTCGAAGGCGATGGCGCGCGAGATGGGCGCGTCGTAGAAGAACAGCGCGAGGCTGAGATCCCGCGGACCGCGCCAGAGATAGGCACGGCTGGGATCGATCCGCTCCCCCACCTCGTCCCACGCCTCGTCGCCGATCCGACGCACGCGGCGGGCCTGCGCCGGCGACAGGATGGTGAACTTGACCCCGGCCTCGGCCAGCACCTCCAGCGTCTCGTCGTCGGCGGCCGTCTCCGGCAGCCACATGCCTTCCGCCTCCCGCCCGAACCGCAGCCGGAAGTCTTCCAGCCCCCACTGCACCTGGGTGACCTTGTCGGCCCGGGAGGCGAGCGGCATGATCATGTGGTTGTAGACCTGGGCGATGGCGTTGCCGTGTCCGTCGCGCGCGGCGACGCTGGCGCGGTCGGCCTCCACGATCTTGGCGTGCACGACCGGCGCCTCGCGGGCCAGCCAGGCGAGCAGCGTGGGCCCGACGTTGAACGAGATGCGCTCGAAATTGTCCACGATGTCGATGATGCGGTTGGCCGCGTCGACCCGGCGGGCGGCGGTGTTGGGCGCGTAGCACTCGGCGGTGATGCGCGCGTTCCAGTCGTGGTAGGGCGAGGCCGAGTCCTGGACCTCGACGGCCTCGAGCCAGGGGTTCTCGCGCGGCGGCTGGTAGAAGTGGCCGTGGATGACGATCGCGCGGGCGGGGGACACGCCGAGACCCTTAGAACTCCTCCAGCCCGAGCAGGAACTCCCGGCGGCCGCCTCGGGGCACGACGACGATCCCCGAAGGGTCCACGTAGTGCCGCCGCCGGTCGATGGCCGGGTCCACGCCAATCTCGCTGTCGGCCGGGATGATGTTGAAGCGATCCACGATCGCCCGCCGCAGGCGGGCCCCCTTGCCGACCGTGGTGTGGTCCATGACGATCGAATCTTCGATGACCGCGCCCTCGTTGACCCACACCGAGCGGCCGAGGATCGAGTTGCGGATGGTGGCCCGCTTGACCAACGAGGATTCCCCGATGTGAATGTTGTCCACGTCGCCCCCGATGAAGCGGGCGGGCGGGCCCAGATGCTGGCCCGTGCGAATCGGCCAGTACCGGTTGTCGAGGTCGAAGCGCGGGGATTCGCCCAGCAGATCCATGTGGGCGTCCCAGTACGCCTGCACCGTGCCCACGTCGCGCCAGTAGCCTTGCTCCTCGTACGGCTTCACGCCGGGGACCTCGTTGTCCTGGAAGTCGTAGGCGAAGACGCGTCCGGTGGGCACCATCTCCGGAATGATCGAGCGGCCGAAATCGTGGTCGGTCGAGCGGCGGGCGTCGGCCAGCAGCGCGTCGACCAGCGCGGTGCGCGAGAAGAAGTAGTTGCCCATGGACACCAGCGACCGCTCGGGGTCGCCCGGCATGCCCTTGGGCTGCGCCGGCTTCTCGTCGAAGGCCACCACGCGGCCGGCGGTGTCGACCTCCAGCACGCCGAACTGCGAGGCCTCCCGCCGCGGCACCGGGCGCGCGGCGACCGTGACGTCGGCGCCGGTCTCCTGGTGGAAGGTCAGCATCTGGTTCAGGTCCATCCGATAGATGTGATCGGCGCCGAAGATCGCCACGACGTCGGCGTTGAAGTCGTCCACCACGTTGAGGTTCTGCAGCACGGCATCCGCGGTGCCGCGATACCAGGCCGGGCCGAAGCGCATCTGCGGCGGGACGACGGTGACGAAGTAGTCGGGCAGCATCCCGGAGGTCCGCCACGCCAGGCGCAGGTGCTCGATCAGCGACTGCGACTTGTACTGCACCAGCACGTAGAGGGCCGGCATCTCGGAATTGACGAAGTTCGACAGCACGAAATCGATGATCCGGTAACGAGCCCCGAAGGGCACGGACGGCTTGGAGCGCTCGCGGGTGAGGGGATGCAGGCGCTCGCCCTTCCCCCCGGCCATGATCATCCCGAGCACGCGCGCGCGACGACGCGCCATCAGGCCTTCGGTGCCCGCGCCCAGGATGGATCGAGATCGGGGAAGATGAAGTCCTCCCGCTCCAGCCGGTGCAGCGTCTCGGCCGCCTCGGTCGACAGCGGCGTGCCGCCGCGCACCGTGTGCGCCATCTCGCTCAACCGCTTGAAGTCCGCGTAGTGCTCGGCCACCCGGCGCTCGGCGTAGTCGCGCGCCGAGCCGGTGGTGATGAGGAACTGCCAGTCCGAGGCCTGCAGGAGCAAGAGCTCGCGCGAGGCCTGGGCCAGCACCCGCTTGAGCTCGGGGTGACCGCCGTCGCCCTGCCTGAGCTGCTCGACCCACTCCTGCTCGGCGCTGTAGACGCGATCCCACGTCCACTCCGTCTTGCTGTTGAGCCACACCCGGTGATCGCCGCCCTCGCCCCACGAGCCCTCGGGCAGCTGCAGCGGCCCCTGGGGCGGCACGGCAGTGATGGCCTCGCCGAGCGTCATCGCGCGCACGCCGTTCTTGGCCATCTCGCGCCCGATATGCTCGAGCCAGAGCGGTCCCTCGAACCACCAGTGGCCGAACAGCTCGGAGTCGTAGGGCGAGCACACCAGTCCCTGGCGGCCCTTGGCGGCGTGCTCCACCGTTTCCTTCACGAGCTGGACGAAGTGGGTCGCCTGCAGCCCGATCTTCTCGGCGGCGATCTTCGGATCGTAGACCTGCTTGCTGCCCAGATCGTTGGCAGTGTCGGTGATGCGCCAGAAGCGTAGCCCGCCCGGGTGGTGCTTCTTGTGAAACTCCAGGAACTGGTGCTCGCCCGGGTACCCCTGCTCGCGGCTCCACACCTGCAGCGTCGTGCGCGGATCCCGGATGAACGCCACCGCCGACCCGGTGCCGCCGCGGGAGGCGACGCGGTAGGGCGCGTAGGGTGACCGCTTCGCGCTCACCGGCAGCGGGGACGGGGTCACGTCGCGGACCGGCTCGCGCAGCGGGAGGTAGTCTCTATAGAGGAAGACCGGCTCCCCGGCGGCGACCAGGTGCGAGTCGGCCACGAAGTACTCGAGGTTGTGCGCGGCCAGCATCTCCTCGATGCCCGGCCGGACCGCCCGGTGGCGACCGCGGTCGGCGCCGGCCGGCGGCGTCCATTCATAGCGCGGGCGGTAGGCGCACTCCGGCAGCCAGATCCCCCGTGGCGCCTGTCCGAAGTGACGCTTGTGCGACTCCACCGCCGTCCGCAGCTGCAGGTGGATGGACTCGTCGGTCGACAGCAGCGGCAGGTAGCCGTGGGTGGCCGCACACGTGATGATCTCCAGATGGCCGGCCCGTTGCAACTCGGCGAACGTCCCCGGGATATCGCCGCCGATTCGCCGGTGCAGCTCCCACATGCGCTCGTAGAATTCTTCCCAGAAGTACGTCAGCGCCACGATCGCGGGGTTACCTTCGCGCTGGAAATGTGCGCGGCTCTCCCCGCACGCGCGCCGAACATTCTGGTAGTAAAACACCAGCTCCTTCTGGAACTCTGGGGAGGCGAGCTGCTCGACGAGCACCGGCGAGAGATTGACGGTCCACTTCGGCGAGATGCCTTCCGCCACCAGGCGGTGGGCGGTTTCGAGCAACGGCAGGTAACATTCGAAGGTGGCTTCGTTCAACCAGTCGGAGCCATGCGGCCACCGCCCGTGATTGACCACCATCGGAAGATGGGTATGGAGGACCAGTGAGAACGGGAAGCTCATCCGGAGGCACCTTTCACCAAGAGCCGAACTCGGCCGACGACTGACCCACGTCATTGGACCGTAGGAAGTCGCTTGGCGCAAGCCTTCATCTCGGAGCCGTCCTCTACGAGACCGGTACGACCTTCCGGGTGTGGGCACCACGTTGCAAGGGTGTCGAGGTGGTCATCGAGGGCCGGCGGCCGACGCCCCTGACCGTGCGTGCCGATGGGCTGTTCGAGCTAGCGCTCCCCGGAGTCGGCCCCGGCACCCGGTACCAGTACCGCCTCGACGGTGAGCGCTACCGGCCCGACCCGGCGTCCCGACACCAGCCGGAGGGCGTCCACGGCACCTCCGTGGTTGTCGACGGCGCGGGCGCGGCGTGGACCGACCAGGCCTTCCGCGGGCACGAGCTCGCGGACCTCGTGTTCTACGAGCTGCACGTCGGCACCTTCACGGCGGCCGGGACCTTCGAGGCGGTCATCCCCCACCTGCCCCAGCTGGTCCAGCTCGGGATTACCGCGATCGAGGTGATGCCGGTGGGCGAGTTTCCGGGCTCGCGCAACTGGGGCTACGACGGCGCCCACCTGTATGCACCACAGTCCACATACGGTGGACCGCGCGGCCTCCGGCGCCTGGTCGACGCGGCCCACGGCTTGGGCCTGAGCGTCGTGCTCGACGTGGTCTATAACCACCTCGGCCCCGAGGGCAACTACCTGGGCGAGTACGGCCCGTACTACACGGACCGCTACAAGACGCCCTGGGGCACCGCGATCAACTTCGACGGGCCTGACAACGCGGGCGTTCGGCGTCACTTCGTCGAGAACGCCCGGTACTGGGTCCGCGAGTTCCACGTCGACGGCCTCCGGCTGGACGCCATCCACTCGATCTTCGATCAGAGCCCGGTCCACATCCTGACCGAGCTGGCCGAGGCGGCCCGCGAGGAAGCCCGGCTGCTCGAGCGACCGGTGCACATCATCGCGGAGTCGCACGACAACGATCGGCGCATCGTCCTGCCTGCCTCGGAAGGCGGCATCGGCCTGGACGCCGTCTGGGCGGACGACTTTCACCACGCCATCCATAGCCGGCTCACCGGCGAGCGCGGCGGCTACTACGTCGACTTCGCCGACGGCAAGGGACTGGGGCGGGCCATGGCCGAAGGGTTCGCCTACCAGGGCGAGCCGTCGGAGTACTTCGGCCGGCCGCGGGGCACCCAGAGCGCCGATCTCGGCGGCGAGCGATTCGTGCTCTGTCTGCAGAATCACGACCAGGTGGGCAATCGCGCGCAGGGGGACCGGCTGTCGACCATCGTGCCGATGGCCGCGGTCAAGATGGCCGCCGCGCTGCTGTTCGCCTCGCCGGCACTGCCGCTGCTCTTCATGGGCGAGGAGTACGGCGAGACCTCCCCGTTTCAGTTCTTCACCTCGTATCTCGATCCGGCGCTGGTCGAGGCGGTGCGCGTCGGCCGCGCCGCCGAGTTCAGCCGCTTCGGCTGGGCGACCGCGCCCCCGGATCCGGGCAAGTCCGCCACGTTTCTTCGCTCGCGCCTGAATCACTCGCTGGCCGGCGCCCCGCGCCACCGTGAGCTTCGCGAGTACTATCGGCACTGGCTCACCCTGCGTCGCACGCACCCCGCGCTCGGCGCCCGCGGCAAGGAGCGCGCACGGTGCGAGATCGACGACAGTGGCAGCGTGCTCACGCTGACCCGCGAGGCGCCCGACGGGATGCGCGTCTGCCTGGTCGCCAACCTCACCAACACCGCGCGGCCCTTCGCGCCGCCCTCCAGCGAATGGCGGGACTTGCTCAATAGCGAGGATCCGCGCTTCTCCGGGGGTGGGATGGGCCGGCCGCTGGCCCCCTACCAGGCCGTCCTCTACGAAGTCAGCCGGCGGGTGTGATAGCGTCCTGAGCCGTGCGCACCGCCCGCGTCGGCGCTGACCCGATCGACCATCTGCTCGCTCTCGATCCCGCCCGGCGGGGGATCGCGGGATTCTTCCGGCCTGGCGGCGCCCAGGCGGCGGCCCGCGCGCTGACCGGGGCGGGCTCCGTGTTGATCGTCACCGGCTTCATCGTCGCCGAGGGCATGCCGGAGACCGATGGACCGCCGGGGGCCGCCGTCCTGGGCCGGGCGCTCCGCCGCATGGGCGCCCGGGTCCGGTACACCAGCGACGCCGCGGCGCTGCCACCGCTCGAAGCCGCGCTGCGCGCGCTCGGCGAGCCGCCCGACGTCTTCGCGTACCCGGAAGGCGCGGACGCGGCAGAAGAGGTACTGGCTCGCGAGCGGCCGAGCCATCTCATCGCCATCGAGCGGCCGGGCCGCTGCCGGTCCGGTGACTACCTGAACATGCGCGGCATCTCGGTGGCCGAGTGGAACCGCCCGCTCGACGAGATGTTCCTGCTGGCGCACCGGCGGCGCAAACAACGGAGCCCCGCCGCACCGCGAACAGGCCGCCCGCGGCCCGAGCCGGGCTGGCGGGCCCCGCTAACAATCGGCATCGGCGATGGTGGCAACGAGATCGGCATGGGCAGCGTGCGAACGCTCCTGGCCCGCGAGGGCCGTATGGTGGCGCGCACCGCCTCCGTCGTGCCGGTCGATCATCTCGTCGTCGCGGGCGTGTCGAACTGGGGCGCGTACGGCATCGTGGCGCAGCTCGGGCGCATCACCGGCGAATCACTCCTGCACACGCCGGCCGAGGAGCTGCGCATGATCGACGCCTGCATGAAGGCGGGCGCCGTGGATGGCATCACCCGGCGTCGGGAGCCCACGGTGGACACGCTCAGCGCGGACACCCACGCCGCCCTGGTCGCGCTGCTCGGGTTATCATGGGGAGACTTTTCGCGACGAGGAGAGCGGTCATGAGCGTTCAGGACGAGTACCGCGCCAAGCATCCCAAGTCGCTCGCGCTGGCCGAGCGGGCCCGCAAGGCGATCCCCGGCGGCATCACGCACGACATCCGCCATCTTGTCCCGTTCCCGATCTACGTGGAGCGCGCGGCCGGTAGCCGCAAGTGGGACGCCGACGGTCACGAGTACGTGGACTACTGGATGGGTCACGGCTCGCTCTTCCTCGGCCACTGCCACCCCGCGGCGGTGAAGGCCGTCCAGGAGCAGATGGCGCGTGGGACGCATCTGGGCGCTTGCCACGAGCTCGAGGTGCGCTGGGCCGAGCTGATCACCAAGCTGATCCCGTCGGCGGAGATGGTGCGCTTCACCATGTCGGGCACCGAGGCGACGCATCTGGCCATGCGGGTGGCACGCGCGTTCACCGGCCGCCCGAAGATCTTGAAGATGGCCGGTCACTTCCACGGCTGGCACGACGGCGCGGTGGCCGCCGTGAGCCCGCCCTACGAGGTGCCGTGGTCGGCGGGCGTGCCGACGGCGACGATCGATCAGGTGGTGATCTGCCCTCCCAATGACATCAAGGCCGTCGATCTGGCCTTCGAGCGGGGCGACATCGCCGCGGTCATCCTCGAGCCTGCCGGCGGCGGATCGGGGACCACGCCGACCATCCCCGGCTATCTCGCCGAGCTCCGCGCACTGGCCACGCGCCACAACGTGGTGCTCATCTTCGACGAGGTCATCACCGGCTTCCGCTATTCACCGGGCGGAGCGCAGCAGTACTTCAACGTCACGCCCGATCTCACGACGCTGGCCAAGATCGTGGCCGGCGGCCTGCCGGGCGGTGCGCTCGCCGGCCGGCGCGACATCATGTCGATGATCGCCTTCCGCGGCGACCCCGACTGGGACCGCAGCTCGCGCGTGGCCCACGCCGGCACGTTCAACGCCAACCCGCTGTCGGCGGCGGCCGGCACCGCCACGCTGGAGCTGTGCGCCGACGCCTCGCTACAGGCGCGCGCCAACAAGACGGGCGAGGAGCTGCGGCGCACACTCACCGAGACCATGAAGAAGGTGGGCGTGCCCGGGACGTGCTTCGGCGAGGCGTCGATCTTCCACGTCTCGTTCGAGGGCAAGCCCGGGCTGGCCGGCTTCGATCGCCCGCGCAAGCACTCGCTCTACCAGCTGCTGCGCTGTGCGCTGCTCAACAACGGCGTGGACTGCGCCGCGCACCACGGCTGGATCTCAGTCATGCACGACGAGGCCGACCTGCAGCGCACCGTGCAGGGCTACGAGCGCGCCTTCCAGGCCCTGGCCGCCGACGGCGCGTTCAAGGGGATGTGATGCGGCGACGCGTCGCGCTGGCGGCGCTGGCCCTGCTGCTGGGCGGTTGCGTGCACTATCCGACCGTCGAGGACATCGGCGGCGTCCGCATCCGCACGGAGAACGGCAAGGCGGTGCGCCAGGGCGACGGCGTGATCGTCTACTTCGACGTCGTCAGCACCGGCAAGTTCGGTGACACGATCGGCAGCGTCGCCGCCCCGGTGGCCCGCGAGGCTCGTCTCGTGGACGCCGGCGGCACCCCGCTCGCCAATCTGGAGGTGCCGGGCGCCACGACGATGAAGTTCGGCGCCGACGGCCCGCACATCGTTCTGGGTGATCTGACCCGCCCGCTGACGCCGGGCGAGACGATCATCGTGACGCTACTGTTTCAGAAGTCGGGCGGAGTCGGGATCGTTACGC
>Ga0207428_10004764_pt1 | contig 12826 bp, 11 predicted proteins | sample RhiMethybrSRZTD1_FD_187600 | JGI IMG/M metagenome (GOLD analysis project Ga0207428, IMG submission 187600) | Populus rhizosphere microbial communities from Tennessee, USA - Rhizosphere MetaG P. TD hybrid SRZTD1 (SPAdes) (version 3) | ecosystem: Host-associated > Plants > Roots > Rhizosphere >... | reverse complement strand
GGCGAGCAGTCGCGCCAGCGTGGTCTTGCCTGTGCCCGGCGGCCCCCAGAGGATTAACGAGGGCAATCCGGTTCCACCCTCGATTAGTCGCCTGAGAACCCGGCCTTCGCCGACGAGTTGCTCCTGGCCCACAAACTCGTCAAGGGTCTGCGGACGCATTCGATCTGCCAACGGAGCCGACGTCGACGAAGCCGCATTCATGCTGCTTACTTCCGTCATTTCCGGAAACAAACTCGTCGATCTTCTTTCCTGCATCGTGGTGAAGCCAGCCTATCACAACTGGAAATCGCAGGCATCTCAGCGATTCGGGTTTCCAAATCGCTTTGTTTCGCAGGCGGACGTGAAGGATAATGCAGCGCAATCAAATACCGGCGGAGGTATCAAAAATGCGAAAGTTCTCTTCAATATCTCGACGCAGATTTACCCAGTTGATGGGTGTAGGCGCAGCGAGCATAGTGGCGCAGCCAGGTGTGGTGCTGTCCAACGAAGTGGTTTCCAAATCCTTCGCCGTGAGGAACTCGCTGAACGCGGCTCTTGTTCGCCTTAACTCAAATGAAAATCCTTATGGACCATCACCCCACGCGTTGAAAGCGATGACAGAGGCTTTTGAGTTGGTTTGGCGGTACCCGGATGAGCACGCCGATACACTCATTGAAACCATAGCGAAAACTAATGGCGTCAATCGGGACCAGATCGTTCTGGGAGATGGCTCTGGCGAGATTCTGAAAATCTGCGCGTCGGCATTTACCGGTCCCACGAGCGACAGTAATAGTCCTATTGAATTAGCGAAACCCACACGCGGGCCGGCTCTGACATTTGTTCCCGGTCGTGGCGTCCTGGTCGCTGCTGATCCAACCTATGAAGCGATTCTTAATCACGCTCGCGTTAATCGAGCCAGCGTAGTCAAGGTTCCGCTCAACAAAAATTTCGGGCACGATTTGCCCCGGATGCTGGCCGCCGCTCGCGAGGGTCTGATCTATATCTGCAATCCGAATAACCCGACGGCGAGCATCACACCAAAGAACGAGATGCGCGACTTCATCGAAAAGGTTCCGCTCCAGACAATTGTCCTCGTGGACGAAGCTTATTTTCACTACGCTGATAGTCCTGACTATGAAAGTGTAATTCCATTGATCAAGGACCATCCAAACCTGATCGTGGCGCGCACGTTTTCAAAAATCTATGGGATGGCAGGGTTGCGCTGCGGTTACTGCATTGCGCAGAGGGAGACGTTGCAGCGGATGCGACCTCATTTAAGCTGGGATAGCGTGAACATCTTGGCCCTGGCCGCCGCAATCGCCAGCCTTAACGACGCTGAGCAGGTCGTGAAGAGCCGTCGTCTGAATAAGCAAACAAGACAATTCGTTTTGGACGAGGTCGCAAAACTTGGCTATCAACATATTCCTTCTGAGGCGAACTTTGTGATGATTGACCTGAAGCAGCCGGTCCGCCCGGTGATCGACGGGCTGAGGCAACGGGGTGTTCAGGTAGGACGGGTATTTTCTTCACTGCCGAATCACATGCGCGTTACCGTCGGCAAGCAATCCGAAATGGAGACGTTCCTCAATGCGTTTCGTGAGACGCTAGGTGCTTCATCATCGCGCACCGGTGCCAATCTCTAGAATAACCGACTAAGATGGCTGCATGATTTCTGCGCAGACAGCTCGACGCGCCGTTTGGCGACCGCTGTGGCAGCTGCCCGGACGCGCCGATCTGCTTCTTTCGTTAACCAGACGTGAATTGGCTGCGAGGTATCGCGGGTCGATTCTCGGAATACTCTGGGCGCTGTTGACGCCCATCGTTATGATTACGATATTTACCTTGATCTTTTCCGGGATCTTCAAGGCAAAGTTCGGCTCCAGCAGCTCGCAATGGGATTATGCGCTTTATCTGTTTTGCGGACTGTTACCCTGGAACGCGTTTCAGGAATCACTACAGCTTTCATCCACCACGATTGTCTCTCACGCCAATATGGTCAAACGGGTGGTCTTCCCACTTGAAACATTGCCGGTATCAATCTGCCTGGCCTCGATCACCAATCAGCTGTTTGGCACTCTGGTGCTCGTAATAGCAATTAGCGTCCTGCGCAGGGAAATTCACCTGACGATTGCCTTCCTGCCTTTGGTGTTACTGCCACAGGTGATCGCCACGTGCGGGATCTCCTGGCTGGTCGCGTCGCTGGGAGTGTTTGTTCGTGACATCGTGCAGGGAATCGCGCTGGTATTGATGGCCTGGATGTATCTGACGCCGATCATTTATCCGGAATCGCTGGTGCCGGAGAGCTATCGAGGCTTGGTGAATCTGAATCCATTCACGCCCCTGGTTCGCAACTATCGGAGGTTCCTGATTGAGGGCCTGGCGCCGGATTGGTGGGGATTGGCCTATTTTATGGCCTTTGCCGCGATCGCCTTCCTGTTTGGGTACTGGTGGTTTGCTCGCACGCGTAAGAATTTCGCCGATGTTATTTAGCCAAAAACCGCGCGAATTCCCGCCTGTTTTGCGCGCGTTGGCCACAGAAAAACAACGTTGACACCTCAACGTTGCCGTGTTAGCTTAGGACTGCCGCCACGCTCCAATGCGGCTTTCGGTACTGCTATCGTCCGATATTCCTCTATTGGCGCTCGGTAACCGCCGTCGCCGTAAACAATTTCATTCCGCGATCTCAAAACATGGCGTTCGATAAGGCAAAGACTTTGCGCGCGGCCGAGAGGTATCTCGAAACCGGGAAAATACCTGCGGCCATAAAAGAATATTCCAGGATTGTCGAGAGCGAACCAGAAGATTTCACGACACTCAATATTCTCGGCGATCTACAGGTGCGCACCGGGAATCAAGCGGCAGCGATTTCCTGTTTTCGTCGCATCGCTGAGCACTATCGCGATCAGGATTTTGCTTTTAAGGCGATCGCGATGTTCAAGAAAATAGATCGTCTGCAACCGGGCAACATTGAGATTGCGACCCACCTCGCTGATCTTTATGCCCAACAGGATCTGGTTACTGAAGCCCGGTCGCATTATTTGATCGTCGCGAATGCCCATGCCAAGGCCGGCGCCACACAAGACGGACTCGAGGTTTTGCGAAAGATCGCTGATCTGGACCCGCAGAACACCGAGGTTCGGATTAAGCTTGCCGAAGGCTACTTACACGAGGGAATGTCCAAGGAAGCCGCCGGCTCGTTTACTGAGGCCGGCCAAAATCTTTTAGGGCGCGGTTCGTTAGATGAGGCCCTGGAAGTCTTTGGCAGATCGCTGAAAATTGAGCCAGCTGATCGAGAAACGTTAAAAGGCGTCTTGGATACGCACGTGGCCCGAGGGACAGCATACGAGGCCGCAGAGATCGTCGCGACGGCATCCCGCGAACACCCCGAGGACGCCGATTTAATGGCGCTGCTCGCGCGCGCGTATCTTGAAGCAGAAGATCCCGAACAAGCCGAAGCCGTTATTCTCTCTTTGATCGCCACCGATGGAACGCTTTATTTGCGGCTGATCGAAGTCGCGCGCCTTTACGTGCAAACCGATCAGATTAGCGAGGCGGTGCGGCTGGTCACAGACATTTCTGAGCAGATGCTGGGAGAGCGCGAAGAGACTCAGTTGCTCGAAATCGTTGACGAACTTCTGGCCAGCGATTCCGATAACGTTCAGGCCCTGCGTTTGTTGGTGCGCGCGCATTGGTGGCAGCGCGACATGGAGAATTTGAAGGCGGCGCTTGAGCGCCTCGCTGAAGCCGCCCAGGCGGCTGGCCTGGAGAAAGACGAGCGCTATGCGTTAACCCAGTTGACGAGACTGTCGCCCGAGGCCACTCATCACGTCGAGCGGCTTGATGAGCTCGGCGGCGCAGAAGAAGAGGCTGCGGCCGAGGTGCTGCCAGAATTCGAACCTGCTGCTTCGGCGCAAGCTGAGTCTGCGGGATATGAAGCTGACTCGGATTATGAAGCTACCTCTGGCTACGAAGCTGCGCCCGACGTTGAGGAGCCCTCTTTAGCCGACGGTGAAACCGAATTTGAATGGAATTCTATGGCCGACATGGCCGACCTGCGGAATGAGGCACCGTCCGGCGATATGCAGCTTGAGCGGGGCTTCACTTTTGAAGCCGTCGTTGCTGAGGAGTTGGCGGCTTCGGGTGATGAGGCACTCGCCGAGCCCAACGCTGAGGACGAAGATCGTCATGCGATGATTCGCGCACAGGAGTTGGAGAGCGTCGACTTCTATATTGCGCAAGGTTATTCGGACATTGCGGTCGACACGTTGGACCTGCTGGTGAGGCAGTTTGGGGAACACCAGGATATCCAGCGCCGGCGAGAGCAACTGAAACGGCTCGCAGCAGGAGAGTCATTGCCCGCCGCGGAAGAGCCAACTTTTGAATTCAGTATTCCAGCTCCGGAACCCGGGCCGCCCCCGGCAATCGTTGCCAAAACTCCGACCGGCAACGGCAATGGCAACGGTATGTCCGCGCAGGCCATTGATCCTGGCTTGGCTGAAATTTTCGAGGAGTATCGCGTGTCAGCGGAAGCTGAGACGAATGGCAACGGAGATTACGAGACGCATTACAACCTGGGGCTGGCTTACCATGAAATGGATTTGTTCGAAGAGGCTTTGGAAGAGTTTCAGATCGCGATTGGGTTGTGCTCGCCCGATGACGGAACGGCGAGGTATCTCCAATGCTGCAACCTGCTCGGACATTGCTTTATGCAGAAAGGCGTACCCCAGCTCGCTGTTAAATGGTTCATTCAAGGGTTGGGTGCTCCGAACACTTCTGATGACGAACGGCAGGCTTTGAGATTCGAACTGGCTGCTGCCTACGAGCGGGCAGGCGATTTGGATCGGGCTAAGGATTTGTTTACGGAGATTTACGGCGTCAATGTTTCCTATCGCGGCGTGAACGAAAGACTCAAGGCTCTCGAAATGCGGATGGCTTAAGCAGAGCCCACGTTCGAGCCTGCCGCTTTCAATAAACAGCCTAAGGGCTGACACCTGAACCAAAATCGGACCACGAGGCTAAGACAGCGAGCTTAGCTTTGTGGTATTTTTGTTTCGAAGGAAACGAAAAGATGTCTTCACGGCTATCGGTAATTTTTTACATAATTCTCTGTTTTGAGATTGGCATTGTGCTCACGGCTTTGCCGTGGGTCCCGCATGGTTGGTGGGGGCTGAGTGATTGGGGTAACAATTATTTTTTACTGCTGGCTTCGCGGAAGGTCGGCTTCGGCATTCAGCGATTTGTTGCGTCGGGCTGGGTTCGGGGCGCTGTTTCGGGTGTGGGAATTTTGAATTTGGGGATGGGTGTTTGGGAGTTGTTCAATTTTCGACGGACGGTTCGGGCACTGGACGCCGGTGTCCCTTTTGTGAAAAGCTCGCCATCGAAAATGGCTGAAACCGCGCCACCAGATGTCGAAAAACCTGTCACCACCGATCCTTTATCTGATTACCCGCGGCGCAACCACTGAAACAACCTCGCCCCATAGCCCTGAGTTCCAGGATATCCTGATTCAAATCAGAGCCGCGGCGGCGGCTCACGTAGACCTGGTTCAAATTCGAGAGAAAAGACTTACTGCACGGGTCTTGTTCGAATTGGCGGAGCGGGCTGTCGAAATCACTCACGACTCCTCCACGCGAATCCTGGTTAATGATCGTGCTGACATTGCGGCGGGCGCCGGCGCGCCGGGCGCACATCTCACGACCCAGTCCCTGGATATAGCTGTGATCAGAAACAGTTTCGCTCAGAACTTTCTGATCGGTGCATCCACCCACTCCTGGGAAGAAGCGCAACTGGCGTATGAACAAGGCGCGGACTTTATCGTCTTCGGTCCAATCTTTTCAACGAAATCCAAAGAGCAGTTTGGGCCACCACTGGGCCTCGAGAAGTTATCCGATGTTTGCGGTAGACTCGATGGCTTTCCGGTGCTGGCATTGGGCGGAGTTTCGGAGGTCACCGCCCGACAGTGTTTCGAGGCGGGCGCCAGCGGCGTCGCCGGCATTAGCCTCTTTAGCGAACCGGCAGCGCTTGAGTCGGTAGCCGCCGCGATTAGAAAATGCGCGGAGGGAATTAGAGAATGATGCAAAACATACAACCAATCGCGTTGACAATCGCCGGTCTTGATCCTTCCGGTGGCGCGGGCATCATTGCCGACGTCAGCACCTTTGTACAATTTGGTGTGCGTCCCGCGGCGGCAATCACTTCGCTTACTTTTCAGAATTCTGAACGAGTCTTCGGGGCCACTCACGAAACAGCCAACTCTCTGCGCGCCCAAATTCTCCCCGTTGTTGAAGAGGGCCGGATCGCTGCCTTAAAGATAGGCATGCTGCCGACTGCCGACCTGGTTGTGGAAATCGCGCGACTGCTCACTGAGACCGATCTGCCTGCGCCGATCGTCGATCCGGTCCTGCAATCGACTTCAGGTTATGCGCTGATGGAGAAAGAAGCTGTCGAGGCGCTCGTGACTGAGCTTATGCCGTTGACTCGTTTGCTGACGCCAAACATTCCGGAAGCGGAGACGCTAACCGGGCTACAAATCGTTGACGAAGCCGATATGCGCGAGGCCGCAGCAATGATTCGTGCAATGGGCGCGCAAGCGGTCTTGATTAAAGGCGGACACCTCGCGAATGAATCCGAGAGACGCGCGATTGACCTTCTGGACAGCGAGGAGGACGTTAAGGTCTTGAGTGGCGAATGGATCGAGTCGCCCCCGGTCCGAGGCACGGGCTGTATTCTGTCTTCGGCGGTTGCCGCGTGCCTCGCCCGGGGTATGAGTCTGGAAGAGTCAGTCGTCGCCGGTAAAAAGTTTGTCACCGAAACAATTCGCCATGACGCGGGCCTGACGCAACGCGTTGCCGGCGACTCGGGGAATATAGCCGGGCGCTAGCGCGCGTTTCGGGCCTACTCGTTGATGGTGACTTTTTCCATCTTCACTTCCGACACGGGGCGGTCACCCGCACTCGTCTTTGAAGTCGCGATATCGTTGACAATGTCCTGACCTTCAGTGACGCGTCCGAAGATCGTGTAACTGGGCGGCAACGGATAATCGACATGCATGATGAAGAATTGTGAGCCGTTGGTGTTCGGTCCCGCGTTGGCCATGGCCACGGTGCCTGCTTTGTAGCCACGACGGTAAACTTCAGACGAAGGATCAATCTCGTCATTAAACCGGCCGCCCCACGCAGACTGTCCGCCGCGTCCAGTTCCATCCGGGTCTCCGCCTTGAATCATGAAGCCGTTAATGACGCGATGAAAGATTACGCCGTCGTAATAACCCTTTTCCGCCAGCAGGCGAAAGTTCTCTGTGGTTTTCGGTGCGTCGTCCTCGAGCAATTCGAATTTGATCGTGCCTTTGTTGGTCTGAATAGTTGCCGTGCGATTTGGCATCTGATTGTCGTCTCTCCTGTTTTGGTTTTGATTGCGCGAACAAGCTTAACCCTGCGAGCACTAAAGTGCACGTGGCGACCGTATCAGAAGCCCGACCGTACGGGAGGGCAACCGGCGCCAGTGCGTCGCCGGATGAAAGCAGGTCTCGCAGGCAGGGGGGCCTCCCTGACGGTCGGGCGTCTGACGCCGCCAAATTCCCACTCCACCTGACGGATTCCCCCGCAAAACGCTATTATGTTCGGCCCTAAGACTTTTTGCGAAAGGCCCGAAAAAACCAATGAATGTTACTCATCTTGAATGTGCTGCCTGTGGACTGCGCTACGAGGCACGACGGTTGCACAACCTATGCAGTCAGTGCGGAAAGCCGCTGCTGGTTCGTTACGATTTAGAAAGTGCGGCAGCTTCTTTGACAAAGGAATCGTTGCCAGGAAGGCAGGCGGATTTATGGCGGTATCGCGAAGTCTTGCCGGTCGATCGCGACGAGAACGTGGTGAGTTTAGGCGAAGGATTCACGCCGCTCGTACGCGCATCGCGGCTCGGCAAGCAGCTTGGATTGAACGACCTGTACATCAAGGACGAGGGGCAGAATCCGACCCAGAGTTTCAAAGCGCGGGGCATGACCGCAGCGGTGTCGATGGCCAAAGAGCTGGGTGCTAAGAAACTCGCAGTGCCATCGGCGGGTAACGCCGCCGGAGCGCTCGCGGCCTACGCGGCTCGCGCGGGAATGGAAGCCCACATCTTTATGCCGAAGGACACGCCGCGCGCGAACGTGATCGAATGCGAACAGACGGGCGCGCACGTGACTTTGATGGATGGCTTGATTACGGATTGCGGCGCCGAAGTAGGCCGGCGCAAAGAAGCCGAAGGCTGGTTCGACGTTTCGACTTTGAAGGAGCCTTATCGCATCGAAGGCAAGAAGACGATGGGTTACGAGCTGGCCGAACAGTTTGATTGGCAATTGCCGGATGTGATCGTTTACCCGACCGGTGGCGGCACGGGGTTGATCGGAATGTGGAAGGCGTTTGACGAAATGGAGCAGATGGGTTGGATCGGATCAAAGCGACCGCGCATGGTCACGGTCCAGGCTGCCGGTTGCGCGCCAATTGTGAAGGCCTTTGAAGAAGGAAAACGCTTTGCCGACGAGTTTCCGAATGCGCACACGACCGCCTCAGGTCTCCGGGTGCCCAAAGCTATTGGCGATTTTTTGATCATCGATGCGTTGCGCGCATCAGGCGGGACCGCGATTGCCGTGACAGATGAAGAGTTGATTGAGGCAACGAAAGAGATTGGCGCCGCTGAAGGAATTTTCTGCGCACCCGAAGGTGCTGCGTGCCTGCCTGCATTGAAGAAAATGATGAATCAAGGATCCGTGAAGGCGGATGAACGCGTGGTGCTTTTCAATACGGGAAGTGGCGTGAAGTATCTCGAGAGTTTTTCGAGTTAGCTGGACATGAGGCTCTGCCGCCCGAGGTGCGGAAAGGCTCTGCCTTTCCGGCAGAAATTAAGGGAGATTTAGGAGGCTGCGCCTCCGCTCAAAAGCCGGATTGAAAAGCAGGAGCTGGAGGCGCAGCCTCCGAATACAAAAGGGATTCCACCGGTAAGGCAAGCCTTACCGCACATCAGGCGGCTGAGCCGCGAGGAATTGGAAGTCAGAATGAAAGTCTCAAAATATATCGGAATTCTTTTTCTGCTGTTCGCGCCCGTGGTTGGATCAGCACAGTCCGGTTCAACTCCGTGGCTTACCCAAACCGAGCGTGCCAAATTCGAAACCCTGCGCATCGCCGGGTCGGAAGCGCTATTCAATCTCGATTACGACGCGGCTCGCAAGAGCTTTAAAGAGATGGCTGTGGCTTTTCCGAGCTATCCGGCCGGCCCACAATTCCTGGCCGACACTCTCTGGGCGGAAACTCTCTATCAAACTCGCCGCATGCAATCTTCGCTCTACGGCAGCGACGACACGTTTTATTCGACCAGCGATGACAAAGCGGATCCGAAGGTGGTTGATGAGTTTCGCACGCTGACCCGACAGGCGAAACAGCTAACCGAAGCGCGGCTGAAACAATATCCGAAGGATATCGAGGCGTTGTACTTCATGGGCGCTATCGAAGGTCTGAAGGCCGCATTCGAAGAAGCTGTCGAACGTCGTCACTACGCTGCTTTGAAGGATGGTTCGGACGCCGTCGACAAACATCGTGAAGTAATCAAACTCGATCCTTCATATCGTGATGCTGAAATTACGATCGGTTTGTACGACTACACAGTGGGCGCTCTGCCTTTGCCGGTGAAGATTACCGCCGGGATGTTTGGGTTTCGCGGGTCGAAGAAGCGGGGGCTGGCAACGCTCGAACGGGTGGCGAAAGAAGGGAACTGGGTGCACGACGAGGCGAAGACTCTGTTGATCGTTCTATACACCCGCGAAAAGCGATTTGCCGAAGCGGCCGCCCATGCCAAAGAGCTGGCTGCGAAATATCCGCGCAATTATCTTTATCGACTCGAGACCGCTGACGCCCTGGTTTCGCAGGCAGCTTTGGAGCGGCAGGCAAATCATTCGACCGCCCTCACGACGACCGAGACGGAAGCCTTTGCGACCTTTGAATCGCTGCTAAAAGACAAAGTAGTCCGTGACACAGCAGTACGCTTTTTCGATTTGATTCATTTCAAGTACGGCGAAGCGCTGATGACTGCCGGCCAATTTGATCGAGCTGCACAGGAATTCCTGGCCTCAGCGTCAGCACCGGGCGCGCAGCAGGGAATGGTGACGATGGCGCATCTCTATGCCGCAAAAGCTTTGGATCTGGCGGGCAAACGTAACGACGCCCTGGCGCAATACCGGGCCGTCCTCTCGCGACCTAACGTTTACGATGCCCACGACCAGGCACAGTCTGGATTGAAGGAAGCGTATAAGAGGAAGTTGACGTAGGCGGTACGCACGCCTCTGGCGTGCCATCGCAAAATCCCTAAGGGGCCTACTAAGGCACGCCCGAGGCGTGCGTACCTCGCACTCGCTCCGTTTCATTCTCAAACACAAACGCCAGCGTCTTGTAGATCAGCTTTGCGCAGAGAAAGGCAGACGCGTTCTGCCCTTCAACGTACGAGTACTCAGTCAAATCCATTCCGACGACTTTGCGCTTCCGCGCGAGTGTGCGAATCAGGCCAATCGTTTCGTACCAGCCCAGCCCGCCCGGCTCAGGCGTTCCGGTTGCTGAAACCAGCGAAGGATCTAGGCCATCGATGTCTACCGTCAAATAGACATTTTCCGTGAGCCCATCAACCGCTTCATCCCACCAGTCGTCGCGACCGACTATGTCTTTCGCCCAGAAGATTTTGGTCGGCAAACCATCGAGCGCGCGCGCTTCATCGACCGAAATTGATCTGATCCCAACCTGCACTGAGGGAATCCGTAAGTCCTTAACCACGCGGGCCATAATCGATGCGTGCGAATAAGGCGTGCCATCGTAACTATCACGCAAGTCGGCATGCGCGTCGATCTGCAGCACTGAGAGATTCTGATATTTCTCAGCGTGCGCGCGAATCACCGGGGCGCTGACTGAATGCTCGCCGCCAATCATCGTGACAAATTTATTGCTGGAGACCAGCTCTTTCGCGCGCTTGTAAAGCGAAGTCATCATGCGCTCGGGCGGATCGATCGATGGCGATTCATCGAGCGTATGAATTCCCAGCTTGTAAACCTCGGCATCAGTTTCTTCGTCGTAGAGCTCCATGTTGCGTGAAGCGTCGATGATCGCCGCGGCGCCTGCTCCGGTCCCACCGCCATACGACACTGTGCCTTCGTAACTGATGGGCCAAACCAGAATCCGCGAGGCATCGAAACCGGAAAACTCTTCTTCCTCGATGCCTCCGAAGTTCATCGGAAGAGATTGCGATTCAGACATGGGTTGGAGTTTAGCGAAGGTCTTTCTGATAAGCCAGAGTGCTTAACTCATGACGCCACGCCTCAGTTGGCGGCACGCTGAAACTTTTGAAAGTATGTTCGTAGCAAGTGCAGATGTCCGGTTTTCTTAGCTAATGAAGTGTCCGGTTTTGGTTTTAGTCATAAAGTCAAATATTCAATAGCCGTGGCTGTGGGACTGTGGGAAAGTCAGGCCGCTTTTTGGCGTGACTTTTCCAAGCCGCTGAGGGAAGCGATGTTCTTTATCGCTTTCCGCAGAGGCGGCAGTTCCACAGTCTTGTTTTTTTTGTTCGCTACTAATGGCACGGCTTCATGGTTAAAGCGGCCGACCAGATGCGGACCAAAAGTGATCGAGACAGTTTCGTCCAGATGCTCATGAATGGTGACGCGACATCCGGCCAGCGTGGCCCGCAGCTTACTGCGCTCAAGCTGCCAGATGCGATTGGCAAAACTCACCGTATTGTCGCGCGCTACAATCCGCTCGTGTTGCAGCGAGAAGACCAGGTCAAGATCTTTGCGGCGCAGCGGCACGAAGGCAGTGCCGCGCTCGCTGGCGGCGACACTGAAGCGCTGATTGAACTCCGCGATGTATTCCTCGCGCAGAAAGCGGTTGGCTTCCTCGGGCGTCACGATCCCGCGCCGTCGCAACTCCTGCGGCAGTCGTCCCTGCCAGGTGCCAAAGCCGCGTTCGCTGCGGCCGCGCGCCTGTGGCGAGTAAGCCGGAATCAGTTGCACTCCCAGTTCTTTCATGGTTCTTCCTACCTGGGTGGGGCGATCGTGATTAACCGCCTGACCGGCCTTTGGCGTTAGGAAAAAGTGGCTGGCGCGGTCACTGTAGAGGGAACAAAACAGCCCCTGCTCTTCAATCACGGTGCGCAATCCAGCCATCACCGTGCGCGTCGATTCTTCCTCGACTAACTGCGCGTAATAGACCTCGCTGGTGGCGTCATCCATGATCACTATTAGGTCGTACCAGCGATGATCACAAAACCACTGATGCTGACTGCCGTCGATGTGCAGCAGCATTCCCGGCAGGGACCGCCGTGGCCGGCGCTTCCGATGCACTCCTCGCTTCCGGCCCTTCTTCACCAACCCGGCTCCCTGTAACGCCAGCTTCACCCACGTGTAACTCAACTTGATCCCGTGTTCGGCCCCCAGCTTTTCGTGAAAGTGCCGCACATTGAAATCAAAGTATTGCTCCTGATATAGCCGCAGCACTTCTTCCACTTGCTTGAGCGCCACTCGCTTCTCCGACACCCGTCCCCGCCGCCGATCCTTCAACCCCTCGTATCCGTGCTCTTCATACCGCCGTTGCCAGCGCCGCATCTGCCGGCAGCTGATCCCGATGATCTCGGCCGCCTCCCACCACGTGATCCGCCTGGCCATCGCCCGTAACATCACTTCCTGTATCTTCATCATCCGCTCCCATGCGGCTTCGGGGCTTCGCTCCATCCCTCATATTCGCAGGCCTAACCCCTCGCCGCTCTAAGCGGACACTTCATGTGCTAACTCAACCGGACATATCATGTGCTAACGACACCGGTTTAAGATTCGATT
>Ga0207428_10004761_pt1 | contig 12831 bp, 9 predicted proteins | sample RhiMethybrSRZTD1_FD_187600 | JGI IMG/M metagenome (GOLD analysis project Ga0207428, IMG submission 187600) | Populus rhizosphere microbial communities from Tennessee, USA - Rhizosphere MetaG P. TD hybrid SRZTD1 (SPAdes) (version 3) | ecosystem: Host-associated > Plants > Roots > Rhizosphere >... | reverse complement strand
GAACGCGCGGCACTGGGCTGCTGTGAGCATCGGCTCGTCGTGTGCAGGAACGCTCATGACTCCGCTCGGATTGTGCCGAGTCCGGCGCGCAGTTTCGCGGCCGACGCGCGCGCGGTCACCGAGTTGATGTACATGTCGGCGCCGAGCTCGAGTCCTGCCATCTGGCCGGTGCGCGGCTGCAGCTCGAAGTGCCAGTGGAAGCGCCGGCCCGGGATGCGGTGTTGCCACAGGTTGAACGCGGGCTGGCCGAGGCCGCGTTGCACCGCGAGGAACATGGCCTGCAGCGTGGCCGCGAGCGAGTCGACGTCGGTCGTCAGGAAGTCGTCGTTGCAGGCGCGCGGCAGCAGCCAGGTCTCGTAAGGCAGCTTCGGTGGCTCGGGCACCAACACGACGTGGTGTGCCGCGGCGAACACGAGGCGGCCTTCGGCTTCGGCCGTCGCGAGCGTGTTGCACCACGGACAGTGCCCCAGCTGCCGTGCCTGATCGGCTTCGAGTTCGAGCCGGGGCGGCAGTTCGGCGAGGCCGAGGACCTGCGTATGGTTGTGCGCGATCGAAGCTCCCGCGAGCGCGCCGACGTTCTTGAACACGTAGGCGCAAGCGACTCCGGGCCGGCTCTCCATGGCCCGCACGCGGCGTTGCCACAAGCAGAGACAACGGCGCAGCGTCGCGCGATCGAGCTCGGCCGGTTGCTCGAGATGCACGTTGCCTTCCGCGATCACCTCGTGGTGTGCGTTGGCGGGAAACTTGTTCGCGAACGCGCGCGCGACCCAGCCGGCCGTGTCGCGTCGGCTGCCGGGCTCGCGTTCGGCGTCGATCTCGGCCGGAGTGTCGACCTCGTTGCCCTGGCAGAACGGGCAGCGCATCGTGCTCGCGGCCGGCCCCGTGTGCATGGGCCGCCGCTGGCGCTGTGGTGCCATCAGGATCGGCCGCGCTGTCGTCGGGTCGACGAGCAGGCGCGGCGGCTCGGCGTCCTCCCTGGTCATCCGTGGACTCGTTGCCGCGGCAACGCGACGATCATCGGGGCGAGCAACCAGAGTGGACGCATGGCCCGCGATGGTAGCGGGATCGTCGGCGGAGGTCGCGTGCAGTGTTCACCTGGCCGCATGCGAGCTCACGGCTCTTGCAGGTCGTGGATGTCGCGGGCGCCAGCGAGCACCTCGGCGGGGCTCGGCACCTTGCCGCCGTTCTGCGCGTAGGCGCGGAAACGACAGCGCACGTGAACGGCAGTGCCCGCGGGGTAGACGAGCCAGCGTCCCCCCTTGCTGTCGAACACCTCCGCTTCTGGGGTGGGGTCGAGGCTCATCTCCTGCACGACCAGTGAGCGTGTGCTCGACGGCAGCCGCAGGCGGCCCCCGGAAGGAACGAGGAACTCCGCCGCGACGTGATGTTCCTCGAAGTCGGGAAACCGCGAGTCCGGCAGCGTCGAGCAGCCCGCGAGCAGGACCGTGCAGCAGAGCACCGCTGCGAGGCGCCGTTTCGCCGCGCTGCGTGACCCCGGTATCATGCGTCGATGACGGGTGGTGTCGCGGTACGCGGCAATCTTCTCTGTGTGACGTGGTCCGCGGCGCTGGGGCATGTGTTCCTGTTCGATCTCGAAGCACGCCAGCGTGTGTCCGCGTGGTCGGTTCCGGCCGGCAGCCAAGGTTACTCGGACGCGGGGGGCGTGGCCATGGACGAGCACTTCCACCTGTTCGTCGCCGATCCGCACAACAACCGCGTCTGCCACTTCAGCGCGTTCGGCCGCCATCTCGGCGACATCGGCTCGCCCGCGCCGAAGAACGGCGATGTCGCGCGCGATCGCCCTGGTGTGCTCGATCGGCCGCACGCCGTGGCCGTCGTCGGCGACACCGTGCTGGTCGGCGCCGGCGACAAGCCACGGCGGTGCTCGGTGCAGCGCTTCACGCGAACTGGCACCGCGTTGCGGCGGTTGCATTCGGGCGGCGATGTCGAGGCGACCTTCGGCGCGCCGCGGTCGATCTGGGCCGATGCCCAAGGCGTGCTCGTCGCCGACACGCTGCGCGGCCGCATCCAGCGCTTTCGCGCCGATGGCACGTTCGTGAGCCACACGCCGTGCGCGCTGTCGGGTGCGCTCGCGCGGCCGATCGCGGTGTTGCGACTGCCCGGCGGCAACATGCTCGTCGCCGATCGCGGCGACGAGCCCGCGATCACGGCCCTGCAGCCGGACGGCGTGCACCTCGGCATCGCGGCCGATCTGCATGCGCGCTGTGTCGAGCCCGTGGCGTTCGCCGCGGACGCGACCGGCCGCATCTACGTGCTCGATCGCGGCGGCGAACGCGTGCAGCGTTTCGATCGCGAGCTCCGCTTCGACCAGATCGTCGTCGACCTGCCCGAGCACCTCGACGTCGCTCCGGGAGCACCGAGCGAGCACTGATCGCGCCTCGTGCCACGTGGTCATGATCGCGTGAAACAGCGGACAAGAAGTCGAGAAGCAACCTTGCGCAGCGCAGCGCGATCGGCAACAATCTCGTCGCTGTTGGGCTCGCTGAGCTGGCCGGTCAGCCACTTGCGTGTGTGTCGAAACTCCAGGCACGCGGGTGGGGCCAGAGCGGGTTCCACGGCTCTCGCTGTCTTTTCGTCCCGTTTTCTTTCGTTGGGCGGACCCACGCCGACCCGGAAGGCTCCATGCCAGATCGGGCGTAGGCTCCCAGCGGCGTTTGGAGGGGCTCCTTGGATCGAATCCGCATCCGGGGTGGCCGCGGTCTCCGCGGCACCGTCCGTGTTTCCGGCAGCAAGAACGGCGCTCTGCCGATCCTTGCCGCATCGCTGCTCATCGACGGCCCGATCCGTCTGCGCAACATGCCTCGACTCACCGACGTCGAGAACCTGCTGCGCATCCTCGGCAAGCTCGGCGTCGAGCACCACTGGACCGAGGACGGCGCGCTCGAGCTCGAGGCCGTCGACAAGACGATCTACATCGCTCCGTACGACCTCGTGCGCACGATGCGCGCGAGCTTCGTCGTGCTGGGGCCGCTGTGGGCGCGCCGCGGCGTCGCGCGCGTGAGCTACCCCGGCGGGTGCGTGTTCGGTCATCGACCGGTCGATCTGCACTTGAAGGGTCTGCGCGATCTCGGCGGCGTGATCGAGATGACCGACGGCTACGTGACGATCAGCGGACCGCCGCTCGGCGGGCCGGTGTTCCTCGGCGGCAACATGGGCTCGACCGTGCTCGGCACGGCGAACGTGCTCATGGCGGCGACGCTCGCGAAGGGCACGACCTACCTCGAGTCGGCGGCCATGGAGCCCGAGATCGAGGACCTCTGCAACTTCCTGAATGCGTGCGGCGCCCGCATCTCGGGAATCGGCAGCCACCTGCTCGTGATCGAGGGTGTCGAGACGCTGACCGGTTGCGAATGGACGATGATCCCGGACCGCATCGAAGCCGGCACGTTCTTGTGCGGCGCGATCATGATGAACAGCGACGTCGTCGTGCAGGACTGCAATCCGATGCACCTGCTCTCGGTCGTCGATCGCCTGCGCGCGGCCGGGGCCCAGATCGAGCTCGGTCGCGACTTCCTGCGCAACGTGCCGATCGCGCAGGGACGCCTGCGCGCCGTCGACGTCACGACGATGGCGTATCCGGGGTTCCCGACCGATCTGCAGGCGCAGTTCATGGCGCTGATGGCGCGAGCCGACGGCGTGTCGGTGATCACCGAGAAGATCTACCCCGAGCGCTTCATCCATGCCTCGGAGCTGCAGCGGCTCGGGGCGCGCATTCGCCGCGAAGGTCCGAGTGCGATCATCGAGGGCATCGAGGAGCTGCAAGGCGCGCCCGTGATGGCCAGCGACTTGCGTGCTTCGGCCAGTCTCGTGCTCGCCGGGCTCGTGGCGCGCGGCTCGACCGATGTGCGCCGCGTGTATCACATCGACCGTGGCTACGAACGCATCGAGCAGAAGCTGCAGTGCATCGGCGCCGACATCGAACGGATCAGCAAGGCTGAGCGGGGAGCGCCCGCGTCAGTCCGCCGCGCGACGGGTCAGTTCGTGCGCCTTGGCCGGCGTGAGCTCGGCCAGGATCGAGCGGGCGCCACAGCACTCGATGTCGCTGAGGTCGATCAGTTGCTGGTCCTCTTCGACGAGGTCGGGCGCGACCGTCTCGGCGAGGGCTACGACGGGTCGCAGCGGGTCCTTGCCCTGGGCGTGCACGACCGCGACCGCGCCGTCGTTCAGCTGCACGAGCTGGCCGTTGGGGTAGATGCCGTTGCTCTCGATGAACTTGCGCAGCAGGGCCTGGTCGAGCTTCTGGCCCATCGCGAGCATCACGCGGTAGGCGCGGATCGGCGACATCGGCTGCTTGTAGGGTCTCGCCGCGGTGAGCGCTTCGAACACGTCGCAGATCTTGACGATGCGGCTGACCATCGAGATGTGATGGGCGTGCAGCGTGCGCGGATAGCCGGTCCCGTCGGGACAGCGGTGGTGGCCGAAGGCCGCGGCGACCGCCAGCGGGTCGGCGTCGTTGTGGTCGAGCAGGCACTCGGCGCCGAGGTCGGCGTGGCGGTTCATCTGCAGGCGCTCTTCGGGGGTCAGCGTGCGCGCCGAATGCAGCAGCTCGAACGGGATCAGCGACTTGCCGACGTCGTGCAGCAACGCCGCCGTGCCGATGCGGATCAGCAGGCCATGGTCGTCCGTGAGCGTCTTCGCGAAGTTCATGCTCAGGATCGCGACGCGCACCGAATGACCGAACGTGAACGCGTCGTATTGGTCCTGGCGCGCGAGGCCGAGCAGCGGCTGTTCGCGGTTCTGCAGTTGCTTCAACACCTGCTCGGCCTGGGCTTGCACGGGAGCGAAGTCGATACGGCCACCGCGGCAGACCGAGACCGTGACGTTCTGGAGCAGGTCGATCACCGACTGGTAGAAGCGCAAGCCGACGCGCACGGTCGATTCGACAGTATTGGCCTTGTCGCCGACACGCACGGCGCTCGCGTAGGGCGGCAGCAGGCGCGCCAGATTGCATTGGCGCTCCGCGAGCGTGTCGTTGAGGTGGTTGTAGTCGTGGCCAGGCAGCGGCCGTGTGGCCATGGCGACCAACAGCGTCTCCAGCTCCTGGTTTTCCACGCGCGCGCCGAACTCCAGCCCACCGGATCCCCAGGTCCGCAACAGCGCGATCAAACGCGCGGCGCCGATGCTGGCGCCGAGCAGGGGACTCTGCTTGTGGATGATGAGGCCCTCGGCCGCGCCGATCACGACCGTGGGCTCGCCAGTCGCAGCCGCGAGCTCACGCAAAGCGCGCTGCAGATCCGAGATCGAGGTCTGCACGCGCGGATGCGTCATCGCGTAGATGCGGGCGTTGACGAACGCAGCGACCAATGAGTCGACGAGCAAGGTCGCTTCCGTGGTGGCGTCGGTTGGCTGTTGCAGGTCCGAGGTCATGATGGCATCGAGGCGAAGTAGCGCAGAACCGCGCGCGCGCACCGGCGAACGGCGCGTGCCTGGCTCCCGAGCTGGGTGAAGCGCCCCGTCGTCGCGAGATGCTTCAGCAACGCCCGGGTCTCGGGGTCGGGCACGTGCCGCAGGTTGTCGATCGCGGCGAGATAGGTCTCGAAGTTGCCGCGCTTGCTGCAGCGTTCGACGGTGGATCGCAGCAGACGCCCTGTCGCAGCTCGCTGCGTCTCGTCGAACTTGTTCTGCGCGACGGCGGCCAACAGGTTCTGCAGATAGGCGCGCGGCAGCTCGTCGACCGAGGTCACCGAGTCCAGTGCCGCCATCTCGGCGGCGGGCAGCGACAGGGTCCGCGCGAGGTCGAGCAGGATCTGGCGTACGTCGCGGGAGCCGTGCGTGGCCGCGTGCGGCAGGAAGGGCAACACGAGGTCCCCGCCGATGGCGACGAGGGCCTTGACGACGACCGGGTCCAGCAGCACGCCCGTCTTCGCGGCCGCCGTCACGCCGCCGAGCGGGAGCATCGTGCCGAGCATCTCGAGACCTTCGCGCATCGTGCGCAGACCGTCCGCGTCCTGACCGAGCACGCGCGCCGCGAGCGGCAGGGCCTCGGGGAAACCACGTGCGACGAACGTGGCGTCGACGAAGCCCTGAGCGCGTACGAGCTGTTCGAGCCCGCCGTCGACGAGAGCACGCAGGATGCGCGTGCGTGCGGGCTGCGTGATCGAGGTGCCCTGATCCTTCGGGTTGATGTACTGGTCGACCATCTTGGCGCCGAGCTTGTCGAGCGCGCGAACCGCCGGGGCCAGGCGCGCCGATGCCGCTTGCAGCACCGCCTCGTTCGTGGAATGGCTCAGCGTGTGCAGCAGGACGCCGCACAGCTCGCGGCTCATCGTGGATGAACCCGGTTCGAACTCGGTGGCCGGCGGCAGCCGCAGGTCGGCTGCCTCGGGCAATGCGGCCATCTCGTGCAGCAGCATGTCGAGATCGGCGACGATGCCCTCGTCCTCGGGTCGGCCCGTCGGCAACTCGTCCCTCGACAGGGTGTGCTTTGGTGCTTCGGCGGGGAAGTACTGGCGCGCGACGCCGAGGGCCATGCGCAGCAACTCGCCGCCCTTGACCTTGGCCTTGCGCTGCACGACGGCAGAAAGGCCGTCCTCGACGCGATCGAGCACCTTCCTGACGACCCCTTCGATCTGGGCCGGGTCGTTTGCGATGTCAGCGGGCAGCAGTTCGCCGATCGCTTCGAGCAGGTCGATGCCGCGGTCGATGGCGGCCGTGGGGTCCTCCGTCCTGCTCTCGATGGCCTGCAACTGCTGCCGGATCGAGCCGTCCTCGGCCAGCCTCTGCAACACTGCGGACAGGCGTGGGCGCGTGGCTCTCGTGTTGGGTTTCGGCGGCGCCGGCTCGGGCGGCGCCGGCTCGGGCGGGTACGCGTCCGTGCCTTCGGGTGGCACGTCCGTCGCGTCGGCCCCCTCGGCGTAACGACCCGTGAACACGAGCGGCAACGGTCGCAGCCGTGCGTGATCCTTCTGCCACTGCGACAGCAAGTGGTCGCGTGTGCGCGAGCGGCATCGGTTCAACATGATCGCGAACTCGTTGACGTCGTTGACCGAGCAGTCGACGTCGAACTCGACGCCGCGCAGACCCGCGTTGCGCAGACGCTCGATGAGCCAGCTCGCATCCAGCGAGTCCATGCGCAGGCGCTTGCCCGCCAGATCGAACTCGTCCCCGTGCAGGATCACGGCGATCGTGCGCCGTTCGCCTGCGCGCGCGCGCATGCGCTCGAGCGCGTCCGTCGCCGCGCCCTGGACGCGCGGGTGCGAGGCCGGGTAGATCGCGATGTTCTTCAGCGCCGCGGCGAGGGACTGGACCAGTGCAGCATCGCCGTCCGATGCATGGTCTCCCTTGATTGGTTCCGGCGGTCTCTGTTCCACGGCTTCGACGGCTATCGACGAGGCCCTGCCGCGGAGCACAGTCTACGCGCTAACTCATTTGCCAGGCCAACTTGAGGCGGTGGCGCGAGTGCGGGCCGAGGCGGTGGCTCTCCCGTGGAGGGCAGCAGGGTGCGCGCTTACCATCCTCGGCTCGACGGAGAAACAGATGCCCGATGCCGCCCGCCCCGATCGTCACGCCCGCTATCTGCGTTTTCGCAGCGTGCTCGAGGATCCGTTCGTCGAGCTCGACCTGAGCCTCGGTGGTCTCGCCGAGAGCGACGTCGGAGCACTGCAGGCGCCGCTCGGCAAGGCGCTGCAGGCACTGCAGGCCCTCGAGGCCGGTGGCATCGCGAACGCGGACGAGAAGCGCATGGTCGGCCACTTCTGGTTGCGTGCGCCGGGACTCGCGCCGTCGCCCGACGTCGAGGAAGCGATCGCTCGGACGATCGCGAGCATCGAGGCGTTCGTGCAGGGTGTGCACAGCGGTCGCCTGACGCCGCCCGAGGGCGGCGCGTTCACGAAGGTCGTGTTGTGCGGCATCGGCGGCAGCGCGTTGGGACCGATGCTGCTCGCCGACGTGTTCGGCACCGTGGAAGCCCCGATGAGTCTCTGCGTGCTCGACAACACGGACCCCGAGGGCATCGACCTCGCGATCGAACGGCTCGGCGCGCTGCAGGATGCGGTCGTGATCGTGATCAGCAAGTCCGGCGGCACGCCCGAGACCAGGAACGGCATGCTCGAAGTCGAACGAGCGTGCAAGCTGCAGGGACTCGCGTTCGCGCCGCGCGCCGTGGCCGTGACGCTGCCGGGCTCGCAGCTGCATCAGCGCGCCGAGAAGGAGGGTTGGTTGGCCACGTTTCCGCTCTGGGATTGGGTCGGGGGCCGCACCTCGATCACTTCGGCCGTCGGCCTGCTGCCGGGCGCCCTGCTCGGTATGGACGTGCGCGCGTTCCTCGCCGGCGCGGCCGCGATGGACGACGCGACGCGGCGCAAGGACGTCTTCCAGAACCCGGCCGCGATGATGGCGGCCTTCTGGCACCACGAGGGCAAGGGCAAGGGCGAACGCGCGATGGTCGTGTTGCCATACAAGGACCGGCTGCTGCTGCTGTCGCGCTACCTGCAGCAACTCGTCATGGAGTCGCTCGGCAAGGAGCACGACCGCAAGGGCAGGGTCGTGAACCAGGGCATCACCGTCTACGGCAACAAGGGCTCGACGGACCAGCACGCCTACGTGCAACAGCTGCGCGACGGAAGGCACGACTTCTTCGCGGTGTTCGTGCGCGTGCTGCAGGACCGGACCGCGGGACACTTCGAGGTCGAGCCGGGCATCACGTCGGGCGACTACCTCGACGGGCTCTGGCAGGGCACACGCGCTGCGTTGTTCGACAAGGGGCGCCATTCGGCGACGATCGGCGTGGATCGGCTCGACGAACGCGTGCTCGGGGCGCTCGTGGCGCTGTTCGAGCGCGCGGTCGCGCTCTATGCGGAGCTGATCGACGTGAACGCATATCACCAGCCAGGCGTCGAGGCCGGCAAGAAGGCTGCGGCGCAGGTGCTCGAGCTGCAGAAGAAGCTGCTCACGGCGCTGACCGGCGAAGGGCTCGACGTGAAGGCGCTCGCAACGAAGGTGGGGGCGGACGCGGCCGACTGCTGGCCCGTGTTGCAGCACCTGGCGGCCAACCGGCCCGAGATCCACGTGGCGCGCGGGCACGATCCCGCGACCGCGGTCTTCCAGAAGCGCGGAGGGTGATGCGGGCGTTCGCGACGGCATTCGTGCTGGGACTCGGCGCCTGTGTCGGGCCCGCGCGGACGGTGGGGCAGCAGAGCGTCCCTGACGCCGCACGGTTGCCCGTGCACGTCGAGTTCGTGCCGCCGCTCGCGGCGCCGGGCGAACTGAGCATCGCGCACGAGTGTGGTGAGCACCTCGTGGTCGCTACGCGCTGCAGCGCGGTCGACCTCTGGCTGCGACCCGGGCCGGTTGCCTTCGTGCTGCACGCAGGCGGCAAGTCGCACGAATTCGCGGCAACGATCGCCCCCGGCATGGCCGCGATCGTGTGGAATCTCGGGACTGCTCGCTGAACGATGAACCGCATGAAGAGAGTGCTTTCCTTCGCGTTGGCCGCCACAGCACTCGCTGCGATGGCCCGTGGCCAGGGCAGGACCGACTACGTGGGCGACGTGAAGTTCGCGGTCGACGCGATCGAGAAGGAGTGCAAGACGCTGCTCGCGAGCAAGAGGATCGACTGGAAGAAGGTCACGGCGCCGCTGGTCGTCGAAGCGAAGAAGACGAAGACCGACGAAGCCCACTTGCTGCTGCTCTGGCGGCTGCTCGCGCGGCTGCAGGACGGCCACGCCGAAGTGCGTCCGCTCGAAGCGAAGAACGTGAAGCTCGACCTGCCGGACCGTTCGTTCGGGCCGGGCCTGTTCCTGTGCCGCGTGCAGCAGGCCGTCTTCGTCAAGAACGCCTGGGGACCCGCGGCCGGCGCCGGCGTCGCGCCGGGCATGGAGGTCGTGACGATCGACGGCGAGGCGGCCGAGGCGTGGTTGCAACATCGCACCGCAGAGCTCGCCGACCTGATCTCGTTCTCGACGCCGCAGCAGGCGGCCTTCTACACCTGCCACTGGGGTCTCGCCGACGTCGCGGGCACGCGTCTCGAACTCGAGGTCAAGGCCGGCGGCGCGAAGAAGAAGCGCACGATCACCTACGGCAAGTGCAACCAGACGCCGCAGGGCCCGGCGTTTCCGCCGCCGAACCTGAAGGGCAGCAAGGACGTGTATTACGGGACCACGGCACAGGGCTTCGGCTACGTGCACGTGCGCCGCTGCAAGGAAGACCTGCCCGCGCAGATGGACGAGGCGCTCGGCTCGCTCGGCAACGTGCCGGGACTCGTCCTCGACTTCCGCGGCAACTCGGGCGGCGGCTTCGACCACGAAGCGCTGTTCGGCCGGTTCCTGCCGTCGGGCACGACGTGGCAGGGCGGGGTGCGCTACAGCAGCGCCGGCGATCATCCGTATGGCGGCCCCGTCGTCGTGATCGTCGACGCGACGGTGCGCAGCGCCGGCGAGACCGCGTCGGGCATGTTCTCCGAGGACGGCCGTGCCTACATGATCGGCGAGAGCAACACGGCCGGCATGGCGTCGCAGAAGACGGACATCAAGCTGCCCAGCAAGCTGTTCTCGCTCTACGTGTCCGTGGCGTCCAACAAGACGCGCTTCCAGGGCGGCAAGGGCATCGAAGGCGTCGGCGTCGCTCCGCACGAGCTGGTTGCGTTCGACCCCGTGGACCTCGAGGCCGGGCGCGACACGCTGATCGCGCGCGCCGAGGCCCTGCTGGCCGCGTTTCCGCAGGCCAAGGTCCGCTACGAGCCAAGGAAGGCCGGGTGGGACCCCGTGAAGTAGGGGCGACGATTCACGCGAGACCGATGGCAGGGACCGCCCAGCACCGCTAGGCTCGTCACGCTTTCCCGTCACTTCCGGAGAAAGCAACTGTGGCTGAGTTCCTCGGCGAAGGCCTCACCTACGACGACGTCCTGCTGGTGCCGCAGCTCGGATCGGCCCTGCCGCGCGACGTCGACATCAGCTCGCGGTTCTGCCGCGGCGTCTCGCTGCAGGCTCCGATCGCGGGCGCCGCGATGGACACGGTCACCGAGTGGCGCATGGCGGTCGCTCTCGCGCAGCAGGGTGGCATCGGCATCGTGCACAAGAACCTGACGGTCGACCGGCAGGTCTCCGAGGTCGACAAGGTCAAGCGCTCGGCGAACGGCGTGATCCAGGATCCCGTCGCGGTGTCGCCCGACGACACGATCGGCAAGGCGAAGGACCTGATGCAGGCGCACAAGATCAGCGGCCTGCCCGTCGTCGACGGCCGCCGCGTCGTGGTCGGCATCCTGACGCACCGCGACCTTCGTTTCGTCGAGGCGCGCGACGCCAAGGTCGCGACCGTGATGACGGCGCAGAATCTCGTGAAGGCGGCGCCGAACACGACGCTCGACCAGGCGCGCCAGATCCTGCGCCGCAACAAGGTCGAGAAGCTGATCCTCGTGCAGCAGGACGGCACGCTGGCCGGCCTGATCACGATGCGCGACATCCGCGGCACCGAGGAGTTCCCGGCCGCCGCGCGCGACAGCCGCGGCCGCCTGCTCGTCGGCGCCGCGGTCGGCGTGCACGATCTCGACCGCGTCGGCAAGCTGCTCGAAGCCGGTTGCGACGTCGTCGTCGTCGACACGGCGCACGGCCACAGCAAGAACGTGATCGACACGGTGCGCGCGATCAAGAAGGCGTGCCCCATTCCTGTCGTCGCCGGCAACGTCGGCACCTACGACGGCGCCAAGGCGCTCGTCGACGCGGGAGCGGACGGGGTCAAGGTCGGCATCGGTCCCGGTTCGATCTGCACGACGCGCATCGTCACGGGCTGCGGCGTGCCGCAGCTCACGGCCGTGCTCGACGCCGTGCGCGCGTGCGGGCCGGCTGCCGTGCCTGTCGTCGCCGACGGCGGCATCCGCCAGTCGGGCGACATCGTGAAGGCGCTCGCTGCCGGCGCTTCGTCGGTGATGCTCGGTTCGCTGCTGGCGGGCGTCGAAGAGTCCCCCGGCGAGACGATTCTCTACCGCGGCCGCCAGTTCAAGACCGTGCGCGGCATGGGTTCGCTCGGCGCGATGGAGCAGGGCTCGGCCGATCGCTACGCGCAGGGTGAGATCAAGGAGCGTCCGAAGTTCGTGCCCGAGGGCGTCGAGGGCATGGTGCCCTACCGCGGGCCCGTCGCGGAGTTCATCTACCAGCTCACGGGCGGCCTGCGGTCCGGCATGGGCTACTGCGGCGCGCGCACGCTCGCCGAGCTCTCGGGCAAAGCGAAGTTCCTGCGCGTCACCGCGGCCGGCCTGCGCGAGTCGCACCCGCACGACATCCAGATCACGAAGGAAGCGCCGAACTACAGCGGCGAAGCATGAACGACCCACAGAGCAACGACGGCCCGAGCGGCGGCGTCCTCATCGTCGACTTCGGCGCTCAATACTGTCAGCTGATCGCGCGGCGTGTGCGCGAACTCGGCGTCTACTCGCGCATCACGGTGCCCGAGCGCGCGATGTTCACGTTCACGCACATGCGACCCGGCGCCGTGATCCTGAGCGGCGGGCCGCGTTCGGTCTACGAGAAGGACGCGCCGGAGCTCGATCCGGTGATCCTGCAACAGGGGGTGCCGGTGCTCGGCATCTGCTACGGACTGCAGTGGCTCGCGCAGCAAACTGGCGGTCAGGTGATCCCGGGACAATCGGGCGCCGAGTATGGCCGCACGGAGCTCGACGTAGTGGACCGCTCGGGCTTCCTCGAGGGCGTGCGCGACCGCGGCATCGTCTGGATGTCGCACGGCGACAAGGTCGCGAAGCTCGGCCCCGGGTTCGAGGTGCTCGCGAAGAGCGAGCCGTCCCCGTTCGCGGTCGTCGCGGACAAGAAGCGGCGCTTCTACGGGCTGCAGTTCCATCCCGAGGTTGCGCACACGCAAGAC
>Ga0207428_10004758_pt1 | contig 12833 bp, 10 predicted proteins | sample RhiMethybrSRZTD1_FD_187600 | JGI IMG/M metagenome (GOLD analysis project Ga0207428, IMG submission 187600) | Populus rhizosphere microbial communities from Tennessee, USA - Rhizosphere MetaG P. TD hybrid SRZTD1 (SPAdes) (version 3) | ecosystem: Host-associated > Plants > Roots > Rhizosphere >... | reverse complement strand
TGCAGTTCGGCGGGCTCGTATTGCGAGATGAATTCGCGCCAGAGCACGGCGCCGACGCTTGAGACCTCGTAGCGGCCGTCCCAGGCCGCAAGAATCTGGCAAGCCTGCCGCAAATCCACGGCCTGCCCGTCAAGCGTGACGGACGGCGTCGCCTGACAGCGTTTGACCAGTTCACCGCGCGCTAATTCCGCCGACAGGCTGCGATTGCTGAGCGCGGCGGCTGTGAGTTCGTCGAGCGTGAATTTGCCGTCTTTGCCGGCGGGGCCGTCCGGACTCGTGTCGTCGAGCAACAAAACGTTCATTCTCGTGCGCAGCGAACGCGCCGTGCCTTCGGCGCCATGCAGCGGCGAGAACCCGGTCAGCAATTGGCGCGGATTGGCCAGCCAGAAACTATCGTTCGCGTTGAAGACGAAATCCTTCCGCTCCAATTGCGGCATGCGCGAATAAGGAATCACTCCGGGGCGCGTCGCTGGGTCATCGGCCCATTCAAACAAAGAATCACCGCCGTCGAGTAAAACCAGCCCACGTTGCCAGGCCGTTCGGGTGAGCGGGTCAGTCTCTCTGCGTTTAATCCAGCCCGCCAACGCGGCGGGCTTCAGATTAGGCGTCGCCGAGGTGTCGGAGTACCACGCGCGTCCGTCGGCGCTGGCCGCAATCGTATTGACCCAGGGCATCGCGTTGTACCTGGCATGCGCCTCTTTGAACTCCTCCAGGCTGCGCGCCCGATTCATCGCCAGCCATTGCGATCTGGATGAGACGTTATTCGCGTTGGCGTCTCGGATCGTCACCGCGCGTTTGGCCGTCCAGCCGAATCCGGGCAGATTGAGTATCGGGCCGTAGTGACTGAAAAAGACGCGCCGTTCGACCTGTTTGACGGCGCCGTCCGGTTGGCGCGCCGTGACGCTGATGACCTTGCTCGTCATCTCGCGTTCCTTGCCGTCATACATATAGCGCGTCGGATTTCCGTGGGCGAGATCGAGCGTGTAAAGCGTGAAGCGTTTGCCCGCTGACACTGTGTGCGTCCAGGCCACCGCGCGATTGAAGCCGATCGCGACGCCCGGTATACCCAGCAAGCCCACGCCGTACACATCCAGTTGGCCGGGGATGACCAGATGCTTTTCCCAAAACCGGTTGGAGCCGACCCATGGGTAATGCGGATTCGCGAGTAACATGCCGCGCCCGCTCGCCGAACGTTCCGAACCAATCGCCCAGCCGTTGCTGGCCTGCTCGAAGTCAGGAAAAACGACCTGCCCCGCTCGCGCCGTTTCGCTTTTCGGCGGCGTCGCCGTTGCGATCATGTCCGCGAAATTGACGCTCGTGACGACGACGCTCTGGTTATACGCAATCAAATCGTCAGCCGTAATCGGTAAGACCCATTCCTTGCCGCGACACCAGCCGGACACGCCGTCCGCGCCGACTTCGCTCAGGTACTGATTGTAACCGGCGACGTAGCCTTCAATCATTTCGCGCTCTTCTTTGGGCATGGATTGGAGCATCGAACGCGCCTGTTCATAAATGCCCAACGCCCGAAAGGCGATGTCGCTGTTGAGATGGCGATTATTTTCGCCGGGGCCGAAATATCGCGCGCGTTCCCCTCTGACCTTCACGACTTGATCGGCGAGCGAACAGAAATGGTCCTGCGCAAAGGCGTAGCCTTCGCCGAAGCCCAGACTCCCCATGTCTTTGGCCGTAATGTGCGGAACGCCGTGGCTGGCGCGGCGAATTTCAGCGGAGTAACGAGGCTTCGATTGCGAAGCGGTTCCATCCAGCAGCGGCGCGACCAGCAGCGCCAAACCGAATAGGAATCCGAATGCTAACCACGTACGGGCGGAAGAAATGAATTGCAAGACACGCATTGACGTAATCCTCCCTGCGGAACGAGCGAATGGAATTGAAAGCGCCTGGAATATAAACCACATGCCAGGTTGCGGCAATCATCGGAAGTCCTGATTCCTCGGCGCGCCATAGACAGCGGGACCACTGTTGATTTACAAATGCCTCTAAATTATTCCCGGAGGCAATCAGATGTTCGCAACTCGCTTTTCGCTGGTCGTTCTGCTGACGGCGCTTTGGTTTCTTCCCGCGCCCGGCCAAGCCGATAAACAAACGCTGGACGTGCGCGTGATGAGTTATAACATCCGTTATGGCACGGCGCAGGACGGCGCCAACCATTGGGACGAACGCAAAGAGTTTCTTGTCGAGACGATTCAGTCTTTCGATCCCGATTTGCTTGGAACACAGGAAACACTCGGATTTCAGCGCGATTTTCTGGCCGGGAAGTTGGCCGGATATGAAGTCCTGGGCGTGGGGCGAGATGATGGCGGCGCAACGGGCGAGATGACGGCGCTCTATTTCAAACGCGAACGGTTTGAGAAACTCGACGGCGGGCATTTCTGGTTGAGCGAAACACCAGACAAACCCGGCAGCAAAAGCTGGGATACGGCGCTAACGCGTATGGCGACATGGGCCAAGTTGCGCGACCGGCGACAACCGAAAGCCAAACCAATCGTCTTTTTCAACACGCATTTCGATCATCGGGGACAGCAGGCGCGGCTGGAATCCGCCCGTCTGTTGCGACGCCGTGTCACTGAACTCGCCGGGCAATGCCGCGTCATCGTCACGGGAGATTTCAACGCCGGCGAAGACAGCCCGCCTTACCACGCTTTGTTCGGCGCAGAGGGCAATCATGCGTCCCCGCTGCGAGACGCGTACCGTCTTCTGCATCCCGCGCGCGCAGCTGATGAAGGAACCTTTTCCAATTTCAAAGCCGGAGCGGTCAATGGCCCACGCATTGACTGGATTGGCCTTTCGGCTGAGTGGCAGGCGCTGGAGGCCGCGATTGACCGCACCGAACGAGGGGGGCGCACACCATCGGATCATTTTGCGGTGACGGCGATCCTGCTGCCTGACAATGCGCCCGCGAGCAGGAAAGCCAAACAAGGGAACCAGAGGAGACAACCGATTGGCGCCTTGCGTAAGCGCCGAGGTCAGGTTTTCTCCCCTGTCGATAGTAATAATTCCGTTTATAGATTAGCCAGTGGCGCGCCTCGTTCGCGCTCATAATCAAGACTTGACCCGTTTCAGCGCCTCATCGCGCCGCGCTTTGAACTCCGTGCCAGGTTTCCACTCCGGCCATTTTTCTCCTTGCGCCACCCGGTACCCGACTTGGAAGAGCAGTCGTAAATCCTCAACGGCGCCAGACAAATCCCAATCCGGCTTCACATCGTCAGAGACCTTGTGATAATCGCGATCGGTGTACTCCTTGCGCTTCTGCATGCCGTAGCCTTCGGGCTTGCCGATGAATTCAGTTCCTTCGTCGGTATAGAGCGCAGGCACACCCTGCTTGGCGAACTCAAAGTGATCGGAGCGATAGAAGAACCCCTTCTCCGGCTCGGCGTCGGGTTTGACCACGCGCCCTTGTGCGGAAGCCGCCTCGACAAGCGTATCGTCGAGCGTCGAATTGCCGTAACCGACAATCACCACGTCTTTGGTGCGGCCCCACTGGTTGAGTCCGTCCATATTGATGTTGGCCAGCGTGCGTTCGCGCGGGTAGAGCGGATTCTCGGCATAATACCTCGCCCCCAGCAACCCCTTCTCCTCCGCCGTCACCGCCAGGAACAGGATCGAACGTTTGGGCGCGGGGTTCAACTTCGCGAAAGCTTCGGCGAGTTCAAGCAGACCGGCCGCGCCTGACGCGTTGTCGTGCGCGCCGTTGAAGATCTGATCGCCCTGCAATTTCGGGTCGCGCCCCATGTGATCCCAGTGCGCGGTGTAAATCAGGTACTCATCTTTGAGCTTCTCATTCGAGCCTTCCAGTTTGGCGATCACGTTAGTCGAAGCTACTTCGCGCAGCGCGGTCTTGATCGTGAAGTTGGCCTTGGCGTTGAGCGGCACGGGCTTGAAATCTTTGCTGAGCGCGGCCTTCTTTAAAGCTTCAAAGTCCTTCCCGGCGGCGGTGAAGAACTGTTTGGCCTTGTCAACAGTGATCCACGATTCAACGGCTACCCGACTCATATTTCCATCTGGCGTCTGGATGCCGAAGTTCTCCTGCCGCCAACTGGCCAACGCCGCGAATGGATAACCTGCGGGACCGGTTTCGTGAACGATGATCGCAGCCGCCGCTCCTTTCTGCGAAGCGATCTCGTATTTGTACGTCCAGCGACCGTAATAGGTCATCGCTCTGCCCTTGAACATCTTCTCGTCGAGCTTGTTCGGATCTACGGGGTCAGGGATCGCCGGGTCGTTGATGAGCATGACGATCGTCTTCCCTTTGACGTCTACGCCTTTAAAATCGTCCCAGCCGTATTCGGGAGCGACGACGCCGTAACCAACGAAGACAACGTCCGAATGCTCGACCCTGGTCTCCGGCGTGAACCGCAGCGAGCGCGCCAGATAATCTTCACTGGCGAGAAGCAACTGCTTGGCGCCGATGGTGAATGACGCCGATGGCTGAGGCGTGTAACCAACGAGAGGAACTTTCTGCGCGTAACTGCCATCAGGATTGCCGGGCTTGAGGCCCAGACGTTTGAATTGCTCGGTCAGATAATTGACGGTCAATTCCTCGCCTTTTGTACCCGGCGCGCGCCCCTCGAACTCATCCGAAGCGAGCGTATTAATGTGTCGAAGCAGCTTGTCACTCGTGACGCTATCGAGCGCGGGCTTGATCTCAGCGGACGCCTCCGGCGCGACGTTGTTTTTAGCTGTGTCGGGAGCGCAGGCCAATGCGAATGTCACGCAGGCGAACAATACGCCGTGGAAAAGAATGTGCTTTTTCATTTTCGTTCCCTTCGGTTATTTGTTTCCGGGTTGTGGTCAAACATTGCGTAATAGAAAATCCGCCAGGAAAGAGAGGCGTAAGTATGGCGCATTATTGATGATTTGTAGAGTACGGCGCCAGACTTTTCGGTAAGCTTCACGAAGATCCATTGAAGCCGAATCACGGTTACGAAACGGAGCGGCTCTGTTGCAAAAAATATTTTGACCACATTCTATAGCGGGAATGAAACGAACCTTGCCCCAATATCTTGTGTGGTCAGTGAATTTTTGCAACAGAGCCCAGATGTTCAGATCTTGAATTAAGGCCACCGCCCAACAACAAGATATAGCGGCTCGATTATACGATTTTCCTGAAGAGCGGAGGTGAAGAATGAAGATCGGTTCGATAGTCATCCGTTGTTATGAATTCGACAAAATGTTGGCGTTCTGGCAGGAAGCGCTCCATTACATCCCCAGAGAGCCTGCTAAAAACGGCTGGGTGGTTCTTCGTGATCCGAAAGGAAGTGGGCCTAACTTGTCTTTGGACAAATATCCGGAAAGGCGCTCAGGCAAAAGGAGCAGGCTGCACCTCGATCTCTACACAACTGACAGCGAGGCAGAAGTCGAACGCATGGTCAAGCTCGGAGCCCGACGCTATCCCTGGCGATATGCGCCAGGGAGCGATTTCATTGTACTGGAAGACCCCGATGGCAATCTCTTTTGCGTCGTTCAGATTCCCGGCGACTAAGGCTTGTTCTCTCCTGATTATCGACGCCGATCTTTGCCGGCGGAAATTGCGTAATTTTGAGCCGATCGCCCACAAACTGATCAAGACCCTGGACCGAGATCCTACAGATCCGCGGATCAGCCAAGCGCTGAATCAGCAGGCCGAAACACGCATGTCCATAAGGCTATGGAACTTCCGCAATTTTGCGGCCTCGGTCCCTGCTTCGCTCAATCGCCGCTGGCGGAACGGCTGGAGAGTCGCCGATGATGGGGAGCGTAATTGATGCGGCGCGTTTCCCTCACATGGCCTTCCGTCAACGTTCCCTCGACGATCTCGTAGCCGAGCAATGCGAAGATCCGACCGCGCAGGAAGAGTGGACGCGCGTTGCCGTACCAATCCACGCACGAGGCTCGGCACCCGTCATTGGCCGACCCTTTCGCTTGCGAGGCGAGATCTCCTATTTCTTTCAAGCGCAGCATATCATTGCGCAGGAACAGGACGGACGCCGATCCGTCGATCAGATGCAGATAGCCGGGACGACCGCTCCCGCTGATCGGGAGGCCGAGCAATCCGGAATCCGGCCCTTCCGGTTTGTAAAAGAAGCCGTGGCTGCGCAACTCACCCTGCGACGCGCCTTTCCGCGTGTAGCCGCCCACTACGGCGGGCAGCTCTCCGAGCCGCACGCTCGTGAAATGCAAATCATTCTGATCAGCTCCGACGATTACAGCGCCGGAACCCATAGTTTCGATCCGATCCACTCCATGCTGCAGCGAAAGCTCGGTGGGAGCGCCGCCCGCCCATTGCGTCACATACAAGCTCGGCTGCTTCGCATTCTCCGGCGATCCCCAACCGCTGCCGGAGCCATACAGCAGGTAATCGCCGACGAAACGGTTCTGGAAAGCGTACCCTTCAGGCTTCGGCAGCCGCGCGTAGTTGGCGGCCTGAGCCGTCTCGCCGCCGTCCGAGAAATTCGCCAGCGGCGCTCGCATCAGCGCCACCTCCCCGGCGGCCACTTCCGCCGACCACATGCCATCGCCGGCCGCAGCGGAGCGCACCAGCACATTGATGTGATCGTCCCCGCTCTCGAGAAATGAGAACTGATCCACGGGGCTGCCCGACACGCCGAGCGCGCTCGGAGCGGAGCCGTCGAGCGGCATCCGGTACAGCATAGAACGGCGGGGCTGAGCGTCGAATTTTGACCTCTCCGTGGTCCACACATAGACTGAGTTAGGCGACACGTAAAACACGCGCCCCGGAGGCCCCACCACGGCCGTGGCCTCACAGGCAAAGTCGCTTCGCGCGAGGTCGCACACCGTCACCGTATGCAGCGCCATCCCGGAGTAAAAGTTCTGTCTCCGCTCTGGCTTGTAGACATGACTGGCCGAGACGATGCGTTTGAACTCGCTCTCGTCCGCTCCCTTGCGCCATTTACGAAGCGAGGGAAACGACTTGAACGGATCCCCGCCCCAGGGCGACAAGTATAGCGGCGTGTAAAAAACGAGCTTGTCGCCGATCAGCCGGCTGGAATAATTGCGGGATGAATAGTAATCGTTCGAGCGCAGGTGATAGGTCGCGCTGTATTCGAGATGGCCCTCGCGATCAATATCGAACAGGCCGATCTCCGTGCCGCCGCGCTCATAGCTGTATCCGATCACGACGACCCTGTCGCCGGAGATCAGCATCTCGTCATACCAGGTGTTCCGCGGATCGATGTCGGGTCCGAACGTATCGACGGCCGAAACCGGCTTCAGCGCGCCGTCGCCCACGGCGACCGTGAACAGACGCCCGCGCCGCAAAACTACCAGATAATCGCCGTGCAGTTTGACGATACCGCCCTCATCAACCCCGGCGTGTTGCACATTCGTAACGGACTCTTCATTCTCGCCCCCCTTCGCCTTCGCATCCGCATTCGCCTGGGCGGATTCCGCGGCCGGCGCCGGGGCCGATTCCTCCTCGTATTTAAAGACCATCCGTTTTGATTCGCGCCTGGCCTCCTCAGCGATTTGCTGGAAATAGGCCGTCAGCTCCTGCTCGGAACTAAACGCGCGTAGCGTCTTTTTGGGTTGGGCCTTGCCACGATTCGCATTCACGGGAGGATCCTGAACGGCGACTCCTTGTCCGCAACCGACCATAACCGAGGCGCCGAATGGCGCGGCAATGACGAATAAAATCAAGATTCTCAATTTCTCCATAAGGTAGATCCCTTCACTTTGATAGTATCGCCACACATTGAACGCCACGACCTCCGGAAACTTGCGATCAATCCCATTGTTGCAGGCGCATGTAATCGAAAAAATTCTTCTGGAAGAACAAAGATGATCGATCACGGCTTGATTGACTTGTCGTTCCGTACCAGAAAGGGAAAACACAAAGGGTTACATTCTGTGTGGATTGAGCCAGAGTTATTGCGAGTCAAGGGCGCACGCGGTAAAAACCACCCGGGCGACCGCTGATGGTGAAGCGGTTCGAAGTTCACCTATAGTCAGCCCGGGATATTTCAAGACGATGGAGATTCCTGTTCTTGCCGGCCGAGACTTCAACGACTTCGATACGGCAACCTCACGCCAGGTTGTACTCGTGAACGAGACGTTTGCGACGGTTCTTCGCGAACAGAAACCCGGTCGGGGCCCTGGTTCGCAGCGTGGCGGAACCGGACCATCCGGAGACTCTTTATGAAGTGATCGGAGTCGTTAAGGATACGAAATACGCAAATCTGCGCGAGGATATTCCTCCGATCACATATGTGCCCGCAGCGCAGCGCCCCAGCCCCGGACCGTGGGCGGGAGTCGTGATTCGTTCTTCAGCGGCGTTTAGCGAGGTCATTAACCAGGTCAGGCGCAAAGTCGTTGATCTGAGCCCAGACATAACGGTTCAGTTCAAGGTCTTCGAGACGCAGATACGCGAGGGACTCATTCGGGAGCGTCTGATGGCCTGGATGGCGGGTTTCTTTGGAACCCTCGCAGCCGTCCTGGCGCTGGCCGCAGTTGCCGGCTTCGCGAGTTTCATCCCTGCCTTGCGCGCCTCGCGAGTCGATCCAATGGTCGCTCTGCGCCTCGACTGAATTTTATAGTCGAAGAGCTGGCGCCAGCGTTCACGCCCGTATTGCGGCAGTTAGGACCCGTAAGTATGCCTGCACAGCATCTGTCATGCCCATTTCCAATGCGTCCGCTACCAGAGCGTGTCCGATAGATACTTCGAGAATTCCCGGAATTTCGCAAAACTTGCCGAGATTCTGCAGATTCAAATCATGACCGGCGTTGACCCCTAGTCCTGCCGACTGCGCAGCTTTCGCGGCAACGGCGTACTTTTCAAATACCGTGTCGAAATCGTTACTAGCAAACGCCTCGGCGTAGGGCTGAGTGTATAACTCCACGCGGTCAGCGCCCAACTCACGCGCCTTTCCCCATTGAGCGCTGTCTGCGTCCATAAAAATGCTCACTCGGGTTCCAAGATCGCGCAGTTCAGCGATAATTGGCGCGAGACGTTGACCCTCTTGGTCAAGGTCCCAACCGTGATCTGAAGTGATCGCATCCGGGCCGTCAGGAACGAGTGTGCATTGGGCAGGTTTGATCCTTCGCGCCATTTCCATGAATTCCGGGAAGGGGTTGCCCTCGATGTTGAATTCAACCTGCGGATAATGCTTCAAAAAATCGGAAAGGTCATACACGTCAGACGGCCAGATATGTCTACGATCAGGCCTGGAATGAACCGTAATGCCGTGAGCGCCGGCGCCGACGCTCAGTTCGGCCGCCCTCAGTACGCTTGGTATCCCGATATTTCGAGAGTTTCTCAGTAACGCGACTTTGTTCAGGTTTACGCTAAGTCGAGTCATAGATAGAAGGCCTCCAGCAGAACGAAACGTAGCTCAGTTCAGTTGCTCCCTACCGTACAACGCTCATAAAATACAGTATCAAGATTCGAAGTAGTCATAGATGTGGCCATCCTAAATCGAAACAGACAGCATGGGGACAGAAGAAGTAGACAGGATTCACAAGATTGATCAGGATTTGCAGTCAAGATAACTATCTTTTCGGTCTTCATCCTGAAAAATCCTGTCAATCCTGTCTGAATGTTTTCTGTCCCGATTTAGCGTGACTCAGGTGGTCTTGCGCAAGAGCCAATTTCATAATAAAACGGCAGTCCGCTTTTTAGGCGACGAATGGAAACACGCCGGATAAGGCAATGAGTTAACCCGGCATTCAGTCATCTAAACCGAAGTATGAATCTCCGCAACACCATCATCTATCTCATCGGTATCCCTGCCGTTGGGAAATACACGGTCGCCAAAGAAATAGGGAGGATAACGGGAGCCAAGGTAGTCGATAACCAGTTGATCAATACTCCGGTGTACAGCGTTGTCGGCTATGACGGCACATCGACCTTCCCCTTTCCGCAGGGCGCCGGACCGCATATCGAAACAATCAGGAGAGCGGTCTTAACCGTCATTCGCGATTTCTGCCCCCCGGACGACAGCTTCGTGTTTACGAATGTACTCGACGCGAGAGCGCCAGAGGACAAAGCGTTGTTCCGCCGAATCGAGCGATTGGCGAAGCGAAGAAAGGCCGGGTTCTTCCCAGTGTGGTTGACGTGCGATGTCGAGATGCTACGTCAACGCAAAAATACTCCGGAACGCCGAGCGCGGCTCAAGGACATCGATCTAACCACGATTCCATGGTATCTCCAGGAATTTGAAGTGCTTAAAGTGCAACACCCAAATGCGCTGACGCTGGATACATCTCACTGCGGGCCGGACAAAACGGCGCAGCGCATTTTGGAGCATGTGCAAGGGACCAACCCAGGCTCCAGTAAAGGATAAGAGTGAAGATCAACAAAGCTGTGGATCAAGTGGCATTCAAAATAACCCCGAAGGTCGCCGCCGAGCGGCGGGCTCGCGTCATCATAATTGCGGAAGGTTTTCCCGAAGCGGACACTGTAGCCACTGGAAATCACTTGAGCCTTGAAGTGCGCCAAAAGCGCTTCGGCTGGTACCTCGATGACCATCACGGTGATGGTCGGCTCGCTATTAACTGCAAGGCCCCACGCGGCGTCTCTCAACAATTGGCGAAACATGCCCCGGATAGATTTCACATCCCAAACTACGTTGGCCATCTCGGCTGGGTAGGGCTGTGGCTAGATACGCCTCAGGTCGACTGGGCAGAAGTCGAAGCTCTCCTCGTGGGGGCCTATCGTCTGACGGCGTCAAAGAAATTGATTGCCGAACTCGACGCCAGGAAGAACGCATAATTACCTGTCAATAGTAATAATCCCATTTAGCGAACGCCAACTTATGCTTACAGCGAGCGGATGGCTGTATTGATTATGATTTAGTCATGTCGGAGCGCGATCAGCGGGTCAACGGCAGCAGCTCGGATAGCCGGAAGCAGGATAGCGAGCACGGCCGAAATTCCGAGCGCGGCGATCGCGCCAAGATAGGCGTTGAAATCCCATGGGCTGATACCGAAAAGAAGCTTTTCGAGAAGCTGCGCAACGGTTATTGCGCCGGCGAGCCCCACCGCAAGTCCGATCGCGACCAGCCGCAATCCCTGGCCGACGACGAGACGGACGACGTCGACGGTTTTGGCGCCCAGAGCTCGCCGGATCGCCAGCTCCTTGGTCCGTTGTCCCACGAGATAAGCCAGGAGGCTGAAGACGCCGACGGCGGCGAGCAACATGGCCATCGAGGCGAATGCGCCGATCAACCTCGTGCGAAACCGCGGATAGGCCAGCGCATACGAAAACAATTCCTCCATAGTCTCGAATCGAACGGGCACTGTCGGATTTGCGTCGTGTAAGAGCGTGCGGAGCGCGCCTGCAAGCGACTTTTCATCCAGCGATGTCCGAACAAAAATCGAAAGCGAGCCGCCAATTCCCTGCGCCGACGCGAAGAAGATCACGGGCTGAGTCGGTTGGCCTGGACCCTGCCAACGCGCGTCGGCGACTACCCCGACAATCTCCGTCCATGGCGCCCTGCTGTTCATCCGAATAAATCTGCCCAGCGGCGACTCGCCTGGAAACGAGGCGCGCGCCAGTGTCTCATTGATTACGGCTACCGTCGGCCGTTCCAGCGTATCGGTGCGCTCGAAGTCTCGACCTGCGCGAATAGGAATCTCCAGGGTCTTGAAGAAATCAGGTGTGATCGCTTGAATCTCAGCTTTCGGCCGCTCGCCCGGTTGACCCTCAGGTCTGCCCTGGATGAAATAGTCTCTCGCCGGCCTGGGCTCTTTTCCCATCGGAAGAAAGGCGGCGCCCGCGGCCGAGCTTACGCCGGGCGTTGCGCGCAAACGATCCAGAAAATCCGCATAGAACGTGATCCTGTTTCGCCTATCCTCATCGCTTCCAACGGGGTACTGTGTATAGGCCGCGAGCACGCGCTCCGTGGTGAACCCGAGATCCACCTGCTGGAGCGCCTGAAACGATCGCAGCAGCAACCCGGCGGCCACCAGTAAGATGACGGACAGGGCGACTTCCGCCACGACGAACATAGCGCGGAGTCGAGCGCCGCCCCCGGACGTAGCGCCCTTCGATCCGCCGATCTTCAAAGCCTCCGACAGATCGAGTCGCGTGGCATGGATAGCCGGCGCAAGACCGAAAAGCAGGGTCGACGAAAGCGATAGCCCGACCGCGAAAAGGAGCACCGCTCTGTCGATCCGGACTTCGTCGAGTCGGGGCAAATCCGCAGGCGACAGAGCAGTGAGTCCGCGTATGAGCCAGGCTGCAAGGATGAGACCAGCGCACGTCGCCAATCCCATCAGGACAGAGTTCTCGGTCAGCAGTTGCCTCATCACACGGCCACGGCCCGCGCCGAGCGCGGCGCGCAACGCGATCTCACGCGTCCTGGCTGCGCTCCGCGCGAGTTGAAGATTCGCGATGTTTGCGCAGGCGATGAGCAACACGACGATCACTGCGCCCAGCAAAAGCCATAACATGATCTTCACGTCGCCGGTCATCCGATCCTGCAGCGGAATTAAGGCTACCGTCTTGAATCGGTTCTCCGGGTATTGTCGCGCCAGGTTGTCGCCGAGCGCCTGCATCTGGGCTTTCGCCTGCGCAAGATCCACCCCGGTCTTGAGTTTCCCGACGACGCGGTAGTCCGAGGCGCTGCGGTTCGAGCGACTCGTGGGCGCCGGCGACCAGATATCCGTAACGCCGGGATAGCTAAATCCGCGCGCCGCCACGCCGACGATTTGCCGCGGCAGGCCGTATACCGTGATCGTTTTTCCGATTGCAGCCTCGGCGCTCCCGAAGTGAGACTCCGCCCATTGACGCCTCACCACAGCGACGGTCTGCGGCGCTCCCCCCGTCGGGAGGTCTCGATCCGTCAATAGTCGGCCCGCCGAAGCCGTCTGGCCGA